>Ga0070740_10002699_pt1 | contig 20107 bp, 11 predicted proteins | sample Coa_R2_FD_67286 | JGI IMG/M metagenome (GOLD analysis project Ga0070740, IMG submission 67286) | Surface soil microbial communities from Centralia Pennsylvania, which are recovering from an underground coalmine fire - Coalmine... | ecosystem: Environmental > Terrestrial > Soil > Unclassified ...
GAGCCCAATTTGCCGAGGTTTTGATCGATACGGTAAGTCTGCTGGTTTGAATGCAGCGGACCGGGAATGTTCTGAATAAAGTTGACCGTGCCTTCAGGCGTGTTGGCCACTGTTGGAGGACGCCAGAATTTGTACTTTACGGCGACCATTCCAACGCGCGCTGTTTGAGCGGAAGCGGGAACCTGAGTGCCCCAATCATTTAAACCGGTTGCGGGATCTACCGGCAGACAATCGTAGCCGGCTGCCAGAACTGCGGTGCAGGTAGGCGTTCCATAGGCAGGCAGAGGGCCGCCGGGAAGACCATTGACGGCTGGATAGGTCGTCTGTGAAAAATCGCCGGCAAGCTCAGCCTGTGTCGGAACAACGGACTGAATTCTCTGGCCGTTGTTCATGCGCCAGCCTTCATAGTTGGCCATCCAGAAAGTTTTATTACGGCCATCGTAGAGCTTGGGAATATAGACGGGGCCGTCTGCTACGAATCCAAACTGATTGAGGCGCAGAACCGGATTGGAGGTCTTGACTCCGGCGATTACATCATTGGCGGTAGGAAATGGCTTGGCGTCAAAAGCATCGTTGCGGTTCGACTCGAAGATTGCGCCATGAAGCTGGTTGGTTCCGGCCCGGCTGACGAGATTGATCTGGCTGGCGCCGAATCCGTTCTCAGCCGGATAGATGCCACTCTGCACTTTGAATTCGCCGATGGCGTCCTGAGAAAGAATTACCGCAGGCGTTACCAGCGCCTGATCCGTGTTAACGAGCCCGTCGAGCGTATAGTTGTTTCCTTCAGGGCGGCCGCCATTGATGCTGACAGCGTTGCCCTGCCCCTGGCGCATGGTTCCCTGTTCGCCGCCTACTGTGACTGCGCCCGCTCCGACGAGGAGCAACTGCATGAAGTTGCGTCCATTCAAGGGAAGCGAAGCAACCTGCTTGCCGCTCATCTCCTGCGAAAGTGCGGCGCTATCGGTATCAAGCTGCACGGCCTGGGCTGTCAATTCCACAGTCTCCGTTACTGCACCGGGCTTGAGCGACATATCGATGCGGACACGCTGGTCAACGGTGAGCGTGAAGGGCTGCGTTACCGATGTCTGGAAACCGCTCGCCGTAGCAGAGACCGTGTAAGTGCCGGGGTTCAGTGAAGGGGCGTTGTAATCGCCGGTAGAGCTGGTAACGGTATTGAATTTTACGTTTGTCGCTGTATTGGTAACCGTCACTCTGACGTTGGGCAGCACAGCCCCGGTGCTGTCTGTGATAGTTCCGAGAATGGTGCCGGTCGCCCCGGCTTGCCCGCAGAGCCTGAGCGCTGGAACAAGCAGCAACACGACCGTAAGTATTGTTAAGCCTCTCTTCAGCATTGCAAAGCCTCCCGCGAATAGTGACTTGATATGATCGTCGATCTTTGCGCCTTCAAATCCGGGTCGGAGTACCCGACAGCTTTTCAGCGGAATACACTCGCCCCACGGACTGATCTTGATTCGTGCGAGACGCTACAGGGCATAAATAATGAATGTCAAGGAAAAAATAGTTTTCAATAGGGGCTTATGAAAAGGCAGAATGTCTTATCGAGACAAGATAAGGAAATGCGCAAATCATCAATAAAAATAGCGCTATTTACTACACACTCTCCTGATGCTGAAGGAATGCTTGTCATACCAAAGAGAGATTAGTTTTCCTATTGGTTTTTATAATTTGCCCAAGTATAACTTTCTGAATTGGAGGGATTACAAAAGGTGAGAGCCTGGCGCGGTTTATTTGCGACGTGCGGTTTTGTTCTTTTATCCGGAGTGCTCCCGATGTATGCGCAAACATCCACCCTGCATTGGCAGGCTGGTTGGATTGCTGCAACGCCTGGATCGAATGAGGCTGCAAAGGATTCCGCGCCGCTGCCACTCTTCCGGTACAGCTTCCATCTGAACAAAAAAGTTGCGAAAGGTACTTTGTATATTTCGGGACTGGGACAATATGAGGCGCATATCAACGGGCGCGAAGTCACAGACGCTGTGCTGATGCCGGGATGGAGCGACTATCGCAAACGCATCTTCTATGACAGCTTTGACGTCACTTCCCTGCTGAAGCCTGGTGAGAATGTAATCGGCGTGATGCTGGGGAATGGCATGTATAACGTCGAGAAGACCAAAGGACGGTATTCGAAGTTTTATGGATCGTTCGGGCAGCCGAAGCTGATTGCACAGCTGGAACTGAGCTTTGTTGATGGCACTGAGCAGACCATCATTAGCGATGGCGCGTGGAAAACGGCTCCGGGGCCTGTGACTTTCAGCTCAACTTATGGCGGCGAGGATTATGATGCGCGGCTGGAGAAGCCGGGCTGGGATGCTCCGGGATTGCATGAGGAGGGCTGGTCAGGTGCGGCTGTCGTAAAAGGGCCGGGCGGGAAGTTGACCCCGGAGATTGCTCCTCCGATCAAAGTCTTCGAGCGCTATGAGCCGGTCAAAATAACGCATCCGAGGGCGGGTGTTACGGTCTACGATCTCGGACAGAACTTTGCCGGCTGGCCGGAGATCGAGGTCTCGGGACAGCGCGGCTCATCGGTGAAGCTGGTTGCCGGTGAACTGCTGGATGCAAACGGATTTGTGACGCAACGCAGCGCGAATGCATATCCGGATTCGCAGAATTCATTCACATACACGCTCAAAGGCGGCGGACCGGAGCGATGGCATCCGCGCTTCAGTTATTACGGGTTCAGATATGTACAGGTAGAGAAAACTGGTTCACAGCCTCCTGTCATCCGGCATCTTGATGGGCGGTTTCTTCATGATGCGGTAGCTGTTGACGGTCACTTCGCTTCTTCCAGTGACCTGCTGAACCGGATTCACACACTTATCAATCGAGCCATGTTGAGCAATATGGTCAGCGTGCTGACGGACTGTCCACATCGCGAAAAGCTGGGGTGGCTTGAGCAGACGCACCTGGCTGGGCCGTCACTGATGTACAACTACGACCTTGCGACACTGTATACGAAGATGGCGGACGATATGCAGGATGCGCAGCTCGCTGACGGGCTGGTGCCGGATATCGCTCCAGAATTCACTGTGTTCGAGGGCGGCTTCCGCGATTCTCCGGAGTGGGGCGCGGCGGTGGTTCTGAGCCCGTGGACGGCGTACCAGTTTTATGGTGACCTGGACCTTCTGCGCAGCCACTATGATTCGATGGCTCGTTATCTGGCTTACCTGAAAGGACACGCACAGGGGCATCTGCTGATGTATGGGCTGGGCGATTGGTATGACATTGGCCCGGGCGCGCCCGGCGTGTCTCAGCTTACAAGCCCGGGGCTGACTGCAACTGCCATCTTTTATCAATCGCTCACAACGATGTCGCGTATTGCAAAGCTCCTAGGTCATAACGATGATGCTTCGCAGTACATGGATGAGGCTGATGAGGTCCGGATGGCGTTTAATGCAAAATTCTTTCATGCAGACACGAACGAATATGACCGCGGCAGTCAGACCGCAGATGCCATGCCGCTGGTAACCGGACTTGTGCCGGAAGATCACCGTGCGGCTGTGCTGGCGAATCTGGTAGCCGATATTCGCAGGCACAACAATCATGTGACTGCGGGAGACATCGGCTTTCACTATGTTGTCCGCGCCTTAACAGATGGCGAACGCTCGGATGTGCTTTATGACATGCTTTCACGCACGGACAAGCCGAGCTATGGCGATCAACTGGCGCATGGCGCCACTACCTTGACGGAAGCGTGGGATGCAAATCCTGAATCGTCACAAAACCATTTCATGCTGGGTCATGCAGAGGAGTGGTTTTACCGTGGTCTGGCCGGCATTGATTTTGATCTCACGCGCGATGAGGATAAACGAATTGTGATTCATCCGGCCATTGTGGGCGATGTGCAGAGCGCGTCGGCGTCATACCAATCTGTGCTGGGGAAGATTGAGAACAGCTGGTCTCGGAATCAGGGATTGCTGCGTATGAATGTCACTATTCCCAGCGGGGTGAAGGCGACGGTCCTGTTTCCGGCAGGGTACGGTAAGTCAGTCGTGGTCAATGGGCAGGCTCTTACGAATGCGAAGGGGCTGCGTGTAATTCATGAAGGGAATGAATTCGGTTGTGTTGTAACGGGCGGGACTTATAGTTTTGAAATGCGGCGATAGGCTGATTCCATTTAGCTGATATTGAAAGAGATTATTAACAGAAATCGCGGGCCCATTTCAACTCGTCGTGGATACCGGGTTCGCCCGGCAGGCTGAAATTCTCGGCTATGCCGGATATTTAGCAGGCACACTTCCGGCGATTGCAGGCTTCTGGCTATTGTGCAGACCAAGATCAGGTAATCACAAATTGGCTTACTGGCTGCGAAATGATGCAATCGGTCAATCTTTTACTGCGCGACGCAGCGCTTCCAAATAGCTGTAGCCCCAATAAGTATCAGGCAGCAGAACGTGGTCTTCGGTCCATTCATTCCAGGCTGCGATGTAGATCATCTTTTCGTGGGAGTCGGAGGCAATGAAATGGCGCGCGGCCTGCACAAGGCGCTCGAATTGATCGGGCGAGCGATTGATGGCTACGCTGGCGAATTCTTCGAACCGCGGGCTGTCGTCCCAGCCTACTGAACATGCTGGAAAGAATGGAACTTTGACGGTATTGCGCTTTTGCTTCCAGGAAGCGATGGCCTCACGCGCGCCTACTCCGTATGGAATGCGCGATCCGGGCGGCTTCGCGCCGTATGTCCATCCGAAGGTGCCGTACTGCGTTGCGCTGTCAAAGCCGAGATCCTGTAGTTGGCCTGCGTAATGGTCATAGCCGTTACAAACCTGCAGATGCAGGCTGGAGAAGCCCAGCTTGTGCGCGCGCTCGCGCATGATCTGCAGTGCTTTGCGTGTACCGCCCTCGCCAAGCTGTTCAATTAACTTGCCGGCATCAAAGATGGCAAAAACCGGCGAGTTGCCAATTTTCAGATAATTCGGCCGGCTGAAATAGTGCTCGGCGCAATAGTTTATTACGTTCTCGCAGTCTGCAAAGGAGTGCTTCTGCGGGAGCATGATCGCTGCCTGCTCCGGCGAGCGGGCAGGATAGACGTTCTTCCAGTCATGATTGGCCCACATAACGGCGAACTTCAGCTTTTGGCGATTGGGAGCTTTGAGCATGCCCTGCTCAAGCTGCTCCTGATAGAACTGCGTTCCGTCATGCCAGTACCAATCGATCATCCAGGCATCGATGCCGTAGGTTGTGGCAAGGTCGATTTCCTTCGCTGCCCATTCCGGGTCGGACTCGTCGTAATAGCCCCATAGAGGATAGTGAGGCATGCTGTGTCCGGGAAAGAGCGTGCGCGCGTTCCGCAGCGTATCGAACTCAGTCCAGCCTTTGCCGAAGCGTTGCTCCATGAAGGGCGATGGGTGCCAGCTGGGGAAATTGAAGGCGACTACCTGAATGCCTGTTGGTTTCTGTAACTGCGTTGTGCCCAGAGCCTCAAACAAGCGCTGGTCGCTGAAGTATTCGGAAACGGCGGCTTCTCCGATGAGGTCTTGGGGAAGATCGTTAGGTTTGAGGGCCGTGTTCTCTGGTTTGTTGTCAGTGCTTTGTGCTGAGACCTTACCTGCAAATCCTACGGCCAGTCCAGCCTGAATTGAGGATGCCAGAAATGTGCGACGATCCATAACCTTCCTTCCAATATTTCTCTATCAATCAGAAAATAGTTTCTAATTGAAAACAGGCAGTTTTGCCAAACATGACGGATCAGGTCGGAACGGAAACATGATTCAGCAACAGATATTCTCTTCCTAGCCTATTTTCCCAAGCCGAAATCTATGTAGACCCGCTTGCGTATTCATTCCCGAAGAAACAGATGGCAGCAGAAATGAGCGTCTGGCTTACTGAATATCAAAGTTTCAATATGTGATTATTTTCTTTGCACACTGTTCATGCTCGCTGCTATTATCCTCAGCGCCGGACAAACAATTCTGTGACTCCCGGAAATGTAGTACGGGATTGTTGTATCCAGCGCGTGCTGAAAGAAGCCGCGCTCACACTCTAAAGTGAGGACGTGAAATGCTGCAAGCAAAGAAGGGTAAAGCTGTTCTGCGAAAAGGAATTGCATCGACAGGCGCTGTATTGCTGCTGCTCAGCGGAGCATGCGTGACTGCCCAGAATACAGATGACACATTGATGAAGGGCTTTGAGAATCCGCCGCAGAGTGCACGTCCGCGCGTATGGTGGCACTGGATGAACGGCAATATCACCAAAGAGGGCATCAAGCTCGACCTGGAATGGATGCACCGCGTGGGTCTTGCCGGATTTCAGAATTTTGACGCGGCATTGAGCACACCTCAGGTTGTTGAAAAGCGCCTGGCCTACATGACGCCGGAGTGGAAAGACGCTTTCAAATACGCGACAACACTGGCAGATCAACTGGGCATGGAAGAAGCAATTGCCGGTTCGCCTGGCTGGAGCGAGACTGGCGGCCCGTGGGTGCAACCATCACAGGGCATGAAGAAGTATGTATGGAGCGAGACGCTGGTGGAAGGCGGCAAGCCCTTTAACGGCAAGCTGGCGCATCCTCCGTCAAACACTGGAGCGTTCCAGAATGTAGGTGTTCGCGATGAGCTTGCCGGACCTGACAATGAGAAGAAGGCTCCCCAATTCTATGCTGATGCTGCCGTTGTGGCATATCGCAGGCCCGTGGATGACGTATCCGTGGAAGCACTGCACGCGAAGATCACCGCGAGTGCCGGATCGCCGGATACAGCGATGTTGACGGATGGCGATCTGGAAAAAACGACAAAGCTGCCAATTCCCGCGGCTGGGCAGGATGCCTGGATACAATACGAATTTCCCCAGCCGGAGACGATTCGCTCAGTCACCATCGCAACTAAAGGCGTGGGAATGATCGTTGCGATGATTACCGGCATTGCGAATCCGGAGCGGTCACTGGAAGCAAGTGATGACGGACGGAACTTCCATACTGTTGCAAAGCTGCCTGACGGCGGCGCGCCGGAGCTTACGGTCTCGTTTCCACCAGAAAAGGCGCGGTTCTTCCGAGTTGTATTTAAGCGCGTTCCTCCCCCACCGCCGCCGGCATGGGCCGCTGATCTTGATCCAAGCTCTTTCGGATTTGACCTGAAGCAGCATACTCCTACGGACTATGAAATTTCCGAGCTGGTGCTGCATCCTGCGGCGCGTGTGAACCGATTTGAGGAGAAGGCAGCATTCGTGCCTGTTCCTGATCTCTATGAGTTTGCGACACCGCAGGTTGGGCAGGGCGAAGCCATTGCGAAGTCCGACGTGATTGACCTGACCTCAAAGATGTCTCCTGACGGGACGCTTGACTGGACTCCGCCTTCGGGTGAGTGGGTGGTGCTTCGGATTGGGTATTCGCTGCTCGGCATCACGAACCACCCGGCGACGAAGGAAGCTACAGGTCTGGAAGTGGACAAGCTGAACCATACGTATGTGAAGGACTACATGGACCACTATCTGGACAGCTACAAAGAGACCGTCGGTCCAAGCCTGATGGGAAAACGCGGCATCGAGTACGTCATTACGGACAGCTGGGAGGCAGGTGCACAGAACTGGACCGATGACATACTTGCTCAGTTCAAAAAACGTCGCGGTTATGATCCAACACCGTGGCTGCCGGTGCTTACAGGACAGATTGTTGAAAGCTCAGAAGCCAGCGATCAGTTCCTGTGGGATTTCCGCAAGACCATTGCTGATCTCACGGCGGATGAGCATTACGGGCAGGTACAGGCATCACTGAAAGCTCGCGGTATAGGGCATTACGGCGAGTCGCATGAGTCGGGCCGTGCGTTTATCGCTGACGGCATGGAAGTGAAGAAGCTGAATGACATTCCGATGAGCGCAATGTGGACGCAGGTGCCGGGGGTAAACAAAGAGCAATACGGCTATAACGCAGATGATCGCGAATCGGCTTCCGTAGCGCATATTTATGGGCAGAACATTGCGGCCGCTGAATCGTTGACCGCTGCGGCAGCGCCATGGGCCTGGTCTCCGGCAACGCTGAAGCCAACTGCCGATCAGGAACTCCTAAATGGCATTAACCGCTTTGTGATTCATGAATCGGCGCATCAACCGCTGGTGGATAAAAAGCCGGGGCTGACGCTTGGGCCATTCGGACAATGGTTCAACCGCAATGAAACATGGGCGGAGCAGGCTGGCCCGTGGGTAAACTATCTGGCGCGGAGCTCTTATCTCCTGCAGCAGGGTCACTTCGTCGCAGACGTAATCTATTTCTATGGGGAAGACTCAAACCTTACCGCCATTTTCGAGAAAAAATCTCCGGATATGCCGGCAGGTTACGGCTTTGACTACATCAATGCCGATGGCTTGATCCATGAGCTGAGCGTGTCTGATGGCCGGATTACAACGAAGAGCGGGATGAATTACAAGCTGCTCGCGCTCGATCCATACAGCAAGCACATGTCATTACCGGTGCTGCGCGCCATTTACAAGCTGGTGCAACAGGGCGCGGCTGTCGCAGGTGAGAAGCCTACGAACGATCCAAGCCTGGCGGACGATGCCGCTGAATTCAAGAAGCTGAACGATGAGCTGTTTGGCGATGGCGGTGGCGTTCATAGTGTAGGCAAAGGCAAGGTGTATGCGGGTCAGGACGCGGGGGCAGCATTGAAGGCGATGAATGTTGCTCCGGATTTCGACCACACAAAGCCGGAGAGCGATACACGGATCGAGTTCGTGCACCGCCGGCTTCCCAATGCTGATATCTACTTCCTCGATAACCGCAGCGACCATGACCAGACTGTAGACGCAACTTTCCGCGTCACCGGCAAAGCTCCGGAGCTGTGGTATGCCGAGACAGGCAAGTCGCAGCCTGCTTCGTACAGGATTGCTGACAGGCGCACAACTGTGCCGCTGCACTTTGGGCCGTGGGGGACAGTATTTGTTGTCTTCCGCGAGCCTGCAAAGGCTGCTTTCCGCACTCTGCCCAAACCAGTGGAATCGCAATTGGCGACGGTAGATGGACCGTGGAATGTGAGCTTCGAGCCTGGTCGCGGAGCTCCGGCAACCGCTACTTTTGACAAGTTGATTTCGTGGAGCGACAGCACCGACGCCGGAGTGAAGTACTTTTCCGGAATCGGCACATATACGAAGACGATTCAGGCACCTGCAGACTGGTTCAAATCGGGCGCAAAGCTGTGGATCGATCTTGGCGATGTGAAAAACCTTGCTGTTGTCACGGTGAATGGCAAACAGCTCGGAACAGTATGGCACGCTCCTTACCGCGTGGATGCAACGAGCGCGCTGAAACCGGGCGCAAACGATGTATCGATTCAGGTTATCAATGCGTGGGTGAACCGGTTGATCGGAGATCAGCAGCCCGGGGCTACAAAGTACACCTTTGCCGACGTAAAACCATACAAGGCAAACTCGCCGCTGCTGCCTTCAGGGCTTTTGGGACCGGTTGTGATTGAAAGTGTTGCAACTCCCAAACCATAGATACGCTAAACGCCCATCCTTCCTTACAACGGAGGGTGGGCGCTGCCGTTTTACTCTAATGACTTTCTGAGCTGCCGACTGTCTGCCGCGTGGGCAGTGTCTCTCGTGTTCCGAGAAGATCATAAAACTGATGTTTTCTGAGAAAGGCTTCCCGAAGATTCTGGTTGCGAAATGCTTCTGTTCCTCCGGAAGCCTGAGTGGATAGCGCGCCTGTGATATTGCCTGCGCGCGCGCACGTGACCAGGTCTTTTGAAAGCAGCCATGCCCGGAGGAACCCCGCATCAAAACTGTCGCCTGCGCCTATAGTGTCAACCGGCACAACATTCAGCGGAGCAACATCTGTGACGCTGGCTCCTTCGTAGACGCGAGCTCCCCGGCGTCCTCGTTTGACCACGATCGCAGCAGGCCTGACGTGCAGGGTCTGCACGGCTTCGTCGAGATTGTCCCGCCCAGTCATGCGGCACATCTCATCTTCGTTGGGCAGAAATACGTCGACATAGCTCAAAACCTCGGGCAACGGGCTGCCCCAATGGTCTGCAGGGTCGTCGTTCGTATCCAGAGAAATAGTCGTTCCCGCTTCTTTCAGTCTGCGTAAAAAGCCGGGCAGTCCCGCATGAAGCCCGCGTTGCAGGTAGAGCGAAGAGAGATGGAAATGACGCGCGCGAGAAAGAAAATTGAAATCGAGATGTTTAATCGTGAGCTCGGAGATCGTTCCGGGGTAAGTAAGAATGTGACGCCGTTCTCCATGTGGAAGAAGAACTGTGACTCCGCTACCGATGGTCTTATCGAAGATGATCGTTGAAACATCCACACCCGCAGTATGCAAGCGATCCAGAGCGATGCGTCCAAAGTCGTCGTCTCCCACAAGGCTTGTAAGCGCTACCTGTGCGCCGAGGATGGCCGCGTTGTGGGCGACAATTGCTGATGAGCCTCCCAGAGTTACCTGAAAACCGCCGGCCAGCAGTTCCCTCTCGGTTTCCATCTCTGTGGGAAGCCCGTACAGGATGAGATCGAGATTGATTTCACCCGCGATAGCAATGTCATAGGTCTTCATGATGTTGAACCCATCATACCTGCGACACGTGGCGTGTTCGTACGGTTTACAAACGAGCAGTCGAAAAATTCGTGACCTATTCTTGATCCGAAAGCGTAAACTGCGACCAGAACGCGGCATGACATCATTGCAGTACAAACCGCCTCCTCCGCTTGGAAATTTCGTCCACTGCTTCTGGTATTGGGAGGGCATTCCTGAAGGCGCTCATACGCATGAGCGGCTCATGCCGAACGGCGAAGCCACCATTGTCTTCAATCTGATGGACGCGCCAATCCGCATCTACCACTCAGATGACGTACGCCGCTTTGACACTTATGGACAGGCCATCCTCTCCGGCGCGCGAACCAGCTACTTCGTCATCGGTGCGGCTGAGCAGGAGAGGGTGCTTGGCATTCAGTTCAAGCCCGGGGGCGCATTTCCCTTCTTCCGTGAGCCCGCCGACGCGATGGAAAATTCCTCTATTGCTCTCGATGACCTCTGGCGATCTCGTGCCGGCGAATTGCGCGAGCGCCTGCTGGCCGCTACGAGCGTACAGGCAATGTTCCAGATCCTTGAGCTGGATCTGCTTGAACGGCTGGTGCGACCGTTGGCGTGGCATCCGGCAATTGATTATGCTCTGCGACATTTTTGCCGCGTTCCGCACGCAACCACAGTTACGCGCATGACAGAGAAGATTGGCCTCAGTCCTCGGCGATTTATCCAGCTTTTTCGTCAACAGGTGGGACTCACACCGAAAGCTTTCTGTCGCGTGCGTCGCTTTCAACAGGCCCTGACAACTGTTCACGGAGCAAATTCGGGGTCCCCGGAGCACGCAGGTTTCGGGCGCCGGAATGGAAAGCAGATCGACTGGATACAAGTAGCAATGGACTGTGGCTACTACGACCAGGCCCACTTTATCCACGACTTCCAATCGTTTTCCGGAATGACGCCGTCCGCCTATCTCGCTGCCGCTACGCCACACCTGAACCACGTCCCAATCGTTTAAGCGCCAATCCCGTAAGGTCAGGTCAACTTTTTACAATACTCCCCCGTTAACAATCGACGACAATAATCGTTATCGGAGGACCACTCTATGGCACAGGTAAAAGCTATTCCCGAGGGCTATCACAGCGTTCAACCTTATCTTCATATACGCGGAGCAGCAGAAGCTATCGAGTTCTACAAGAAGGCATTCGGCGCAATCGAGCGGATGAGCATGCCTCAACCGGATGGACGCATAGGACACGCCGAAATTCAGCTCGGAGATTCTGTCATTATGCTGGCGGATGAGCACCCGGAGAAGGAGATTTACAGCCCGAAACACTTTGGAGGTTCAGCGGTCAGCATCATGCTTTATGTACAGGATTGCGACGCCACCTACAAACAGGCTTTAAGCGCAGGAGCCAAGAGCCTGCGGGAACCTGCGGACCAGTTCTATGGCGACCGTATGGCGGGAGTTGAAGATCCGTTCGGGTTTCAATGGTGGCTGGGAACCCATGTCAGAGATGTATCCATAGAGGAAATGCAGGCTGCAATGCAATAGAAATAAGACGGAGATGGGTTAAAGATCCAGCCGGTTGAAGCTAGACCTATGGGACTGCCGGCACCTGATGGAGGAGCCGTCTCCACGTTTTCTGGTTGCGTCGGAAGCTCTTCTTTAGATCCTCAAGAATACGTTCAAAATCCGTATGGCCATGCAGCCGATTCCATGCAGGATTTTTAGCGAACCAGGGATAGTTTTCGTTGCCCAGATAAATCGCACGGCGCAGCCAGTGCAAGGCTTCGCTTTCGTCCCCTTCCACGGCAAAGTAGGTAGCCAGACGATAGGCCATTTCGCTGTCGGCTTCGGCTGCAGAAAGTGAACCTTCGGTGATGAGCACAGCAGCCCGCTCGCGCTCGCCAACCTGAACGTAGCACATGGCAAGCGTAGGATAGGCAATCCGCATGCTGTCGTCATCGCGGATGACGGCTTCCAGCATTCGAATCGCTTCCTTCAGGTCTCCCTGACGCATGCGCTGATAGGCAAGCGAGGTCCGCAGCAGTGGGTGCTTCGGCTCCAGCGTAAGCCCTTTTTCCAGTTCTTCATCTGCCAATTCAAGCTGATTTTGATACTGATAAACGCGCGCACGATGGTTATAGATGACAGGAGCATTTGAGGGATTTAACTTGAGCGACTGATTGAACTGGTCAAGCGCTTCCTCATATACGCCATCAAGGCGCAGGGTCATGCCGGCGACCAGATGAACATTCCAATCGTTTGCAGCTGTTCTCAGCAGGTGCTCGATGCCATGCCGGGCGCTTTCTTTTTCTCCGCGGGAAAGCAGCATGTAGACACGGTAAAGATTGGCTTCGATTGAGCCGGAATCGAGATCGAGCGCGCGGTCAAACGCACGGCGAGCAGCCATGACATGCATATGTCCGCCAAATCCGTGACGGACATACTGCAGATGCGTGATGCCGAGGCCGCTCCATGCCGGGGCAAATGATCCATTGCTCTGCACGACGCGATCGAATAATTCACGCGCGCGGTCAAGATCTGACTTGCTCCCCGTACGCTGCATGAACGAAGACAACATGGCGCGCGCCTGCAGGTAGTCCTCTGAAATTTCTTCCGTGAGGGCTGTGCGAGGAGCGCCGGCGCGATCACTCGCCTGAGTCAACTGGCCAATTCCCTGCAGCGAAGCAAAGACTTCATTGCAAATCTCTGTCTGTACTGCCACCAGATCAAATGAGGGCACACTGATAGCTCCGCCTCCGCTCACACTTTGCGCTGAAACATCGAGCAGCTGCCAATTGAGATCGAAGCCTTTTTCCGAACGAATAAAATTGCCGGTCAATACCCAGCGCACGAGAAGCTTCTGCCCTACTTCCAAAGGATCAAGCTGCGCGAGTGGGAGATGCATCAGCGCACTTGTAGGCCGTACTACGAGCGACGACATACGGGAGATTCTGGCGGCAATGGCATCTGCGAGAGCGAACCCGTAGAGAGGAGCAACTTCAGAAGGTCCGAAATTCTTAAATGGCAAAACAACAATGGTGTTCTGCTTTGCCTGCGTGTCAGCGGACTCGCGAAATCTTTCTGCAAGCATCGAAAGCAATCCGGTGGTCCGCTTTTCATTTTCAGCCGCAAATACAGGCAGATAGGCTGCAGCCTCACCTGGGATGATGCCTGTTTCTATCTGAAGGGCCTTGATAATTGTTTTCAGCGCTTCGCGCACTTCTGCCGCGCTTGCGTAACGCTCAGCCGGATTCTTTTCCAGGCATCTCAGAATTACTGAGCTAAATTCTGGAGGCACGTCAGGACAACACTGATCGAGCGGAGGCGGATCGATGAACTGTATCGCGCGAATGCTCTGGAACTCATCTGCATCGGGTCGCGCAAAAGGATGACGACCACTCACCAGCTCGTAAAGAATGACTCCCAATGCCCAAATGTCGCTCTGTACGCTGCTTTGGCCGGTCACAAACTGCTCAGGAGCCATATAGGCAATGGTGCCGCCGCGCGCAGTGTATGTTGCAGCAACGGGGCCCGGCTTACGGCGCGACGATTTGGCCGGATCGAACTCTGCTTCTTCAGGATTGATTCGGCGCGCAAGACCGAAATCGAGAATCTTGACCAGACCGCCATCCGTCAGAATGGCGTTAGCCGGCTTCAAATCACGATGGAAAATTCCCAGCTGGTGAGCCGCGTTTAAACCATCGGCGATCTGGATACCGACCGAAAGTGACAGCTGCATGCTTGCCGGCCCTTTGGCAATAAGCTTGTCCAGCGACTGCCCGGGCACATACTGCATCACGATATAAGCTTCTTCGCCTTCTTCACCTACTTCATAGATGGCGCAGACATTTGGGTGTTCGATTGCGGACGCCATGCGCGCCTCACGCAACACCGTGGTACGCATCTGTTCCAGCGTCAGCGCGCCGCGCTTCAGGATTTTCAGAACAACAGGCCGCATCAGCAGCGTGTCGTTCGCGAGATAAACAACTCCGCTGCCACCTGCTCCTAATCTTCGGACCAGCTCATAGTGCTCAATCGTGCGATGCTTCATCTATAGCCAGTTTAGCTGTTCCGACGCACGGGTCACGGATTGAGGATTGTTAAGAAATTTAGTGATTAGTGCCCGATACCGTGACCATGTCCGCCAAGTGGCCGATTTGTTCCCTCGACGGGTTGTGCAGCAGCGCGTTTATCGCTTGCGCGGCCAAGCAAAAACATCATCAATCCGAAAGCCAACATGACCAGCCCCCAGATGAGATTGATATTCATGCCGACCGAACGCTCGTAGATAACGCTGCCTCGCGTAAAAAGGCCGAAGAGGGTCATGATTCCGCCAACGATCATGAACATCAGTCCCATGGGAATTCGCAAATCAAGATTCATATCGTTTCCTTATTTATCTAGCGGAAGATCAGGTTCAAGCCAATCAGCAGCACAATCAGGCCAACGGCAATCACTTTAGGACGCGCATACCATGCCATATGGTGCTCTACCGGCTTAGGCGTAAGCGAATAGACCAGCCCGACCAGCTCTTCTTCTCTGCGAGGCTTGGTCATCAGACTGATGATCACGGTCAGAATAAAATTCGTCGAGAACGCCCAGATTGCCGTCCAGAAATTCTGGGCCATTTCGCTGGGATAGGAGTGAAGCACTGCAATCCATCCACCGTGAATGCCGGGATGCGCATCAGCAGGCAGCGTCAATCCATGGTGAAGAACAGCCGCAACTGTGCCGCTTACCAAGCCGGTAAAAGCCGCATGACCTGTCGTCCGTTTCCAGAACATGCCCAGCAGGAAAGTTGCAAAAAGCGGCGCGTTCACGAAGGAAAAGACCAACTGTAACGTGTCCATGATGTTGTTGAACGACGTAGCAGCATAAGCGGTCGCCATTGAAAGCAAGATGCCGCCGACAGTTGCCCACCTTCCCATCTTCAGGTAGTGCGAATCGCTCGCATTTTTGTGGATGTACGACTGGTACAAATCGTAAGTCCAGACAGTATTAAAGGCGGTCACATTTCCTGCCATACCGGACATAAAACTCGCCAGCAACGCGGTCAGACCTAGTCCGAGGATCCCTGTGGGGAAATAGTGCAGGAGCATGTTCGGAATGGCGAGATCATAATCGAGCAGAGGTTTGCCTGCCTCATCGGTCATGACCTTTCCCGTGACCGGGTTCACTTTGGCGGGAATCAGACCTTTGCCATATTTCGTTGGATCAGACAAATCGTTAGTGGCCGTCTGTTCGGCATGCGAATTCAGAGTGGGCGCTGCCTGAAGCATGGCATGTTGCGTAAGAGTGGGTGTTGCAATGGCAATTAATCCCGGCAGGATGACCAGGAAAGGAAAGAACATCTTCGGAATTGCCGCAATCAGAGGAACGCGACGCGCAGATTCTTCTGAATCGGATGCCATGGCAGTCTGAATTACCAAAAAATCCGTGCACCAGTAGCCAAAAGAAAGGACAAAACCAAGCCCCATCGAAAGCCCAAACCACTCTACGCCAAGAGGATTCGTATGCGGATTGGTCATGCCGCGCCAGGAGTGGGTATATGCCAGAGGCAGCGCAGCTTTTAGCCCCGTCCAGCCGCCTACATTTTTCAGTCCTACCCAGACGAGTGGCAGAAATCCTGCGACGATCAGGAAAAACTGCAGAACCTCGTTATAAATCGCGCTGGTAAGTCCGCCGAGAAAAATGTAACCCAGCACAATGAGCGCTGAAATGATGATGGAAAAATGAAAAATCCAGCCCAGCGGCAGGTTAAATTTCAAAAATGTTGAGTCGAAGACATGCAGCGTCTGGATAAGACGCGCCATGGCATACATGGATATGCCGGAGGAGAAAACCGTCATCACAGCAAATGAGCAGGCGTTGTAGGCTCTGGTTTTTTCATCGAAGCGCAGGCGGAGAAATTCCGGCACAGAACGCGCCTTCGAGCCGTAGTAAAACGGCATCATGAAAACACCGACAAAGATCATCGCAGGAATGGCGCCAATCCAGTAGAAGTGGCTGGTGGCAATGCCGTATTTGGCGCCGGAAGCTCCCATGCCGATCACTTCCTGAGCGCCTAGATTGGCTGAAATGAAAGCAAGGCCGCATATCCATGCCGGCAACGAACGGCCGGCCTGGAAAAAATCTTTGCTCGTCCGCATAAATCGCTTGAGCGCAAAGCCGATGCCAAGCACAAAAGCGAAATACAGCAGCATAATGAGCCAGTCGATAAAGGTCAGGTCCACGCTTAACTACATCCCTTCCATGGAAATGCGCAGTAATTCTCTAACGCAATGTACGCGTTTTCATAGCGAACGTCCAGAGAGAATCACGATGATCTTCCATGCTCCCATGCACACTAAGACCGGACTCTTCTGTTTGCCGTTAGCACTTTATTTCAGGTGCCTTGAAAAGAACTCGGCACCAGCCGAATAGGCAGCCAGCCAGTCACGATGCAGCAGGAAATCATGTATCTCATCGGGGAAAACCAGTTCCTCCACATCGACTTTTTGTTTGCGCAACCCTTCAGCCAATTGAACTGTCTGCGAAAACTGCACATTGCGATCATCATCTCCCTGAATGAGAAGAACCGGCGAGCGCCATGTATCGATCGAAGACATCGGAGAGGAAAGCCATGCAGTCCGGGCTGCCTGAGGATCGGCCGCCGGATCATAGGCCGGCAGCCAATTTCCTAATTCCAGATTCCAGTCGTGTACGCCGTGCAGGTCTACTCCGGCGGCAAACATATCTGAGGCGCGCGCCAATGCAAGCGCCGTGAGATATCCTCCATAGCTGCCACCCCACGCGCCAATATGTGCAGAATCAACATCGGAACGACTGCGCAGATACAAGCCTGCGCCCAGCACATCGTTGAACTCGCTGGCTCCGGTTGCACCGTAATTGACTGCCTCACGAAATGCCTCGCCATATCCGATTCCGCTGCGGTAATTCACCGAAAGCACGATATATCCCTGGCTGGCGAGATACTGATTCATTCCGTAAGCATTCGAGTAATACTCCATGTAATGCCAACCGAGCAGCATCTGCCGTCTTGAGCCACCGTGGAAGAAAACGACTGCCGGATGCCGACGACCATCGCCTGCATTTTTCGGCAGAAAGAGCTGACCGTGAATGCGCATTCCATCAGCAGAAGAGAAAATTACCTGCTGCGGCACGACAAAGCCGGCAGCAGGAAATCCGGCCGGCTCAGCCTGTGGCGCGAGATCATGCAGATCGCCGTTTGCTTCGATCACCGCCGGGCGAATCGGTACCCGGGCATCTGACCGCAAAACAGCAGTCGCTTCTCCATCGCTCGAGATGGCCGGGGATGTCTCGATTCCCTCACCGCGCGTCAATTCACCGGTATGCCCGCTTGCAGTATCGAGCTTCCAGACGTGCCTGCGGTCGATATCATTCTGGTTGGAAGAATACACAATGCTTTTGCCGTCGCGGCCGGCATCCACGCTGTCCACTTCAAACTCACCGGGCGTCAGCAGCTTTGCCTCACCACCGCTCAAGGAAACTGAATACAGATGAAGCCAGCCTTCAGCCTCCCAGGGAAAGATGATTGAGCCAGTGCTGGTCCAGTGAAGTTGGCTCTTGCCCTGGGCTTCATGAAAGACGCTGCCCATCCCTTCTTTGGCCCGCCAGACTTCGCGGCCTTTTCCGGTTGCGATGTCGACCACACGGATCGACCAGGGCAGCCCTGTTCTTTCCGGCCCGAAGAGATCTTCGCGCTTGTGATATGGCACGCGCACAAAGGCGATGCTTTTGCTGTCTGGAGACCATTCGGGATAGTCGTCGTGATCTGTGCCTGGATCGAGGTACTGCAGCGACTTGGTGTCCGGCTTGTACAGCCCAATGAAGCTGTGATCGCCACGATGGCTGACAAATGCGAGCGCCTTGCCGTCTGGAGACCACAGCAGAGAAGAAGCATTGCCGCGTGTGTGCAACAATTGCTCAGGTTTAGCACTGGGGTCTTTCAGCGACATCGCCCATATCTGCCCCTTCAGCAGATACACCATTTCGTCGCCTTTCGGTGAAATCGCCGGCGCACGGCCGGTTGTCAGCTTTCGCGGCTCACCGCTATGTGTGGAAATGACCCAGATATCCTGGTCGACGCCATCTGTAAGCAGGTCAGGATTGGGAGCAGGACGTTCCGGAAATTCGAAGTCTCCTCCGCGTACATATACGATGAATTCGGCATCCGGAGTCCATGCAATGTCTCCGATCTCGATGCCGTCATCCTGAGAATATTTCGTCAATTGCTGCGAGTTGTATGTCTTTCCATCTGTATTTCGCATCGCCACCCACAGATTACGGCGCCCTTGCTGATTTGTGACCCAGGCGAACGCTCCGCGCGAGGGAGCAGATGTTAATTGCGAGCTAAACGGCGCGCTTAAGGCTTGCTCCAGAGTGAAACTCTGCGCTGACAGAATAAGCGACGTGAAAGAGGACAGGAAAAGCAGTGTCTTGCTTACAGAAATCATGGAGATGGTTTCCTCGGAGATTCCGAATAATACCATCTGCAATCTATGCATGGTTTATGCTCGTGAAGCATCCCTGCTGGTGTGCCGGACCAGGCCGTGTAGTGATATGTTCACATTCTTACGGTAAAATCTAATTCCGGGCCAGGTTTAACGCACTGACCTTCCCGCATCTTCCCCTCGAGAGACTCCGATTGATTAGACGAGTACTTGTTACAGGCGCGGCAGGATTCTTAGGTTCTCATCTTACAGACGCACTTCTTGCCGAAGGCAACTCTGTCATAGGCGTAGACAACTTATGCACAGGCTCTCTGGATAACCTGAGCCATCTCCAATCAGAACCACGATTCGAGTTCCAGGAACACGATATTTGTCTTCCATTCGATTTTGGAAATGTGGATTACATTTTTAACTTCGCTTCACCCGCAAGTCCTGAGGACTATGGCCGATTAGGCCTTGAAACCCTTGCTGTCGGCTCTTCAGGTACTCGAAATGCTCTGGATCTGGCACATAAATATAACGCTGGATTTCTCCACGCCTCGACTTCTGAATGCTATGGCGATCCAAATATTCATCCGCAGTCAGAAGATTACTGGGGCAATGTAAATCCAATAGGCCCCAGATCGGTTTACGATGAGGCAAAACGGTTTTCAGAAGCCCTGGTAATGGCTTATCATCGCTACCGAAAAGTTGACACTCGCCTCGCCCGCATTTTCAACACCTATGGCCCGCGACTTCATGTGAACGACGGCAGAGTCATCTCAAACTTTATGGTTCAGGCGCTTCAGGGAAATGATCTGACTGTCTATGGCACCGGCAATCAGACGCGCAGCTTTTGCTACGTTTCTGATGAAATACAGGGCTTTCTTCGCCTGTCCCATTCGACATACCATCTCCCCGTCAATATTGGTAATCCGAGTGAATGGACCATCCTCGACTGCGCGAACGCTGTCCTTCGCATAACAGGCTCCAGCAGTAAAATTGTCTTCAAACCCCTCCCTGTGGATGATCCTATGCAGCGCCAGCCTGACATTACGCGTGCTAAGCAGTTGCTGGATTGGGAGCCCCAAATTGACCTGGAAACGGGATTGAAACTAAGCTTGGAGTATTTCCAGTCAAAGATTAGTGAACAACCGGCGGGCAAAGTCGACTAAAAAAATT
>Ga0070740_10002700_pt1 | contig 20106 bp, 21 predicted proteins | sample Coa_R2_FD_67286 | JGI IMG/M metagenome (GOLD analysis project Ga0070740, IMG submission 67286) | Surface soil microbial communities from Centralia Pennsylvania, which are recovering from an underground coalmine fire - Coalmine... | ecosystem: Environmental > Terrestrial > Soil > Unclassified ...
CCCGCTCCCGCTCCGAAAAACGACTCGAACAGGTTCGGCTGGGTCGCCGCCTGCTGCTTGGCCGCCGGCCTGGCGCGGCGCGCGCGGCGGGCCGTCTTGTTGGCCCGCGGCGTGATCGCCTCGGGGGCCGTCTGACTCTCACGCGGTTCGTTCGCCCGGCGCGGCGTCATGATGACCGGCGGCTGCTCCTCATGCGGGATCACCGGCAACTCGGCCGACGAGCTTTCGCCGATGTCGACCGGAATTGCGCTGCCCGGCGATTGCACAATCGTGCCGGTGATGTCGGCCGGCTCGGCATCGCTGCGGGCGTTCGGCACCGCGGCGATTTCGGGCGGCCTCTGGACCGGCAGCGGAATGGCGGGCGGCGGCAGCTGAACCGGCGTGTCGGGCAAGTCGCGCAGGCGGCTGATTTCCTCGGCCCGGCGCAGCGCGGCGCGGAACAGCAGTTGCGGCCATTCCGGATGTTGCTCGCGCGCGATCAGCACGCCGCGGGCCGCTGCGTCGATCAAGCGAGTGCGCGGCTCGCCGGGCGGGTTGAGAGCCAGGATCAGGATCGTGATGGCGAGGAGTACGCCGCCTACCGGAATCACTCGAAGAATCGGCAGCATAGGCTGTGCATAACTGAGTCGGCCTGTTTTCCAAATATGCGCGCCGCATCATTTCGCCGCTGCGGCAGGCGGGCCACACACAGTGAGAGGCGGGCCGTGACAGGGCGTGGCGCGGTTGCTAGGAACGGCGCTCCATCCGCCACGGGGAGCCGTCATGTTCAAAAAACCCAATGTCCCGGTCATCGCCATCGAAGAACACTATTGGGACCCGGAGCTCACCAAGCATTACAGCGGCCCCGAGGCGGCGCGCGGCGGCGACGCCGACAAGCGGCTCTACGATCTCGGCGCGCTGCGGCTCAAGGAAATGGATGAGGGCGGCATCGACATTCAAATCATTTCCCACGGCGCGCCCTCGACCCAGAAATTGCCGATCGACATCGCCGCCGACCTGACCCGCCAGGTCAACGACCGCCTCGCCAAGGTCTGCGCCGCCAATCCGAAGCGGTTTGCCGCCTTCGCGGCGCTACCGACGGCCGATCCGAAGGCCGCCGCCGATGAGCTCGAACGCTCGGTGACCAAGCTCGGCTTCAAGGGCGCCATGATCCACGGCATGGCGAACGGCGAATTTCTCGATCTGAAAAAGTTCTGGCCGATCTACGAGCGTGCCGAGAAGCTCGACGTGCCGCTCTACTTCCATCCGTCGCTGCCGCATCCGGCCGTGACCGAGATCTACTATCAGGACTACGCCAAGGACTTCCCCTTGGTGGTGCGTCCGGCCTGGGGCTACACCGTCGAGACGGCGACGCAGGCGGTGCGGCTGGTGCTGTCCGGGGTGTTCGAGAAGCATCCCAACCTGAAGATCATCCTCGGCCATTTCGGCGAAACGCTGCCCTTCCTGGTGTGGCGCATCGACTCCTCGCTCAAGCGCCCGGGCCAGAAGCCGCTCAGCTTCCGCGATATTTTCTGCAAAAACTTCTATGTCACCACCAGCGGCTTCTTCTCCAATCCGGCGCTGTTGTGCTGCGTCATGGAAATGGGCGTCGACCATATTCTGTTCGCGGTCGACTGGCCCTTCGTCCCCGACAACAAGGGCGCGGTGGACTGGATGGCCGGCGTGCCGCTGTCCGACGAGGACAAGGCGAAGATATTGAGCGGCAACGCCAAACGGCTGTTCAGGATGTAGCGACCAGAGGCAGGGGCTCGGCCAGCACATACGTGAATTTTATAGTGGATAGCTGCCGTAGCGAGGCAACTAGAAATTGTGACTACTATAAGATGCGCCTCTCGTCCTAGGGTTGTCTCAACGGGGGGTATCGATGAGAAAATTTGGGCTATTACTAGCTTTAGTTGCGACTCTGTCGCTCACTTTCCTTCAGATCGCACCGTCGTTTGCCAGCGAGCACGCAGATCGAGGACGTCTCCTCGATCTGGCGCGCCGCGGTGACATTGCAATCGTCACGTCCGCTCAGATGCAGCTGCTGGCGCAATCGAATCCGCGGCTGCATGCAAAGCTGCAAGCTGCCTATCAGTTGCAAACCCCGCCGCAGCTCACCGCAGCGGAGAAAGCAGTTGTGCATCGCCTGACCAGAACGAACGTCCGCCAGATCAAGGCGGGTCAGGTGCAGGTCGTTGTGAACAAGCCGTCGCCGCCGGCGGCAACAACACCTGATCTGAGCGCTGTCATGACTGCTTGCGTGACCGCCGGCTCCGCGGTCCTTGGCTTCTTGGGCCCCTTTGCGCCTGTAGTCGCGACGCTGGGGTGCCTGCTGATCATTCCACTCGTCGGCGCGGTTCTTGGGATCCAGGCTGTTTCTCCGAAGAGCTAGATGCTGCGGCGTACGAAAGGCCGTCAGCAAGTTCAGCGATTAAAGAAGCTGCTGTCGGCTCTGACATTGGCGGGATTTGGCATCGTTTCGATGCTGGGTTCCGTCAATTCAGAAATCCGCCTGCCCTGGATCGCGCAAAAGACCGTCACCGACTGTGGTCGCGCCGTGTTGGCTGCGCTCGCGGCGCGCGATGGCCGGGACGTCGATTTGATCTACCGGCGCATCCCTGATCCCTCGGATCGGCGGCGCGGCTATTCGATCGCGGAGATGCAAGAGGATGCCGAACATCTCGGCGTCAAGTTGTTGCTCGCCGCGCCCGAGTTGCTCAAAGGCGATTGCGGCAAGCGAGAAATCATCAGTGCCTACTACAAGCAGCTTAGCGAGGTTGTCGACGACGGTCATCCCGTCGTCATTCCGGTCGTCAGCGGGCCGTCCATCGGCCACTATGTGATATTGGTCTCAACCACGTCCGCGGGCTTTCGGGTCCACGATCCGGCGTCGCGCGGCTTACGCACGGTGACTACCGCCGACCTAGAAGAAAAGATGTGCCGCTTCGGCTTCGTGGCGCTCATTGTCGATTGATCGACTTAGGGCACCGGGTTGCGACTATAATACGCGGCGTCTTCGGGCGATTGCCGCCAGTCGGCGTTGCCGCGCCAGGCACAATGATGTGCGCGCATGTCGGTGCCGTAGCGCACGCGGAACAGCAGCGTGCGCGCCGCTCCGTTCTCGTATTCATGGACTTCGCCGGGTGGGTGCACGACGAAGGCGCCGGGCGTGACCGCGATCGTCTCGCCGGGCGTGCGCATCGTGCCGCCGCCGGAGAAGCAGAAATAGATTTCGGTGGCGTCGGGATGGCAGTGGTAGGGACTGATCTGGCCCGGCTCCCAGCAAGCGACCGTGACGTCGCCGTCCGCGACCTTGCCGAGAATCTTCTCGACATGGTGCCTGGGATTCCACTCTTGCTCGCGCTCGAGGCTGAAGACGTGCATGCGGCCGGCTCCCTGAAGCGGGAGGCAAGCCTAGCGCAAGGATGCGTCCGGCAGTAGAAGACGGCCTAGGGGCCCGTAGCTCAATTGGTTAGAGCCGACCGCTCATAACGGTCTGGTTCCTGGTTCGAGTCCAGGCGGGCCCACCATTTCCAAATTGTGTGGAAGCAAAGACTTTTGGCGCCAGCCAATCTAGGCCAGAGCAACTCGCGCTTATCGACGAATCAATAAGCTAGGGGTTTGCCGATTCGGCGATGGCCAGCACAACCGGTGCGGCAGTCAACAGCGCAATCAGACAAACCGTGGCCAAAGCTAGCAATGCTGTCTTCCACATGGCGACGCCCCACCTTTTATCTTACAACCATTAGTATACAGAGCTAATTTCCACTCCGCAACTGGGAGAGGAAGCGTGTGGCTAGGCTCGCCGAATTTTCCCAGCTCGCTTCCGCAAAGATACGGTCAGACCACGGTTTTTTCCGATTTTTCTCCCGCCCATCGAGCACGAAATTTCGCAAACTACCCCAGCCTTGGCGAAGGTGGTCTTCCGCGACGCGGTGAACTTCGCGAGCACGCTCGCGGTCGCCGGACGAGCGTGCGAGAGATGCCATCCGGTCTGCGACCGTGAGACCGAGGAGGCCTGCGGTCACCTGATGATCGGCGACAATTGCGTTGTTGTAAAATCGTTCGTCAGACAACCCTTCGGGCAGACATTCAGGTCCGATGCTCGCCATAAAAACTGCGCGTCGGAAAAGCTTGTCGAGCGCCTCAAAATTGCTCTGTTCCGCCAGAAAACTAATTTCGGTTCGGAGTTCTTCGTCCTCGTTGGCGAGTAAGAGATAAAACGCCTTCTTTTCGGCCCGGACTTTGCTGTCGCTAGCCGAGGTTATTTTCCAGCGTTTACATTTATCAGGATACTGGTCGAGCCGGATTGAGGCGCGGCCAACATAGTCTTCGTATGCTGCCTTATAGTACGAAAAAAATTCTCGGTAAGCGATGTTAGTCTGACCCGCAAGGTTCTTCATGAACAGGGCTAGCCGCGAGGCCACGCGTAGCTTGTACCACTCTGGCAACTTGTTGGATTTGGAATTTTCCTTGTCATTCCAGGCGTTCCACATGTTCAGCCATTCCGCCAGCACTCTGATTGCTTCGTCAGGCGCGCCGTGGGCCAATAACAGGTCTGCGAGAACAAGCGAGCTATAAGGCTGCAAGTAGAAAATTTTTTGGGGGGCCGCCGTTTGAGGCTTCGGTTCGCAGCTTTGGGAGATGATGTGGAATTTATCTCCTATATCTTTGCGTACTCCTGCTACAGCACGGTCAATCGCGCTACTTTGCGATGCATCAGATAGCTCGTCGGATGTCGGCTTATTATTGGCAAAGTCTTCGACTGCACGCTTGGCGGCGGCGTGCAGTGTGAACAGAACATCGATGACCCCCTTCACATCCACCAGAAGCAATTGAGAGTCCGGCACAACCTTGACGTACTCATTGAGACAATCGGATAAGGGCCTGATGGATCCGAGAAAGGTTTCCGCAGAATGTTGCACCTCATCGTAGTAACTTGAGGGCTTGATATCGGCGGGAGGTTCAAGAAAATTTATATATTGCTGGTCAGCTTCGACCGTCGCTGAGCATTTGGGCTCCGCGTCACACTTCACTTGTGCGTCTACCTTCAACCACCCGAGTCCGGGAGCGGGGTCGGTCGCCCTCGGAACTGCTTGCGCAGTAAATTGCGCACTGCCTGCTCCACCCGATACGGAAGTTATCTGCGCGCGTCCGCTTTGACTGTCGCGCAAAGTAAATTCGATGAATGGTGTCTTGACCGAAGAAAGACCGATTCCGCTTAGAAAGCCGGAAATGGCTTGCGAGTAGAGCGGCAGGCTGTAAGCGACGCTCAAAAGCACGAGAACACAGGCGCCCATGATGGGGTCTCGTCTCCCGAAGTCCGCGCCGAACAGGCTGCGAATGAACTTGGCCGTGAAGCTGCCGAATACTGCGGCAATGAGAATTGTGATGATGCTTCCGGCCTCGGGTAAGCCAAGGTCGTCGCGATAGTACCAAAGGCGGACCCCGACGACGAAGCAGGCGACGATAATGACGGAATGGGCTGTCAGGCGAGACAAGAAGGCGAGCGGGTCGTCCCTCTTCGCTCGCGCGCGGTGGTCGAACGCGATCCACAGGCCCATTGCAGTGAGGGCGGCCACGACGAAAAGAAAACGGTCGTCCCACATGATGCCCTCGCGCCGCGGCGCGTGTGCGTCTGCCTACCCGTAATTTTCATTCTTGGGCGGGTAATCTGCTTTTGACGACAACGATGCGTGCCGTCCCCACCGCACTTCTCGTCGGTTGCACCTAGAAGAAATGATACACGTTATAAGTGCGTTTGAAAATACGCTGTGCCGGGAGTAGCCGAGCACATGACTCGGCCGGGTCGCGCGAATTTAACAGTCGCGTCTAGCGCACGATGACCGTGGCGCCGACCTTGGCACGATCGTAGAGGTCGATGGCGTCTTCGTTGGCCATGCGGATACAGCCTGACGACACGGCGGCACCGATCTTCCACGGCTCATTGGTGCCATGGATGCGGAACAGCGTATTGCCGAGATAAAGCGCGCGGGCGCCGAGCGGATTATCCGGCCCGCCTGCCATGTGACGCGGCAGATCGGGGAAGCGCTTGAGTTCGCCCGGCGTCGGCGTCCAATCCGGCCATTCGCGCTTCATCGACACCGTGCTGGTACCGTGGAAGCCGTAGCCTTCCATGCCGACCGCGATGGAGTAACGCATCGCCTGATTGTTGCCGAGGATGTAGTAGAGGTAGCGATTCTTGGTGTCGACGACGATCGTGCCCGGCGCCATGTTGCTCTGGTAGGCAACCTGCTGACGCGGCACCTGGCTGTAGAACAGCCCGAACGGCGTCTGCATTGTCCAGGGATCGCGCTCGCTGGTCTTGGCCGCAACCTGAGGACCGTGCGCGGAGGCATAAGCCTGGGTCCCGTTGCTCGCCTGGTTGGACGCACAGCCACCAAGCGCCATTGCCGCAGCGACAACAGAAGCAAGCACAAGCGAGATTTTCACGACGCCACCAGCCCCAAGAATAAGCCAACAACGGGAAAAACGGTGCAACGCCCGGCCTTCTGGCGCTGCAACAGAGCCACTAATTACAGCAGCGCCACAAACGGCCTCTAGTGCGCAAAAGCCACACCCCCAGATGAATTAACCCTGCGCCAGGCGGCCCGCGACCGCGGTCAGGCCGGCCGCGGAGGCAAAACCTCCTGCAAAAACCGGAGTTTGTGGGCGCCTCCCTAGCCGGCCAAGCTGCGCACTTCCTCAAGGAGCGTCGAATTGAGGATCGCCTCGAGGCGGCCGAGGGCGCGGGCGACAGTCGCGCCATTCATGACACGGTGGTCGTAGATGATCCTGACATCCACCATGCCGTCGGCGCTCATGACGCCGTAATTGAGCAGCGTGGTCAGCGGCGCCAGCGGATGCAGCGATTCAGCCTGCAGCGCCGAATAGACCGAGACGCCGAACGTGCCGAAATAATTGCCGCGCTGGCGGCCCCAGTTCAGGCAGATCCACCAAAAGGCCCGCCGCAGCGGCTTGGGCAGCCGGGCGAATGTCATGGTGCGGCGGAAGTCCTTGATGTCCTCGACCGGGGCGGTCGAGGCATGGTCGATCTGGCGGCCGATCTCGCTCAAGGTCTGCCGCGCCGGTTCCTTGATGGAGATGGAGAAAAGCCCGGCCTCGCCCTGATAGTCGCGCTCGATAATGATCGTGGCGTTGCTCGCCGGGTATTCATAGAGGTGCGGCCAGGGGATCTTCACATAGGCGCGCCGGAATTCGGGAAATTCACGCGCCATCAGCGCGTAGGCCTTGGTGAAGATCGCAGTCCAGCGCGGCCGCTCCTTGCAGGCCGCGCGCGCGGCGATCAGCGGGGCAAGCGCCATCCGCTTCTGCACGGGGACGGTCGGGATGGCGCGGGCGAAATAAAGGAGATCGATCACCATGCGCCGCGGCACGGACAAAGGGATCATTCGTCCGCGCATGGTGGTCTCCGGCCTAAACGACCCATGGAACGATGCGCTTGGTGTGGGTCATGTACACACGATAGTCCTCGCCGAACGATTCGAGCATCATCTGCTCCTCGCGGCGGAACCGGAATACGAACAAAATTCCCGCGCCGGCGATGCCGGCCCAGCCCGCCAGCCAGTTGGGCAGCAGCAAAAGCTGCCCGACGCCGAGGAGAAAGAAGGACGAATACATCGGGTGGCGAACCAGCCGGTAGACGCCGGTCGTGACCAGGGCGTGCTGCTCGCGCAACTGCAGCGAAATCGACCAATTGCGGCCGAGATCGGCGTGGCTGCGCCGAAACAGCCATAGCGCCGCCGCCGTCGCCGCGGTGCCGAGCCAAGCCGCCGCCGGGCTGAAGGGCCGGTCGAAAGACGCCGGAAATCCGGTCAGGACATAGACGGCCGGGATGACGAAAAGCCCAAGCAGAGCGGCCGCGAGCAGTCCCGATTCGCGGCGGTCGAAGAGCGACCTGCTGACGCCGATCTTCCTCGCCCTGCGCTCGAATGGGTGGCGAATGATGTACCAGCCGACGAGTCCGGCGAACCAGACGATAGCGGCGGCGGTTTGCGTCATCATGAGGTCATCTTAGGGCCGGGGCCTGACGGCCAACAACTGGCCTGTTTACGCGGATTTTCTGCCGCTTTCCGCGCTGCGTCGAATCTTGACGCGGCTCGCTGGGCGATGGAATTATGGCCGCGGGACAATAGCGAGAGTCGAGGGCTGCCTTGATCACACGCATCGTTTCCCTGGTCTTTTCAGCATTCATCACCTGTGCGCTGCTGTCGGCAACTGCCGCCAGCGCCCGAGAGATCGTTCGTTTCGACGGCTATTCGCCCGGCACCATCGTCATCAAGACCAATGAGCGCCGGCTTTATTACGTGCTCGGCGGCGGCCAGGCGATCCGGTATCCCGTTGGCGTCGGCCGGCGCGGCATGGCCTGGACCGGGACGGCCTATATCGACGGCAAATACATCAAGCCCGGCTGGTCGGCGCCCGAGTCGATCCGCAAGGATTATGCGCGGCTGCCGGCGGTCATCCCCGGCGGCAGTCCGAGCAATCCGATGGGCGCTGCGGCCATGACCTTAAGCGGGGGCGGCGAATACGCCATCCACGGCACCAACAATCCGGGCTCGATCGGCGGCTTCGTCTCCCATGGCTGCATCAGGATGTACAATTCGGATATTCTGGATCTGTACAACCGGGCCAGTTATGGCACCCAGGTCGTGGTGCTGCACTAAACGGGGCGGCAAGGCGGACCGAAGGACACCCTCATGACGCTGCGTATCCTTGCCTTTGTGCTCTCGACGCTTGCCCTGGTTGCGTTGTCGGCTGCGCCGGCGCTCGCCTGGTGGCAGTTCGTCTCCTACAACCCGAGCGGCGAGCGCAAGGTTTCGGCCCGCTACGGCAGCGAAAAGGCCTGCGAGGCGGCGCTCAAACAGGTCGATGCCGAGCTCGCCAAGAAATTCCCCAAGCTGTTTCCGCGGGTCGGCAGCTGCGAAGAATATCGCTGAGAGTTCTGTTCGTGGTTCGTTCGAGTTGGCTGTAAGGGGCGAATACCACTCAAGTAATCTCGAAAATTCGAGCGTCTTTGGGGGATTTCCGCGCTGTCTGCGGCGCACAATTGTGTGGAGTGTGGCTTTTCCGCACTAGCTGACCGCTCCCCCTGTCGGTACATCTTACAGCGTTAAGAGGGTAAACACGGGTGGCGTCACCATGAAAAAAATCCTGATTCTCTTCTGCTCGGTTATCCTTGCTTTGGGCGTGGCTGGTTGCGCCGGCAAAGGCAAGGTTCCGATTGGCAAGGGCAAGGCCCCGGTCGTCCACACCAAGGGCTAAGAGCTTCACCTCGCGCGAGGGTGACAAGAATAGGGCCGGCGTCTTGCGCCGCGCCCTTTCTTGGTTCCTGCGAGGTAAGGTTGACCTGAGAAAGTCTCCGGCTTCGGCCGGAGCTTTTGGCGTCGGTGCGGGGGCGTGCATAAACTAACCTCGGTCAGGTTAGGGAGTAGTGATATGCGGTACTCGTCCGGTCTTCCTCGTCGCGCCCTGCTTGTCGTTGCTGCTGCGGCTTCCGTCCTGGCGCTCCATGCCCAGGCGGCTTCCGCACAGACCACATCGGCTGCAGACGAAAAATGGACTGTGACGACGTCGGCCTCGACCCAGGGTCACGCCGGCAAACCCTACTTCATTGAATTTCGCGGACGGGCTGCGGCCAATTACGGGCACCTCTATGTGCTCTATGGCCGCGTCAACGGGCGCGACGAGATCGTGTCGAGCCGCATCGCGGGTCTGCATCCCGCCGGCGACGCCGCGGACTGCTTCAACTGCAGCCTGTTCAATTGGACGGTCGGTCATCTGGTTCCGGTGCCGTCCGAGACCGGTGCGAGCGACGGCGACCTCGAGGAGAAGTACGTCACGGCGCGCTACCGCGTATGGCTGACACAGGCGCAGTTCAAGGACCTCGACGCCTATATCCGGAAGCTTCAGGCCGACAATCCGACCTGGAACGCGCTGTTCAACAATTGCGTCGAGTTCGGCCGCAAGATCGCCGATCACATGCATCTCACCCTGCCGACTTTCGTCTGGCTGGAGCCGGAAGATTTCGTCAATCAGCTGCGTGAGCTCAACGGTCTGAAGAAAGAGCAGCTGCCGCTGAAAGACGCCGGCGCAGGCGGCGGAGCCGCTCTCGCCAAGTCGACCTCGGCGCCGCCGCTGCCGCCGCAGAAGCCCGCGGCGCAGCCCGCCAGTACGACCACCGAGCCGGCCGCCAAGCCTGCCGCTCCCGTCAAAAAGAAGCCGGTGGCGAGCGCGCCGCAGGCCAAGCCGGCCGCCGAACCGGACTCGTCTTTGACCGCGATCTTGAAGCGGTCGCAGAACATGACGATGCGGTGAGCGCGATAAATTCCGAAACGCAAAAGGCCGGGCATTGCCCGGCCTTTTTGTTTGCCTAGGCCGGCTGCTTTGCCGCCAGCCGCGCCGCAAGCCGGCCGAGATCCACCACCATGCGTTCGTGCGTGCCCGCGCCGATCTCTTCGCTGTCGTCGTGCGCGCTCACCTTGAACTCGATGCGGCGACCGTCGACCTTGGTCACTTCGGCCTCCGCCGTGACGCGATGACCGACCGGCGTTGCCGCGAGGTGGCGGATATTGACCGCGGTTCCGACCGCGCTCTCGCCGGGATCGAGATAATCCCGCACCGCGTTGAGCGCGGCATTCTCCATCGCGGTCACCATCATCGGCGTAGCGAAGACCGGCGGTAGCGCCGCGTCCTTGAACTGGTTGGCAAGATGCGCGGGGCTGACGCGCAGCGAGTAGGTTCCCTTCGCTCCGACCGGGATTGGCCGCATCGTCAGGTCTCCGCCCGGCGCACGTGATTGATCGCCGGCGCAAGCGCGGCCAGCCCAAAGCCGCACAGCGCGACCGGCACGAAAGCGAAAGCGCCGACGCCGCTCGTGTCCCAGGCCAGGCCGCTGATCACGGGCACGATCACGGCGCAACTATAGCTGATCGTGAACATGGCGGCGGTGACGCGGTGCACGTCATGCGGCGCTGCCAGAAGCGGCGGCAGCGCCAGCACCAGGACGAGGATCGCGGCGGCGGCAAAGCCCAACAACGTCGCCGCGGCGACGACCGTGAGGCCTGAGCCGAACACGAGCCCGCACGCCGCCAGTACCGACAGCAGGCCGCACACCACATAAGGCCAGGCCTTGAGCTCCAGGCGGTGTGCATAGCGCAGCAGCAGAACCGAAGCCGGCAATTGCCCGGCATTGAGCCCGGTGAGGGAAGCGCTGATCCAGCCGGCCTCGCCGTGGCTGCTCAGATAGTCGGGCAGAAATGCGTTGGTCGTGAAATACATGGCGTTCACGGTGCCGAGCATGAGGCCGAGGCGCCAGATCAGCGAACTGCCCCAGTCGGGCCACCAGCGCCGACGTTCCCGCGGCACGGCGTCGTCGGCATCGGCCTGGCGCGGCGCCAGCGCCACGATCGCCAGGGCAATAACTGCAACCGGCGCGCTCCAGAATGCGAAGCCCCACTGCCAGCTGCCGCCGACCAGCGGCAAGACCATGGGCAACATCAGCGCCACAGGTGCGAGTTCGCCGATCAGCAGGCCGTTGGTGTAGAGCGCGGTGGCAAAGCCGATGCGATGCGGCACCCAGGCGCGAACCGCCGTCGGCATGGTGACCTGCATGATGGCGACGCCCGCCCCCATCGCGATGGTCATGGCGTAGAGCCAGTAGATGTCGGGCAGCGCCCCGCGCAGCGCGCCGCCGGCGGCATTCAACGCAAGCCCGACCGCCATCGCGCTGGTGACGCCCAGGCGGGCGATGAGCAGCGAACCCGGCACCGCGGCGATCGCGAACAGCATCGAGGGCAGCCCGGTCAGGATGCCGACCTGGGTCGCGTTCAGCGCCAGATCATCGTGGATGCGCGGAATGACCGGCGGCACCGCAAGGATGGTCAGCCGCAAGGCCGCGCCGGCAAGCCAGAGCAGGGTGAGGGCGGTCAGCGCGCGTGCGTGAGGGTGATGGGCTTGCGGTCGCATCGTACAAAACGGCTGAGGGGATCGGCGCCGCGGCCGCGGCGTGAGCTCTCGGTAGCAAATTCCGTCGTCACAGGGAACTTGCCACAGGGGTCCGCTCCGGTCAGGCGCGGCCCATAGGACGAGCGGCGCTCTGTCGTGCGGATTGCTCTCAGCGGAATTTCGACAAGAAGCCGACGACGCGGCTCCCTTCAATGTCGGAGCCAGTCCGCGCCGGGTCCGCTTGATGAGGCCTCGATTGACCAGGCGCTCGACCTTGTCGGGTGACGGCGTGGCGTAATTCCCCGGCCCGCGTATGATTCCCCGCAATACGTGAAGGTCGCGTTCGTGAATCTCACGTCCAGAATCCAATTGAGCCCCCGGCAAGATGCAGCAGTTTCTTATAAATCACCTTCGGCGCTGCCGAACGGTAACCCTATGTGGTCGACAGAGGCCCATGATTGTATCGCTGGCATTTTATCACCGGCTTGTCGCTTTGGTGGGCGCAGTCCTCGTATGAAAGCCGCGCATGGGTCGCGCGCGCCCCTTGCCGATGCGGTGGCTGTCCGGGCTCGCGTCGGTTGTGGTGCGGTTGTCTCGCTTTGGGGAATTGATCCGCACGACGCAAACGGGATTTTCGGCCGACGCCACCGTGGCATGGCCGCAAGTGGCTACCCCTGCAACGGTCGGCTATAGTCCGCGCGGCATTTCTCGCGCCGGACAACCCGCATCTTTGATGTCGAGCCTCCCGTTCATATTGAAAGGCAAGCGTGTCTACGTCGCCGGTCACAAAGGCATGGCCGGCTCGGCGATCGTGCGCCGGCTTGCCCGCGAGGATTGCGAGATCATCACCGCCGACCGGCAATCCCTCGACCTTGTCGACCAGACTGCGACCGAGCGCTTTCTGATGCAGACCAGGCCCGACGCGGTGTTTCTTGCCGCCGCTCGTGTCGGCGGCATCTATGCCAATGCGACGCAACCGGCCGATTTCATCGTCGACAATCTCGCCATCTCGCTGAACGTGATACGGGCCTCGCTGAAAGCGGGCGTTGCCAAGCTGCTCAATCTCGGCTCGTCCTGCATTTATCCGAAGCTGGCGCCGCAGCCGATGGCCGAGGAGGCGCTGCTCACCGGCCAGCTCGAGCCCACCAACGAGTGGTATGCGATCGCGAAAATCGCCGCCATCAAGCTGTGCGAGGCCTACCGCATTCAGCACGGCGCCGATTTTATCTCGGTGATGCCGACCAATCTCTACGGACCCGGCGACAATTATCATCCGGAATACAGCCACGTGCCGGCGGCTCTGCTGCGCCGATTCCACGAAGCGAAGGCCGCGAATGCAGCGACGGTGACGGTCTGGGGCACCGGCACGCCGCGCCGGGAATTCATGTGTTCGGACGACCTCGCCGACGCCTGCGTCTTCGTGATGAAGAACTATTCCGATCTCGGCTTTCTCAATGTCGGCGTCGGCCACGACATCGCGATCGCGGACTTTGCCCGCCTCATCGCGGAGATCGTCGGCTATGGCGGCAAGATCGTGTTCGACACCTCGCGGCCCGACGGGCCGCCGCAGAAGCTGCTCGATGTTTCCAAGCTTCGGGCCCTGGGCTGGACCGCAAAGATCCCGCTGCGCGAAGGCCTGGCCGCCGCCTATGCGGATTTCCTCGCCAATGGCGGGCGTATGGCGGCCTGAAAACCGAGCCTGATTTGGCTGTTTGAGCCCTGATCCGCTGCATTTACCGATCGTCAAGGATGATGGTCGAGGCTGGTTTCCGCGATGCGGAAACACCGTCGAATCGAGCTGGTTCTGGGATGTGGCGCCGTCGCCTGCGCGCTCCTGCTCGGCCTGTGGCCGCTCGATACATTCTCCAGTGATGCCGCTGCCGACCGTGCCGCCTGGCGCGAGAAATATCGTCGTCCCGCCGAGATCCCGTTTCCGGAAGGCAATGCCTATTCCGAGGCCAAGTCGAAGCTCGGCCGGATGCTGTTCTTCGATCCGGCGCTGTCCAGGTCGGAGGCGCGCGCTTGCGCCGCGTGCCATAACCCCGGATTGTCCTGGGCCGACGGCCGGCCGCGCGCCATCGGCGAGAAGCAGGCGGTGTTGCCGCTGCGAACTCCGACGCTGCTGAACGTCGCCTGGGGTGGGCAGCTCGGCTGGGACGGCCATTTCCGCAATCTCGAAGCGGTCGCCTTCGGCCCGATCACGTCGCCGACCAACATGAACATGCCCGAGGCGCTTTTGATTGGGCGGCTGTCGGGAATCCCGGGCTATGTCGAGGCTTTCCGTGCCGCGTTCGGCGACGGCCCGATCACGCGGCAAAAAATCGAATTCGCCCTGGCGACTTTCGAGCGCTCAATTGTCTCCGGCGAGGCGCCGTTTGACCGCTGGATCAACGGCGACGAGCAGGCCATCAGCGATCGGGCCAAGCGCGGTTTCGATCTGTTCAACGGCAAGGCCAATTGCGCGGCCTGCCATGAGGGCTGGGCTTTCACGGATGCATCCTTCCACGATATCGGAGTGGCGCGCGACAACGATCTTGGGCGCGGCAAACTCTTCCCGAATTCGGTGAAGCTGCAGCATGCCTTCAAGACGCCGACGCTTCGCGACGTGGTGCGCCGCGCGCCCTACATGCACGACGGCTCGGTTGCGACCCTCGAAGCGGTGATCGATCTCTACGACCGCGGCGGCATCAATCGTCCGAGCCGCGCCGACGAAATAAAGCCGCTCGGTTTGAGCAAAGACGAGAAAGCCGATTTGATTGCGTTTCTGCAGACGCTGTCGGGCAAGCAGATGCCGGTGCTGGTGCCGCGGCTGCCGCGCTGAGCGGGCTAGAGCGCCGCCGGAAGCGCAGAGCCGATCAGCGCCAAGCCGGCGATCAGCAGAAATCCTGAGATCGTCTCGATTGCCTCAGCACGTGCGGGCAGCCGCGCGGCGATAGAGGCCGACGCGACGCCGAGGCATGCGCTGAGCGCGGTGATAGGGCTTCTCATATCCGCTCCCTCTCGCGATATGACTTCGCGTTGCGCCCGGTCATAGCCGCCAATGCTTACGAATCCGCTTTGCGCCGGCGGTCGCACGGCGCGAGCCGCGCGTGCTTCGTGTCACGGTTAACCAAGACTTAATTCGGTCCGCCAATTCCCTAAAATTTGTGGTAAAACGCTAAGGATACCAGCGGCCTGCGTGCGGCGGCGCAACTGGTGTCTGAAGCGGCGATTTGTGGTGTGAGGAGGCCTTCTATGGTCCGGCTGCCGAAGTGGCTGCCGATTGCGGCGGCGTTTCCGCTCGCAGTTATGGTTAACGCGTTCCTTCCCGGCACCGCGGACGCGCACGTCAAGTGGTTCTGTGCCTACGATATCGCCGGCCAGCCGCGCGGCCTGGAAAATGTGCTCTGTCCCGATTTCGAACTGTTGTTCGGCCTGTCGGTTCTGGCGCTGATGTGCGGCTGCCTGTGCGAAGGCACGGTCGCCGGCGCCTTCATGCTGCGGTCGCTGGATCGGGCAACGCGCTGGCTTCGCGAAAACACCGAGTTGATTTTCCGCGCCGGCACCGGATTTTTCTTTGTTGCAATCTGGGCGGTCGGCGGAATCCTGCTGACGCCCGAGCTGAAGACCTCCTCGCCGGCGATCGGCGCATTGCAGCTCGGCATCGCCGCCGGCATGCTGTCGCGCCGCACGATGCCACTGTCGGCCGTCGGCATTTTCATCATCTTCGGCGTCGGCGCCTGGAACTACGGCATCTTCCATCTCGCCGACTATCCGATCTTTTTGGGCGTCGCCGTTTATCTGGCGTTGATAGGCTTGCAGCGCGATCTGTTCGGCGCCCGCCCGATCGACGTGGTGCGCTGGTCGGCCGGCGTCACCTTGATGTGGGCTTCGATCGAGAAATGGGCCTATCCGGAATGGTCGTTCCCGCTGCTGGTCGAGCATCCGGCCATGACGCTCGGCTTCAATTGGGATTTCTTTATGCGCGCGGCCGGCGCCATCGAATTCGCCCTGGCATTCGCGCTGATGTGGACACCGCTGGTGCGCCGGGCCGGGGCGATCATGCTCACCGGCATGTTCGTGAGCGCGGTGTTTGAATTCGGCAAGATCGACCTGATCGGGCACACGCTGATCGTCGTCGTGCTGTTGGGCATCCTCGCCGACAATGCCGGAGAAACCAGGCTGGTGCGCTACCCGTGGATCGTACCGGCGGCTTACGCGTCTGCGATCGCGCTGTTTCTGGCGAGCTATTATCTGATGCACGCCGCGATCTACGGCACGTCGATCGTCTAGGCGGCGCGCACGACGTCAGTTGACGTGGACGGTAAGCTTCATCTTGGGATGGATGGCGCACAGCACCTCGAAGGTCCCGGCGACCGAAAATCGCACCGGGGTCTTGCTGCCGGGCTCCTGATCGCCTGAATCGAACTTGAATTTGGCTGAATCGACGTAAGCGTGGTGCCGCAGGTCGGCGTCGTCGTTGACGATCAACACGGTCTCGCCCTGCTTGAGGGTCAGTTCGCTCGGCTGAAATTGCCGTCCCTTCTGCGAGACGATGTTTTGCGATTGCGCCTGGGACGCCCACGCGAGCACGCCGCTGACTGCGGCGCCCAGCGCAAAGGCGACAAGTGCGGGCCGCGCGCGGGCGATCAAGGTGTATAATGTGTTGCTCATCGCATCCCGGAAGTTGAAGGCGCTTCGCACGGCAGGGTGGGGCTGTGCGGTTAAGGCAGCGTTAACGAAGTGGCGAGGATTGGAGCCTTCGCTCAATCGCCTTTAACCCGCCGCCGCTACGCCTGTAAGCGAAAAAAACCAGGCGCCTGCGATGCATAGCGTAACCGAACCCCGGCTATTGCCGCTCTGGCGCCGCAGCGCGTCGGGCCTTGCCGCACTTTGCAAGACGATCCGCGGCCGCATCCTGGTGGCGTTCCTGGTGATGAGCCTGATCACCGCCGGGCTCGGCTACTACGCCACCTTGGGCGTCAAGGACGCAGGCCTGCTGGTCGATAAGACCTACGATCAATCGCTGATGGCCATCAATTATGCGCGCGCGGCGGCTGCCGACTTTGCCGCCATGCGCGCCGCCTTTGCGCGGCGCTGGATTGAAAGCGACCAGGCAAACCGCGCCAAGCTCGATCAGACCATCCGGACCTTGGCGAAGACGCTGAGCGACGATCTCGACATCGCGGTGGAGCGCTCGCAGTCGGAACGTGCCAAGCAGGCGGCCGGCAACGTGCAGCGCGCCGCCAATGCCTGGAAGAGCATGAGCGAGCATCTGCTCGATCAGACCAAGCTCGACGCCAATTGGGAGACGCTCGACACCTACGCCGCCAAGGTCGACGAGCAGATCGACCTCCTGATCAATTACACCGCCGGCGACGGCTTCCTCTACCGCCAGTCGGCGCGCGCGGCCGTGGCGCGCGACATCAACTTGAATGTCGGCGGCACGCTTCTGGCGCTGCTGCTGTCGGGCCTGGTGGCCTGGGCCCTGACCGGCCGCATCATCAAGCCGGTGGCGGCGGCTTCGAGCGTCGCCGAGCACATCGCCGGCGGCAAGCTCGACGTCGCCATCCCCGAGGGCTCCGCCGACGAGCTCGGCGACCTGCTCGCCTCGATGCGGGTGATGCGCGACAACATCAAGGCGATGATGGATCGCGAGGTGGCGCAGCGCCGCACCGCGCAGGCGCGGCTCGCCGACGCGCTGGAAAGCTCGCAGGAAGGCGTGGTGGTCGTCGACGCCGCCGACCAGATCGCGCTCGCCAATGCGCAGGCGGCGAGCTTCCTCGGCGTTCCGACCGAACTCCTGAAAGCCGGCACGCCGCTGAACGGGCTGTTGCCGGCCCTGCCGCATTCGGCCGGCGCGGCCCGCATCGTGCGGCGGCAGAGCAATGGCGAACCGGAGGAAGTGCGGCTGGCCGACGGCCGCTGGCTGCGCGTCAGCCAGAGCGCGACCCGCGACGGCGGCTTTATCGTCGTCTGCAGCGACATCAGCCAGCTCAAGGAGCAGAAGGCGCGCCTGCACGAGACGAACCTGCGGCTCGACGCGGCGCTCGACAACATGTCGCAAGGCCTCTGCCTGTTCGACGCACAGAACCGGCTGCAGGTCGTCAACCGGCGCTTCTATGAAATTTTCGGCTTGTCGCGCGACCTGATCGCGTCCGGCGTCGATATCCAGAAAATTCTCGACTGGAGCAAGCGGCGCAACAGCGCCTCGAAGGCGCCGGCGCAAATGCTGGCCGAGCAGGCCGAGTTCATGAAGCGCCGCGAGAACGGCACGCATTACTACGAGCTCGACGACGGCCGCATCATCGCCAGTGTCTGCAGCCCGACCTCGAATGGCGGCTGGGTCGCCACCTTCGAGGACGTCACCGAGCGCCGCCAGGCGGAAGCCAAGATCATGCACATGGCGCGCCACGACGCGCTCACCGACCTGCCGAACCGCGTGCTGTTCCGCGAGAAAATGGAGCAGGCGCTGGCGCGCGGCGAAGACCTCGCCGTGCTCTTCCTCGATCTCGACCGCTTCAAGACCGTGAACGACAGCCTCGGCCATCCGATCGGCGATGCGCTGCTGTGCGCCGTGACCGAGCGTCTGCAAAAGGCGGTGCGCGGCGCCGACACCGTGGCCAGACTCGGCGGCGACGAATTCGCCATCGTGCAGATGGGGGCGGGGCCCTCGCAGGCGAGCGAGCTCGCCGGGCGCATCATCGAGGCGGTTGCCGAACCGTTCGACATTTCCGGGCACCAGGTGGTGATCGGCGTCAGCGTCGGCATCGCGGTTGCGCCGGCGGACGGCGAGCAGCCCGATCAGCTGCTGCGCAACGCCGACATGGCGCTTTACCGCGCCAAGAGCGAAGGGCGGGGCACCTATCACTTCTTCCAGGCGGATATGGACGCGCAGATGCAGGCGCGACACGTCCTCGAGATCGACCTGCGCAAGGCGCTGGTCGCCGGCGAATTCGAGCTTTATTACCAGCCGATCGTCGATCTCGGCACCGGCAGGATCGCGAGCTTCGAGGCGCTCATCCGCTGGAATCATCCGAGCCGCGGCGTCGTGGCGCCGACCGAGTTCGTCTCGATCGCCGAGGAGATCGGGTTGATCGTTCCGCTCGGCGACTGGGTGCTGCGCCAGGCCTGCCGCGACGCGGCATCGTGGCCCGGCCGGCTGCCGGTCGCGGTCAATCTGTCGGCGGCGCAGTTCAGGAACCCGACGCTGGCGCTGTCAGTGGTTTCCGCGCTCGGCGCCTCGGGGCTGGCGGCCGACCGCCTCGAACTCGAGATCACCGAAACCGTGCTGTTGCAGGATGACCGGGCGGTGCTCGACGCGCTGCACCAGATCCGCGAGCTCGGCGTGCGGATTTCGATGGACGATTTCGGCACCGGCTATTCCTCGCTCAGCTATCTGCGCAGCTTCCCCTTCGACAAGATCAAGATCGACCGCTCGTTCATCCAGGAGCTCGGCAACAAGGACGACTGCGCGGCCATCGTTCGCGCGGTGGCGCGGCTCGGCAGCAATCTCGGCATGGTGACGATCGCGGAAGGCATCGAGACGGACGAGCAGCTCGAGATCGCGCGCATGGAGGGCTGCACGCACGGCCAGGGCTATCTGTTCAGCGAGCCGCGGCCGATCGCGCAGGTGCCGGCGCTGTTGCAGACCCTGCACCGGCGGGTCCGCGCGGCGTAAGGCATTACATCCGTTTGGCGCGCTTTTGTTGCTTTTTTGTTTGCCTCTTGGGCGCTTGTTGAGCGGCAGACTTGCCGCTCCGTTTTGAAATATCCTTTTGACGCGATGGTGAACCAGCGAAGGCCCCATGCAATACTTTTCGCAGGCGGCGTTTCATCTCGCGGTCACTGACAAGACCATCATTCATTTAGCGACGATACCATGCGTACGGGGCGTGAAAAACACAGGCAAGCGAATTGGGAAAATAGTCATATTGCTGCCACATTTTCTAGGATAATATCCCTCATTCCATTCCACACCGGGGGTGTCTGTACAGCATCTTCAGACATGGAATGGGGAGCGGTGGCCGGGGAATGACGTGGCGGCGGAGATGCGCCTGCCACGGCCCGGCGGTCCAAGCCGCAGTGGTTCTGGCCGCGTCGCCGCGGTCGAGGCCCTCCGATGGCCGGTAGGCCAGCGCGTCTGATCGGAAGACGCCGGCCGAGTGCCGGGGCCGA
>Ga0070740_10002701_pt1 | contig 20088 bp, 12 predicted proteins | sample Coa_R2_FD_67286 | JGI IMG/M metagenome (GOLD analysis project Ga0070740, IMG submission 67286) | Surface soil microbial communities from Centralia Pennsylvania, which are recovering from an underground coalmine fire - Coalmine... | ecosystem: Environmental > Terrestrial > Soil > Unclassified ...
GTCGCGGAGAAGCGTCTCCTGCCGATGCAGCCCGGCGACGTGGCCGAAAGTTTCGCCGACATCGAGGCCTCACGCCGCGATCTCGGCTTCGAGCCGCGCACACCGATCGAGGTCGGCATTCCGAATTTCGTGCAATGGTACCGGACCTATCATGGCCTTGAGCGCTAGATCGTCCACGCGCCCGCCGGATGAACGCGGCTTCGCCGTCGTCGGACTGGGCTATGTCGGACTGCCGGTGGCGCTGGCGCTCGCCAAGCGCTTCGCGCCGGTCTGGGGCTTCGACATCTCGAAGCGCCGCATCGACGAACTGCGCCAGGGCACCGACCGGACACGCGAGGTCTCGGCCGACGCGCTGCGGCAGTCGCGGCTGCGCCTCACCGACCGCGCCGAGGATCTCGCCGCCGCGAGCTTCTTCATCGTCACCGTTCCGACGCCGATCGATGCCGAGCGCCGGCCCGATCTCCGTCCGATCACCGGCGCGTGCCGCGTGCTCGGCCCGATCCTGCGGCCAGGCGCGGTGGTGGTGTTCGAATCGACGGTCTATCCGGGTCTCACGCGCGAGATCTGTGGCCCGCTGCTCGCCGAGACATCGGGCCTGCGCCAGGGCGTCGATTTCAAGCTCGGCTATTCGCCGGAGCGGATCAATCCCGGCGACCAGGTGCACCGGCTCGAGACCATCACCAAGGTCGTCGCCGGCGAGGACGCCGAGACTCTCGAGCGCGTCGCCGCGGTCTATGGCGGCATCGTCGAGGCCGGCATCCACCGCGCGCCCAGCATCGAGGTCGCCGAGGCCGCGAAGGTGATCGAGAACACGCAGCGCGATCTCAACATCGCGCTGATGAACGAGCTCGCCATCATCTTCGATCGGCTCGGCCTCGCCAGCGCCGACGTGCTCGCGGCCGCCTGCACCAAGTGGAACTTTCTGCCGTTCAAGCCGGGCCTGGTCGGCGGGCACTGCATCGGCGTCGATCCCTATTACCTCACCGCGCGTGCCGAGGCGGCGGGCTATTACCCGCAGGTGATCCTGTCCGGGCGTCGGATCAATGACGGGATGGGCGCCTATGTGGCGCAGCGTCTGGTGAAGCTGCTGATCGCCGCCGAGCGGCCGATCAAGGGGGCGCGGGTCGGCATCCTCGGCCTCACCTTCAAAGAGGACGTGCCCGACCTGCGCAACAGCCGCGTGCCCGACATCATCGCCGAGTTGCGCGGCTTCGGCATCCATCCGGTGGTGCACGATCCGATGGCCGACCCGGACGAGGCGCTGCACGAATACGGGCTCGAGCTCGTCGGGATCGAGCAGTTCGCAGCGCTCGACGGCGTGATCTTCGCCGTGCCGCATCGCATCCTGAAAGACCGCGGGCCGGGGTTCATCCCGTCGATGCTGGCGCCGGGCGGCGTGCTGGTGGACGTGAAATCGGCGGTGGACCGCGCCGCGGTCCCGGACGGCATCACCTACTGGGCGCTTTGACTGGCATTTCTCTCAACTTGCGGACGAGGAACTTCCCTCCGGCGCCATCGTTTCCGGCCGGCAAAGGGAAGGGGCCATGGAGCGGACGAGAAGCGTTGCGGCTTCGGCCGCGCGGTCGCACGGCGACCGGCTGTCCAAGCGGGCGTCCCTCGCGGTAATCGGGGGCTCGAGCCTCGTCTTCTGGGCCGCGATTGCCGGCCTGATCGCCTATCTCAGCAGCGGCTGAAGCCGGCGGGGCGCTCGCCGCGCACGAGCCTGCGCGTCCGGCCCCAAAATTGACTCGGGCGTCTCACCCGGAATGGCGCGGGCCTCACCGGACCGAAGACGCGGCGGGCGGCGCCGTGGAGATTTCGTCGAGCAGCTCCTGCAGCTCCTCGCCGATCTCGGCCGGAGCGGGCGCCGCGAGACGGGGATCGCCGGCGTCAGGGCGTCCCGCGGCTTCGGCGAAGCTGCCGAGGCCGGCGCTCATCGCTCGCAGCGCGCCGACGAGATCGCCCCAGCGGCTCGCGACGCTGCCGACCATGTCTTCCTGGCGCCGCAGCGCGGCGAGCAGCCGGCGGTCGGTCGCGTCCACCGCCTGCATGCGCTGCAGCACCGGTTCGGCGAGCCGGTCGACCGCGGCGGCGAGCTGCATCATCGCCTCGCTCACGGCCGTCGGACCGGCATCCTGCGCGCGCGCTTCATCGAACCGCCGCACGAGGTCCTCGTGCTGCTGGGCGAGTAGGTCGCCCAGCCGCTCGATCGCCTGGCGCTGGTCGTCGGCGGCGTCGCGCAGCGACTGCTTCAGCCCTTCGATGGCCGCGGCCGTGCCGGTCCCGGCCTTCGACGCGGCGGGCGGTTTCGCCGCGATCGCGCTGACCAGCCGGTCGACGGCGAGAACCAGTTCGTCGATCGGCGCCGCGTGCGGCGAGGACTTGGCCTCGGCCATGCCATCCCCGTGCCGCGCGAGGGCGGCGGGCGCCTCGTTCCAAGCGGCCGAGTGCCGGGTCATGATCATGGCGAGCCGGCCGATCGCGTAATCCATCACCAGCCAGGTCGTGGCCATCCCGACCAGCAGCAGCACGGCTCCGAGCGCCTGCCACTGGGTCGATGCGGGCGGCGCCGCAACCGCGGTGTGCCACGGCGCAAGCGCCACCACCATCCCGGCCAGCACGATCGCCACCGTCGCGGCGCACAGCAGGCGCTTCGCATAAACCCGCCAGATCTCGGTACGGAGGATGCGCAGCAGCGCGAGCGGCGCGGCGCCGAGCTCGTATGGCGTGAGCTGCCCGGCGATGGCGCGGAAATCGGTGTCGTGGAAGGCGCTGCGCCACAAGCGGTCGGGCGGCGCGTCGTCGGCGCTCGCCGCGGCGCGCATGAGCCGCGTCCGCGCCGTCGCCAGATCAAGATAGGCGTAGCTGGTGACGAGGATAAAGGAGAACAGGCCGTAGGACAGCACGAGCACGCCGCCGGCGCCGCCATAGGAGGTCCAGATGATCGCTAGCGGATTGCTATCCCAGAAGCCCGGCGTTCCGGCATTGTCCGCGATGTAGCGAAAGAGCGCGGCGGCCACCGCGGTGCCGCAGACGAGGCTGGCACCGATGCTCACCAGAAGGCGCATCCAATCAGAATACCACGATGCTCCGGTTGAGTCAGTCGAATCCGGATGTTTTCCGCGGTCATCGTAGTTGTTGACGAGACTCGTTGCACCGTCCATGGCGATTTCTCATGATGAATGCGGGGGCACGGACAAGATCCGTTCCGGCGCGCGCCGGGTTATTCGACCTTCCACGGCAAGGTGCAGTAATTCCCTGAAGCCTCCATTAACGTAAATACACGCGTTTTCCGAAACGGCCGGACAATTTTGATGCAATAGAACTTTAACCTTCTACGCGGATAATTCGGGGCTTGGCGCATTCCACACGCCGTGGTATGAATCGATCAACCATCTGTGAAACCACTGAGTACGTGGTGGGCGCAACCCGTTGATCGCAATAATGGGAGGCGCGCCCGTGGTTGGGGACGGCAATGTTTAGAGTTCGGGGACTATTCGTACCCGTCCGCACGCTCGCACTGTTGCTGAGCGAAATCGCGTTGATGTCTCTCGTCCTCTACCTGTTCGCGGCGCCCACCGACGGGCATCTGCTCGGGCCGCTCGGGTTCGGAATCGGCACGCAGTTCTCGCTGCTCCTCGTGGTCTCGACGATCCTCACCATGGTCGCAGTCGGGCTTTACAATTACGACGCGCTGCGCGACTACCGGGCGACGCTGGCGCGCGCGACGATGGCGCTGGCGCTCGAGGCGCCGCTGATCTTCGTCGCGATGCTGCTTTACAAGCAGTACCTGTCGCCGTCGGTTCCCGCCTGGATCGTCTGGTATGGCAAGACGGCCATCGCGCTCACGGTCTGCCTGCTGACCACGCGCGCCATCTGCCTCTTCTTCGTCAGCAGCGGCGTCCTGAAGCGCCGCGTCGTCGTGATCGGCGCCGGCGTGCGCGCACAGCGCGTGAAGCAGCTCGGCGAGCGCGGCGGTTCGCACTTCATTCCGGCGGCGTTCATCGGCCTTCCCGGCCGCGGCGGCGAGCAGGAATGCGCCTATACGCTCGACGACACGGTCGACGCCGAGCAGCTCGCGCAATTCACCCGCAAATGCGGCGCGCGCGAGATCATCATTGCGACCGACGACCGGCGCGGCCTGCCGGTCCATCCGCTGCTCGGCTGCAAGGCGCGGGGCATCACCATCACCGATTTCCTGTCGTTCTGCGAACGCGAGAGCGGCCGCGTCGATCTCGAGGCGCTGCAGCCGAGCTGGCTCATCTTCTCGGACGGGTTCCGCATGAGCCTGACCGCGCGCGCCGTGAAGCGCGTGTTCGACGTCGTCGTCAGCGCGGCGGTGCTGGTCCTGACCCTGCCGCTGCTCCTCCTCACCGCGCTTGCGATCAAGCTCGAGGGCGGCGGGCCCGTGTTCTATTCGCAGGAGCGCGTCGGCCTTCTCGGCAAGACCTTCACGCTTTACAAGTTCCGCAGCATGCGGGTGGATGCCGAGACCGGCAGCGGCCCGCAATGGACGGCCGAACAGGATGCCCGGATCACCCGGGTGGGGGCCGTCATCCGCAAGGTGCGCATCGACGAGCTGCCGCAGCTCATCAACGTCCTCAAGGGCGATATGAGCTTCATCGGGCCGCGCCCCGAGCGGCCCTATTTCGTCGAACAGCTCACCCGCCACGTGCCGTTCTATGCCGAGCGCCACGCGGTGAAGCCCGGGATCACCGGCTGGGCGCAGATCATGTATCCTTATGGCGCGTCGCTGCAGGACGCACGCCACAAGCTGTCCTACGACCTCTATTATGTCAAAAACCACACGCTGCTGCTCGACCTCATCGTTCTCATCCAGACGGTGCGGGTGATCCTGTTCCCGGACGGCGCGCGATAACGCGGCGATGAATGTCACCGTCGTCACCCATCTGATTTGTGGCGCAGCGTTCGGCATCCTGGTCGTGACCCTGCTCGCGGGGCGGCGATGCGGCCGCACCGGCAACTTCCTCGCCGTCGCCTGCCTTGCCACCGTCGCCTGGGCCTTCGCCGCCGCGGCCGAGGGGGCGATCCCCTTCACCGTCAGCGCTCTGGTCGAGAGCGTTCGCAACGGCGCCTGGCTCATGTTCCTGTCCTCGCTTCTGGCCGCGGGCGGCGAACGGCCGCTCGCGGGCTGGGCGCGGACCGAAACGATCGTCGCGGCGAGCCTCGGGATCGGCGCGATTGCCGTCGACCTGTTCGCTCTGGTGATCGCCCCCGCCGCCCACAGCCTCGCCCAGCCGCAGCTCCTGATGCGGATCGGCTTCACGGTGCTGGCGCTGTCGCTGGTCGAGAACTATTACCGCAACAGCGAGATGGATCGCCGCTGGAACGTGGTGCCGCTGTCGATCGCGGTGGGCGGCATGTTCGCCTTCGAGCTGTTCTTCTATGTCGATGTCCTGCTGTCGCAGATGGAGTATCCGCTGGCCGGCGCGCGCGCCCTCGCCGACGCGATGAGCGTGCCGCTGCTCGGCATCGCGATGCTGCGCAACGAAAGCTGGCGCGTCGAGTTCCGCCTGTCGCACAAGGCCGCGTTCCACACGCTCACGCTGGTGTCGAGCGGCATCTTCCTGGTATCGGCCGCGATCGTCGGCGTGCTGTTCCGCCGCTATGGCGGGCAGTGGGGCATGATCCTGCAGGTCACCTCGCTGTTCGGCAGCGCGGTGGTGCTGGCGACGGTGCTGTCCTCCGAGACCGCGCGCTCCGGCATCCGGATGGCGTTCCTGCGCAACTTCTTCTCCTACCGCTACGACTACCGGGTGGAGTGGCTGCGCTGCATCGAGGCGCTGTCCTCGGGGGATGCGGCCGTGGAGCTGCCCGAGCGGGTGATCCGCGCCGTCGCGGACAGCGTCAACAGCCCGGGCGGCGTGCTGTTCCAGCGCCACGATGGCGTCTATGTCGCGAGCGCGTTCTGGAACGCGCGCGTGCCGCCCGACGCGCGCGAGCCCGCCGACGGCGCATGGGTCGCGGGCTTCCGCGGCGGACGCTGGATCCAGGCGCTGCGCGACGACGAGGGGACGCCGCCGCCCGGACCGCCGCCGGCCTGGCTTGAGCACGACCACGAGTTCTGGCTGGCGGTGCCGCTGCCCCATCTCGGCGAGATCGTCGGGTTCGTGCTGCTGCTCGTGCCGCGCGCGCCGGTCAAGCCCGACTGGGAGGTGTACGATCTCCTGCGCATCGTCGCGCGCCAGGCGGCGAGCTATCTCTCCGAGCGTCAGGCGCAGCGCGCCCTTGCCGATGCGCAGATCCTGCAGGATTACAGCAAGCGCTTCGCCTTCGTGGTGCACGACATCAAGAACCTGTCGAGCCAGCTCGGCCTCATCCTGTCGAACGCGCGGCGCCACGCCGGCAATCCGGAATTCCAGGCCGACGTAATGCGCACGGTCGAGAATTCGGTGTCGCGCATGAACAAGCTCCTGTCGCAGCTCAAGATGGCGACCGCACCGGCGACGCCGGGCGAGGGGCCTGCCGACGCGCTCAGCATCGTGCGCGAGCTCGTGGGCGCGCATGCGCACGGCTCGCGCATCGACACCGTCTGCGGCCGCAGCCGAGTCGTGGTGCAGATGGAGCCTGAGCCGCTGCGCTCCGTCCTGTCGCATCTCATCAACAACGCCGTCGAGGCGTCCGGCAAGGACGGCCGCGTGCGGGTGAGCCTCGCCGACGACGACGAGCGCGTGACGATCGATGTCTCCGACGAGGGGCCGGGCATGGAGGTGAGCTTCGTGCGCGACGAGCTGTTCCGCCCGTTCCGCACGACGAAGGACAGCGGGCTCGGCATCGGCGCGTTCCAGACCCGCGAACTGGTGCTGGCCGCCGGCGGCCGGCTCGAAGTCGCCTCGCGGCCCGGCAGCGGGACGACCATGCGTGTCGTCCTGAAGCGGGCCGGCGCGGTTCCCGAAGTTTCCCCGGCAGCGTGACGGATCATGTCGAGCAACAAGCGTCGGATTCTGATCGTCGAGGACGATGAAGGGCTGCGCCGCCAGTATCGCTGGGCGCTCTCCGATTTCGAGCTGCTGCTCGCCAGCGGCCGGGAAGAGGCTCTGACGCTGGCCCGCAGCGCGCCGCCCGGCGTCGCGATCGTCGATCTCGGCCTGCCGCCCGATCCCGACGGCGCGACCGAGGGCCTGGCCGCGCTCGAGGCGCTGCGCCAGCTCGCGCCGGACACCAAGGTCATCATCGCGACCGGCAACGAGAACCGCGAGCACGCGCTGCGCAGCATCGCGCTCGGCGCCTACGACTTCTTTCAGAAGCCGGTCGACATCGATCTGCTCCGCCTCATCGTCGATCGCGCCTTCCGGCTGCAGGAACTCGAGGCGGAGAACCGGCGCCTCGCCGAATCGCAGCCGCGCTCGCCGATCGACGGCGTGCTCGGCTCGAGCGACGTGATGGTCCGCCTCCTGCGCATGGTGGAGAAGATCGCGCCCACCGACGTGGCGGTGCTGCTGCTGGGCGAGAGCGGCACCGGCAAGGAGCTGATGGCGCACGCGATCCATCGCCTGAGCGCGCGCGCCAAGGGGCCGTTCGTCGCGATCAACTGCGCCGCCATCCCCGAGACGCTGCTCGAGAGCGAGCTCTTCGGCCACGAGAAGGGCGCCTTCACCGGCGCCGTGAAACAGACCATCGGCAAGATCGAGAAGGCCGACAAGGGCACGCTGTTCCTCGACGAAATCGGCGACCTGCCGCTCGCCATGCAGGTGAAGGTGCTGCGCTTCCTGCAGGACCACGTGGTGGAGCGGATCGGCGGGCGGCAGCAGATCCATGTCGACGTCCGCATCGTTTGCGCCACCAACCAGGATCTCGACAGGCTCATCGCCGAGGGCCGGTTCCGCGAGGATCTCTATTACCGGCTGAACGAGCTCAAGCTGAACATTCCGCCGCTGCGCGAGCGGGCCGGCGACGTGCTGCTGCTCGCGAGCTATTTCCTCAAGAAGTTCAACGAGCAGTACGACCGCAATCTGAAGGGGTTCACGTCGGACTCGCTGTCGGCGATCCGCGCGCACCCCTGGCGCGGCAATGTCCGCGAGCTGGAGAACCGCGTGAAGCGCGCGGTGGTGATGGCGGAAGGTCCGCTTGTCGCCGCGGCCGACATGGACCTCGCGACCGGCGAGGTCGAAGACCTCTCGCTCGATCTCAGGACCGCGCGCAGCCGGGCGGAGCGCGAGGTGCTGCAGCTCGCGCTGACGCAAAGCGGCGGCAACCTGTCTACGGCAGCGAAGCTGTTGGGGATCAGCCGTCCCACCCTCTACAGCCTCGCCAAGGAGCACGGCCTCGCCATCGAATCCTGATGGCGTCGCGCCGCACGCGCCCCTACCCGCGCGGAAGGAGACGAGCATGGTGAACATTCCACGGTCCCGCACGGTTCTCGCGGTGCTGCTCGCGTGCGGCATGGCCCTCGGGGCTGCCGGCCGCGCCGTCGCCGACGACGCCCAGTCCTATGTCGACGCGGCGAAGAAGCTGATCGACAAGGGCGACTTGCGCGGCGCCGAGGTGCAGCTTCGCAACGCGGTGCGCGAGAACCCGGAGGATGCGGCGATCCACGTCGAGCTCGCGAAGATCTATCTGAAGCTCGGCAACCTGCCCGCGGCGGAGGCGGAGGCACGAACGGCCCGCACCAAGGGTGGGCAGGAGGACGATGTGGCGCCGATCCTGGCCGAGGCGCTGCTCGGCCAGAACAAGCTCAGCCAGCTCATCGACCAGGTGAAGCCCGCCGACCGCGACCCCGCCGCGGAGTCCGTGGTGCGGCTGAGCCTCGGCCTCGCGCATATGGGCCTGCAGGAATATCACGACGCCGACTCGCTTCTGGTCGAGGCGGCACGGCTCGATCCCAACGCCTGGCGTCCGAAGCTCGGCCTCGCGCGGCTGGCGATGGTGAAGGGCGACGTCGCCGAGGCGCAACGCCAGCTCGCGGCCGCGAGCAAGCTGGCGCCCGACAGCGTCGAGGTGATGCGCTTCAATGGCGAGATGCTGCGGGCGTCGGGCGACCTCAAGGGCGCCGTGGCGGAGTTCGACAAGATCTTGAAGGATCATCCGAAGGATCTCGGCGCGCTGTTGAGCCGCGGCAACGTGCTGCTGGTCCTGAACCGGCTCGACGACGCGGAGAAGGACGTCAACGCGGCGCTCGCGCTCTCGCCGCGCAGCATCCCCGCGAATTATCTCGACGCGCTGCTGCTCGCGCGGCAAGGCAAGCTCGACAAGGCCGACGAGCTCCTGAACAAGATCAGCCCGGCCTTCGGCGCGCTGCCGCAGGGGTTTTATCTCCAAGGCGCCATCAAGTATGCGCTCGGCCAGTACGAGCAGGCGGATACGAGCCTGTCGAAATACCTGGCGCGCAATCCCGACCAGCCGGGCGCGCGGCGCCTGCGCGCGCTCATCGCGCTCCGCAAGAAGGAGCCGGCGAACGCCATCGCGCTGCTGAAGCCGGTGGTCGCGGCCAATCCCAAGGACATCGCCGCGCTGTCGGTGCTGGCGCAGGCCTATATCGCCAACGGCGACCGCGACAGCGCGGTTCAGCTCTACGAGAACGCGGCCAAGACCGTGCCCGGCGACGCGGCGGCCGAGACGCGGGCGGCGCTGATGCGGGTGCGCTTCGGCGACGCGATGGAGGGCGTCGCCGATCTCGAGAAGATCGCCGGCACCGACAAGGGCGGCGACGTCGCCGGTCCGATCCTGGTGCTGAGCGACATGGAGCGCGGCGACGTGGCGGGCGCCGCCGCGGTCGCGGAGAAGCTCGTCAAGCGCGAGCCCAATGATCCCATCGCACAGAATCTGCTGGGCTCGGTGCGGATCGCGCAGGAGCGCTTCAAGGACGCGCAGGCGATCTTCGCCGGCCTGATCAAGAAGGATCCCGATTTTCTCGCCGCACGCCGCAACCTCGCCATCGTGCTGCGCGAGATGAAGCAGACGGACGCGGCGAAACAGACCTATCTCGATCTCCTCGCGAAGAAGCCTGATGATGTCGCGGCGATGCTGGGGCTCGCCGAGCTCGCGGTGTCGAGCGGCGACACCAAGGAGGCGGTGAAGCGCCTGACACAGGCGCGGCAGATGGCCCCCCGCAACCCGCTGCCCGGCGAGCGGCTGGTACGGCTCTACGGCTATATGCGCGACTGGGACTCGGCGCTCAAGCTCGCGCAGGACATGGAAGCGCAGTTCCCGGCCGACGCCTCGGTCGTCGATCTCGCGGCCAGCGTGCGCGCCGAGATGAACGATCTCGCGGGCGCCGCGGCGGAGTTCCGCGCGCTCACCGCGAAGCTGCCCAATTCCGATTCGGTCTGGTGGCGCTATGCCGGCTATCAGGACCGCGCCGGCGACAAGGAAGGGGCGCGCGCCTCGCTCACGCGGGCGCTGTCGATCGCGCCGGACAACCAGACCTATCTTGAGGATTTGGTCAAGCTCGACTTCACCACCAAGGGGCTCGATGCGGCGCTCGCCACGGCGCGCTCCTATGCGGCGCAGCAGCCGATCTATTCCGACATCCTGGTGGCGCAGGCCTTGGGGTACGCCAAGCGCTACGACCAGGCGATCGACGTGCTGACCAAGGCGCAGCGCGTCCATCCCTCGAGCCTCGCCGCGGTGCGCCTCGCCATGCTGACCTACGCCGCGGGCCAGCGCGAGGCCGCGCGCCGCGGGCTCGAGTCCTGGATCAAGGACCACGACGACGACATTCAGGCGCGGATCGGCCTCGCCGACATGCAGATGGTCGAGCGGGACTACGATGCGGCGCAGGCGGTCTACGAGCTGGTGCACAAGCGTGCGCCGAACAACATCATCGCGCTCAACAACCTCGCCTGGATCTATGCCCGGAAGCATGATCCCAAGGCACAGGAACTGGCGCACCAGGCCTACCGGCTGGCGCCGTCGCCGCAGACCGCGGACACGCTGGGCTGGGCGATGATGAGCTCCGGCGACGCCAAGGGCGCGCTCGCCTACCTGCGAAGCGCCGGTGCGGCGCTGCCGCAGGATGCCTCGATCCAGTACCATCTCGCGGTGGCGCTCAAGGCCACCGGCCAGCCCGACCAGGCGCGTGTGGTGCTGGAGCAGGCGCTCAAGACGCCCGCGCCGTTCGACGGCAAGGACGACGCGCGGCGGCTGCTCGAGGAGCTGCACCGCGGGTGAGATGGACCGGCGCCGAGGCGATGTTGGTGGTTGGTTAAGGAGAAAGATATGTCGGCTCGGCTCTTCATGACGTTCGCGCGCCACGGCGTGGCAGTCGCGGCGGCCGCCACGCTGTTGACGTGCGCGCACATGCATGCGGCGCGCGCGGACGACGCGCGGTCCTACATCAGCGACGCCGAGACGCTTCTGAAGAAGGGCGACCTGCGCGGCGCGGAGATTCAATTGCGGAATGCTGTGCGGGAACGGCCGAACGATCCGAGCCTTCACGTGAAGCTGGCTTCGCTCTACCTGTCGCTCAACAATCTTCCCGCCGCGGAGGCGGAGGCGCGTGAGGCGCAGAACGGCCGCGGCGACCGGAATGAAGTCGATCCGGTCCTCGCGGAAGCCTTGCGGCGCGAGGGCAAATTCACGCCGCTGTTCGAGCTCATCAAGCCGAGCGACCGCGAGCCGAAGGCGGAAGCTAAAGTGCGTGTCAACCTTGGTCTAGCGCACATGCAGCTGCGCGAAACCAACCAAGCCGGTCCGCTGCTGCACGAAGCGGAGCAACTCGACGAGAGCAATCTCGACGCCAAACTCGCCTTGGCACAATGGATGATTGCGACGGGCGACTTGGAGTCTGCGGCCGCGGAGGTTCGCCGCGCGCATGAGCTCGCGCCCGACGAGGACCGGGTCCTGCTGCTTGAAAGCCAGCTTCTCATCGGCAGGAACGACAATGAAGCCGCCCTTGCCCGCTTGAACGAGATCCTCGCCAAGAATCCGGACGACGTCCGGGCGCTGCTCGGCCGGGCGAGCGTCTATTTCCATGACAAGCAGATCGACAAGGCGTCGGAGGATCTGACGCACGCGCTCAAAGTCGCACCCAAGGATCCTATGGCGATCTTCTTCGACAGCGTCGTCCTCGCGGGACAGGGAAAGCTGCAGAAAGCGGACGACATGCTGACGGAGATTGTGCCGCTCTTCAGCGTGGTGCCCGTGGGCTATTACGTTCAGGGGATCGTGAAGTTCGGGCTCGGCCAGTATGCCCAGGCGGAAGCGGCTCTGACGAAGTACCTGGCGCGCGCCCCGAAAGACGCCGGCGCCCGCCGTCTTCTCGCAGCCATCGCGCTACAGCGCCGCGATGCGGCCGCCGCCATCGAGATCCTGCGGCCGGCGGTTGACGCCGATCCGGCGGATGTTCAGTCGATGAGCCTGCTGGCGCAGGCTTACGTGGCGACCGGCCAGCGCAACAAGGCGCTGGCGCTCTATGAAAAGGCGGTCGAGGCGCGGCCGGGCAATGTTGATATTCGGACCGCGGCGGCGGTCGAAAAGCTGCAGGTCGGGTCGGCGGCGGGCGGCATCAAGGATCTCGAAAGCCTCGTCTGGCGCGGTGAGGCCAAGGGTACCACAGAAACCGCATTGATCCTGAGCGATCTGCGGGCCGGCAGAATCGAGCAGGCCGCGGCAGCAGCGGAAACCATGGTGGAACATAACGGGAAGGACCCGCTCGCGCTCAATCTCCTAGGAATTGTTCGCGGTGCACAGGGCAACTACCCGGAAGCGGCGAAGATCTTTGCGAGCATCCTGGAGAAGGACCACAACCTCGTACCGGTGAAGCTCAATCTCGCGCGCGCCTACATGTTCATGCGCAAGAACACCGAGGCGCGGGCCGTGCTGGACGAGCTTTTGAAGCAGGATCCGAACAGCGTGGAAGCGCTGATGGTGCGGGCCAAAATCGCCGCGAACGAGGGCAGTATCGGTGCCGCGAGCGCCGATCTGCAAACGGCGCAGCGGGCTTCGACCAAGGACCCGACGCCCGGGCTACGCCTGCTCGAGCTTTATGCGGAGGTAGGCGACTGGGACAGGATGAAGAGCAGCGGCCGTGCCCTGGAGGGGCAATTTCCGGGCAACCCCTCGGTGATCGAGACATTGGCACGGCTTATGCTCGCGGCAAAGCAGCCGGCGAATGCCGCTGCCGAATTTCAGAAGCTGACGCAGCTCTACCCGCAGGCCCCGCAAGCCTGGTCGATGTATTCTCGTTACCAGTTTGCGGCGGGAGACAAGGACGGCGCCCGCCAGTCTGCCGGCCGGGCGCTCGAACTGGCGCCAAGCAGCCTGCCGATCATGCGGCAGGTCGTCGAGCTCGACGAGAACATGAAGGGCCCCGACGCCGCGTTGCGGACGGCGCAGTCGTTCGCCCCCAAGGAGCGCGTCGCCTCCGATCTGCTTGTGGCCGAGACGCTGGCCAGGGCGCACCGGACGGACGAGGCCATCGCCTATCTGACGGAGGTCGTGCACAAGCGTCCATCCGAGATGCAGCTCATGAGCCTCGCCAATCTCGTTTATGCGAGCGGCAATCACCAGCAAGCGGAGGGCCTCCTCCAATCGTGGATCAAGGATCATCCGGACACGCAGCCGGCGCGGATGGCGCTTGCCAATGATTACCTGCTGGACAAAGACTTCGACGCGGCGCGGGCACTATACGAAGCGGTCATCAAGGTTGAGCCGGACAACTCGATCGCGCTCAACAATCTCGCCGCCATCTATGCGGCTTCGGGCGATCCGCGGGCTCCGGAATACGCCGCGCAGGCCTATTGGCACACCCGCACGCCGCAAATCGCCGATACGCTGGGTTGGGCTCTCGTCAGCGCCGGTCGGATCAAGGAGGCCCTTTACTATCTCCGGGAGGCGAGCCTGGCGCTCCCCGCCAATGCGACCGTCCAGTATCACCTCGCGGCTGCGCTGGAGAAATCCGGCGACGACAAGGCCGCGCGCTCCGTTCTTGAGCCGATTCTCAAGAAGGACCCGCAATTCGACGCCAAGGCCGATGCCGAGAAGCTTCTGGCCAGGCTGCGGAGGCAATGAGAGGACGGATCGCGAACGCGAAGTAATGGAAGTAATCTTGGATTTAGAGATCCCATGCTAGAACGGCCCGGGGAGCAATCTTGGCGCGAATCTTGAACCGATCCTGGAGATGCGCCGTGCGAGGACACGGACCATGCACAGCGTGATCGCGGGCTTCGGAGTGGCCTTGCTCATCGGGATCGTCGCGCACCTCAAAGGTCGGACCGGGTGGCATTGGTTTCTGCTGAGCCTGTTCGCGTTCACTGCAGCAGGGATCGCCAGCACTCTTATGCTCTACGTGGCCGATGTCGGGACCAATTTCGCGACGGCGGATCGGCTCCTGGCGCTTGCCATCGGGGTGCTGACCTGTGCCGTCATGCTCATTCTGGTCCTGTCGGTCCCGGCGCGGCCTCGAGGGCACTCCCCCGCGCTGGGCGTAGTGCGGCGGGACGCGCATCGCTAGACGGGTCGCGCGGGCCCAGCGGGGCCCCGATCGCCCATCCGAGTGTAAAAATTTGCGACACTGGCTTGCCGGCCGTGGTGCACGGCGGCCGGCATGCGGGCGAATGCCGTCCGATGGGTAGCGTCGGCGAAGTGCGCGAATCATCGGGAACATGGTAAATCGCCGCCCGCCGCGCCGAAGGGTCGGCGCGCCCGCCCCGGGGAAGCCCAGTGTCACTTTTCTTTACAATCGCCGGGCGATCTCTCGGCTAATTTCGTCTAACTTGCTGAATTTGCTGAGATTTTCAGAATTGGCACGGCACATGCATCTGTCCTGCCGAGTTTAGGTAGGTTAGGTGCTACCTTGAGAAGAAAGGGACGTCTCATGCCGCAACTTCGCAACCACCTCCTCGCCACGGCTGCGGCGGGGGCTCTTGTTCTCGGCTTCGGCGTGAGCGCGTTTGCCGACACGATCACCATCGATCCCAAAGGCGCCGGCTGGTCGACCGGGCCCGATGCCTTCGGGTCCTTTACCACCGACGGCGGCAACGGGTTCGTCGACTCGTACCTGCAGGTCAACGGTGCCGTGAACACGGGGCCCAACCAGACCTTTAACGAGATCGGCAACATCAATATCACGACCTTCACAAACGTGACGGACGCCGGGGGCTTCCATCCAAGCGCGAACGAGGGCGTCAATAACGCGTTCCCATCGCCCCCGTTCAGCACCAACGCGCATAACTCCGGCTGGTACCTCTACGGCACGGTGGCACTCGCCGGCACCGGGACCTGGGTGACCCCCCAGACCTTCGCCGTGACGGCTCCACTCACGTCCTTCAGCCTGACCCTGTTCGGGGCACCAGTGAGTTGCAACGTGAACTTTGCGACGCCGGCCGGTATTGGCGACAGCACGTCGGGCATCTCGACGGCTGGCGGTTGCTCGCCGACGGAGATCGGCACAGCCACGTTGCAGACCGGGTTGAACAACAACCTGACGCTGCAGCTCGGCACGCCCATCACCGAGGGCGCCAACCTCTTCACGTTATTCAGCTCGCTGATCGACCAAGTCGCGCCGATCGTGTTCGATCTCAACGTGGGCGCCAACGGGAACGTCGCCAAGAGCGATACCAGCCACTGTGCGGATGGCGACAACTGCTACACCGTCAACAACGGCGGTATCGACTGGAGCGTCGCCGATGTTCCGGAGCCGGGCTCGCTCACGCTGCTGGGCAGCGGCCTGCTGGGGCTCGGCATGGCGATCCGCCGGCGGCGCAAGAAGGCCGCCTGATAGAACCGCCGCGTCGTCGGCGAGCCGATCTTCGAGGCCTCCCTCGCTCTGCGAGGGAGGCTTCCGCATTCTACGGCAATGCCATAATCTTCGTATGCGCATGACGGGAAGCGCCGAACCTCCGCGGCCGCGGCCGTTGGGCCGCCGTGACATTGCGTCGACATTCCGCGCCGCGGTCCAATACAGCCGGCGCGGCGCGCTCGACGAGGCCGCGCGGCTATTCCAGCAGATCCTTGCCGTTTCGCGGGACCATTTCGAGTCGCTCTGCAATCTCGGGCTGATCCGCGTGCAGCAGCAGCGCTTCGACGAGGCGGTCCGCCTGCTCCGCAAGGCCGCCTATCGGCAGCCCAACTCGGTATCCGCCCAGGGCAATCTCGGTAACGCGCTGGCTGGATGCGGCCGGTACGAGGAGGCTTTGGCACATTTCCGCAAGACGCTCGCCCTCGCACCCGGCCTGGCCGAAGCGCATCACAACGTCGCCACCACGCTTCGCATCCTGAACCGCTTCGCCGAGGCCGAACCCTATTTCGAGCGAACGATCGAGCTCAAGCCGGACTATCCCGATGCCCGCAAAAACTACGGGGCCATGCTGCTGTACCTCAACCGCAGCGAGGAGGCCCTCGCGCAACTCGAACGCGCGGCGACGCTGCGGCCCGATGCGCCGGACATCCAAAGCTTGCTGGGGGCTGCTCTCATCGCGTGCAGCCGGCTGGACGACGCGATAGCGCATTGCCGGAAAGCGGTCTCGCTCGATCCGCGATCCGCCGAGGCTCACCGGAACCTGGGAAAGGCCATGCTTCTGTCGGGCGCGGTGGAGGAGGGGATCGTCCACCTGGAGAAAGCGGTGGAGCTTCGGCCAGACGATGCCGAGGCGCGACAGAATCTGATCGCGACCTATGCCAGCCTCGGGCGCTTCACCGCCATGGAGCCGCACGTGCTAAAGGGCCTGGCGCTCGATCCCGGCAACACCGTTTTCTATCTCTCCCTGGTCGACATCAAGACGCTGACGCCGGACGATCCGCACCTCGCGGCGATGGAGCGACTGGTGGCGGACAGCTCGCGGCTTTCGGACGGAAACCGCGAGTATCTACATTTCGCGCTCGCGAAGGCCCACGCGGACATGGGCAATCACGGCCGTTCGTTCGATGAGCTGCTGCGCGGCAATGCGCTGCGTCGGCGCCGAACGGCCTACGACGAAGCCGAAACCGTCAGATCCTTCCAACGAATCCGGGAGGTCTTCACCATCGACTTCATGCGCCACGTGCGGGACGCCGGCGCCTCGAGCGACGTTCCGATCTTTGTCGTCGGCATGCCCCGCTCGGGCAGTACCTTGATCGAGCAGATCCTGGCAAGCCACCCCGAGACCCACGGCGGCGGCGAGCTGTTGGCGTTTGAAACGGCATTGCTGCGGCTGGATCCCCAACGCGGTTTTCCCGAGATCGTGGCGTCCGCCGCGGACGCGTGGCTGCGTGCGCTTGGCGAGGCCTATCTAAGTACCGTCCGGCCGCTCGCGCCCACGGCACGACGCATCACCGACAAGAACCTGCTGAACTTTTCTTATGTTGGCCTCATTCACCTGGCGCTTCCACGTGCGCACATAATTCATGTGCGTCGCGACCCGCTCGACACCTGTCTTTCCTGCTTCGCTCAGCCGTTTTCCGGGAACCTGCCCTTCACCTGTGACTTGGCCGAACTCGGGCGGTATTACCGCGCATACGAGGCAATGATGGCGCATTGGCGCGCCGTGTTGCCGCCGGGCGCCATGCTCGAGATCGATTACGAGGATGTTGTCGCTGACTACGAGCATGAGGCGCGACGCATCGTTGCCTATTGCGGACTCGACTGGAACGACGCGTGTCTCGAGTTCCACAAGACCCCGCGCGCGGTGCATACCGCCAGCTTCGCGCAGGTGAGACGACCGATCTACAAGGGCTCGGTCGGCCGGGCGGAGGCATATCGGGAGCGGCTCGCGCCGCTCATTGCCGCGCTCGAGGGGACAGGGTGAAGGATCAGGCGCGCGCGGTCGACGGCGCTTCGGCTGCGGGCGTCCGTAGCAGCGCGTCGCGGTCCTGGCGGATCGAACGCGGTCCGGCCGCGGCGCTGCGCGCCCGGCCGATCCGGCCGAGAAACAGGATGCGCTCCCCCGCGCCCCCGGCCAGACTGTCGAGTGCGCCGGCCAAGCGACAAGACTGCGCGCGGGCCCGGCCGCGCACGGTGAACGCCGCGCCCTTGCGCCCGTAATCGGCGAAGCACAGCGGCGCGAGGCTCGGCTGCAGCACGAGCCCGAGTTCCGTTGCCTTGAGCCAGAACCGGTGCAGCCGCTCGCCGCACTGCAGGACGAAGACCTCGCTCGCGGGCAGCGCGGCCGGTCGGTGGTGCGACACGGTGAAGTGCGCGGCGCAGAAGACGCCGGGCAGAAGATCCATCTCGAGCCGCGCCAGCGCTGTCCCGCCGAGCCGGTTCATCGCGTCCATTCGGCGCCAATCGCCGAAGCCCCAGCGCATCAGCCGCCGCGCCAGCGGGTCGAGCCCCAGCGCACGCATCGGAATGCCGGTGGGACTGTAGTCGCGCGCGCAATCGACGATGCGTCTATGGATGCCGAATGTCTCGGGGATGCGCAGGCGGATCTCCGTCGCCAATGCATTGAGCCGCGCCACCTGCCAGCGCGCCGCAGTGGTCTCATGCCATTCGATGTGCAGCCCCGATCCCAGGGCGGCAGCCAATGCCGCCTTTTCGGCATCCGTGAGCGGCGTGAGCCGGTAAGGGCGGCGATCGACCGAGCGGCTGGTCAGGAACGATGCCAGAGGATCGGGCCGCACAAGCGCCGACCGTTCGAACGTGACCGCGATGCGGTGTTCGTCGCCCACTCTGCCGAGATAATCCCAGCTCACGCGCCGCGCATGCTCGCTCCCGGCGAGGCGCAGCGCCTCCAGCAGAAATCCGGCTGCAAGCAGCGTCGGTCTTCCGTCGGCGTAATCATATACGCCGCCCGACGGTGCGACATGTACCACGAGACGATCCTCGCCCCTCATTACGAAGCGCCAGGGCTGCACATTGTCGCCGCTCGGCGTCCAGCGCGCACGCTCGATGATCTTGTCGAGCGTGCTCGTCGGTTCCGGCGCCGGCGCGATGGCATTGGCGGAAAGCTGCTCGCTCACGCGATAGGCGATCGCGAGTTTCAGCCGCTGCAGCGGATTGGCGTTGCCGCCAATGAGACGCCGCCGCACGAAGGCGCCGCGATACGCATCGTAATGGTGGTACCACGGCACCGCGTGCACCCTGCCGCGGCCGAGCAGCAGCTTTAGCGCCTCGGCGCTCGCTGCACCGGCGCATAATTCGCAAGCGATTGCCGTCGAGGGCCCGCGCTCGCGCGCCAGATCGACGCGCGTGAGATCGACCACATAGCCGCGCTGAAAGCCGCGCGGCGCGAGGCCCAACAGGAAATTCACGCGCTGGCGTTCCGGCGTCAGGCCTGCGAGACGGAACCATTGCTCGAATCCCATGCCGCCCGGCAGGAACACGAGATAGGCTGCGCCCATGCCGATCGGCGCCGCGCAGATCACGGGAATGCCGCGCGCCCGGCACCGCGCATAGAGCTCGGCGCGGAGATCGAGCACGAAGAAATCCAGCGAATCGACATACACATCGACGTCGTCGAGGAATGCGTCGAGATTCGCGGGGCCAATCCCGTCGCGAAAGATGCGCAGATCGAGTTCGGGATTGATGTCGCGCGCCATCCGCGCAAGCGTGTCGCTCTTCGGCAGGCCCATCGACGAAAGCGTGGCGCCAGCCTGCCGATTGAGATTGGCGAGCTCGAACCGGTCGAAGTCGGCGATCGAAAACGCGCCGACGCCGAGCCGCGCGAGGGTCAGCAGGTGAGATCCGCCGACCCCGCCCAACCCGGCGATAGCGACGCGCTTGCGGCGCAACCGTTGCTGCTCGGCCTCCGTCACCCAGCCGAGATTGCGCTCGAACGCATGCTCATAGGAAAACCGGGTGTGGCCGGCTCTCGGCTCGTCATGCGCTGCCGCTTCGAGGGACGCCATGTCCGCTGGTCAGGCAACCTCGCTCGTTCGCGGCGGCGCCCGTCGCAACATCGGCAGGGTCGGCTTCCACAGTCGGCCATTGTCTGTGATAACTTCCCAGACGTCGGGCCGTTCGCGCTCGACGCGTCTCATCAGCGTGCGGCCTTCGGCATAGCATGGCTGGCGCGGGCCGTGATACTCGACGAGCGGCCCAACCGGCGTGAAATGCAGTGCGAAGCGGGTGATGAGCCGAAGCAGCGTCGGCTCCATTACCGCCGACACATATTCCATTCCCGCCTCGACGCCGAAGCGCAGCGCCGCCGAGACCAGGCCCAGCGACATGTGCGGGATGATGCGCCTGCGCTCTTGGTCGGCCGTGCCGCC
>Ga0070740_10002702_pt1 | contig 20085 bp, 32 predicted proteins | sample Coa_R2_FD_67286 | JGI IMG/M metagenome (GOLD analysis project Ga0070740, IMG submission 67286) | Surface soil microbial communities from Centralia Pennsylvania, which are recovering from an underground coalmine fire - Coalmine... | ecosystem: Environmental > Terrestrial > Soil > Unclassified ...
AACGTGGCGATGGAGGTCGAGCTGATCACGCCGATCGCTTTGGAGAAGGGCCTGAGGTTCGCCATCCGCGAGGGGGGCAGGACGGTGGGGGCCGGCACCGTCTCCGAAATCGTCGAGTAGTAGTTCACAAGCCCTCGGCCTTTGGTCGAAACCGAAGAGCCGAGGGCTTCGGCTGAATGCTGAAAGCTGAAGGCTAAAAAGAAATGCTGAACGAGAAGATCAGAATCAGGCTCAAGGCTTACGACCACCGCGTGCTCGACCAGTCCACGTCGGAGATCGTCGAGACGGCGAAGCGGACGGGCGCGCGCGTCGCGGGGCCGATACCGCTTCCCACTTCCAAGAACAAGTGGACGGTGCTGCGCTCGCCGCACGTGGACAAGAAGTCGCGCGAGCAGTTCGAGATTCGCACGCACAAGCGTCTGATGGACATCCTCGACCCGACGCCGCAGACCGTGGACGCGCTGATGAAGCTCGACCTGCCCGCGGGCGTCGATGTCGAGATCAAGGCGTTCGGAAGAAGCTAACGCGAGCGTGATAAGTGATGCGTGATAAGTGATAAGAAAAAGCACTTATCTCATCACTTATCACTTATCACTTATCACTGAGGTTAGTGATGATTAACGGAATCATCGGTAAGAAAGTCGGCATGACGCAGTTGTTCGCCGCGGACGGGACGGTCACGCCGGTGACGGTCGTCAAGGCGGGGCCGTGCGTCGTCGTGCAGAAGAAGTCAGCCGCGGGCAAGGACGGCTACGACGCAGTCCAGTTGGGACTCGTCGAAGAGCGGCCCGTCAAGGTGAAGAACGTGACGAAGCCCATGCGCGGCCACTTCGAGAAGACCGGCGCGGGCACGCCGCCGACGCGTGTGCTGAAAGAGATTCGCGTCGAGGGCGACGGCGAAGTCAACGTCGGCGACAAGGTTCTCGTTGACCAGTTCGCCGAGGGCGACACGATTGAGGTCGTCGGCAAGTCGAAGGGGCGCGGCTTTCAGGGAACCGTGAAGCGCCACCACTTCAACCGCGGCCCCGAAAGCCACGGCTCGATGAACGTCCGCAAGCCCGGCTCGATAGGCCAGTCGGCGTACCCTTCGCGCGTCATCAAGGGCACGCGGTCGTCGGGTCACATGGGCGACAAACGTGTCACGGTGAAGGGCCTGACGGTCGCGCGCGTTGACGCCGAGAACAACCTCCTGATGATTCGCGGGGCCGTGCCCGGCGCGAACGGGAGCGTGGTCGTCGTCCGCAAAGCGGCGAAGTAAGTTTCGTGCTGGGGGGCACGACGAGGGCGCGCAGGCGTTTCGGCAGGAGTGACGAACCGCCCGCGCGACCCGGCAAGCGAAAACCCCGGCAGTGATGGAGTGAAAAGCAAATGCCTACCGTCAAGGTTCGCAATCTGAAGAACGAAGAGGTCGGCGACTTCGAGTTGTCGGACTCGGTGTTCGGCGTCGAGTTGAACGAGGCGCTGATCCACGCCGCGGTCAAAGCCTATCTCGCGGGCGCGCGTCAGGGCACCGTCGGGACGAAGACGCGCGGCGACGTGTCCGGCTCCGGCAAGAAGCTCTGGAAGCAGAAGGGCACGGGCCGGGCGCGCATCGCCTCGATCCGCTCGCCGCTGTGGAAGGGCGGCGGCAACGTCCACGGGCCGCAGGCGCGCGACTGGTCGCACGACATGCCGAAGAAGATGCGCCGCGGCGCGCTACGCTCGGCCCTCTCGGAGCGCCTGCGCGAAGGCAACCTCGTCGTCGTCGAGGAGTTCGTGCTCGGCCAGCCGAAGACAAAGGATTTCGTCGGCGCGTTGTCCGCTCTCGGCCTCGAGGGCAAGACCTTGGTCGTTGACACGATTGACAACGACAACCTCTTGCTCGCCGCGCGAAATGTGAAGGGCGCGAAGGTCGTCGGCGCGGGCGGCGTGAACATCTACGACGTGCTCTACCACGAGAAGCTCGTCATGTCGCGCTCCGCAGCCGAGCAGTTGCAGGCGCAGCTCGACCCGAAGAAGGCGGGCGCGGCTGCTGCCGCCGACGGCGAACAGGAAGGCGAAGCCGCCGCGGGCACGCAGGAAGAGGAGGCGGCGTAAAACGAGATGAGAACGATCTGGGATGTCATCAAAGCGCCGGTCATCACCGAGAAGGCGCTCGTCGCCAAGGAGGAGTCGCAGGACGGTCGCCAGCTTTTGACCTTCCGCGTTGACGTGAAGGCGACGAAGCCGGAGATCAAATCCGCCGTCGAGCGCATCTTCAACGTGCAGGTTGACTCGGTTCGCACGATCAACTACCTGGGCAAGATGGCCCGCCGCGGGCGTCACGAGGGCCGCAAGCCTTCGTGGAAAAAGGCCTACGTCACGCTCAAGGCCGGGCAGGCTCCGTTCGATTACGGCGAGAGCATCTAGTTTCCAGTTTTCAGTTTTCGGTTTTCAGCCTTTGCTGATGACGGAAACTGAAAACTGAAAACCGAAAACTGAAAACTGTTATGGGCATCAAGAAACTGACACCGACATCGCCGTCGCGCCGTTATCAAACTTATTTGACGCGCGACGAGCTGACGCCAGGGGCGGAGCCGGAGAAGTCTCTGCTTGAGCCGAAGAAGCGCATCAGTGGCCGCAACAACAACGGCCACATCACGGTGCGCCGCCGCGGCGGCGGGCACAAGCGCTTCTACCGCATCGTTGACTTCAAGCGCGACAAGACGGGAGTTCCGGGGCGCGTCACGCAGATCGAGTACGACCCGAACCGCTCGGCGCACATCGCGCTCGTCACCTACCTCGACGGCGAGAAGCGCTACATCATCGCGCCCGCCGGGATCGAGGTCGGCAAGACGGTCATGAGCGGCCCCGACGCGGACATCCTGCCCGGAAACGCGCTGCCGATTCGGAACATCCCTTTGGGGACGCAGATTCACAACATCGAGCTGCGACCGGGCAAGGGCGGGCAGTTGGTTCGCTCGGCTGGCGGCTTCGCGCAGTTGGTGGCGAAGGAAGGCGACCACGCGCAGGTTCGCATGCCTTCGGGCGAGGTGCGGCGCGTCCCCGTCGTCTGCTACGCGACCGTCGGCCAGATCGGCAACGTCGAGCACGAAAATATTTCTTACGGCAAGGCCGGGCGCTCGCGCTGGAAGGGCATCCGCCCGCACGTCCGCGGCGTCGCCATGAACCCGGTTGACCACCCGCACGGCGGCGGCGAGGGCAAGACCAGCGGCGGTCGCCACCCCGTGACCCCGTGGGGCCAGCCGACGCGCGGCTACAAGACGCGCAAGAACAAGCGCACCTCGAAGATGATCGTGCGCGACCGTCGCGTGAAGTAAGAAACTTTTTAGGTAGAGAAAAGAGATGGCACGTTCAGTCAAAAAAGGCCCGTTCATTGACCGGCACCTTGAGAAGAAGGTCGAGGAGATTCGCAGCGACGCTTCCCGCCCGCCCGCGATCAAGACCTGGTCGCGTCGTTCGACCATCACGCCCGACTTCGTCGGCCTGACCTTCGCCGTCCACAACGGCAAGCGTCACATCCCCGTCTATGTGACGGAGAACATGGTCGGCCACAAGCTCGGCGAGTTCGCGCCGACGCGCACCTTCAAGGGTCACTCCGGCACAAAGGCCGAGAAGACATCGAAGCCAGCTAAGTAGTGATGAGTGATGAGTGATGGGTGATAAGAGAATCCGCTCTTGCTCATCACTCATCACTCATCACTCATCACTGAGGTAAGCATGGAAGCGAGAGCGAGTGCGAAATACTTACGCGGGTCGGCGCAGAAGGCGCGGCTCGTCGTTGACATGATACGCGGCAAGCGCGTGGGCGAGGCGCTGGCGATTTTGCAGTTCACGAACAAGCGCGCCGCCGAGGGCATCGAGAAGTGTCTGCGCTCGGCCATCGCCAACGCGACCGAGGCCGCCGAGCGCAACAACGTCGCGGTTGACCCGGACGACCTCTTCGTCAAGACCTGCTTCGTTGACATGGGGCCGACCAAGCACCGACGCCGCGTGCGCCCCGCGCCGCAGGGCCGCGCCTACCGCGAGCAGCGCCACTTCTGCCACGTGACTGTCCTCGTCTCGTCGGGCGACGACACGGCTCCGAAGGCGAAGGGCAAGACCCCGGCGGGCAAAGCCGCGAAGGAGGCTTCGCCGAAAACGGCTGGCGACGGCAAGGCTGCCGCGCGCAAGGGCGGGGCATCGAAGAAGGCCGCGGCCACGGAAGAGCCTGCGGCTGAGAAGAAGAGTACGCAGCGCGCTTCGAGGAAGACGGAAGCGGCTCAGACCGAAGAGACGACGGAATAGACTCAGGAGAAGATTGTGGGTCAGAAAGTTCATCCATACGGCTTCCGCCTCGGCTACAACAAGGACTGGCATTCGCACTGGTTCGCGAAGAAGCAGTTCGGCGACTTCCTTCTCGAAGACCTGAAGCTGAAGGCGCAGATGAAGGGGCGCTTCGCGGGGGCGGGCGTCTCGCACGTTGACGTGGAGCGCGCGGCCAACCGCCTCAAGCTCATCATCTACACCTCGCGGCCCGGCATCATCATCGGTCGCAAGGGCGCGGAGATTGACAAGCTCAAGGCCGACATCGCCGCCCGCACCGGCAAGGAAGTCCTGGTTTCAATCCAGGAGATTCACAAGCCGGAGCTGAACGCGCAGTTGCAGGCCGAGAAGATCGCGGCGCAGCTTGAGAAGCGCATCGCCTTCCGCCGCGCCATGCGAAAGGCGGTCGAAGAGACTCTACGGTTCGGCGGGCAGGGCATCAAGGTCAAGGTCTCTGGCCGCCTGAACGGCGCTGAGATCGCGCGCAGCGAGTGGCACCTGCAAGGGCGCTTGCCTTTGCACACGCTGCGCGCCGACGTTGACTACGGCTTCGCCGAGGCGCACACGACCTTCGGCAAGATTGGCGTCAAGTGCTGGATTTACCGCGGCGAAATCCTCGACCCGAAGGCGGCGATGGCCCGCGGCACCCAGCCCGACCCGATCAACGAGCCTCGCGCCGAGCGCGGCGACGGGCGTCGTCCGCGGCGCGACCGCGAAGACGGCGAACGCCCGCGCGGTCGTGGCGAACGCGGCGACAGGGGAGGCCCGGGCGGGCCGGGCGGTCGCGGACGCGGCCCCGGCGGCGGCGGGAGAAGGTAGGGAAGCTGTTAGCTGTTAGCTATTGGCTTTTAGCCTTGTCTGACGGCGGACGGTTGAGATTAAAAAGTTTTGTGCCGAGTCTGGCTAGTAGCTAAAAGTTAATAGCCAACAGCCAAAGGGTATTCATCATGTTGATGCCGAAGAAGGTTAAGCACCGGAAGCAGATGAAGGGGCGGATGACCGGCGTGGCGACGCGCGGGAGCCAGATCAGCTTCGGTGAGTACGGACTGAAGACTCTGGAGCCGGGCTGGATCACCGACCGGCAGATCGAGGCCGCGCGTATCGCGATGACGCGTCACGTCAAGCGCGGCGGCAAAATCTGGATTCGTATGTTCCCCGACAAGCCGATCACCAAGAAGCCCGCCGAGACGCGCATGGGCAAGGGCAAGGGCGCTCCCGACCACTGGGTCGCGGTCGTCAAACCGGGCCGCATCCTCTACGAGATCGAGGGCGTCTCCGAGGCGATGGCGCGCGAGGCGATGGCCCTGGCGGCGCAGAAGCTCCCGCTCAAGTGTAAGTTCGTTTCGCGCGCGGAGCAGGAAGGGGGCGCGGTCTAAGCGATGAAGAGACACGACGAGTTGGAGCGCCTGCACAACATGAGCGACGCCGAGTTGAAGGAAGAGGCCGGGCGGCTGAAGGAGTCGCTCTTCCGCCTCAACTTCAAGCTCGCGCTCGGCGACGTGGACGCCGTCAAGACCGTCCGCCGCGAGAAGAAGTCGCTCGCCCGCATCAACACGATGATGCGCGAGCGCCAGTTGGCAGCGAAGTAAATGATGAATGATGAATGCGGAATGATGAATCAGGGACAGCGCGAGGCGCTCGAAATTCATCATTCATCACTCCGCATTCGGCGTTGAGGTTGTGATGGCAGAAGAGACGAAAGAAGAAGTGACGACGACCGCCCCGGAGAACGCGGCGGAGGCGACCGAGTCGGGCGAGAGCTTGGCGCAGGCGCAGGCCGCGGGTGTTGACGCTCAGGCGGGCGACGCGAGCGGCGCGGAAGCGGGCAAGCGCGGTCGGCGCTCGGAGAAGGTCGGCGTCGTGGCGTCGGACAAGATGGAGAAGACGTGCGTCGTGCGCGTTGACCGCCTGGTCAAGCACCCGAAGTACCGCCGCTACGTCCGCCGCACGTCGAAGTTCATGGCGCACAACGAGCAGGGCGCGACCGTCGGCGACAAGGTTCGCATCGTCGAGACGCGGCCCCTCTCGGCGCACAAGCGCTGGCGCGTCGTCGAGATCATTCAGAAGGCGGAGAAATAGGATTGCGGAATGCGGATTTCGGATTGCGGATTATGGGGACAGCCGGTTTTCCAATCCGCAATCCGAATTCCCAAATCCGCAATGAGGTGAGCTATGGCTATCCAGATGCAAACGTCCTTGGACGTTGCCGACAATTCGGGGGCGCGACGCGTCGAGATGATTCAGACCGTGGGCGGCTCGACCAAGGCCACGCGCGCGAGCCTCGGCGACAAGATCAAGGTCACGGTGAAAGAGGCCGCGCCCGACGGCGCAGTTAAAAAGGGCACGGTGCACAACGCGGTCGTCGTCCGCACCGTCAAAGAAGTCCGGCGCAAGGACGGGACTTACATTCGCTTCGACCAGAACGCGTGCGTCCTGATCAAGCCCGACGACACGCCCATCGGCACGCGCGTCTTCGGCCCAGTGGCGCGCGAACTCCGCGACCGCAACTTCATGAAGATCGTTTCGCTCGCGCCGGAGGTGATTTGAGAGATGGCACAGACAGGAATGAGGCGGGCGAGAGTTAAGAAGGGCGACCAGGTCGTCGTCATGGCTGGCCGCGACCGCGGCAAGCGCGGGCGCGTGCTTGAGGTGAGGCCGCGCGAGGGCAAGGTCAGGGTCGAGGGCGTCGCGATGATCAAGCGCCACCAGCGACCGAACCCGGCTGCGGGCCGCGGCGGCGGCATCCTCGAAAAAGAGGCGCTGATTGACATTTCAAACGTCCAACTGATTGACCCCGCTTCGGGGAAGCCGACGCGCGTCCGCTACGAAGTCGCGGGCGACGGCGCGAAGGGCCGAGTCGCTTCGGGCAGCGGTCAGGCTTTGGACAGGGAGTGATAGTTTTCGGTTTTCGGTTTTTAGTTTTCAGCACGAAGCGGAAAGGCTTTTCTGAAAACTGAAAACTCGAAACTGGAAACTGCGAACGGAGTGAGCGATGGCAGCGAGACTGAGAGAGCGTTACCAGAAGGAGATCGCCCCGGCGATTGCCAAGGAGTTCGGCATCGAGAACAGGATGGCGATCCCGCGGCTTGAGAAGATCGTCATCAACATGGGTCTGGGCGAGGCCATCGGCAACGCCAAGATCGTTGACACGGGCGCGGACGAGCTGCGCTCGATCACGGGGCAGAAGCCTGTGACGACGCGCGCCAAGAAGTCGATCGCGTCGTTCAAGCTGCGCCAGGGGATGCCCATCGGCACGATGGTCACGCTGCGCGGCGACCGGATGTACGAGTTCCTCGACCGGCTGATCTCGATTGCGCTGCCGCGCGTCCGCGACTTCCGCGGCGTCTCGCCCAAGGCGTTCGACGGGCGCGGCAACTACACGCTCGGCGTGCGCGACCAGTTGATCTTCCCCGAAATTGATTTCAACAAGGTGGACAAGACGCGCGGCATGAACATCTCGATTGTGACGACCGCGCGCGACGACGAGCAGGCGCGTGCGCTGCTGCGCGCGCTGGGGATGCCCTTCCGGCAGTAAGACCTAAAGAGAGAAGAGAAGAGATATGGCGAAGAAGTCCATGATCGCGAAGGCGAACCGGAAGCCGAAGTTTTCGGCCCGCGCCTACACGCGCTGCCAGCGGTGCGGTCGCCCGCGCGGCTACCTGCGCAAGTTCAAGCTGTGCCGCATCTGCTTCCGCGAGCTGGCGCTCCAGGGGCAGATTCCCGGAGTCGTCAAGTCGAGTTGGTGAGGAGTAGCTGTTAGCTTTTAGCTGTTGGCTCTTAGCTTTGTCTATGGCCGCAGTTAACAGTCCGAGCCGCGTAGTCATGGTTCGGCCAAAAGCTAACAGCCAATAGCTAATCGCTTTTTGGAGTTGAGTAATGACTGATCCTATTGCCGACATGCTGACGCGGATGCGGAACGCGATTGCCGCGAGGCACTCGCGCGTTGACATCCCGGCGTCGAAGCTGAAGCTGGAGATCGCCCGCATCCTGAAGGAAGAGGGCTACATCAACAATTTTGTCACGAAGGGCGAGGGCGTGCGCCGCACGATCCGCATCTTCCTGCGCTACGACGCGCGCGGCACAAGCTCGATCTCGCACCTGTCGCGCGTCTCCACGCCGGGCCGCCGCGTTTACATGGGCGCGACCGAGATTCCGAAGGTGCTGGGCGGCTACGGCATCAACATCGTCTCCACCTCGCGCGGCCTGATGTCGGGCAAGCGCGCCCGGCGAGAGAACGTCGGCGGCGAGGTGCTGGCAGAAATTTATTAGTGAGCAGTGAGCGGTAAGCGGTGAGCGGTTAAAACTGTTCTCGCTGCTGGCTGCTCACCGCTCACTGCTCACTGAGGTTGATATGTCTCGCATCGGAAAGAAAGTTATCACCGTCCCGAAGAACGTCACGGTCACGATCCGCGACGGCGAGCTTGAGGTGAAGGGGCCGAAAGGCACCCTGCGGACGCCCGTGCCCGAAGGCATCACGTTCAAGCTCGAAGGCGACCAGCTTCAGGCCGAGCGCGCGTCGGACGAGCAGCGCGCGGCGCACGGCTTGGCCCGCGCGCTCGCCAACAACGCGGTCGTCGGCGTGACCGAAGGGTTCACGAAGCAGATGGACGTGGTCGGCGTCGGCTACAAGGCGGACGTGCAGGGCCGCAAGATCGTCTTCTCTCTGGGTTACTCGCACCCGATTGAGTTCCCTCTGCCCGAAGGCATTGACGTGAAGGGCGAGCGCGTCGCGGCGAAGGGTTCGATTCAGCAGTACCAGTTGACGCTGACGCTCTCCGGCATCGACAAGCAGAAGCTCGGTCAGGTCGCCGCCGAGATGCACAACCTGCGCAAGCCCGACCCGTACAAGGGCAAGGGCGTGCGCTACGCCGACGTGCAGTTGAAGCTGAAGCCCGGAAAGACCGGCAAGTAAAGTTTTCAAGTTTAGCCACGCGGTTCCCGACGGGGAATCACCCCTTGCGAAATGGGTCGCATCGGTACGGCGCGGGGCTAAGGAGCGAAAGAGAATGGCAAAGAAGGACAAAGCCGCGGTCAGGAGGGGCGTGCGCACGCGCATCCGCCGCCGCGTTCACGGAACGGCGGCGCGCCCGCGCCTCGCGATATTCCGCAGCCTCAATCACATCTACGCGCAGTTGATTGACGACGAGCGCGCCGTGACTATTGCCTCGGCCTCCTCGGTCGAGAAGGACTTGCGCGGCTCGACGGGCGGAAACATCGAGGCCGCGCGGCGCGTCGGGCGTGCGATTGCCGAGCGCGCCGCCGCCGCCGGCATCGAGCAGGTCGTCTTCGACCGCGGCGGCTTCCGCTACCACGGTCGCGTCAAGGCGCTGGCCGACGCGGCGCGCGAGGCCGGACTGAACAAGAACGAGCGCGGCGACGAAGAGGCCGCCGGGGAAACGACGGACGAGGCCGCGGCCTGAGAGTTTGCAGAGAAAGGTAAGCGATGCGTCAACCGAGACAGAGAATCCCGTTTCAGGGGCTTGACCTGACCGATCAGGTCATCTCCATCAACCGCGTGACGAAGGTCGTCAAGGGCGGCAAGAACCTGAGCTTCGCGGCGCTCGTCGTCGTCGGCGACGGCGCGGGCCACGTCGGCTTCGGCACGGGCAAGGCGCGCGAAGTGCCCGTCGCCATCAAGAAGGCCATCGAGGCGGCGAAGAAGAATCTGATCCGCGTGCCGCTCATCAACAACACCCTGCCGCACCCGATTGTGGGCGAGCACGGCGCGGGCCGAGTCCTGATGAAGCCGGCCTCGGAAGGCACGGGCGTCATCGCGGGCGGCGCGGTGCGCGCGGTCATGCAGGCGGCGGGCGTCCACGACGTTCGCACGAAGGTTCTCGGCTCGGCGAACCCGCACAACGTCGTGCGCGCGACCTTCGACGGCCTGCTCAACATGAAAGACCCGTTCGAGGTCGCGAGGCTTCGCGGCAAGCAAGTGGAGGAGTTGTAAGCGATGGCGGGCGAGAACAACCAGCAGCAGAACGGCGGCGCGAAGATTCGGATACAGTACTACCGCAGCGCCATCGGCTTCCCGAAGACGCAGAAGGAAGTCGTCCGCAGCGTCGGGTTCACGAAGCTCAACCAAGTAGTCGAGCGCCCCGACACGCCCGCGATGCGCGGCGTCGTCGCCAAAGTCCCGCACCTTTTGCGGATAGTCGAATAGAGGTTTCGGAAATGGCAATCGGTCTGAACAACCTGCACCCGGCGAAGGGTTCGACGCACAAGAAGAAGCGCGTGGGGCGCGGCCCCGGCTCCGGCCTCGGCAAGACCGCCGGGCGCGGCAACAAGGGACAGAAGTCCCGCTCGGGTTACTCCGGCAAGGTCGGCTTCGAGGGCGGACAGATGCCCTTGCAGCGGCGTCTGCCGAAGCGCGGCTTCACGAACATTTTCCGCAAGCAGTGGATCGAGGTGACGCTCGCCACGCTCGAAGAGCGCTTCGAGGCCGGCGACGAGATCACGCCGGAGACGATGCACGACCGCGGCGTCATCGCCAAGGGCCGGCGCGACGTGGTCGTCCTCGGCACGGGCGAGTTGACGAAGTCGCTCACCGTCTCGGCCCACCGCTTCACGAAGGGCGCGCGCGAGAAGATCGAGCGCGCGGGCGGCACGGCGAACGTCATCACGCCGCAGCACAAGCCCGACGCGCTCGTGCCCGTCTCCGAGTAGCGGACGCGCCGCTTTTGATGAGGCCGACGAACAGCGCACGCTGAAGACGGCGGGAGGGCGACGACAAGTTCTCCCGCGTCTTCAGCGTTGTTTGATTTTACAGAAGCCGTCAGCGTTCAGCTTTCAGCCGTCAGCTTTGTTATCATTTGCGAAGCCGATTGCTGAATCCGCAGCCCTCCGCCGACGGAGTTGAAGCTGAACGCCGACCGCTGACCGCCGAAAGCTGAAGATCATGGAAAAGTTTTTCGCCGCCATACGCAACATGTTCACGGTGCCGGAGCTGCGTAAGCGCATCCTGTTTACGCTCGGACTCCTGGCCGTCTATCGTCTCGGCGCGCACGTCACCGCGCCCGGCATTGACCGCGACCAGCTCCGTCACGTCTGGGAGCAGGTCGGGACGACCCTGCTCGGCGTGCTCGACCTCTTCTCCGGCGGAAACTTCCAGACCATCTCTGTCTTCGCGCTCGGCGTCACGCCCTACATCACCGCGACGATCATCACGCAGTTGATGACGACCGTCTTCCCGCAGTTGAAACGCTTGCAGGAAGAGGGCGAGGCGGGCCGACAGAAGATCAACCAATACAACCGCTACCTGACGGTCATCCTCTGCGCGTTCCAGACCTTCATCGTCGCGCGCTGGCTTCAGGCCAACGCCGTGCTGCCCGTCAGCCCCATCGTGAACGTCCCGGTCTTGAACTCGTTCCTCGACTGGTACATCCTGAGCACTATCATCACGCTGACGACCGGAACGATCTTCGTCATGTGGCTCGGCGAGCAGATCACCGACCGCGGCATCGGCAACGGCGTCTCGCTGCTGATCTTCGCCGGCATCGTCATCGGCCTGCCCTCGCGCGGCGTCCCGCAAGTCCTCGAACGTCTGGGCAGCGGCGACACCTTCGCCGTCATCGGCGTCGTCGCGATGCTCGCGGCGCTCATCGGGCTGATCGCCTTCATCGTCTTCGTCGAGTCCGCGCGCCGCAAGGTGCCGATCAGCTACGCCAAGCGGCACGTGGGCCGCCAGCTCGTCGGCGGGCAGCAGACGCACATGCCCATCAAGCTCAACATGGGCGGCGTCATCCCCGTCATCTTCGCGTCGTCGGTGCTCGCCATACCGCAGACCGTCTTGCAGTTCATCACCTTCGACCCGAACGTGCAGAACTGGCGCTACACGCTGCACAACTTCTTCCAGGGCTTCCACGGCGGCGACCCGTACTACGAGCTGATTTACCTGTCGCTCATCGTCCTGTTCACCTTCTTCTACATCACGATCATCTTCAACGTCGAAGAGGTGGCGGACAACCTCCGCAAGCACGGCGGCTTCATCCCCGGCATCCGGCCCGGACGGAACACGGCGGAGTTTCTGAACACGATCCTGACGCGCCTGACGACCGTCGGCGCGATCTACCTCGCGTTCGTCGCGTTCGTGCCGCAGTTGATGCTCTCCGGCTTTAACGTGGGCCGCCTGCCGTTCTTCGGCGGGCGCGTCGAGGAGTTCGTCACCGGCACGCCCGGCCTGGGCTGGATTCCGCACGGCATGGGCTACCAGTTCTATTTCGGCGGCACGTCGCTCCTGATTCTCGTCGGCGTCGCGATGGACACCGTCGCGCAGATCGAGGCGCAGCTCGTCATGCGCAACTACGAAGGCTTCTTCGGGCCGGGCAGCCGCCTGCGCGGTCGCAGAACCTAAAAAAGCAGAGGCCGGAGGTCAGAGGTCAGTGGTCAGTGAAAAGACTTCTACTAACCTCCGGCCTCCGGCCTCTGACCTCTGTTCTTATGTCGAAGATCATCGTCCTCATGGGAGCGCCGGGCGCGGGCAAGGGGACGCAGGCGCGTCTCGTGCAGGAGCGACGGGGGCTGCCGCAGATTTCGACGGGCGATATTTTCCGCGTGATGAAGCTGGCCGAGACGCCGCTCGGCGAACGCCTGCGTGCGATTCTGGAGTCCGGCACGCTCGTCCCCGACGACCTGACGATCCGCGTCGTCGAGGAGCGGACTTCGCAGCCCGACTGCCTTAACGGTTACGTGCTGGACGGCTTCCCGCGGACGACGGCGCAGGCCGACATGCTTGAGACGCTCGCCGCGGCGCAGGGGCACAAGCTCGTCGCCGTCCTGATTGACGTGCCGTTTGAAATTCTTGAGCGGCGCGTGACGGGCCGCCGAAACTGCCCCGTCTGCGGCGAGATTTACAACGTCTATCTGAAGCCGCCGAAATTCGACGAGGTCTGCGACGTGCACCCGGAAGTGAAGCTGAACCGGCGCGCCGACGACAACGCCGAGACGATCAAGACCCGGCTCGCCAAGTACGAGCAGGAGACGCAGCCGATCCTCGACTACTACGAGAAGACGGGCCGCCTCCGCCGCGTTGACGGCACGCGCGACACCGCGGAGATTTACGCGGACGTTGAAAAAATAGTGACGGGTAACGAGTGACAAGGGGCAAGAACGGACTTGCCGCCGACTGGTCACTTTCACTCGTCACTGCTTTTAAATGATCATCGGGAAGTCGAAAAAAGAGCTTGAGAAGATGCGCGCGGCGGGGCGGCTCGTGGCCGAGGTGCGCGAGGAGTTGCGCCGGATGGTGCGGCCCGGCGTCACCACGCTCGAACTCGACATGGCCGCCGAGAAAATGATCCGCGACGCGGGCGCGCTGCCGACCTTCAAGGGCTACCACGGCTTCCCCTTCTCGATCTGCGCGTCTGTGAACGAGCAGGTCGTCCACGGCTTCCCTTCGACTTACGAGTTACGTGAGGGCGACATCTTCTCGATTGACTGCGGCGTGACGCTCGCCGGCTACGTCGGCGACACGGCGACGACCGTCCCCGTCGGGAAGGTGAGCGAGGACAGGCTGAAGCTTATCAGCGTCGCCGAGGAGTGTCTTGAGCGGGCCATCCGTCAGTGCTGGCCGGGCAAGTACCTCGGAGACATCGGCTGGGCCGTGCAGTCGCTCGCCGAAGCAAACGGCTACGGCATCGTGCGCGACTACGTCGGCCACGGCATCGGCAGGAAAATGCACGAAGACCCGCAAATCCCGAACTACGGAAAGCCGGGCACGGGCATCAAAATTCGTTCGGGCTACGTCTTCGCCATCGAGCCGATGCTCAACATGGGCACGCACAAGACGAAGACGCTCAAGGACGGCTGGACGGTCGTCACGCTCGACGGAAAGCCCTCGGCGCACGTCGAGCACACGGTAGCGATCACGGAAGAGGGGCCGGAAGTCCTGACGAAACTGGCCGAGGCCGTGCCGCAGGCCGGGACGGCGAGCGCCTGAAACGCGGGGAAGCTTCCCGCGGCTTTGAGGCGCGCAGTAAGTCATGCTATTATCCGTAGTTTGCCGGTCGAGTCGGCTTTTTCACTTTAGATAACTGAGGTGTATGGCGAAGGAAGAAGCGATTGAAGTGATGGCAAAGGTCGTCGAGACCCTGCCGAACGCGATGTTCCGCGTCGAACTCGAAGACAGCAAGCACCAGGTGCTCGCGCACGTCTCCGGCAAGATGCGGAAGAACTTCATACGCATACTTCCGGGCGACCGAGTACTCGTCGAGCTTTCGCCCTACGACCTGAGCCGCGGGCGCATCACGTACCGCTACAAGTAGAGTTGCCGGCAGACCGCCGGAAGGGGTGAGTGAGATGAAGGTCAGGGCTTCGGTAAAGAAGATGTGCGACAACTGCAAGGTCATCCACCGCAAGGGCGTGGTGCGCGTGATCTGCACGAACCCAAAGCACAAGCAGCGGCAGGGGTAAGCAGTTTTCAGTTTTGAGTTTTCAGTCAAGGCCGGAAGTCTTTAGATGACGGCGCTGAAACTCGAACGGCTGAAAACTGAAAACTCAAAACTGAAAACCGTTTTTTCGGAGAGAGAACTGAAATGGCTCGTGTAGTCGGAGTTGACCTTCCGGTCAACAAGCGTATCGAGGTCGGGCTGACCTACATCTACGGCATCGGGCGCTCGCGCGCCGCCTCTATCCTTCAGGAGGCGCAGGTGAGTCCCGACATCCGCGTGCGCGATCTCGACGAGGCGCAGGTCAACCGCATCCGCCAGATCATCGAGACGCAGGGCGAGGTCGAGGGCGACCTCCGCAAGCGCGTCCAGATGGACATCAAGCGCCTGATGGACATCGGCTGCTACCGCGGCCTGCGTCACCGCCGCGGACTCCCCGTGCGCGGCCAGCGCACGCACACCAACGCGCGCACGCGCAAAGGCCCGCGCCGCGCCACCATCGCGAAGAAGAAGGCGCCCGGCAAGAAGTAACTTCAGTTTTCGGTTTTCAGTTTTGAGTTTTCAGTCAAGGCCGGAAGTCTTTAGATGACGGCGCTGAAACTCGAACGGCTGAAAACTGAAAACTCAAAACTGAAAACCGTTTTATGGCAAAAGCAACGACAACGACCGGAAAGAAGAAGACCTTCCGCAAGAAGGAGAAGAAGAACATCCCCGTGGGGATCGTGCACATCGCGGCGTCTTTCAACAACACGATGATCACGATCACCGACACGGAGGGGAACCTCATCGCGCAGTCCTCGGCGGGCGCGCGCGGCTTCCGAGGCTCCCGCAAGGGTACGCCCTTCGCCGCGCAGCAGGCCGCTTACGAGGCCGCGAACAAGGCGAAGGACGCCGGGATGCAGCAGTGCGAGGTGCGCGTCAAGGGGCCGGGCGGTGGTCGCGAGTCGGCCATCCGCGCCATCAACAGCGCCGGGATTCGCGTCACCGTCATCCGCGACACGACGCCCATCCCGCACAACGGCTGCCGCCCGCCGAAGCGGCGCAGAGTGTAACCATTGCGGATTGCGGATTTCGGAATGCGGATTTAAGAAGGCGGCGCGCTCGTCGCTTTCAATCCGCAATCCGAAATCCGCAATCCGCAATCAAAGGATGAAGGGCCTCGCCTGAGCGCGCGGTCTGTAAACTTTTCCGTCTGACTTTTTAGACCGGAGGCAAAAAAGAAGTGGCTAGGTATCGTGGTGCGGTGTGCCGTCTGTGCCGCCGCGAGGGTGCGAAATTATTTCTGAAGGGCGACCGCTGTTACAAGCCGTCGTGCCCGATTGAGAAGCGCGGCACGCAGCCGCCCGGACAGCACGGAAACTCGATGCGCCGCGGCAAGGCGCTTCAGGGCTACGGCCTTCAGCTTCGCGAGAAGCAGAAGGTCAAGCGAATCTACTTCGTCCTCGAAGGGCAGTTCCGCAACTACTTCGAGCGCGCCGCGCGCATGAAGGGCATCACGGGCGAGAACCTTTTGAGCCTGCTCGAACGCCGGCTCGACAACGCGGTCTATCGCGCGGGCTTCGCCACGTCGCGCCGGCAGGCGCGCCAGCTCGTCAACCACGGGCACATCGAAGTGAACGGGCGCAAGGTTGACATCCCCAGTTTCCAGGTCAAGCCCGGCGACACCGTCAGCGTCAAGGAGGCGAGCCGCAAGAACGCGCACGTCGAGGGCGCTTGGCAGACCGCCGGCGGTCGCGGTCGCCCGAACTGGATCGCCCCGGCGGAGGCCGGCGAGATGAGCGCGCGCGTCGTGACGCTGCCCGTGCGCGACGACGTTGACCGTTCGATCAACGAGCAGCTCATCGTCGAGCTTTACAGCAAGTAACGTCAGTTCGGTGCGGCGGCGCGCGACCTCGCAGCTTCAAGACTGCGGGCGCGTGTCGCTCGCGCGTTTGCGTTGGGCGCTTTTTCATACGAAGGTTTATGACTATGGCAATGGATCAACACAACCTGTGGACGGGTTTTCAGATGCCGCGCCGCCTCGCCGTCGAGGGCGAGACTTTGACGGAGCGCTACGGGCGCTTCTCCGCGCAGCCGTTCGAGCGCGGCTTCGGCACGACCATCGGAAACTCTTTGCGCCGCGCGCTGCTCTCCTCGATTGAGGGCGCGGCCATCACCGCCGTCAAGATCGAGGGCGTCGAGCACGAGTTCTCGTCCATCCGCGGCGTGGTCGAGGACGCGACCGACGTGATCCTCAACCTCAAGCAGATTCCCTTCAAACTCCACGGCACCGAGGCGAAGACCCTGACCATCCGCAAAGACAGCGCGGGCGAAGTCACCTCCGCCGACATCGAGGCCGACGCCGACGTTGAAATCCTCGACCCCGGCGTTTACCTCGCGACCGTCAGCGAGGGCGGCTCACTCAACATCGAGATGCGCCTCAAGCGCGGTCGCGGCTACGTCACCGCCGAGCGCAACTTCGACGAGGACTTGTCGCTCGGATACATCCCGATTGACTCCGTCCACACGCCCGTCAAGAAGGTCAACTACACGGTCGAGGCTGCGCGTTTGGGGCAGAACACCGAGTTCGACAAGCTGACGATTGAAGTCTGGACGGACGGGAGCGTCAAGCCCGACGACGCCATCGGCCTCGCGGCGAAGTTGATCAAGGATCACATGCAAATCTTCATCAACTTCGAGGAGGACACGGACGAGTTCGCTTACCAGAACATCGAGCGCCCGCCGCTGCCCCGCAACGACGTGCTCGACCGCTCGGTTGACGAGCTTGAGCTGTCGGTGCGCTCCTACAACTGCCTGAAGAACGCCAACATCCGCACCATCCGCGACCTCGTGCAGAGGAGCGAGCGCGAGATGCTCGCGACGAAGAACTTCGGCAAGAAGTCTCTGAACGAGATCAAGGAGATTCTGCACGGCATGGGGCTGGATTTCGGGATGTCCTTCGACGAGCAGGGCAATCCGATTCCGGGCACCGGCGGCAGCGACATTGACCTCAGCGAGTACGCCGACGACGAGGACGAGGAGTAAGGCACGTGATAAGTGATGAGTGATAAGAAGAGGCACTTATCTCATCACTTATCACTCATCACTTATCACTAAGAAGTTATGCGACACTTGAACGCACACAGGAAACTCGGACGCACGAGCGAGCACCGCAGGTCAATGCTACGGAACCTCGCGACCTCGCTCATCAACGCGCGCGACGAGCGCATCATCACGACCGTGCCGAAGGCGAAGGAGCTGCGCTCGTTCGTCGAGCGCGCCATCACGCTCGCGCGCCGCGCCACGGCCCTCGAAGGCGACAACGCCGCCGCGCAGTCGGTTCACCTGCGCCGGCAGGCCGCGGGCTTCTTCCACGCGGGCAACACCGCGCAGGCCGCCTCCACGGGTCGCCGCAATCAGGGGCGCGCGCCGCGCACCGCGGGCGTCGCCGCTTTGAAGCGACTGTTCGACGAACTCGGCGAGCGCTACAAGGATCGCCCCGGCGGCTACACGCGCATCATTCGCCTCGGCCACCGCGACGGCGACAACGCCGAACTCGCCATCATCGAACTCGTTGACAACCCGCGCGAGCGCGAGGCCGCAGAGGCTTCCGCCAAGCGCGCGAAGTCGGCGGCGGGCAAGAAGTCCTCGAAGAAGGGCGCGAAGGCCGATACCTCCAGCGCCGACTCGACCAAGAAGGAAGGTCGCGGGGGCCGTCGCTCGAAGAAAACCGAATCAACGGCAGCCGAGCAGGAGACCGAGTAGTCGCGGGCGGCGCGCGAGTCCGTCGAGAATCGCGCCGCCGCAAGCCGCCTCAAGATTTACCGAGCGCGCACCGAGACTGACGGGCCGCGTGCGCGCTCCGAGACAGAAAGCCCCCGCGCGCCCGACTTGCTCGGCAAGCGTCGAAGGGGCTTTTCTCTTGCCGTCGCGAGACGCGGCCAGAGGCGCGCTTTCACTGCGCGCTTGAACTTCGGAGGCACCGGAGGCAGACGATGAGCACGAGCGATGAGAACCAGTCGCAGCCGCACGGCGGCGAGCAGGGGAGCGCGACGGGCGCGGCGACAGCGCCGCAGGCCGAGACGGGCGCAAACGTCGAGCGCGGCCAGCGCCACGGTCGCCGCCGTCACGGTCGCACGGAGCGTCGCGGCGGCGAGCAGCGTCAACAGCCGCAGCGCCGCGGCGGCGAGGCGACGCTCAACATGGAAGAGCTGCGCGAGCTGACCGAACTCTTCTCGACGCACGGCCTGACCGACTTCGAGTTCGAGAACGCCGACATACGCATCCGCCTCAGCCGCACGCCAGCGCCCGTCGTCGCAGCCGCCCCGGTCGCCGCGCCGGCGCAGGCGTTGACGCCGCTCGCCGCGTTGCAGTCGGCGACGCAGGCCGCGCCCGTCGCCGAGCAGACGCAGAGCGCGCCGCCCGCCGAAAGCTCGACCGCCTCAGCGCAAGCGCCAGCCGAATCGGAAACGTCGGAAGAGGAGTTGCACCTCATCACGTCGCCCATCGTCGGCACGTTCTACCGCTCGCCCTCGCCGAACGCCGAGCCGTTCGTCAAAGTCGGCAGCCACGTTGACGCCGAAACGGTCGTCTGCATCATCGAGGCGATGAAGCTGATGAACGAGATTCAGGCCGAGGCCGCCGGCACGGTCGTCAAGGTTTACGTCGAGAACAACCAGCCGGTCGAATACGGCCAGCCGCTGTTCGGGATAAAGAAGTGATGAGTGATGAGTAATGAGTGATGAGTTGAAGGCAAGCCCCTTTCATCCGTCACTCATCACTCATCACTCATCACTCATCACTTTTTGATGAGAAGATTCCGCAAAATCCTGATCGCGAACCGCGGCGAGATCGCCTGCCGGATCATCTGGACGTGCAAGGAGATGGGCATCCAGACGGTCGCCGTCCACTCGACCGCCGACCGCGACTCGCTCCACGTCCGCTTCGCCGACGAGGCCGTCTGCATCGGCGGCCCCACGTCAGCGCAGAGCTACCTGAACGTCACATCGGTCATCGCCGCCGCCGAGATCACGAACGTTGACGCCATCCACCCCGGCTACGGCTTCCTCGCCGAATCGGCCTACTTCGCCGAAATCTGCGAGGCCTGCAACATCAAGTTCATCGGCCCCAGCCCCGAAGTCATCCGCCTGATGGGCGACAAGGTCGAGGCCCGCCGCGCGATGAAGGAGGCGGGCGTGCCCATCCTGCCGGGAAGCCCCGACCCTCTGAAGTCCGAGGACGAGGCGCGTGCGCTCGCGCGCGAGATCGGCTATCCCGTCATCATCAAGGCGGCGGCGGGCGGCGGCGGTCGCGGGATGAGAATCGTCCGCAGCGAAGAAGAACTCGGCCCCTTGATGCAGTCGGCGGCGACCGAGGCGGCGGCGGCCTTCCGCAGCGGCGACATCTACATCGAGAAGTACGTCGAGAACCCGCGCCA
>Ga0070740_10002704_pt1 | contig 20072 bp, 22 predicted proteins | sample Coa_R2_FD_67286 | JGI IMG/M metagenome (GOLD analysis project Ga0070740, IMG submission 67286) | Surface soil microbial communities from Centralia Pennsylvania, which are recovering from an underground coalmine fire - Coalmine... | ecosystem: Environmental > Terrestrial > Soil > Unclassified ...
AAAAAAAATCATTCTTATCAGGTTAGAAGAAGCAAAGGCTTCCTATATAGCGGATAGAAAACTGGCAAGTGTGGATATGATAGATGCTCTTGTAGAAGCTGTGTCAGAATCTGCTAGACTGCTAGTGCTTTGCAGGTACCAGGACCAGATTGAACAAGTTGCCAAGAGATACAGAGGGCAAGCTTATGTCATCCGCGAAGTAGTCAATGGTACTGTACTTATTTCTCAATCTGACATCTTTGTCGGAGCAGGCGGCACAATGACAGCCGAAGCAGCCCTTATGGGCAAGCCGACTGTTTCAATCGCTCCTGTAAGATATTATGTAGAAAAGTACCTTCTTGACTGTGGGCTTGTTAGGCGGGCAAACAGTGCCAATGGTCTGACCAAGCTTGTATCGGAAATGGTGACAGATAGAGGACTGTCAGCCGAGCAGAAAAAGAGGGCAGACTACATTCTAGACAGCATGGAAGATCCAATTGAGGTAATGGTAACAGCAATCAAAAATGCATCTAAACGATACTAGCTGGAATAAATTACACTGGGTTGTTTTCAATACGCCAAACCGTAAATACTGATGGCAAATAAGCAATCGGCAAAACAGCAATTTCGGGGCTCAATAGGCCACTTGGGTAAGCTTTTAACACAGGTCCAGCCACCATCTGGCAATGTCAGAACCTGAATTTGGCCTAGCTGCCATGTACAGAGTAATCAAAAAATCCGGAGCGGAAAGAGTGGGAGACGATGCTGCAGACGAGCTCAGAAAAGTCCTTGAAGAAGTTGCTTTGAGAATAGCCAAACAGGCTGTTGACTTGGCAGTGCATGCAAAGAGAAAGACCATAAGGTCTGAGGATATCAGGCTTGCTTCAAAAAATATTGTAAGACTTTAGGTATCATGGACGGATAATACTTGCATTGGATTGATATGCAGGGCAAACCATTCCTGCCTTCGCTACGACAGGCTTTCTGTAGGGCCCATTTACAGTCAAGATAATGCCTGAAATGAGAGATGAATTCAGGCCGAAAGAATCATTCTAAAACAATATCAGCAAACTTTTTGAATTGTATTTTCCAATTTGGGAGATCGTGGTACCTATTGGAAAGCCTCTTAATTTTAGACCCTATAGAGGATACTGCCTAAATGTCTGTAATTTTTTTGACATTCAATTCCTTTTTTAATATTTGTTCCTTCTGTGTTCTTGTGTCAGGTCCTGATAAAAACAGAAGAGATGAGAATTCTGGTGCAAAGTTAAGCGAACAGTCAAATGTTTATCTCAACGAGTTCTTTTGCTTTGACCCGATGTCTAACAAGACAAAAGATCTAGTCTTCAATTCCAGTGCAATTATGACAAACCAGGTATTCTGGAAAGAAGTACAGAATGGCCTTTATTCAGCGTTTGGAAGTGCAGCCTCTGTAATGCTTTTCCAAATGGGCATAAGTTATGGCTTTAGTGTTGGGTCTAAAGCGAGATTGGCAAGAAAAGACGTGTACGAAGCAAGCAAGTTCTTGGAGATGTACGGGCTTATGGCCGGATGGGGAAAGTTCAAGACTTCTCCTTTCACCCTCAAAATGGGAAGACTAACTGAACCAGTAAAAGTGTCGGTAACGGATAATTTTTTTGGATTATGCTATAAGGATAGAGTTGAGGACACGCCAAAATGCTTCATAATTGCCGGAATTCTAGCTGGAATAGCTGAAGGGTTGCTGGGAGAAGGACATTCATGTACAGAAACAAGGTGTATAGCAAAAGGAGACCAGCACTGCGAATTCATAATACGGCCAAGAGAAACGGTCAGTTATTAATATTCTAGACAATTCGCTTTGCGTAAACTTGACAATGCGGCCGAGCAAGCAAGTGCATATAGTGACTTATTGTCTCGGCTCTTGTTTTTCATTCCAACGGAGCTTGCCAGTAGTAATCCCGATCAGATTGAAGGTGGACGATTCGTCGACTTTCTTCATGGACTGACAACAACGTTCTCTGTTTGAAGCCAAGACCAACTCACCTAGACCGATAGAATGCTCATGTCGGATAGAGGTTTCATCTTATCTCTATTCTTTCATCATGTCTGGCTAGAATATAACCCAAAAAAAGAAAAAGGGTAGTATTGCTAATTCATGTCTTTGTAGCGTATGTCTTGGCCCCTGTAAAGTCGATTCCAATTAGCGGTTCATTTCCAATGACCCATGCATCATGCCCTGGTGGAATGTAAGCTACGTCCCCAGCTTGAAATTCTTCTTCTTTACCGTCGTCCATCTTTACCTTTATTTTTCCTGAAATGATGTACTGGGTGTGCGGAGCCTGGCAGCTAACAGTCTTTACTATCGGCTTTACCGATGTAGACCATTTCCATCCTGGCTCTAGTCTGAATCTTCCGATTGAAATATTTCCAAGATTGGCTATCTCTAGCTTGCCTTTGTCAAAAGTTCTTGTTTCATCAGGGGCATTGAGGCTTTTCTTCTCCATCTGTTGTGCTAAGGTTGAACTCATTGCAAGTGTTTGCAAGTGATACAAGATATGACTTTCGCCAAGCAAAGCTATAATATTATTCAGGCAAGCAATGGTAATCAAGGGATTAAAAGACAATCAACCGGAATCAGCCTTGAATTATGGTCTCCTGTTGATAAATATAATATGCAATTTCTTTTCTTGTCCAAGATGCAATTTTACAATAGGCTATGCTACCAAACATACCAGCCTCTTTTAAAATAGTTACCATTCTGACATAACCATTTAGCGAGCGTAGGGCGGTTACTCTATTGTGCCTCTATCTCTGCTTTCGTCAATTTTCCAACCATTCTTTCTAGTTCATAGTCGAAGCAATTAGAGCAAAGCCTGACATTACCCCGCTATCCTAGACTCAGATCTATCAGCCCGCAATTCTGACATTGATATTTGTGGGGAACAGGTACACATCTTTTGCAACAATAGCCCTGTTCTATCTTCATGCCGTCATCTATGTATAGAATTGCTACGCTATCAGTAATATGACAATAATCACATTCTCCGGTTGTAGTAAAGCCACTGAATCTTATTTCAACATTCACCAGAATCCGCCCCGAATGCAAAAATGATATCATTTGATACCTCGTCTATTAAAGTCATGACTTAATCACCTGTAAAGCCATCAATTTTCTATCTGACTTTTCGCTTTCGGCATTCAAGAGTCTGAGGTCAATCAATGACATTACGATAAATGCAATGATGGAAATTGTAGACACTTCACTTATGATATAGTCAATGCTATCCATCACCGCCAATGATAGGTTGAAACGGCCCATGAACTATGAAATAGGTCTGTAGCTTTTAAATAAAGTCTAACCATGAAACGTAACATAGTTACTCGTTTTTTGTGTATTGTTCTTGAAAATATTCTTACGCAGTTGACTCATTATTTGTTGAAATTCGGTATCGTGTAGTTGACAGCATATTTGGTGTATAAACTGAACCTCTCCTTTATTGCCGGTCGATATCATATGGCATCGGATTCTATAGATTCTGATAGAAGCCATTCCAAACGACTCATCTAAATACGGCGCCGGGAGTGGGACTCGCATCTGCCTCCGCGTCTCGTGGAGTGTGAAATTCTTAAGCAGGTTGGGAATGGATTCGTTCCCTTGGACTGATATTTTGGGAACGGATTTGGAGAAGATGGGATATTGCATAAGCTTTGCCGACCCACCATTTGGATCAATTTCATAGATTGAACCCCTCTCCCTCTCCTTATGGTGCCTTTTGTATTATATGAGGTGAAATCAATGATTTACGGAAGGAGAGAAAGTATTAAAACCAATAATTCCGTGGTAAGGTCAATGGGGACCATCGAGGAAGCGAATAGCTTTAGCCTCTCAGTTGAAGAACTCCTTGGCCGCCCACTAAATGATGTAGAAAACAGATTTGCACCAAAAGTCCTTTATATTAAAGGACCAATGCAGACGCCACTTCCTAGACCCAGAGTATCAATAGTGGGTTCCAGAAAAGCCACCTCCAATGGACTTGAAGCAGCGAAAACAATAGCGTCGGCTCTGGTTAACATGGGCGTTGTGATTGTTAGCGGGCTTGCAGAAGGAATTGATACAACCGCTCATACTGAAACCATCTCTTCAGGTGGCCAGACAATAGCAGTTATCGGGACTCCGCTGAACAAAGTTTATCCACAGAAGAACTTCCAGCTCCAACAAGATATTATGCGCAAGCATTTAGTTATTTCACAATTCCCGGTAGGACATCACACAACCCCCAAGGACTTCGTCCTCAGAAATAGGACCATGGCATTGATCTCTGATGCCACAATCATAGTGGAAGCAGGTGAAACAAGTGGCTCCCTACATCAGGGATGGGAAGCTCTGAGGCTCGGCAGATCTCTTTTCATTTGGAGAGACATCTTGAAGAATAGGCAACTGGCTTGGCCGGAGGAGATGATGCAATACGGCGCTATCGAGCTTTCAGATCCGGAAGATGTGGTGGAAGTTTTGCCGTCCAACCTGCGAATGCCCGTGTTTCAGTAATGTCGATGCGCTTATCCAGAATAGAATTCGCATCATTTCTAACATATTCTCCTCGCGGCCAAAGTCCGAAAGAATTACAATCAAGGACTACAATGAGGGCATTGAAGGATGATCAATTTATTGACAACCCTCCAGCGCTTATGTCTGAGACAATAGCTGATGCAATCAAAAATAATATTCAGAATATGCCATTTGCACATTTCTTTGATGTAAACCCGATTTTGGTGCCTATTCCTAGAAGTTCGCTGATAAAACTTGGAACGCTCTGGGTTCCCCAACGCCTAGCTTCCGCATTGACAAAGAAGGGGCTTGGAAGGTCAGTTGAAGAATGCTTACAGAGGACTTCTGCTGTACGGAAGGCCGCAACGAGCATAGCCTCAGATAGACCAAGAGTCTCAGACCATTATCAATCTATGATTGTCCAAAAAGTATTCCCAGAACCTGAAGAAATACTATTAATTGATGATGTTATAACTAGAGGAGCTACTATACTCGGAGCCGCCAATAGATTGGCTGATGCCTTTCCAAAAGCCCGCATTCGCGCATTTGCTGCAATGCGCACCATGAGTCCTCCATTTGTTTTTACTAACATACGAGATCCTTGCAAGGGTTTTATAGAATTAAAGGGCAATGATACATTCCGAAAACCTTAATTCATATACTATCATATCATACAAGGGGAAGAGACTCGCCTATGCCTGCGCGTTTCGTGTAGTGTGAAATCCTATAAGGTGGATAGGAAGGGATTCGTTCCTTTAGGCTGACATTTAGGGAAGTAATAGATTAAAGATTATTTTTGCGTCACGGCTTTATCTGCGGCCTTTTGCATAGCAGGGTCGTTCTCAGTATATAGGTGCCTGACCATTAGTTTGAATGGCCTAGTTTCTTGGTCTTCGCAAATTTCAAACTTGTATTTGCTGTAAAAACCTATTGCTTCTCTAGCATAGAGAGTTATGTATCTGCAGCCTACCTTTCTTGATATAACCCTCGCAAGGCCTATGCAGTACTTTAGCATATAGGTTCCATATCCCTTGCCTCTCAGCGGCTTGTCTACTGCAAAATATGCAATAATTACAGCTGGAAAGTTTTTCATGTCTGTATCTATTGATGGCCTAGAGTTTTTAGGAACCATTTTGATGTTGATACTACCTGTAGCGACAGTCAGGTATCCAACCATCTTCCCATCATAATACACAATGTAACTTGTACCATAGTTATTTTCTTGATGCTCTAGTGCTTGATTTTGAATGAAATTGTGTAGGTTCTGTGGATCTTGACATGCATCGTCTGTGCAATCCAGCTCGGATACGTCGATCCCCTTATGCAATTTGACAAATTGAAATTTTGCTTTGTCCAAGACAGGCTTGTCGCTATCTTTGGGTTCAACAGCGTTATACTGCAATCTGTGGATGGATAAAATAAGTGTGATAAAAACCTAGATGCAAGATTCTAATTTTTCTTTTTGTCGTGTGCGTTATTGTCATTTGAGGTGCATTTGGACAAGTAAAAGTCTTCAGCTTCTTGTAATTCTTTTAGATCTTCTGCTGTGGCCTGTTTCTCATTGTACTCTAGGAACTGCTCTGCAGCCTTGCCTTTTAATACTGGAATAGAGCTTGAAGCCATTAGTCCATACCTCCTGTTCTGGGAATCATACTTCCTTTATACCCCTTATAATCTAATACATGGTTCAGACTTAAAGCCCTGTATGAAACATTGTTAACTAACACTTTTATGCTCTGGCTACTTGACAATGCGCCTCACCTGAGGTCAGCGAGATTTCTCTGTTTGCCTACGTGACCATTGAGAGCTGAGCTGGAGCCCAGTATGAGGCTCTGAGATTTGCTTATCGCATTAACCGAAATCACCGCGTGGGTAGGGAGGCTCGGGGCCATCAAGGGTTGAATAGCAGCCAGCTATATAAGGCGATTGCCCGCAGCCTCTGTAAAATCAGGTTAACGAAAATAACAAACCATCTGTCGATTGTCATATCAAGGTATTAAACTGTCAAAATGTCCTTCCTTTAGACCTTCGACGAACGAAGCAATAAGCGAGAATTGCCACGAGCTCCAAGCGTGATTAGTTTTAATGGGCTAGTGGCATCACTCATGATTCAGAGGATGCTTAGTAGTGTTCTAGATTTTCCACCGAAGGATAAGCACGGACAGCAGCGATATTATGTTGAGGGTACGCTAAATTGGGGTCCTACTGAGCGTTGTAAAAAGGTTGTCAAAAACATGATTGGATAGGCTTGGGTGATTCACATCCTACTCCAGTTGGCATTGATCCTTTATGGAAACGAATGCGCGAAAAGTCAAAGCGATTCTAAATATGTCAATTCATAGGGCATTGTCTGATCTTCTGCACACTTTAAATCAGAAGTTATAGCGGGCAAGCCTCTTTTGGGGATGCTTGCAATTAAAGGTCAACCACTATCTGCAGTTTTGAAAATCTGGTTTATTCATGCAGCCTTTATCTGGTTGACCTTTGTCACCAGTTCAATTTTCTTATTAGTATGGGAAGACTTCGATTCAAATGTGTTGTCTGTGGTTCAAAGTGCAGAATTGACTTGAAGCAGTCAAAACTCAAAGGTAGAGGCATAAAGGAGAAGGTCTTTGTCTATCGCTGCGAAGGCAGGAATATGAAAAAGCCCCATTCTCCAATTACGTTCGTTTATGAGCCATTGGAAGTAGAATATGAAAAAGTGAAAAGGGTAAAGGTAGGCAGCCTGATGGTTGTGCCAAGGTATGACGTTTATTCAGCATGGGAGAGGTGGATGCTATCTCTAGCAACAGGGTTGAAGCCCAAGAGAAGCCTAAAGCAATCAAAGAAGGTAAAATATGATTCTGGTATTACTGAAATAAGAGAAGAAGAATAGTTAGCTTTCTTTTCCCTTCATACTCTTTATTGCAGGTATTCCATACAGCCTCGACAAGGTTATGCAGAACCTGAGTGCATCCACAAGGTTTCTGAATGTACCATCATTTACCAATTCTTCTAAAAATGCCTTGTCTTGACTGTCCAATCCCAAGGTGAATCTTTGCTTTTTTATGCCCATAATACAAAATTAGTAGGTGTAAGAATACACCAATCTGGGTAATAGACTAAAACTATTATATGATGACTGTTTCAGCTGAGAAAGTAACTACTTTGGCGCCTCTCGAACCTAACTGTACCAGAATAGTCCTTGAAGGCCTTACTTCCTTTAGCATTCAAGGGCGGGGTCTTCGGGAGTGGATTGAAAAAGTTGTGAATGGAGCTGATAAGGAATCACAACCAATGAACCTGAAAGGAAGAGTAAAGAATCTCAAAGATGGCAGAGTTGAAATAATTTGTTTTGGACCAGATGTAGATAAGCTATTTGAAGTGCTTGAAAAAAGGAAGGCTGAGAGCGCCAAAGACCAGTTATTCATTAAACGTTGTGAGAGAAGCGAATTCTTTGACCCCGATATTACAACAATGACTGACTTTAAGACAGAGCGGTCTGACGATTCATCTGAAATGATATGGGCCCTCAGGGGGGCGGGTGATAGATTTGCTGAATCGACAAAAGAACTGAGGAACCTGACCACAGGTCTCGAGACTGTTCACCATGACATTCTGGAAAGAGATAAAAAGTCTGCTACCGGCCGATTGTTAACTCTTCATTATGAATTGATAAGCAATAGGGACCGGCTTGCAGATACGCATGCTAGGGGAGTTCGGCCACTTCCTGCACTCCAAGCCAATATCGAGTGGCCAGCAATACCTGAGCAGGAATTTGCACATCTGGTAAGTCAGGTCTATTTAGGACTACAAGATAGCGAAGTCGACACGGCAGAGCTAAAGGGTGACATTGACACACTGCTTGATATGGTCGATCGCAAGCTCTCAGAGTTTGGGGTAAATATATAAGCACGTTTCTGGTCAATGAGATTGAATCAACCTGCACATAAATGAGCGGTACATAATTTTATTCGGAGGGGACAGCTTTTGAGCCAAAACCAAGATAATCGTATTGGCAGGCTGAATTACTTTTACAGGTATATTTTCGACCATGATATAGACATAAGCTCATTTGAAAAGAGAATGCAGCTTCAGAAGCTCATGTACATTCTTCAATCTGAAGGTATAGAATTTCCATACCAATTTACGTGGTATCTACGCGGTCCCTACTCTGCTAGATTGGCCGATGATGGCTACCAATTTGCAAAGTATGGCCCAGCCAATGTTTTGCCTTATCAACCGACTACACAGGAAAAAGCCATACTTGATAGAGTTTCCAGAAAGGCACATTTGCTCCAAGATCCGATTAATGCCGAGCTGGTTGCATCATATTTATATCTTCAAAAAAAATACGAGGATACAGCTTCAGAAGAGTTGAGAACACGCAAGCCGAGGTTCAGTCTCGATAGAATAAGCGAAGTTATGAACAAATGGAATAACTAGACAGAATCCACCATTTACCTAACGCAGTACAAAATCGTGTTGCAGGCCAAAGCTATCATAATCTCTCGTCAATGCGAAGTGTGTCGAATTTACAATAATGGAAGACATAGAACGTGGATTCTAAGATAATTAAGTGAATTTCATATCCTCCCCACTCAAGCTGCAGTCTGATTTGCTGATGGCATTTCCTCCTAGAAATACTTGAAACCCTACAAAGCGGTTTAAAAGACTTCATTACTCTTATTCGATAAACCCAGATGTTATATCTGACCTTTGCTGCAACTGCCATCAAAGAATAGCCGAGCTGTTCCAAGAAGGTGGCAATTACTGCAGTGAGTGCTGGCAGGTATTAACAGAGCCTACAGTCTGACCTCTAACAATTGTATTCAGAACTTATAAATCAGTATTGATTGAATCTGCCAGATTGTTCACCAGAATCATTTCAACCTGCATTTATTGCAATACTAAATATAACCTGAATAGCCGTGTGTTTGAGCAAAGACTAATAGAAGACTTTGACTTTTGCCCCAAATGCTTCTGACATGATAGCCGAAGGCGCCGAAGATTACCTGAACTATATTGATGCATTGGCTCTGAATTCTACCAATTTGTGATTGACCGCTTGATTGCACTCGAGTGCTATCAGTTTAAAAATAAACTAACAGCATATTCTATTCCCCTGCCTGAACAAGGTGAGGTGGATGATGACTGCTATTATGAAGCCTGGGAGTAGAACCAGGCATACCGTTCTACTCTTGTAATTTCTATTACTTTGCATAAAAAGATTGAGAGACACACTCAAAACCACTCATACCTTACTACTCGCTCTATGCCCACTGCTACCAACGCCAAAACTAGTCCTATTCCAAATACCAGTGGTAGGCTCAATCCACTACTTATCAGGCTGACACTGATTGGCACAGTTACAGTGGCGCCGCTGCCTCCTGCTGACCCTACCAAAGTCATTGGGACTACAAGGGTTGATGGCGCAGCCATGTTTGATGGGACGGTAAGCACTATTGGAATGTTTGTCTGGCTATTAGAATAGGGAATGGTAGACATGGAATTGGTAGTATATGGCAATGGAGTTCCCAAGACAAATGAGACAGGTGATTTTCCAAAAGTTATTGAAGTGATTGTAATTTGGTTTGCCCCAGTCCAGTTTACCAAGACGTTAAAAGTCTGTGTCGTTGCTGGAGTAGCAGATACCGATGTAGTCAGGACATTGATATTCAAAAGTCCTCCTGTAGGGGCAGGAACGGTTGAGAGTGGTGGAAGATTTGGATAGGGATTGACTGCACCGCCGCCTCCCATGCCACTTGGTTGGCCTCCCTGTGAAGAGGCTGCAATAAACTGGATAAATATCGTATCTGTAGAGAAATGCAAATTATTAATAGTCAGGATATTGGCGACAGGTGATATGCTGGTATCTTGAGTAACAGTATAGTTTGCTGTAGGGACTGTTACACCATTAACTGTTACCAGCGAGACGCCAGAATAATCTGTTGCAATAAACTCCACTTTTGCTGTGTGTAATCCGGAAGTTGCAGTAGCTGTAAAGTTGAATGTAGCTGCATTAGAGTCGTACTTGTTAACAGTCAATCTTGAAGTAGCCTGGTCGACTCCTGCTCTGATGTGATGGTTGCCTGTGTTGATACCGTAGTGAATTGATGTACTCTCAATAGTTACATTATTTGCATTTGTAATAGTAGTCTGGGTGCCAGTATTGTTGACTACAAGCCCCCTCCAAGTTAGATCCGAAGGCAGAGTCAAGGTGCCATTCCTCATCCAATACTGAGTAGCGGGCTGAACAAGATCGTCTGACTGCTGTACGTTGAAAGTAATAGTTGGACTTCTTGTTCCATTGCTGCTGATAACGGTGCCGGTCCAGGAGGTTTGGGGCATCGGAGAGAAGAGGATACCTAGGTGCTTTTCGTGAACCAGCAGCCAGACATAGTATTCATGGTTGTATAGATACGTCTTTGATGCTGAACTTGTAGCATTATAAGTTAATGATGATGTTGTATTGTAGGACTGGAACCTTTCAGTGGTGGATATCGTATCTGTGGCAGGAGTCACTACATTTTGATTCTGGTCAGACCATACAACTGTAGCCGTAGAGCCAGATACGCTCTGTCCTGCCAGAGAGCCAAGTTGGGTTCTGGTTATCGGCAGGCTCTTGCTAGAATCCAACCCTGAGAGGGTTATCGTGACGGCAAACTGGCCATATACTATGTAGCTTTGGGTAGAGCATGTCCCACTGCTACACGAAGTAAACGACTTGGAAGTGGTTCCATCACCGAATCGATATCTAGAGTTAGCACCATCTGTTGGTGTCGCAACGGTAACGCTAGTTGTAGCATCGCATGTAAACGACTGGGTTGCAGGATTGCCATTGTGATTATTATTGGTAGAGATACCCTGCAAATTGCAGCTTACAACAAAGTTAGAAGAGAATGGTGTCAGAGTACCAGAACCGGGGTTTAGCTGGATTCTGACTGTAACGGCAGGAGTATATGTTACTGTAATGTTGGTATTTGCACTGGTAAAGTCAACCTTTACCTGATGGAGAGAAGAATCCCTAGTTTCAGAGCTGAACATTATTCCAACTGCAAACCATCCTGCAGACAGTTCATTCATCAGGTCGGTATTGGCTTGGCTCCCTAAGGTTATCTGCTTTGGGCCTGTTGTGGTGCAAGTATTGGAATTGCTGATGTAGGGTGTTCCATCGCCTATCTCTGTCCATAGCTGAGATTGGGACAGAACAACAGGATCAGAGCCACTCTGGACCATGGGCATATAGTTGCAGTTCTGGCCATTTGTCACAGAATTGACCTGCAACCCAAGCTTTACACTTGAAACAAGGGCCGTTGAAGGAATTCCAAGTGTGGTAACACGTACATCTGAACGAAAACAAGAGGCTGTGTTTGTGCTTATTGGAAGGCTTGCCACTATTGCCAAAGTGTTGTCTATAGTATTATCACCATAAGGGCTGCCAGGACAACCTGCACCCGTGCCTGTCGTTGTCTGGTCATTTTCACTACTGCTTGGCTGGAGAATTGCAGTGTTTGGGTCCAGCTGAAATGAACCCGTCCAGTTGCCATAGCTGAAAGACGCAGTGGTTTGCGAGCCTGCCTTTCTAATCGCCATTGAATTGAAGTTGCTCCATGCTGACTGCAGGCTTTCGTACAAAATGGGCAAGCCATTTTTGTAAAATGCTACCATGGTCTGAGAGCCTAGTTGGGCTTTGGTCATAACCTGAGTAGTATTTGATATGGAGGTGACACTTACCAGGGCGCCGTTTGCAAGACGATAAGAATCAAGTGGTATATTCCAGTTCTGCAAGACAGAATACATACCAGGTATCAGGGTTGAAAACCATACCTCATGCTTTAGTGGCTGACCCTCCCTGAAAATATACATTACAGTGAGAGTTCCTGCAAGGGTTGAGAAGGTCTGCGAAACGTTGGCATTATTTCCTGCCTGATTGATGGATATCGACTTAAAAGTACTGTTGACAGGAAGAGCACTATTGTATAGCTGCCACGTCTCTTTAACTGCCGTCAAGGTGCGGGTCATGTTGCTATCAAGCAGGGTTGCCGAGCCATTCACAAACTTGACTGCAATAAGGCCTGACTGGATCGATATCGTACCATTGCCAAGATTGTTTATCACGATTGGTGCCCAAATATTATTTTTGGAATCAAAGGCCCACATTGGCAGGCCTAAGGTGGTCGCATGAGTTCCGTTTTCATAATCGGCTATCTGATAATTTGATTCCCTTGATATGACTGGTTGATTTGATGCGGTTGTGCTGATAGAGAAAACAGTTGCAGCATCTGCTTCCTTGAAGAAAGGAATGATAGCAAATAGATTTGAAAATAGAACAAGGACCGTTATGACAAGCGAATACCAATTGGTCATTAAAATAAAATTAATTGCGTTTTAAATTTGCAGGATCCAATGACTCTATCAACTGCTCTGAAAGGTGTCCGATTCGGATACCTTATCTGTTAAGGTTCTTGCTTCAAAATATTCAAAAAGTATTTGCAAACTACATTTCTTTCAGGTTTTGGCTGAAAATAATATGGTTGAATATCATCTGTTGCTGTCGACATTTTGAATGCAGGTGCTGACATAGACAATTTTTATCCTATGATCGTAGGAAATGTACATCTATCCAAATAGATTTCTTCATTTTTTCTTAATGTACAAAACCCCCTTATCAAATTGCGAGTGATATTATAGTTGGAATCCTCGCAACCCTGCCGGAAATGAATTACTTGAATTCCTAGCGGTATAGATTTCATCAAGCTCAGTAGGGGTAATCCAGCTGTCAGTCGCACCATGTCTCATTAGAATGCCTTTATCTCTGAGATAATATGGTTTGTTATCTCCTTTGAATATTGATATGACAATTACTGTTTTGGTATCTGTCAATCCTTGGCCATCGAGTTCTACCTTCTGCAGCTTGAACTTTATCGTTGAAGGCTGAATATTGCTCAAAATTCTGCAAGTTATTTTGTCATGCAGTTCGCCAAGGTCATTTATCACTTGATATCCTCTTATCTGTCCATTCTTTTCAACGCCAAGCAGTATCCTGCCTCCATTGGCATTTGCAAAGGCGACAAAAGTCTCAAGAAAATCGTTACCCTCTTCTCGTTTAAATTCTACATTTTCATTCTCTCCTCTCTTTATCAATTCAATTATTTCTGCAAGTGGCGACTCTACTTTCACGTCAGAAGAATAGTGGGACCAACCAAGGTGGATTTCTCTAGCATCCAATAACTCATCATTTTCACCAAGTATAGCAACTGTAATGATGTCTGGCTCGAAGTCTGCTTGGCATTCTACCGACATTGACAAGTTGAAAGTTAAGTCTCCTGATTGATATGTTCGTCTCTCTTTTGCAAGATACATCTTTGCTACTATCTTGTCAGGAGAGGCAGTTTTAGTGTCAATTGTTAATGTGACCCTCTTACCCGATATTACAATCTCAGATATCCGTGCTCTAAAATCAGGGATAACCATAATCAATTGGAAAAGATTGCTGCTGTGGTCAACTTTTGACGATAGCCTTAGAAAGTCGGTAATTGCAGTGTATAGATCGGGATATGTCGGGAGACCTTTCCTGGACAGTATTTGATAGCTTGTCCCAAAGCTAGGCGGCCTGCTCAAGGAGAAATTCAGCAGGTTGGATGGCCAATCGTGACCACCATAACCATAATTTGACTTGCTAAATAACAGGGTAGAATTGGCATTTTCAGATATTTCTAGAATCACTCTATCCGGCAAGACTATCTTTCCAGTGCTTACCACTCCGCTCAAAATAAGCAAGAATGCGTCTATGGGAAGTATATATGAAGTCAATATCACATTCCCGTAATCATATACTGCTGCATCTGGAAAACCAGTCTCGCTTCGATGAAACATCTCAACTTTGCCCATTACAGGAGTCATAGTATCCTGAATCATGGCAAATACAATTCTAAAAAGAACAGCATTAGCATAGTCTGAGCGCCGGCTTATTATAAAATCAGATAGAGACTTGACAATATTGCCTGCAGGTCCATTGATATAATCTCGATACGATGATACCATCTTGAATGGAGTGAATTGTACTCTTTATAAGGTCTCTTGGGAGTGCAAATCTGCAATATTTTCTTGGATGTGAGCAAATTGAGAACTCGGGAGTCGAGCATGTTTTAATTTATGTGCATTTTTAAATTTGCAAGTTACTTGGTTCTCATTACACTATCATACAATGGTGCGTTAATATCTGAAGCAGTCTTCGAAAAGCATACGGTATTTTCTTTCATGCCTCTTAAATTTCCATCGCCCTGTGAGTTATTATAATAAAAAATTAGAGAAGGGAATGTAGTTGCTTGTTGGCATTCGATTATTGCTTTGCGGCTATCCTGTCTATTTCCAGATTTCTATCCATCAATGTTGAAAAGGCCTTCTTAGTCTCTGGAGTCCAGTAGCCTCTTTCATTTGCTCTTTTCTCCAGGGCGTCCATATTGACTTTATTTTCAAGAGATTCTTTTTTCAGCTCTTCCAGCTCCTGCGGAGATATCTTGTTTCTTTTCTTTGCCTCATCGCCTTTCTCTTCGGATGAAAAGTCGCATTGTTTCTTCTTCTCCTCCTCTTGTGCCGCCTGTCGTTCTTTTTCTGATGCTTCCTTGGCCTTCCCTTTGTCTTCTTCTTTATTCTTCTTTTCTACGACCTTTACTTCTGCCCTTCCCTCTTCTTTTTCCACAATATCCACTTCATTTTCGGATTTGGTAACCTGTTCAGCCACTGCCTTTTCAAATGCCTGTTTCTGTCTGTTCCCCATGTCCAGTACGGCACCTTTGCCTGAAGATAGGGGGTAGTGCTTGCCGTCTTTTCGAGTTCGAAATTGAGTCATATATGCTCATAATAAAATTGGAAAAAGGTTGTATCGTCTGCTTCAAATGAAGTAGACGGTAGCTTAATTTGAACTACAGTTTTAATCTCTGGGTTCGGCTTGATGGTCCTTCCATTTGCTTGTCTGGGGAATCGCCACTCCCAGGGAGTTTATTATCTGAATTTGGGGTAACACCCTGACTCTGGTTTGAACTTGAGTTGTTTGGGTTATATCCAGCTGCTTCCAGAGTTTGAGCTATTGTTTTTTCTATGCGGGTGCAGATAGGAGATATCTCCTCCCATCCTTTGTCATACATTTCAGTCCAGTACGAATATGGGATAGTATCTGTCTCATGGTACTTCAGGTTGGGGTCTGTAAAATCAATCATGGGCTTCATTACCTGATAGGGAAATATTCCATTTGCAGTGACCTTGTACTCTGTTACCTTGTAGTGGAACCCTCCAATTCTGATAATATATTCTGCATCGTATCTGCCCCAGGCTTGCAAAAAGTTGATGGGCTTTCTGATAGTCACTATGCCTTTCTTCTGATCCACAGACTCGCCAGGAGAGAGGTGCTTCAGGGACAGCAGCCTGTCCTTTCGTGGTCCATGGTATACCTTGCGAAAGTCTTCTATCATCTCTTTTGGGATAGGAATGATATGCTGTGTGTCGACCTGTCCACCTTCCAGCTCGTAGTATCGCTTGCCAGTCTTTGGATCCAGCGTCACATAGTCTACCAAAGCATCCATTATGGGCAGAGCCCTGTAGTATTGCTTGACATCTCTATATGATTTGTAGCCTATAAGCTCCCTGCTTACTTCTTCCAAAAATGAAAGAGGATAGCGCATCAGTATAGATTTTTTGATATTTGAGACTTCTTCCTGGCTCATAGAGTAAAATTGTAATTGCCTTTTGGAGCTGAAAAGACATTGATAAGGTAGTCAGCGTTCCATGCCGAAATCTCCCAGCGATAGAGTGCATTTTTATGCATATACATCACGTCTTTTCTTCTAATACCAAGTGGGCGCTTGCCAATCAACCTAACCAAACCTTCGACTGTCTTCTTGTTGTCATCCTGGCTCTTTATGGCCAGATACCGGTACCCAAGGGAACCTAGTGCAATCTTGTCTATTGACAGGAAAAGCTTGTCCATCTTTTCTTTCAGGTCCTCTCTGATTAGATTGGTATCTTCAACTTCAACGCTATACCTCTCATCTCCAGGTGATGGAGGAAGGCACTCTTTACACTCAAAGTAAAGACTGGTCCACCAGAGGGCAAGATAACGCAGATACAGCATTGCTCTTGAGCGCATCAGCCTATAGCGAAAGTCTTCTTCTGACTCTTGTTCTGTGGATTTAGGATACGAAATAGAATCCATCATAAAAAAAATTAATAATTTTATTTTGTGATCCAGGGAGGAAGCAAGCCGGTTATTCAACTCCATCCGTTCTATCCTGCCTATTTTTGTATTGGAAAAAAGGGTGCAGGCAAGTCAGCCTTGTTGGAAAGGATGCTTGAAGTGTATTATCAGGAGGGCTATCAGGTCATGGACATGAACTGTGCCGCCGATCTGGAATCATTGCACTGGTCAGTGCCGCATCCTGACAGGCCTTCTAGCAGCGGGTATCCCATCTTGGTTATCTTGCCGGCCAGCACGTCAATGCGGATTTTCCCAAGGACGTTGAAGCTTGCCGATGGAAGGGAAGTTGAAGCGATAAAGACTATTTCTGACTCTACTTCCTTTGCCGAGATAATTCGAGAAGCACTCAAGGAGAAAAGAGTAATTGTCTTTTCAATCCACCTGTATGATAGCGAGGCCAAGGGACAGCTAAAGTTCTCTCACTTTATCAAGGAATTCCCAAGGGTGGTGAGGGACCATATGCCTCGAGACCTGAAGTTTGCAATAGGCCTCCGAGAATTGTCAGACCTATCTTCAAACAGGATGCTTACCTTTTCTGGAGGAGGAGAACGTGAGAGCAAGCGAGGGCTCAATTATTTCTCTAGAGTGGCCAGACATTCTAGGACGGTTTTAGTGCTGGACATGCAGGATCCTGACCAGGTGTATTCGGCCCTGACGGCACAGGAGGACTTTATTTTGGTAAAGAGGCTAAACAAGCACCATATACCAGAAAAGCTCAACTGGCTCAAGCAGGACATTGGCAATCAGATAGAATTTGCAAAACAGCACTATTTGATGAGCAAGCTGCAGGCTGTTAGCCTTGATAGGTTGACAAATAATTCCTTCTACTGTGTCTGGCCAGATGGTGAGTATTCACTGGAACATAACTCCCAGCCGCAGGGGTTCAGACATCATGAATCAGACGATGACGCTTTGGCGCTGGCAGGTGTATCGCTGAAATTCCTGACAAAGCAGGAACTAGAGCAATCAGACCAGGGCAAAATAGAGTACCTGAAAAAGAAGCAGGCTGCCAAGGCCGAAAGGGAGCAGCAACTTGTCAACGCATATGAGATGTATCGACAAAGGAAGGCTGAAAATATCGCCTATTCCTGGAATGATTGTGCCAAAGACTGCAAGTTCTTTGGAGCAGACGGCAAGCCAGCTGGAAATACGCTCCGGATTGCCATCAACAGATTGGGAGAACGCGGTGGAATCCCCAGCTACCATAAACTGGCAGAAAACGATTCCAAGGACCCTGCAGATCAGTCCTCCTGAAGCTATTTAGAAGTAGCGTACAGCAGCACGGGCCGTACATTTTGAACTCTTTTCGACATTACAGCCAAATTTGAGCGTAAAAACAAGGACGAACACGAGGGCCTAGCGCGAACAGTATTGTGCAAAATGTACGTTTGTACGCTTGTTTTGGCAGTTTTGCCCCTGCTCTAGTACCTGTAACGTACTATTTACGTCATCGTGCGTGTATGCGAATTTCAATTCGAGGGGTAAAATTGTCTATGCCATAATGTGGATTCTTATGGCAGGCTTACATTGAATAGCTTTTTTAGTTTCTTGATGTGGCTTGGTTCTATTTGCGCAATGGGCACTTTTTCTGTTACCAGATTGTATGCATCATAAAAGTCCATGTTGTATTTCTTTACCAGCACTCCTATGGCTATTGCATTGCTTCTGCTCTGTCCAGCTCCGCAGCATATCACTATTTTCTTATGCCGGTCAAGACATGATATGGCATAGTCTATCTTTTGCTTGTAGATCTCGACGGGTTGGCTTTCGTCTAACATGTCCCTGACATCTACTATCCAAAAGTCAGTATTGTTGAGTGGGCCTTCCTGCAGGACGGTTTGCGGATACATATCCTGTCCCAGGCCATGAGTAGCCAGATTGTCTGTAATTTTGAACATGACCGTGCAGCTGCCGTCAAAAATGCAAAGTTAGGGAAAGCGAAAGCTTTCCGGTATGCCATACACGGCCTGTACATAGTTGGCCTTGGCATATCCCCATAGCTCGCTAATCACTTGCTCGACAGCCTTGTCACTTATCTCCACTTCAACCAAGACAGGCTCTCGTTGCTTTGCTATTGATACCTCCAATCCTTTCAGGTCGACCTTGGAAGTATCTACCAGATTCGTTACATCCCAGCTGTCCATCTTTGCCGCCAAAAATTGCAGCTTGCCGTCACTTGTTTTTCGTACCTCAGCTATCGTTTTCATTCTTGTTTTCCTCTCAAATAGAGCAATAGAAATAGTGGAGGTGGTATATTAGGTTGCTTGGTAGGCCGAGCGGTCCTGATGCTGTTTCGCTTGCTTCAGAAATGCTTCAATATAGCCTTGGTCATCGTGAGCTATCTCGCTGAGCCTTTCGTCATCGATTCCCAATTTCTTTTTCATTTTGTATAATCTGCATTCACCTAAGCTGCCAGGTAATGCGGAACTATTTCCTGGATCGAGGTACATAAAGAACCATGTTAGTATCTCTGAGTTTAGACCATAATCGAAAGAACCGCCATACCATTCTTTCAATGTGGGTTTCCAGAATTCATAGAGCTTGCGTGGTAGGACAAGTTTGACATTAATCCCAACATGCTCACCAAGCTCGCCATTGTATTTGACAGGTGGTTTTTGGAGTTGTCATCTTCCCAAACTCCTTGATTTAGCCTTGGAGGTCTTTTGAAGTAATTTTGGCTCAAGTCTCTTCAGTGGATATTTTGACATAGGATTTCCCTCTTGATTGTGCTCTTTTATGAATTCAGCTTCATCCTTTTTCAATACAATGTGTATGTCTCCATACTCTTTGTTATAGGTAGATAAACCAACGAGCCCGCTGTTATCGGATTGGTGGCTTAGCACTTCCATAAAGTATTTTTTGTCTTGCTTTGTTAGTGGAACGACCTTGCAGCGCTTCTTGATTTCTGATGTTACATTCTTTTCCACATCTTTGACCAAGATTTGAAAGATATACTGGTATAGATTCATCTCCTTTTTATTTGCAATACTTCTCAATGCAGCCAAGTAGCTTCCAGGGAATTTGAAATCATCATCAAGCATAATTAGCGCAAGGCCATCATGTCTCAGCATAACCTTCAGGGCATCCGAATCCCACATCTCAAACTCTTTAGCGAATGCGTCTACCTCTTCTGGCGTTGAAAGTGATATGTATCTGCAAGCCCCTGGTTCCATCAATCTCACCTCCATTTAGTCGTCAACTGCCCAATCAAGTTCCAACCCCAAGACTTCTGGTGCTTTTTCAAACTCCTTCAGCCCAGATTCAACCCGTGCACTCCATACTCTTTCAAAGGCTTTTTGTCCAAAGATTCTCTTGTATTTCCTCCACAAT
>Ga0070740_10002708_pt1 | contig 20045 bp, 13 predicted proteins | sample Coa_R2_FD_67286 | JGI IMG/M metagenome (GOLD analysis project Ga0070740, IMG submission 67286) | Surface soil microbial communities from Centralia Pennsylvania, which are recovering from an underground coalmine fire - Coalmine... | ecosystem: Environmental > Terrestrial > Soil > Unclassified ...
TGTTCTCCGCCGCCCGCCGTTCCGGCCGTGACTACGACGACGCCATTGTCTATGCCGTGCGCGGCGCGCTGGTTTCTCCTCAATTTCTGTTTCACATCGAACCGCCTTCCACATCCCCGGATGGCTTTATCGACGATTACGCTCTGGCCTCGCGGCTCTCCTACTTTCTCTGGGGCACAATGCCAGACAGCCTCCTGTTCGACCTGGCCGCCGCGCGAAGACTACAGGATCCCGAAATCCTGAGATGGCAGGTGGGCCGCATGCTGCGCAGTCCAAAGTCCGTGGAATTCGCAACCCGCTTTGTCGAACAGTGGCTCGAAATCCGCGAACTCGGGCGCACAATTCAACCCGATCCGAAGCTGTTCCCGATGTACGGCGACGACGAGCTTCGCTCAGACATCCGCTACCAGCCGATCATGTTTTTCCATGAGCTGCTGGTGAACAATTTGTCATTGCTGAACTTGATTGATTCGAAATTCACAGTGGCCACCCGCAAACTGCAGCGGCTCTATGGTCTGAACGTTGCACCCCCGCGCGCCAATGCTGGCGGGCAGCCACAACGCATTGAACTGCCCGAGGGAAGTCATCGCGGCGGGCTGCTCGGCATGTCGGCCGTCCTGATCGCATCGTCCTATCCGCATCGCACCAGCCCCGTCTTGCGAGGCAAGTGGATTCTCCAGGCGCTGCTCGGCACGCCGCCCCCGCCGCCACCGCCCAATGTCCCGCCGCTCGAAGAGAAACAGGGCCCCGCGCCGAAAACAGTACGTGAACGCCTGACCGAACATCGCTCCAATCCCGCCTGCGCAAGCTGCCATGCGCGCATTGATCCACTGGGGTTCGCTCTCGAAAACTACGACCCGATAGGCCGCTGGCGCACCGAAGACGCTGGCAAACCCATAGACGTCTCGGCCGAACTGCCGGACGGAACGCGTATTGACGGCCCGGATCAGCTCAAGGCTGCTTTGCTGGCGCGCAAGGATTTGTTCCTGCGGCATCTAACGAGTAAGATGTTGGGGTACGCTCTGGGCCGCGGATTGACGCCCGGGGACGCGTGCGTGGTGGACGACATCATGGCCCAGGTCGCCAAAGAGGACTACAAGGCGCAAACGCTTGTCAACGCGATTGTGTTCAGCGCACCGTTCCGGCAGGAGCGCGCCGGCCGCAGATCGCGGGACTGAACAGGAGCATCGAATGGGCGCAAGTAGAATGCAAATCAGCCGTCGCACCCTCCTTCGTGGCGCAGGCGTCGGACTTGCCCTGCCGTGGCTTGAAGCGATGATGCCGCGCGCTTCCGCAGCAGCCCGCAACGCCTTGCGGTTCCCCGTCCGCATGGCTGTTTTATACATGCCCAACGGAGTCAACACTGCGATGTGGACTCCTGAAGGCCGCGGGAGAGATTTCAGCCTCTCTCCCACCCTGGCGCCCCTCGCCGATCTGAAAGACCAGATCCTGGTCGTCAGCAATCTGTGGAATGAGGCTGCCAAGACAGGCGATGGACACTACGTTAAAGAATCCAGCATTATCACCTGTACCACGATTACGAAGACCCTCGGCGTAGACCTGAACATCCACGGCGTTTCCATGGACCAGGTTGCCGCCCAGCGCTGCCGTAACGAGACGCCGATTCCCTCGCTCGAACTTGGCATCGAGCCCGAGGCGACTGGAGTAGACACGAACGTCGGCTACACGCGAGTCTACGGCTGTCACATCGCTTGGAGCAGCCCAACTACGCCGCTGCCGCGCGAGATCAACCCGCGATTCGTCTATGAGCGGCTGTTCCGGGCCGGGCATGGACAGACGAACGAGGAGAAGCAGGACCAGTTGCTGCTCGACCGCATCCTCCAGGACGCCAACCGCCTGCGGGCCAGACTCGGGGCCGCGGATCGCGCCCGCATCGATGAATATCTGTCCAATCTGCGGTCGCTTGAACAGCGGCTGGAGCGAGCCTCTGCGCCCGGCAGAGCCCGCTGGAAGCCGCTCACGCCCATATCGCCGGAAAAGCTCCCCGACGAGCCCCCCAAGGATCACGCCGAACATGTGCGTTTGATGCTCGACATGATTGCGCTCGCATTTCAGAGCGGCGCCACGCGCATAGCCACATTCATGTTCGGCAATGCAGTCAGCAATCAGAATTTCCGGTTCGTCGAAGGAGTCTCCGGCAGCCATCATGAGCTTTCCCATCACTCCAACGACCCGGACAAACTCCGGCAGTATCACCTCATCAATCGCTGGCACATCGAGCAGTACGCCTACCTGTTGCGCAAACTGCGCGCCATGAAAGAAGGCGAGAGCACTGTGCTTGACAACTCCATGATTCTGTTCGCCTCTGCGCTGAGCGACGGCAACCGCCACGATCCCCACAAGCTGCCCCTAGTGCTGGCAGGCCGCGCTGGCGGGAGGATCGCGACGGGACAGCACCTAGTTTACGCCGAGGACACGCCCGCGGCCAATCTGTACGTCTCCATGCTGGATGCGTTCGGCGCACCGGTCCAGCGTTTCGCCGACAGCACCGGTCCCTTGCCGGGCGTCCTTGCCGGATAGCGGAAGCCAGGCATGAGGCTCGCGCTGCTCTCCGTCGCGGCGCTGTTGGCGAGCGGTGCAGACCTGACCGGCATCTGGACGGGGCAAGCGCCGGGTCGCAATGGCGAAACTGAGGATGTCACCTTTCAGTTCCGCCAGGACGGCGACGCTCTCCATGGTAAGCTCTATACCGAAACGGGCGATATCCCAATTGTCGACGGTAAGATCGAAGGCGATTACATCCGCTTCTCCGTGGTGATCCGCTCCGGTTCCAACGCAACGACGTTCTTGTACACCGGCGCATGCCGCGGCAATGAGATCCGCGTCACCCGCGAGCGCGTCCGTCCAGGCGACAAAGCAAGCCCGCCCCAGACCTTCACGCTCAAGCGCATGATTTAGCGCATCCCGCATGGCTGCGCCCGGAGTGGTCGTCAGTGCAGATCGCCTCATCGCGCAAGGAGCGATCCATTCGCGTCGAGCAATATTCCCACAAGGGCCGCTGTTCAGCGCCGGATGGCTTTCGGGGAGGCGCGGATGGCTCGCTCGAACGCCCAGCCGCGGATATGATTGATCTGTTCCTTCATGGTTCGCGAGAGCGGAACCATGCTGACGGCGGTGCTGATCAGGTCCTGCTCCGTGATTTCCCGTTCCGCGAGCCGCGCCTTGGTGATCGCCGATACGACGCATTGCTCGATCTCCGCTCCGGCCCAGCCTTGCGTGAACTGTATCAACTGCTCAAGCTGAAACCGCGCCGGATCGACGCCGCGCCGCGCCAAATGGATTTTGAAAATTTCGACGCGCTCTTCATCAAGCGGGAGGTCCACGAAAAACACTTCGTCGAAGCGCCCCTTGCGAATCATTTCCGCAGGCAGCAGATCAATGCGGTTCGCCGTGGCCGCGACAAATAGTCCGCGGGCCTTTTCCTGCATCCAAGTGAGAAAGAACGCGAAGATACGTCCCTGTTCTCCGCCGGTCTCCGCCGACGTGACGCCCATCTCGATTTCGTCAAACCACAGGACGGCGGGCGCCATGTCCTCCAGCATGCGGCACGCCTCGACAAACACGCCTTCCGGCTTTCCGTGCCGCCCCGAAAAGATTTCGATCATGTCAATGCGATACAGGGGAAGCTCGAAGCAGGAAGCGATGGCTTTGACGCACAAACTCTTGCCGCAGCCGGGGATGCCCATCAGCAAAACGCCCTTGGGAACGATCTCCGCGCTGACGCTATCGCGAAGCTGGAACAGTTTGCGGCGCTCAAGCAGCCACGTTTTCAAGCCGTCCAGGCCGCCGACATCCGCGATGGCGGTGTGATCGGCGATGAACTCAACTACGCCGCTGCGGTTTACCAGCAGGCGCTTTTCTTCGAGCAACGCAGGCAGAGCCGCGGGTCCGAACTGCGGGCTCGCCACGAGCGCCCGCCGCAAGGCATAGCGCGCTTCGTCGAGCGTCAAGCCCTGAAGCGCGCGCGCCAGCTGCTCGAGGGTCGCCTGGTCGACTTGCGCGCCGCGCCCTCTGGCCGCCCGGGGAAGCTCTTCTTGTAAAAACCCGGACAGCTCGATGACATCCGGCGGGCGGAGCTCCACGAAAACAACCGTCCGCTCAAGCTCCTGCGGGATGAATCGCACCGGCGAGGTGATCACCACGAATTTGCGGCGGTCCAGGCAAATCTCATGCAGGTCGCGCAGCCGCCGGCGGATTTCCGGAGAATCGCGCAGTACTTCGTGGAAATCCTTGAGGTGAAAAATGGCGGGCTGATCATGTCTTGCAATAAAATCCAATGCGGCGCGAGGGGCGCTGGAATCGGGCTCAGCCGAGCCGCCTTCAGGGCGCATGCCCTCCGTCAGGCTCCAGGTCCATACTGGAACTGCGCACGAACTTTCGAGGCGGCTGCCGACCTGGCGAAGAACCCTGGCGACGCGTTGTTCTTCTGCGGAGCGGACATAAGCGAGGGGCCGTCCGGACTCGAAAATTTCGCGGAGCGTTTTGGCGGCTCGGCTCTCAGTCTGCGCGTGAGCGCCAGCGGCGACGTCAGGACTGTTCGTCAAAGGAAGTTCCGGGGGGATGGCGCGCACCTTCTATCGTGTTTCTCTCTCATTATGACGAGAGCAGAGGCCGAAAAAGTCAGAAAGCGAAAGAGTCAGAGTAAAAGCGCTTCGATACGGTGCGCATGGACCATCTCTTCGCATGGGGACCAGGCAAAGACCGTGAAGGCGCCGTCTTGCGAGGCGACGAGGGCCAGCGCATTGCGCTGATCGTGGCTGAACTGAGCGGCGGAAAGATGGCGCGTGCCGCCTAGCTGCGCCGGATCAACGATTTCTGGCGAGGCGCCCTCAATGGGCTCGGTCACAATCACGCGCGTGACCTGTGGCGAGCCGGACTTTCGGATGATCCTGGCGCCGAACGCGAGCAGCTCATAGCGATCAGTAAGGATCGTTGCGCCATCGACCGCGGTCAATCCTGCGATCGCCTCCACGGCTCGCCGCAGCGCCTCCTGCCACCACCGCTCTACGCGCGTCCGGCCCTCCATCTGCACTAACGCGGCAAGGCCGGAAAAAACAGGCTCTATGGCGTACGGAATCGGCCGTGCGATGGAGTGCTGCCATTCGCTGCTATTTGCGGGAACCACGAGCAGAGATCCGCCGTGCCCGTGAGCGCGCATGGAGATTGCGAGTTGAATCAAGACATTGGCGGGATCCGCCGGGGTATGAGACTCAAATGTAACCAGCGAGCCGACCATCGACGGACAGTCCGGAACGCGCGCGGCATTTTGATCGACGACTTTGATTTCGTCGCCTTGGATGACGGCGACATTAATGAATTTGCCTGACTCCTCCGCCGGACTCTGTTTGACGACCAGCAAACCGGGCGCGTTCACTTCGACGACAAACGATAGCGGCGGCAGATTGCGCATGGCGCCCCAAACGCACAACTGATGGCGTTCGATCCACACACCGAGATGTATGCCGGGACGCTCCACGGCGGGAGCAACGCGAGTGAGCGGATGGGGCGCCAGTGGAAGAGCGCGCTCGAATCTCAGCGCAAACGGGACGCCGTCCGGAGCGGCGAACGCCAGCGAGAGGCGCGGCGTCCTCCCCTCTTCCCGCTGCAAACTGGCCCAGAATGCCGCATTCAGCATCGCTTCGATACTGGCGATATCGGGCGCCGGAGCCGCCGGCTGTCCCATGTCGCGGCGCTCGGCCGCGCGGGCAAAATAAGGATGAAGCCTATGGGCGGCGAGCCGGGCTGCCGGGTAGCGTGAAGCGATCATGTTCTGACGCCGCGCAATGCGCGGCCGGCTCGCGTTCCGGCGCCGGGGCCTGGTTCACCTTCGGACGTGCCCTCGGATATCTTCCCTTCGCGGGCTAACGGATCGAAACTCTCCAACCAGCAGGCGAGTGGGATGTTAGCGCCAGATTCGCCCGGTCCAATGTCGCGATAGAAAATCTGGACGTCTGGACGAACCTCAATGATGTCCTGCTCCATGCGTCCCTCCTCGTGAGCCGGCCGCGCCAAAATGACCGACAGCTGACCAGATCCGTCGCGTCGCTCCGAATTTCGCGGTGCGGCCAGCAATTTATGCCTTCCGCAGGAACAACTATACAACTCGCCGCGCCGGCGGTGAACTCCCGGTTCGCGCGACGCGCTGTGGATTCGCGGCTTTTGCCGAGCGGCTGTCAACACGAGACAATTGCAGTGATGAACGCGGAGGCGAGAGTGGACTGGCGCGCCTTGCCGCGCGGCAGCCGAAAGCCGGCAGTTTCCAGACCAGCTTGGGCGCTCTGGATCATTGCGTCGTGCGCCGCCCGGTCCGGACGCATAACGCTCAGGCCGCGGGCGCACAACAACAAGCGTTCGCAGCTGATGCGGGTCGAAAAATCTTGAAAAACGATGCCCGGTAAGACCGAGTTCACTGCAGCTCCGTTTATACCGCCGCACCCGACGCTTCAGAGCCTTAAGGCCGCGGCCAGCGGGTGCCAGGGCTGTCCTCTCTACGAGCGCGCCACGCAGACGGTATTTGGCGAGGGTCCGGCGCGGGCAAAGATTATCTTTGTCGGCGAGCAGCCGGGCGATCAGGAAGATCTTCAGGGGAAACCGTTCGTCGGGCCGGCGGGACGGCTGCTGGATCAGGCGCTCGAAGAGGCGGAGATCGACCGGCGAATGGTGTATGTTACGAACGCGGTAAAGCATTTCAAGTGGCAGTCTCGCGGCAAGCGGCGGATTCACCAAAAGCCTACCGGTCTTGAGATCAGCGCGTGTCACCCGTGGCTTGAAGCCGAGCTGGCCGTGATTCACCCGGAAGTCGTGGTTGCTCTCGGCGCGACGGCTGCTCAGTCGCTCATGGGGCCGAAATTTCGCGTGACGAAAGAGCGGGGCGTCTTCTTTCCGCATTCGCAGGCCAGGTGGTTCATGGCGACGATTCATCCGTCCGCGCTTCTGCGCATGCCTGAACCGCAGAAGCGGCGCGAAGAGTATCAGCTCTTTGTAAACGATCTGCGGCGCATCCGAACCAAGGTGGCGCAGACGCCGCAAAACGCCGAAACGCAGCCGATGGCGGGCGCTGTTCCGCGCCCGCGGCGCAATTGAGCAACAGAAGGCTTCATTGCGTCAATTCGATCAGCGCAAGCGCATGCGGCTCCAGCGTCAGCGTCAGAACGCCGCCCGTCACAGCGCGCATTTCGGCAGCCGGCATGCGCGCCGCATCGCGGAGCGCTTCGATCTGATCGCGCGTTGGAAAACGGGGGCGACCCATGCGCTCCCAGGCGGTGAGCGCCGAGCCGTGCGCGGCGTCCAGGACGCGGATGCGCGCTGTTGGGGCGCTGCCCAAGCCCCGAAAAATGAGTTCGAAGCGGCGAGCCGATCCGCGTTCCTCCGGAGCGAAGTAATTCCAGATCGCAATTGCGTACGATTGTTGGTCGCGTCGCGTAACCAGCGCGGATTCGGTTTTCGCTTCGATGCGCTGATTTCCGAGTTGATGCAGCAGGGCAAAGGCGTTGAAGGCGGCTTTCGGGATGCCGTTTTCGGCAATCAGCCCATAGCCGCCATAGAACGGAGTTTTGACCACCCCCTGCTCGTCGAAAACATCAGAAAATGTCCAGTACGACATCATGAACGTCATCCCGTCGCACTGGCGAATGTTGTTTGCGAGCCACGGCCCCATAAACGGCGAGTCCGTAACAACGATTTCATTCCGGTAGGAGGCATTGTACTCGCTCCAAATGATCGGGAGTTCGGGGCGCGGCGAGGCCTTCACCTCTTCAAAGACTTTTTTAACCGCGCGCGCAACCATTTGCGAGCGTGGAATCCGCCCGGGCGCGCCGAAAACGTCTTCAGAGCGGTCATTGCCGTAAACATGCGTCGAGACAAAGTCGACCGGCGCGTTCGTCTCAACACAGTGACGAATGAACGCCGGAATCCACGCCGCCTGAGCGGTCGCCGGGCCGCCGACCCGCAGCCTGGCGCTTACGCGCTTGATCGCACGGGCGGCGCGATCGTACAGCTCGAAGTAGGTCGACTGCTTCGGCGCTCCCGTCCAGAAGTCGATGTTGGGCTCGTTCCAGACCTCGAAATACCATTGAGAGACTTCATCCAGTCCGTAGCGGTCGACCAGGTGTTTGGTCAGGGCATGGACCAGCTCTCCCCATCGTGCATAGTCTTTAGGCGGGTTGGGAAGGGGCTTGTACCAGAATGCATGCGGTTTTTGGGAGGCGGCGAGCGCGCCCGGCATAAAGCTCAATTCGACGAACGGGCGGACGCCGTTTGCGAGCAGGCCATCGTAGATCTGGTCGATATAAGAGAAGTTGTATTCGGGCCGGCCCTGCCGGTCCACGGAATACAAGCCAACGTCGTCGTCGAGAATATCGTGGAAGCGGACATACCGGAAGCCGGTAATCTCTTTTGTGGCTCGCAGGTCGCGGCGGTAGCTTTCGCGCAGGGTAAGAATGGCGCGCCCTGATCCGAACATTTGTTCCCAGAAATGTGGAAATGGCCGCGCCGGCGCGTTAAGATCGATCTCGATGGTTTCCTTCGCGGCGCTCTGGTTCTGCGCCGCAGGCAAACCCTCCATCAGGCAAACCGCCGCGCCGACCGCCAACGCCGACCACCGCAACGCGACATTACCGGCCTGCAACAAGCGGCGCAGCATTTTTCAGTCTTGCGAGCGGCGCGTCGTTCTTCTCCGCGATCCACCGTTGAGCGAACTCGCGCTCATCCTCCGGCCGGGCCATCACGAATGCGGCGACCAGCCTTCCGCCCTTGACCCACCACGCGCTGAAGCTGGGCTCATTCAGCGATCCGCGATAGATGACCTCATCGGCGCCCTCCTGGTCGCCCCAGTATTCATAAGAGAGGTCGAAGACATCGGAGAAGAAGTAGGGCGCATTTGAAAACGGCTCTGGAGCGCCGGTGAGGCGGCGCGCCAAGTACTGGCCCTGTTTTACTGCGTTGTCCCAATGCTCGACCCGGCGTTCTTTGCTGAAGAGCACGTCAGGATATCTGGCCAGATCGCCTGCGGCGTACACATCGGGAACATTGGTTTCGAGAAATTCGTTCACGACGACTCCGTCTGCGATCTTGATATCCGTGGCTTGGAACAGTTCCGTTTCGGCAAGCGCGCCAATTCCGGCCACCACCAGATCCGCCGGCACGATTTCTCCGGTCGAGAGCGCAGCCGATTCGACGCGTTCGCGGCCGTTAAACGCGGAGACCTGCGCGCCTGCGATGAAGCGAACTCCGCGCGCCTCATAATACGAGCGGAAAAACGCGGACATTTCGGGCGTGAACAGCCGCTTCCAGATCCGGTCCTCGGGAAAGACCATGGTGGTTTGGAGCCCCTGTTGGGCGCATTGAGAGGCGACCTCCATGCCGATAAAACCCGAGCCGATCACGAGCGCCTGTTTGGCCTGACGCATCGCATCGCGGATCCGCTCCGAATCGGCGAGCGAGCGCAAATAGCAGACATTTGGCAGCGCGGCATTCGGCGCATCCAGCGTTCTCGGACGGGCGCCGGTTGCGATAATCAGTTTTTCGAACGAGAACTGGATTCCTTGATCGCTGATCAGGAGCTTGCGCGAAAGGTCGAGGCCGGTGATGCGCGTTTCGAGGTGAACGCCGATGCCGTGACTGCGATAGAAATCCTCCGGATTAATCAGAATGGTTGATGCAGTATCTTTGCCGGCCAGAAAGCTTTTCGACAGCGGCGGCCGTTCATACGGAAGAGCGGCATCGGCTGAGACGATGCCGAGTTTGCCGGGACCGACGCCGCGGGCGACAAACTCCTTGGCGGCGTAGCCGGCGACCATTCCGCCGCCGAGAATCAGATGCCGGTATCGATATTGAGCTTTGGGCATGTTTCCCAATCAGAGTCCGATTTTAAACCGAGATCGCGCGCCATCATGCATGCGCCGCCGCCGCGTCGGGTATCGGCTCCTCGAGTTCAACCGCCACGGTGCTCGGCGCCCGCTCGTGCAACAACAACTCCGTCGCCATAACATGCGGCTCGGCGTGAAAGTAGCGCTGGATCTGATTGTCGAACAGCGCATTGCACGCCGCCAGCAGACTCATGCCGAGATGATGCGCCATCCAGGAGCGGATCACCTCCGCGCCGGCGCGCGTGTAGTCAATGGCCTCATAGAATCCATATCGCCCTGTCCAGCCGAATTCCGCCATTGTGCGCAGATTCGCCATCGCAGCTTTGGAATCGATTCCCAGCGCGAGAAAGCTTGAATAGGGGGAAATGACGAGCGCCTGCCTGTCCCACGGCCTCATCGCCAGCTCCGGAATGCCGAACGGCGCATATCCATAATCGCCGCCGCCTTCCTCGGCGCTGCACGCCGATTCGGAGACGCCCCATGGAACGCCTTTTTTGCGGCCGTAGTCGCGTTGAACCCGGACAACTGCTTTCGAGCTTTGGTCCATGATCGTGTCTGGATAACGACGCATCCACAGCTCGGGCATCAGATACTCGAACATGGTGCCGGTCCACGACAACAGAACCCGTTCTCCCCGGACCAGCGTCTGGCCGCGGCCGAGATGGAACCAGGATTCCTGGGGAATATCGTTCTTGGCGATGGAAACAAAGCTGGCGATGCGGGCTTCAGAAGCCAGCAGATCGTAGCTGGCTTTGGCAAGCTGTTGGCGGTCTATTTCGTATCCGATGGAGAGCACCTTCTTGCGGCTGTTATACAGAAATTGGAAATCCATCCCATCAACCAGCGCCTCGCAAGCGCGCGCAATGTCGGTCAGATCGTCAGCGAGTTCGGCCGTGAGGCCATGTTTGGCTTTGGACTCGGCGGCGAAGGCCAGCGCAGCCTGTTTGAGCGTCCACAGGCATGCGACCAGGTTGCCGCTGTCTACCGTGGACACGAAACGCGGCTGGAGCGGTTGGAGCGTCTCGACGTCGTACCAGTTGAGCAGATGGCCGCGGTATTTCGGCAACTTGGCGATGGTCGCCAGCGTTTCCCGGGTCTGGGAAACAAACTCGGCCAGTGTGAGAAACCCGAAGTGCACGCCGGCGATACGAGCATTCAGCAACAGGCCGAGATTGGTTGGCGAGATGCGGAGGGCGACGGCGCCGTCCTCGCGCACATTGTCCGGAACGAGCCAGTTGGTGGCGGGCGAGCTCCAGTCGCGGAAGAAACGGTACATACGCTCGGCCGAATCGCGCAGCATTTGCGCGTCGGCTCTGCTTAATTCGTGACTGCGCGCCTTGGGCGAACGGTTCAGCCACGCGGAGATGCCGCGCGAGAGGAACCACGCGGCGAGCACGGGCGCCGCCACAGGGAGGGAGTCGGGGCGAATCAGGAAAACGAGGCCAGCCATCGCCGTCGCGATGCTGGGAGTCCAGTCCAGATAGACGTCAACGGTTGCTTTACGCCGCGTCTCGATTTCCGCCTGGGCTGCGGTTTCCCACTCCAGCAATTTCCGCTTGGTCACAAACACCCGCAGGATCGAGCGTACGATAGCGTCGATCGACAAAAGGGCCTGGTGCAGCAGGAAGACAATGCCCAGCATCGCCACGATGACGCCTTTGACAAAGTTGACTGTTGTATCCCAGGCCCAGGCGCCGAGCTTTCTGGTTTTCCACGGAGCGAACAGAATCGCGAACAGAAGGTTGGAGCAAGAGGGCATGAGCAGCATCGCCACGGTCCACAGCGTCCAGTAGGCCGCGCTGCCCGGAAGATAGATCCAGCCAGCAAGGAACAGCAACAGCGTGTTCGGCTCGATGAGACTGCGCCGGAGATTGTCGAAGATTTTCCATTGCGACACGAGGCTGATGGGATTGGGGACCATGCGTCCCTCGAAATCCGGCACCGTGGAGAACATCCAGCGGATGATCTGCCAGTCGCCTCGAACCCAGCGGTGTTTGCGCCGGCTGTAGGCGCTGAAGTGCGAAGGGTAATCGTCGATGAGCTCGATGTCGGAAACCAACGCGGCGCGCGCGTAGGCCCCTTCGATCAGGTCATGGCTGAGCAGCGCGTTTTCGGGGAAACGGCGGCCCAGCGCCTCGCGGACCGCGTCGACTTCATAAATGCCCTTGCCGGTAAAGATGCCTTCGCCGTAGAGATCCTGGTACACGTCGGAAACCGCTCGCGTGTAGATGTCGAATCCGGTTTGCCCCGAATATAGCGAAGCCAGACGGCTGCGCGATGCGGAGCTGATGCTGACGCCAATGCGGGGCTGAAGAATACCGTAGCCCTCAATGACCATATGCGTCGCTGGATCGATGACCGCGCGGTTGAGCGGATGGGCGATGGCGCCCACCAGCTTGGCCGCGGCATCCCTGGGCAACTGCGTATCAGAGTCGAGCGTGATGACGTAGCGAACATCCTTCAGCACGGACAAATCGCCAACCTTGATGGGGAAGCTGTCGTATTCCCCTCGCAGGAGCTGATTGAGATCGTGCAGCTTTCCGCGCTTCCGCTCCCATCCCATCCAGAGGCCTTCAGAGGGATTGAACACGCGATAGCGGTGAAATAGGTAGAAGGGTTGGCGGGTGCGAGCGCCGTACTTGCGATTCAAGCCTTCGATCATGCCGCGGCAGACATCGACCAACGCATCGCGCTCATCGCGCGGTTGGTCCGCATCGGGCCAGTCGGTCAACAGCGCAAACAGCAGATTGGGGTCGCGGTTGGCGAGAAAGCGGATCTCAAGGTCGAGCGCCAGATCGCGAACCTGGGCTTCATTCAACAGCAGCGTCGGAACCGCGACCATGGTCATGCAGTCAGGCGGGATTCCTTTTGAAAAATCCAGCTTCGGCAGCACGCGCGGGCGCAGCAGCTTGGTGGTCAGATTGTTCATGAACTCGACCGCGGCCTGAGTCGCCGGCAGAATTAACAGGAGAAAGCCCGCGACCACAGGAGTCAGCGTGTCGAGACCGCTCAGCAGTCCTATGACGATGATAAAGGTGACCACTTCCACGCCCACCAGGTAGAACGCGTTGGGATAGGCGAGAATCAGATCGCGTGCGCGATCAATCCACCGGGGACGATATCCAACAGCGGCCCGCAACTGCTCCAGACCGCGGTCCAGGAGGAAGTATCCGACGTGAGCGCGACGCGCCGCGGCTCGCGACCCATCGGACCGCATGGCGGCTTGCTCGGCGAGGAACAGGGCTTCGTCGGCGACCTCGTGCTCAGTTCGTCCTGAACGTTCCGCAAGATGGCTAACGACCTTGCGATACGCCTCGCGGCTGTCGTAGTCCATCGCTGCATAGGCGCAAGCAGGGTCCCTGGCCAAAACACGGTCCACTACGCTGGCTGCTTCGAAGAGATTTTTCCACGCGGCCTCCCCAATCAGGCGGAGGCTGGTGACAAGCACGGGCCACTTTTCAGGCGGCTGGGATGCGAGACGCTCCAACAACACGGCTTGCAGCGCCGGTTTGAGCGCCCAGATCTCGCCCATGTCGAGTTCGGACGCCTCCTGATACCCATTGAGGAAGGCGAGCAGCGACTCCTCGCCGAAGTGATCGTCAACGGCAGACAGGTATTCGTGAGCGAGCACAATCGCCCTGGGAACCGCGGGTCCGGAGGGCGCAGTGACGACGGGATAGCGGCGCAGCGTGCGCTCGAGATCGCGGATGTCCTTGAGCGCGGTGCGCAGCAGTCGCACGTTCTCCACCAGCCATCGAACGTTTCCCTCCTGAGGATGCGAGGCGGCGGACGCGATCAACTCGGTCAGTTGTTTCGAACGGATGCCGACGCGGCCGCGCCAGCGCGGTCCGTGCTTTTGCGCGTGATCTGCGCGCGCGGCTTCGCGACCGGCGGCTCGCAAGCGCTCTTCGTCGAGCTGGAGCGGGCCGCCAAGCGCGGCTTCGTGCGTGGGAGCGTCGTGCGAAATCATCGATAACTGGATGCCTGTAGTTCAAACATGCCGGCGTAGCGGCCGCCGAGCGCCATCAATTGAGAATGGCTGCCCTGTTCGACGATCCGGCCGCTCTCAAGAACCACGATCCGGTCCGCCATTCGAACCGTCGAGAACCGGTGGGAGATGAGCAGCGCCATCTTCCCCCGGGTCAGCTCCGCGAATCGTTGAAAGACCTCGTACTCGGAGCGCGCGTCGAGTGACGCCGTCGGCTCGTCCAGAATCAGAAGTTGCGCGTCCCGCAAGTAGGCCCGCGCCAGCGCGATCTTCTGCCACTCGCCGCCGGACAGATCGACTCCGCCTTCGAACCTTCGGCCGAGCAACTGATCGTACCCACGCGGCAGCCTGCCGATCACGGCATCGGCCAGACTCTTCCGCGCGGCGCGTTCAATGCTCCCGTCCTGGTCGCTCGCGCCAATCCGGCCCACCGCGATGTTTTGTCTCGCCGTCATCTCATACCGCATGAAATCTTGAAAAATGACGCCGATTTCACTTTGTACATCTTCGATGTCGTAATCACGCAGATCGATTCCATCGAGAAGAATCCGGCCCTCAGTAGGATCGTACAAGCGGGTAATCAGTTTCACGATGGTTGTCTTCCCCTGCCCGTTCTCGCCGATGAGGGCGACCCGTTCGCCGGGCTCGATGCGGAGGTTCAAACGATCGAGGACCAGGCGTTTCGCGCCGGGGTAGGCGAACGAAACATTTTCGAACGTGAATCCGTCGCGAATAGGCCGCGGCGCAGGAAAAGCATCCGGCTTAGAGGTTAAACGCGGACGCACGGCGAAGAATTCCACCAGATCTGTCAGGAACAGCGACTGGTCTGCAATGCTCGAGAACGTGGAAAAAATAGTCTGAATATTATTACTGGCGCCAGCCAGAGCGCCGGCCAAAAATGTGAGTGCGCCCCAGGTCAGATCGCCTGTGACCGTTCTGTAAATTACGTAGGCGTATGCGCCGTAATACCCGGATGTGCTCAGCAGCGAAAGCAACGCTCCCGCCCAGAGCCGCCGCCGCGCGAGGCGGACATTCTGCTCGTAGATCTGATTCGAGAGCCGGCTGTATTCGTCCGTGACGAAGCTGCTCAGACCGAACAGTTTGAGTTCCTTCGCCGACTCTTTGCTGGCGCCGAGGACGCGCAGATAGTCCAGCTGGCGCCGGACCGGCGTCTGACGAATGTTTTGTGAGTACCCCAAAAATGCAAAATGGCTTTCGCCGAGAAACGCCGGCGTGACAGCCACTATTAAGAGTACAAGGAGCCACGGCGAGAACCAGAATACGCTGGCCGAGAGCGTGACCGCCGCAATGAGCTGTTGCAGCAACGCCCCGACGGCCTGGATCATCGCAATGCGGTCGGTGGCCTGGACGCGGGCGCGCTCCAGCTTGTCGTAAAACGCCGGGTCCTCATAGGAGGAGAGATCGAGCCGCGAGGCGTGCTCGATTACGCGGACGCTTGTGTATTTTGTAAATCGGTCAGCGAGCAGCGCATCGAAATAGCCAATGGTTCTCCCCAGCACTCCGCCGAGTGCGGCAAGGCCGAACTCGGTTGCAACCAAGTACCAGAATTCTGCCGGAAGGGGGCGGCCATTGAAGTGCGCCTGGATGGCATCCAGTATCCTCTTGGAGACCGATAGCATCAGAACGGGCAGAAGCGCGACCAAAATCCGGCACGCCAGTCCGCCTGCCACCACCCCTCGCCCGGATTCCCAAACGATCCTGATCAGCGGAGGTATGTTCCTGAGGGCGCGAATCCGTTTCTTCCAATCACCCCAGAAGGTTTTCGAGTCGTCTGCCATCAGTTACACGGGAAAGTACAGCGTCGCGACACGCGACGATTGCGGTGCATGTCTGATGTCCAAAGGACGCCCAAACCGATATAGTAGTTTCCCAGGACAACGATTTTATGTATGCTTGATTACAGGGGAAATCCTCTGAGCGTTTGTAACTCTGGCGCGCTGCTGAGCCGTCGCCAACTGCTACGCTTCGCGGGCGCAAGCGTAGCCGCTGCGCTGCCGTCCGCTTCCCGTGCACTGCAAACCGAGGGGCCGAAATCGCGGGAGGCCCTCCTTGATGAGGTCGAGCGGCGCGCGTGCCGTTACTTTTACGAGTGCGCGCATCCGGCTACGGGTTTGGTGCTCGATCGCGTCCGGATTGAGGGCCGCGAAACGCGGCGCACGGCCAGCATCGCCGCCACCGGTTTCGGTCTGAGCGCTCTCTGCATCGCCGATAAACGCGGTTATCTGCCGCGCGGCCAAGCCCAGGAGCGAGCCGAACGAACTCTCGAATTCCTGGCGCGTCGCGCCTACCGGAAGAAGGGCTTTTACTACCATTTCATCGACGCTGAGACGGGCAAGCGGGATCTCGATTGCGAGATCAGTTCGGTCGATACAACGTGGCTGCTGTGCGGCGTCATCCACGCGCGGCAGCACTTCAATACGCCACAGATCGCAAGGCTGGCCAACGAAATCGTCAGCCGCGTGGAATGGGACTGGATGTGGGCCGGCGGTCCTACACTCTGCCATGGCTGGACGCCCGAACGCAACTTCCTGCCGTACCGTTGGGATCGGTATTGCGAACTGCTGGCCATGTATTTGCTCGCAATCGGATCCGCAATGCACCCCATCCCGCTGTCGGCCTGGGATGCGTGGCAAAGGCCCATGCGGTACGCCGAATCCGGAGATATCTTCATCGCCTCCGCGGCGCCGCTGTTTGCGCATCAATATTCGCATGCCTGGCTGGATTTCAGAAACCGCTGGGACGGCTATACTGACTATTTTCGGAACTCCCGACTGGCGACGCTCAAGCATCGCGACTTCTGCATCAGTCTGCGCGACCGGTTCCCCTGGTTCGGCGAGAACATGTGGGGCATCACGGCCTGTGATTCCAGACACGGATATACGGATTGGGGAGGCGCGGAAACAGAGTTCAACGCGCAAATTGACGGCACGCTCGCCCCTTGCGCCTCGGGCGGCTCGCTGGTCTTTCTGCCGGACGAGTGTGGGCGCGTGCTGGAAACCATGCTCGAGCGCTACGGCAAGAAGGTCTGGAATCAGTACGGTTACGTCGATGCATTTCAACCCGCTGCGAACTGGTGGTCGCCAGACGTAATCGGAATCGATCTCGGCATTGTACTGATTATGGCGGAGAATCTCCGCAGTCAGTCGGTGTGGACGGCTATGATGTCGGCGCCCGAAATCAAACGCGGATTCGACGCTGTCGGATTTTACGATTTGACGTCGAGCTAGCGCTAGCGCCCTCCTGGCAGCCGATCCGTGGCGTCCCGGAGCGGGCCGCGCACGAAGAACGCTACAGCTCCGTTATACTGGTATCGGAATCTGTTCCAGCCTCCACGGGAGTACTGCGCCTCATGTTTGATCTCTTCCGAAGCCGCGCCAAAGCTGTCCGCTATCTGCTCGGCGGCATGCTGACCATCGTAGCCGTCTCGATGGTGATCACACTCATTCCGGGATGGGGATCCTCTACGGGCAGCAGCAACGAGGACAACATCGTGGCTGTCGTTGGTAAGGATGAGATCACCGTTCGGGACGTACAAAACGAACTGCAAGCGTTGATTCGAAACAAGCAGATTCCTGCAGAGATGATGCAGGTTTACGCGCCCCAGTATATCGACCAGATGATCACCGAGCGCGCCGTGGCCTACGAGGCCCGACGACTGGGTTTCACTGTTCCCGATTCAGAGCTCGCTTCGACGATCCGGTCGATTCTGCCCCGCTTTTTCAACAACGGCCAGCTCATCGACAAGGTGGCCTACCAACAGTTTCTCGAGCAGCAGGGGCTGACCATTCCGGAGTTTGAGACAAATCTGCGAAAGCAACTCCTGTTGAAGCGGCTCACGGATCTGGCGCTCGAAGGCGTGATCGTGACGCCCCAGGAGGCCGAACAAGAATATAAGACCCAAAACGAGAAGCTGAAAGTGGAGCTGATCAGCTTCAAACCGGATGATTTGAAATCGCAGGTCAAGGTGACGCCGGAAGAGCTGCGGGCCTATTACAACTCGAACAAGGAAGGATTCACAGAGCCAGAAACGCGCGACCTGATTTTGCTGATCGCGGATCAGAACAAAATCGCAGCAACGATTGAGATTCCGGAAGCGCAGTTGCGAGCGGCCTACAATGCCCGGCGCGCAGAGTTCCAGACGCCCGAACGGGTTCAGGTGCGGCACATTCTGCTAAAAACCACAGACAAGAGCCCAGCCGAGGTGGAGAAAATCCGCGCCAAAGCGGAGGATATTCTCAAGCAGCTCAAAAATGGCGCGAACTTTGCGGAACTGGCGAAGAAATACTCAGAAGACCCGGGGTCGGCTCAAAAGGGCGGCGACCTAGGCTGGGTGGTGCGCGGCCAGACGGTCAAAAATTTCGAAAATACGGCGTTTTCACTGAAGCCCAAAGAGCTTAGCGGCGTCATTACGACCGAGTATGGCTTCCACATTTTGCAGGTCCTCGACAAACAGGAAGCGCATACGCAGCCATTTGAGGAAGTGAAAGACCAGATCGCGGCCGATCTCAAAAAGCAGACGGTTTTTGACCGCATGCAGACTGCCATCGAGCAGGCCCGCGCAGCCCTGGTGAAGAATCCCGCCGATGCTCAGGGAATCGCGAAACAGTTCAACCTGGAATACGTTGTCGCCAACGGCCTTGCCTCCGGCCAGCCGGTTCCACAATTGGGTTCAGTCGCGGAACTCGATACTGCGCTCGCCGGCATGAAAAAGGGCGAGATCACGCCGGTGTTTCAGGCCGGCCCGGATAAGCTGGCGATCGCGGAGCTGACCAACGTGACGCCCTCCCAGATCGCGCCCTTTGAAAAAGCGGAAGCGAACATTCGCGAGAAGTTCGTTTCGCAGCGCGCGATGGCCCTGGCAGCGGATCGCGCCAAGCAAGCGGCGGAGAAGTTGCGAGCTGGCGAGGACATCAACAGGGTGGCCAAGGAGCTTGGCGGGGAGGTCAAGTCCCCGCCTGAATTCACCCTGAGCGGCGCCGTCGAGGGCGTGGGAGCGGCCAGCGTGTTTTCGGATGGTTTTATCAAGCCCGTGGGCTCCATTCTCGGCCCGCTAAATGTGTTCAACCAGCAGGTGGTCGCCAAAACGCTCGAGAAGACGCCTGCGGACATGACGAAGTTCGCTGCTGACCGCGATAAGATCATTGAGGATCTCAAACGCAAGAAGGCGCAGGAGCGCCGCGACCTGTTTTACGATAGCATCCTGGCCAAGCTCATCAAGGAAGGCAAAGTCAAGAAGCATAACGACACCATCAAGCGGCTGGTGGCTAGCTACCGCAACAGCTAATCGCGGTTTTAAGCAGCAGCGTTCAATGAAAAATTGCGCCTTCGGCCATCCCCATGCTTCACGCCTTCTTTGAATTCCTCCACACCCTTTCGGACCCCGAAAGACTGATTCAGTTCCTCTCCACGGTGGTTACAGGCTGGACCGGGTATGCAGTCTTGTTCCTGGTCGTTTTCGCAGAAACGGGGCTGCTGGTCGGCTTCTTTTTCCCCGGCGATTCGCTGCTATTCACGGTGGGCGTGGTGGCTGGCGCCGGAGAGCTTAACATTCTAGCGATCTGCGCGCTGCTGATATGCGCCTCCATTCTGGGCGACCAATCCGGATACTTGCTTGGATATCGGACCGGCCCAAAAATCTTCCGCCGGCCAGACTCGCGCCTTTTTAAACAGGAATACGTCCGGCAAACCCAGGCCTTTTACGAACGGCATGGCGGAAAGACGCTCATCTACGCCAAGTTCGTACCGATTGTGCGGACATTTGCGCCATTCATGGCCGGCGTCGGGAGGATGCGCTATCCCCGGTTCGTTGCGTTCAACATCTTCGGCGGCCTCGGCTGGGTGATCTCCATGACGCTGGCCGGCTATTTCTTGGGCGGCGTGCCAATCATCCGGCGCCACTTCGAAAAGGTGGTGATAGTGATTGTCTTGATTTCGGTTCTGCCAATGTTGCTTCATGCTATCCGGGCGAGCCGGCAGCCGCGCGTGAAGGAGGTCGTCGGCTCGCGATAGCCGTACGGGCAAACGGCTCGATCGAGTTTTCGAGCGAACTTCTCCAGCGCGCCGGCTTCGTTCTCGCCGCGCTTCTCAGCCTGCGAGCAAGGGCCTGACTTAATCAAAATTCGTCAGGCCTTGAAATCCTCGCGCAGCTT
>Ga0070740_10002709_pt1 | contig 20041 bp, 17 predicted proteins | sample Coa_R2_FD_67286 | JGI IMG/M metagenome (GOLD analysis project Ga0070740, IMG submission 67286) | Surface soil microbial communities from Centralia Pennsylvania, which are recovering from an underground coalmine fire - Coalmine... | ecosystem: Environmental > Terrestrial > Soil > Unclassified ...
AATCGTCTTCCGGCAGGTTTTTGACGCGCTCGGCAGTCATCTTGCCGGTCAACAGGCCTGAGACCATCGGTGAGTAGTTGATGACGCCGATATTGTTTTGCTTGCAGAAAGGAAGGATTTCAGCCTCGATATCGCGCCGCAGCAGCGAATACGGCGGCTGCAGCGAAGTGATCGGCGCGATCTTCTGAATACGCTTCATCTGCGCTACATTGAAATTAGAGACACCGATGTAACGCACCTTTCCCTGCTCTTTGAGTTTAGCCAGCATCTCCCAACCTTCTTCGATTTCGTCCTCAGGGTTGGGCCAGTGAATCTGGTACAGATCAATCGCATCCACGCGAAGCCGGCGCAATGAATCCTCGATCTCCTCCTGCAGTGATCCGGCCTTCAGGCTGCGGTAGATCCTGCGGTCAGGAAACCAGCGCATGGAGCACTTGGTAAAGACGTATGGCTTATGCGGCGAATTCTTCAGGGCCTTCGCTACTACTTCCTCGGAATGGCCGAGCCCATAGATGGCCGCCGTATCGATCCAGTTGATGCCGCTGTCGAGAGCGCGCTCAATTGTTCTGACGGATTCATCGTCATCCTGCGCGCCCCAGGCAAATTCCCAGTTGCCGCCGCCGATGGCCCAGGCCCCATAACCGATGGGTGTAAGGTGCATATCGGAATTGCCGAGTTGTCGTATCTCAAATTTTGCTGAGGAAGGAGTTTGTGTAGCCATAGTTTTTAGGATACTCGCGCTCGCCAATTAGCTTCATGAATTATGGTTCAACTAAAAACTGCCCGTTGCGCATGATCTGTTCTTCATCTACCCAGATGTTGAAGCGCAGGCCAACAACATCGATATGCGTGGTTGAGGTCCACTGCGCTCCGGTGTGTTCTCCATACGGATTGCCGAAGGCAATGTGGATGCCGGGGAATTTTTCATCTTGCAGAATATTGCCGAGGACACGCTTGACACCGATGTTGGTGCCAATGGCAAACTCGCCGACACGATCAGAATTTTCATCCGTGTGCGTATAAGCCCAGAAGTCATCGCGCAGCTGCCGATTCTTGGAATGGCAATCCACGATGCGATTGCTTTTGATCTGAATCGTCAGGGGAGCGGATTCAAGCAAACCGTAGCGGAAACAAAGATAGTCGCCGACAACGCCGTCGACAACAAATGTGCCATTCACTTCTCCCGGCGTGGTAAAAATCTCGCCTCCGGGTAAGTTGCCCCACTTCTCGCGCGAGATGATCCCGGAAGTTTTGAGCCACTTGTAGCTGGGATTCAGGTCACATCGAATGTCAGTGCCGGCAGCCGTAGTGGCGCGAATGTAAGCAGCGCGATTTACCTTCTCAATGATCTTCTGGCTGAGTTTATCGACCAGCGCAAAATCCGCGCGCATGCCCTCGCACATGATCTGCGGCGTAATGTTGACCATGTGCGCGTGACGCATGCGGCGGCGGTTGACGACCTCTGTCATCTGCATGCGAGAACGCAGCTCATTCTGCTGCACCTGTACGGCGAAGATGCTTACATCCGATGTTTCCATATCTTCGAGCACCGCAGCCGGCATATCTTTGAGTGGACGCGGAGCGAGATCCTCTAGTACAAAGACATTCCAATTACAACCGTTAGCAGATAGCTCACTCACAATCGCTGCCGCAATCGGGGTTGTTTCGCGGTCGGTAATCAGAGTGACTTTTTCGTGAGGCTCAATGCGAAGACAGGTGAAAACAGCAGCATGCGCTCCCGGAACGAACTCTTCCGGGAAAGACATATCAAGCAGCGTCTGTGCCTGCGGTGTTGCGGAGTACTTCATTCGTGATCGTTCTACTTCCTTAACTACTCCATTAGCCTATCGAAAATCGCAGAAAACGGCACATTTCTTATTGATTTTGCTTCATCACTTTGTACAGGAAAAAGAAGTGGCAGCATTCTTATTGCCTGATCCGTTGTACTTTGCTTCCTGCGGATATGAGCAGAGCGGACGCGTCATTTCCACCGTCGGATGAGCTGTCTCAGGATCGTCAGTGCTGAATTTCGTCGCCGTTAAAGTCGATGGCGCCTTGCCATCTTCCACCCACTGAACAAGAGCACTGAAGATGTCATGTTGAGCATCGCTTCTTGGGGCCGATTCGTCCTGCCCGAACGCAGTTGCTCCAGGCCCTCCGCCGCAATGCTGCATTCCCGGAATCATGTACAGGCGCAACGACTGCTCAGCATTCTGATTTCCAATCGCCGAAACAACGCTGTTGTAGTAATGGACGGTATTAAGAGGCGAGATACCAGGATCATTCCAGCCGTGATAGAGGATCAGCTTGCCATGAGACAGAAACAGCTTTAGATCAGGGTTTATCGCATCGAGAGCGTCGCCCGTCTTCTGATATGCAAGATTGAGCGCATCGTCAATATTTGCAGTCCTGAAGTTCCAGGCTGGATCGGCATAAACCATGTTTTTGAAATATCCGGTCACGAAGAATGTGCCTGCGCTCTTGCCCTCCTCGGAACCCGTGACCCAGGTTGCCCAACCTCCACGGCCTTCTTCGGCACCGGGCAACAGGCCGGGAAATATCTGCTTGCCTGAAGCATCATGCGCGCCTGCGTAGATCGTCTTCAATGAATCCACCTGCGGCGCAGTCAGGCAGGCATCAGAATCTTTGCCTTTGCAAAGCAGGGTTGCCGGGTCAAAGTGACACTGCCTCGGGTCATTCAGAACGCCGTCTGTAACTCCATCCTGCGCATCGCAGGCTGCGAGCACGGCTTTGTCAATTGCCGGAACTTTCGAGGCCGGAATATAGCCGGGGCCATCGGTTGCCTGCAGAAACTTCAGGCCGCCGGTAAGCATCGGAACCCACGCATTCGCCGGCGCGCCGGCAATAATCCCGTCATAATCCGCGGGGTAGCGCTGGGCTTCCATCAACGCCTGTCGTCCACCATTTGAACAACTGGCAAAATAGGAGCGCTTCGCATCTTCTCCATAGAACGCTTTTATGATGGCCTTTGCGTCTACTGTCGTCACATGCACGGCGCGATACCCATAATCGACGATCTTCTCTGGATGGCCGAGCGCCCAGTCTGCATTTTGCGTCGAATGGCCGGTATCCGTGCTCGCCGCGGCATAGCCTTGCGTCACCGCTGCGGCAAGGCCCGGATAGGCAATGTATCCGGCAAAGCCACCATTACCCAGACCTCTGAATCTGCCATTCCATCCCTGCAAAGGCATCCAGACTTCGAGTTTGATATCGGAATCCGCCGCTGGCCTGAGCGTGGCCATAACACGGCAAAAAGCAGGCGCAGCACTGTAGAGATGCGGCGTCTTCTCTTCCGGCTTGAGATGGGGAGGAGTGAATGTGCCGGCGGCAACAGTTTCTGCAAGAGTAATGGCGCCATCAGGAATCGTAAGCTGTTTCAGGCTGACGCAGGCTTTGGCAGAGACGGCGCTATTAGCAGCCAGAACCGGAAATGAGCAGGCAAAGACAGCAAGTAAAAACAGATGGGTTCGCATCGTGGTTAGCCTCGCAGAAGCACAGCTCTATGACAAGCAAAAATTTATTGGTTATGAATGATTGTTCAGAAAGTGCCGAGCGCTTTTCTCTCAGTTTGTAACCATCTCTACAGCGCTTCAAAGCATCTTTACTTCTCAGTGTTGGTGTTCGGGAGCCGGATTCCCACGGGCCTTCCGCTCATCTGCAGGTGAGCGGGACAAAACTCAGGCTGGCAGGGGGCGCGGGTTTTCGCGATTTCCTCCGCTTGCCGCCGGTGAAGGAGAATCGCGACAGCCGGCGGACTCTCCCAGCCTCTAATTCTCGAACAGCCCTACCTGTGTCTCCTGCGCCATGTAATCTACCACGGCATTCAGGTCATTGGTCTCTTCAAATTTGCGAAGCTGACGATCGGCACCGGTGCCCATATCGAGAATCCTGCGGATATAAGCAACCTCTTCGTGACTGTTCAGCTCGTCGACAACTTCGCTGATGAAATCAAGATATTCAAGAATCAGTTCGCGCTCAGGCACTTCCATTTCCTTACCGAAATCGATCAGTTTACCGTCCAGACCATAACGAACGGCGCGCCACTTGTTTTCCATTACCAGGGCGCGTGAGTATTGCCGATAATCCTGGTTACGCGAGTGCAACAAATACAGTTTTGCCGCAGTTGCCTGGATCAGTGCAGCGATGGCGAGCGTCTCCTCCGCTCGCATAGGCAGATCGCAGATGCGAACTTCCACGGTGTTGAAGAAGGGGTGCGGGCGAATGTCCCACCAGATTTTCTTGGCATTGTCGAGACAGTTGGTCTTGATGAGGAGATTAACGAAGCCTTCGTACTCAGCGTAACTGGAAAATGTGTCTGGAATATTCGTGCGCGGGAATTTATCGAACACTTTTGCGCGATAACTTTTGAGGCCGGTTTTCATACCGCGCCAGAAAGGCGAGTTGGTCGAGAGCGCCAGAATATGCGGCAGGAAGTACCGCATTGAATTCATAATTCGGATGGCTGATTCGCGATCTTCCACCCCGATATGCACATGCAGTCCGAAGATCAGATTTGCCCGCGCTACCAGCTGCAAATCTTCCACTACGCGCTTGTAACGATCATCCGGATAAATTTCCTGCGTGCGCCAATCGGCAAACGGATGTGTAGCGCCGGCCACCAGCACCAGATCGTGCTCCTGCGCGAGGTGAATCATCTGCCGTCGCAGATCGAAGAGATCTTCGCGCGCCTCTTTGATCGTCTTGCAGATCATCGTGCCGACTTCCACGACTGACTGGTGCATCTCCGCCTTGACGCGCTCGGCGAGACGACGTTTTCCTTTTGCCAGCATCTCGGTTGCGATGTGTGAGCGCAGATCACGAGTTACCGGATCAACGGTCTGGTATTCCTCTTCAATGCCAATCGTGAATGATGGTTTCATGGACTGCCGCGCTCGGTTCTGTGTGTCGATTTATCCTTGTGTGATTTTGGCTGTTTTCTTTTTAGGAGCGCTTTTTTTCTTCACTGCCGCTTTCCTGGCGGGCTTGGCGTCTGCATTCAGAAATGCGCTCCAGCGCAGCTCGGAAACCTTCGGCGCTGACTTTGCCTTTTTTACGGCAAGATCGGCTACCTCCCGCACGATCCAGTCGAAATTCTTCTGCCCTACTGAATGCAAATCAGCATCTGGCGCAGGATTCATGAAATCAATCGCGTAAGGCACCCCATCCTCTACCGCAAATTCAACCGTGTTCAGGTCATAACCCAGGACCTTGCACAGTGTCAGCGCATCCTTTTCGACGCGCTTCAACAATTTTTTGTCATATTCCGGCGGGTTCTGCACATACCGCTCATGGTGAGGACGACGCGGATCATACGGCATAATGTGGACCCTCTCCTGCCCCACAACGTAGCAGCGGAAGTACTCATTGAATTTCACCGCCCGCTGCAGCGTCATGCATAAATCGCGACTTTGATCGTAGGCGCGGAAGAACTCCTCACGGTTGTGAACATGATGCACATCGCGCCAGCCGCCGCCATCGACTGGCTTTAGGAACGACGGGAAGCCGATGTATTCAAAGATGCCGTCCCAGTCGAGCGGATACTCCAGGTTGCGCATCGAGCGCTCCGTCGTTCCTTCAGGATAGTGCTTGTGCGGCAAGACGACAGTTGGTGGCACTGCAACTCCCAGCTTCGCCGCCAGCGAGTAATTAAAGAATTTGTCGTCCGCCGACCACCAGAAAGGATTGTTGATAACCTGTGTTCCGTTCAGAACCGCATGCTTGAGAAATGCGCGATAGAAGGGAATATCATGCGAAATGCGGTCGACAATCACCGAGTAGGCCGCCGGGTTATCCAGCCGAATGCCTCCGATCTGCACGAACTCAGCTGTAATTCCATCCAGCCCCATAGAGTTGATGCGCTCGACCACCGCGCCGGGAAAGGTGTTTTCCATGCCGAAGAGAACGCCTATTTTCTTCACAACGACTCCCCTCCCAGTGGAGACGCTATTCTCACACCGTCACCTTAACTGAGGCAACCGCCGCATGCAAAGAAAAGATTGTGTGAAAGGAGGAAAGTCTGTCTATGCGCCGTTTGCATCCATGTCCAGGCTCATACTGCGAATCGCTGTATCCAGGCTTGCCTGTGCGGTGGTCCGCTGTTGCTCAAGATCAGAATACTGTTTACGCAAAGTCAGCAGTTGGTCCTCATCGGCATTCATCTCGCCCGCATACCGGCGGGCGAGTTGGCGTTCTTCGGAAGTATCTTTAGTCCTTCAAGGTTATCGTGGAGGCGTTTCTGGTCAGCTGCGATCCGGTTGATTTCGTCCTGCTTCTGTTTGAGTTGCCGATCAAGATCATTCACGCGCGCCTTTGCGTCCAGGACTGGGGAAAGAGCCTGTTGCAATTGCGGACTCCCTGCCCTACCACGAATCAGCACCTGTAGCTGATCGTCAGTAAGAGAAGCTAGCTCATAACGAGCGCTGAGTGTGCGCGCTTCGCCTATATGCAGGGAGACAGTCTCATTCGGCTGCGTCCTGACGCGGAATCGATAACTCGATGCCGATGTTTCCACCGGCTTCACTTCTGAGGTCAGCTTCCATCCGTCGCGCACCGGGTGCTCTATAATTACATTCCGCGCCTCCGACGCGGCATTGTGAACAACATATGTCCGTTCACTTATCTCATCGTTTCGCTCGATGAGAAAACCGTCATGCACAATGACATGGTGCAGATGCTGGAAGTTTAGAATGCCGGTTTTATCGAAATGTTCCTAAAGAAAAATCGGGAAGCGAACATTGTTGTCCGCTTCCCGTTTCACGCATCCGCCAGTCCAACATATTCGATAGAGCGGATGTATTTGATGATGGCCTCGCTCCAGCCATCGATGTGCGTCCATGCGCCGTAGCCCACTCCGTTGCGGAAGCTGGCTACGTTGACCACATAACCGCGTCCACACTTAGGCGCGGGAACGCGGTCGTGCGACTGCTCATCGGTAATGACAATGAGGCGGTCACCGCGCTCATGCAATTCGTTCAGCGCACGGCCAAGCTGCGTGCTGCCATGCGGCTGGCTGTGCACAATGGCGTCGCGCAGAGCGAAGCCGCGCCGTGCCGGAACTGCCCTGAGAGCATCCGAGAAGGTGTAGATGCTTACCTCTTCCGCGATCTCGCGCAACAGCACGGCAAGGCCGGCAGCCGCATCCATGCGCACCATCTCAGAACGAGCCGACAGTTTCGCATCCATGCTACCGGATACGTCGACGAGCAAAACAGTCTTGCCTGCCAGGCGCACCTGACCGCCGAGGCTCGCGAACATGGCCTGCTCGATCCACGGCTCCCACTGCGGAGCATGACGCGCCGCAGCGATGAAGCGGAATGGCAGCACGCGCTCGACGCGAACCACTTCAAGCGCGTAGCGAACCAGCTCCGGATCGACGCCCGCAGCCTGCATGTTGCGCAGGTTGCGGAGCAAAGCGAGAGCGCCGAGGCGGTTCTCGATCAGCATCGACTCCCACACTTCGCGCTTCTGCTCGCCGCGCGAGAGACGCACCTCCCACGTTTCCGGCGAAGGCAACGTGCCCTCGACGAGCTGACGCCACGTCAGCGCCTGCTCGGCAGTCAGCGGCTTGGCGTGCGTGAGGAAGAGCACGTCGCGCAGCTTGACGGCTCCGGCGCGGTCGTACTTGGCCAATGCATACGCGTCGAAACGAGTGAGGGCTGCAGCTAGTCCTTTCTTTACCTGCGCGGAGAGTGGCTGGCGGCCATCCTTCCAGTAAATGACAAGGAACTCCGCCAGTTCGTCAGCGCGCTGAATCACCCGGGCAAGCGTCTCAGCCACAAGGCCGCGGTGCGTGGCATAACGGGCCATCTCGCGCACCAGCAACAGAGGCGCGTGGCGCAGCTTCATCTTCTCGCGTGCTTCAACCGCTAGCGCAGCTACCTTTGCGGCTTCTACCTGAGGTACGAGCGTGGCGATGCGCTCAGCGATGGTTGCGCCGTCCTCGTAGAACTGGTCCTCCCACAACATGCAGGCCAGCACGGAACGGCGCAACTGCGCTTCTGCGCTGATGACCACAGCAGGCGCGCCCTCATGCGTGCGCAGTGGCGCTCCGCTGAATCCTAGATGGCTGAGTTTCAAAATATTCAGGCGCATGCCGCGCCTTCCTTTCAAGATGCCTGGATAATGCGGCCCTGTTCTCAGCCGGCACCTTATGAAAGCCGGAACAGAGTCAAATGATTTGGCTACTCACTGTCTTCCTCACTCTTGCCAATGTTGACAGTCGCGCCGGCGAATCCTGCGCGTGCGTTGACCTTCTTCACGTCGATGACAAAAGCCATCTTCTTCATCTCGTAAAGAGTCGGTACGAGCTTGTTGAGATAGTCGCTGCACTCTCTGACAGCGAACACCACAAGGCGCGGAGCCTCGTAGTGGTAACCGCAGCGAACTTCCTCCTCGCTCTCGGAGTAGCCCAGCTGGATATGCGCGTGGCGGCAGGTGCGGCAGAGCGACTCCTGACCGACAGCTGTGCCATTGCGCACTGTGATGCTGATGCTCATAGCGTGTCTCCTTGCACACGGTTGAGAGGTTGAAGTTGCGCGCCGGGGAATATTCGGAACAGGTATTTCGGATGCTCTCACCCAGAGAGCTTCAACCGCGTTGCCGCAGTCGCAGGATTCGAACCCGCACCTTCCGCTTCGAAGTGACACATTCACTCACCACCGGCACAGCAATATTGCAATCTCCGGGGAAAAGCAGCACGGGCGGCACTCGCTCACGCGAGTTGGCGATTCCCGTTCGCCTGCCGTAAAGTAGGCGGAGAGAAGTATCCCGCGCCTGCACCACCGGAGAAGTTTCACGCCAGGGAAAAATCGCATGCGGCCATTGCGGAGTCGAACCGCGCCTTAACAGGGTTGCCGAGAAGTATCCGCACACTGCACCACTGGCGCATGTGTCCTGCTATGCGAGGGAACGGTCGCTAAAGCGGAGAGGGTCGTGTCGAGACGAAGTATCCGCGTGCTACACCACTCGCGATGCAGGTTTAGTATTGGCGTTTCAGTCGCTTATCCGGACTCAGCAGAGGAAAACAAACGCGCTGTTATTTAGCCGCGATTGCGAGCAGAGGCCAGGACGAGCCGACGAGATGATCTCGCATTGGCTGCATCTTGTGTCCGAATTGGAAGATGGTAGTCATTACAGCTTCCTCTGCCTGAACCTACAGTGCCACAGGTCGCAGGCAAAATTCAAGTGGAAATATAAATAAATTTTATCTGTAATCGTTTCAGATACGAATAACTCGATCTATAGATAAATATTCATCATGCGTGCCCACGTGGGCCAATCATGGCTGTTCCATGAATCCCAGATGTAGAGATTGTGCGGAACTCCCTTTTCTCCCAGCAACCGCGACAGATATTGATTGTCGCCCAGGCATTGATCGTCCCATCCAGTAGCAAGAACATAGGTATTTTGCCGATACCGGTCGAGATACCACCAATCTGAAAGATTCCGAATGTAATGCGGCGGCGTGTTGAAGTACACATCATCGTCGTAGTAGCCGCGCAGAAATCCGGTCTGGTCAAAAGCGCCGCTCATTGAAAGAAACCCCGTAAAGCGATCCGGATGCCGCAGCGCGATATTTACCGCGTGATAGCCGCCGAAGCTGCATCCCAGAGTGATGAGATGGTGGTCGGGGTTCTTAAGACGAACCAGCGGCAGTACTTCTTCCATCACGTAGTTCTCATACTGCACATGACGGGCAATCTTCCAGCGCGGAGGAACGTTACGGTTGTACCAACTCTCTGCATCAAGGCTGTCCACGCAATAAAGCTGTAATTCGCCATTTTCAATTTTGTGTGCAATGGCGCCGACCATGCCGCGGTCTTCAAATTCGTAAAAACGCCCTTGCGACGTGGGGAAAACAATCGCTGGCACGCCGGAGTGCCCGAAGACCAGCAGCTCCATGTCACGATCCAGGCGCCAGGACCACCATTTATGGTATTCACGGTTCATTGTTCTGATACTTTAGCAGCAAGGGCAGCGCACATACGCAGCCGATGACAAAACGTAGAGGAAAGCGCAGCAAGTTGGCAACAGAAATTCCAGATATTTCCGCGAGCGCCCAGATGCCGGGCGCTCCCACGCTGCCTGCGCGGGTCAGCCTCCATCCACAGTTCCGCAGCCGGTTCCTGCCGAATGACCGAGACATCACCGTCTATGTGCCTCCACAATATGAGGAACAGCCCGAACGGCACTTCCCTGTGCTTTATATGCACGACGGTCAGAACCTTTTCGACCCGAGTACATCCTTCGTTCCCGGACGCACGTGGCGCGTTGCCGAAACCGCCGATGAAGTCATTGCGGCAGGTGAAGTCGAACCGCTGATTATCGTCGGCATCGCTAACACCGGCGACCATCGGCTCGCGGAGTACACCCCTGTTCCCGACTGGAAGATGGGCGGCGGTGAAGCCGACAAATATGGCCGCCTCATTACGGAAGAGCTGATGCCGTTCGTCAATGCGAATTACCGCACTCTGCATGGTCGCGAGCACACGGGCATGGGCGGCTCCTCGCTCGGCGGGCTTGTCACGCTTTATCTCGGCCTCAAATACTCTGATCTCTTCAGCAAGTTGGCCGTGCTTTCACCCTCAGTCTGGTGGAACCACAAAAGCATCATCGGTTACGTAAATGAAACACGTCTGAATCACCCCCCTCGTATCTGGCTCGACGCGGGAGATGCGGAAGGTGCACGCACGATTGCAAATACAGACCTGCTTGAAAGGCGCTTAAAAGTCCACGGCTGGCGATCAGAAGTAGATTTGCACTACGAATGCGTAGCTGGCGGGACCCACGACGAAGCCTCATGGGCGCAGCGCGTCGGCCCTATGCTGCGGTTTTTATTCCCTGCCTGAATTCCGCGCCACGCTACAGCGGCAGCATGGCGCGAGCAATTGCTAAGCATGCCTCCTGTTCTCGGCAGAATCCTGACCTGTAAAATAGGAACAGTAATGCAGCCGTGCGAAAGTGGCGGAATTGGCAGACGCACCAGACTTAGGATCTGGCGGGTAATCCCCGTGGGGGTTCAAGTCCCCCCTTTCGCACCATCTCTATAAACGCGATACTCTGAAAGCATCATGAACTCCTCGCAACAGGCGCCGCCCAGGATCAATCTGACACAGTCTCCCGAATACCGCGAAAACTATTCCAACAGCGTGCAGGTGCGCGTGAGCGTGTGGGATTTCTTTCTTGCCTTTGGGCTTCTGCATCAGGACGCACCGGATACGGTAACGATCCAGAATCTGCAAGGCATTTACCTAAGCCCGCAACAGGCAAAAGCGCTTTGGAATATTCTGGGCCAGAACATCTCTCAATATGAACAGGCATTTGGCCCAATTGCGCTGGAACCTCACCATCCGTTGCCAGTCCCGCAAGGTCCAGTGCATTAAAGCTTGCAAAACGGACGCGTGACTTCTTCAAGAGAGTTATCCAATCGACCTTCTCGATGGCTGATTTTCTCAGCGATATTTACGGCAGTTCTGCTCGCGCATCAGCCACTGCTTCACCTGCCGTATTACTGGGATGAAGCCGGTTATTACATTCCGGCTGCTTATGATTTTTTTCGTACCGGCTCAGTGATCCCTTTCTCTACGTTGTCCAACGCGCATCCTCCTCTTCCATCGATTTACCTCGCTGCATGGTGGAAGGCCTTGGACTTTGCTCCCTGGGTCACGCGGCTGGCCATGTGCACCATTTCCTCCGTTGCCCTGATTGCTGTGTATCGCCTTGGGATTCTCACTACGAAAAATCATAAAGTTGCAATGGCAGCTGTCGCGCTGACCGGACTTTATCCGGTATGGTTTGCGCAAAGCTCACTCGCGCACGCGGACATGTTTGCCGCAGCCGCTACGTTGTGGGCATTGGTTTTCTTTTTTGAAGGTCATCTATGTATCTCTGCACTGTGCTTCTCACTTGCGGCATTATCGAAGGAGACGGCGATCGTGACGCCACTAGCGCTCGCGGCATGGGAAACATGGCTGCTCCTTGCGCCGGAGAAGTGGAAGCCGTCTAAAACTTCAAGTCGATCTCATCTGGTAAAGGCCGGCATTCTGCTGTTTCCGATTGTGCCGCTTGCCTGTTGGTATGCCTATCACTGGCATCGTACCGGTTTCGTCTTTGGCAATCCTGAATATCTGCGCTACAACGCCACGGCCACACTCACACCGTTGCGCGTGCTGCTGGCCTTTGCGCATCGCGTACTGCACATTACCGCGCACATGAATCTGTTCGTGCCTGTGCTCTCGATGTTTGCCTGCATGATGCTGCCGCCGATTGAGGGACGAGAACGCATTTTCATAAGCAGCCAAATCAAGTTCTACGTCATTATTCTCGCCAACGTGATCTTCTTTTCCATCGTAGGCGGAGCGCTGCTAACGCGGTATCTTCTCCCGCTGTATCCGCTGGTGATTCTTGTTTGCGTTAATACGTTTTACAGACGGCTGCGTCAATGGCCATATCTGGTGGCGTTGAGCATGGTTGCATTTCTGGCCGGACTCTTCATCAATCCGCCATACCGTTTTGCTCCGGAAGACAATCTTGCCTATAGAGACGTAATCCTGCTGCACCAGGCGGCAATCGGGCAAATTGAAACGCACTATCCCGGTGCAACCGTCCTGACCGCATGGCCGGCAACCGACGAATTGAGCAAAGCCGAACTTGGCTACGTAACCATACCCATGCAGGTTATATCGCTTGATAATTTCGCACTGCCGCAGATCGAAAAAGCAGCGCAGATGAGTGATCTATACACCGCCGCTCTTATTTTTTCTACCAAATATGATCCACCCAATTTGCCTTTGAGCCTTGGCGGCAAGAATGAAGCGCTGGATACGCGGTTTTTCGATTTCCACCGCGATCTTCCGCCGGAAATGATTGCCCGTCTGCTGGGTGGCAATGTTGCATGGCGCGCGGAGCGGCAGGGCCAATGGGCAGCCGTGCTTCATTTCGACCGTCCGCAGGAAGCCATCGAAACAATACATGACCCCCCGCCGCTTCACTATAATCAGCCTTGAAGTGCGGCTTTTGACTCCATTACGCCTTATCCTGTGCGGCTGGCTGCTTGCAGCTATGCCGCTTGTTTTCGCGCAGCAACCTTCAACGACTGCGCCGCGCCCTCAGCCGGAGACGCCTCCTCCAGCATCCACTCAGGCTCTTGCGCATGGGCGTCTGTTGCTGGTGCTTCCATTTGAAAATCATAGCGGTCAAGCAAGCCTGAACTGGATTGGAGAGGCATTCCCAGAGATTTTCAATCGGCGGCTTGCCTCCGCAGGATTTTTGCCCATCAGCCGCAGCGACCTTCTCTATGCTCTTGATCATCTCGGGCTGCCGCAGAATTTTCAGCCATCGCGCGCCAGCGCGATCCGTCTGGCACAAACGCTCGATGCCGACTACGTCGTCTTTGGCTTCTTCACTACGAGCGGGAATACGCTCAACGCGACCGCACAGATTCTCGATATCACTAGTCTGAAGCTCGGGCCGCAGCTGACCAGACAAGCCGATCTGGCACATCTGCTGGAAACACTGAATACCATGGCCTGGCAGGTAACGCGGCAGCTTGATCCCACATATGCTGTGGCGGAACAGACGTTCGTTGCGGCTGATTCGGACCTGCGCATCGATGCCTTCGAGAATTATGTGCGCGGACTAACAGAAGGCTCCATCGATGAACGGATCCGTCATCTTCGCGAGGCCGTCCGGCTCAGCCCGCACTTTTATCCGGCATGGCTGGCTCTAGGCAAAACCTATTTCGCAAACCAGAATTTTGAATTGGCTGCATCGACTCTGGGACACCTGACGAAGGATGACCCAAATGCGCTCGAAGCCGACTTCTATCGCGGACTGGCTTTCTTTTACACCGGCAAATACATGGAAGCAGAAGATGCCTTTGCTTTCGATTCAACCCGGCTTCCGCTGCCTGAGGTCGTCAATAATCAGGGCGTTGCCGCTGCCCGCCGCGGAAAAGATGCAGGCGCACTCTTTCAGCAGGCTGTCATTGCTGATCCCAAAGATGCTGACTACCATTTCAATCTCGCTCTTGCTCTGCGCCGTCGAGGCGATATCGCCGGAGCGCTCCGCGAGATAGACCAGGCCGTGAAGCTCCGCCCACAAGACACGGAAGCCGCAAGCGTAGTCACCATGCTGCGCAATGAGCAGCAGAACCCGGGGTCTGCTTCGAAAGTCGATGCTTCTCTCAATACGTCGACCGCAGGCAATCAGAACAATGGCCCGCTGGAACGCATCAAACGTATCTACAACGAAGCCAGCTTCCGCCAGGCGGCATTTGAAATGGAACAGGTACAGACCATGCGTTTGAGCGCGCTGCCTCCTGCCGAACGCGCTACAACCCTCGTCAAGGAAGGCACACAGTTTTTCAACCGGGGCCTGGTTCTCGAGGCTGAACGCGAATTTCAGGCCGCGCTAGCCGCTGATCCTTCATCTGCCACAGCCCATGCCGGACTTGCGCAGGTGCGCGAACGCAGCAGTGATCCCGAGGCGGCCCGCCAGGAAGCACAGAAATCTCTTCAGCTGAAACCCAATGTGACGGCGCATCTGGTACTGGCGCGCATGGATCTGCAGGCAAACCAGCTAAGCGCTGCGGCTGGCGAAGTGAGCCAGGCGCTGCAGATCGACCCAGGCAATGCCAATGCGCATGGTATGAAGCAGGCCCTGGAACAACGAGGACAACAGGTGCCATGAGCTATCTGCGGCGCAGCACGATGATTCTTTTCGACTGTGTCGCTGTGTTGCTTTCTACCAGCATGGTGCATGCTGCCGCCCCAGCGCCGGCGCAGGTCGTTTTGCTGCGCGTGCACGATACGATTCAGCCTATCAGCGAACAATACATCAGCCGCGGCCTCGCACGTGCAGCCGATACCCACGCTGATGCCGTATTGATTGAACTGAATACGCCGGGCGGCCTCCTCGAATCCACGCGTAGCATCGTTCATGACATTCTGGCCTCGCCTTCTCCGGTGATTGTCTATATCGCGCCTTCCGGCAGCCGTGCCGGGTCTGCCGGCTTCTTCATTCTCGAATCGGCAGACATTGCCTCCATGGCGCCGGGAACCAATGCCGGGGCAGCGCATCCGGTCATCATGGGCGGAACAGCCGATGCCGTTATGAAGCAGAAGATAGAGAATGACGCGACGGCGTTTCTCCGCTCCTATGTATCGCGGCGTAACCGCAATACGGATGCCGCGCAAGACGCTGTGCTCAACTCGAAGTCTTACACTGAGCGCGAAGCCGAGCAGCTCAAGCTTATAGATATTGTCGCGCCGAGCAACACTGCACTGCTGGATGCGCTTGATGGTCGCGTTGTCACCCGTTTTGACGGCTCAAGCGCTACGCTGCACACGCGCAATGCGCATATTACTCCGGTAGACACTACAGTTCGCGAAAACATCCTCGACCGGCTTATGGACCCGAATCTCGCTGTTCTGATTCTGGTTGTCGGCGGCCTGCTTGTTTATCTCGAATTCAATACACCCGGCACTATCATTCCAGGAGCTTTAGGGACTCTCCTGGTCGTACTTGCGCTCTTTGCGCTTAACCTGCTGCCGATCCGGTATACGTCCCTGATGATGCTCATTGCGGCATTTATCCTGATGGTTCTCGAAGCAAAATTTGCCAGCCACGGCGTTCTTGCGACGGCAGGAGTCATCTGCCTCGTCTTTGCGCTGCTTACGCTGGTGGCCGGCCCGATTCCGGAAATGCGCGTCAGCATGGCCACAGCGATCGGAACCGGCATCGCTTTTGGAGCGATTACAACGTTTCTGGTTCGCATCACGATTCGCGCCCGACGAAATAAAGTTCTTACCGGCCCCGAGGCCCTCATCGGCTCCATTGCGATTGCGCAGCAGGCGCTTGATCCGCGTGGTCAGGTCATGGTGCATGGGGAGCTTTGGTTCGCTGAATCGCCTTCGCCTGTCTCGGCTGGAGAGCGCGTGCGCGTGCGCGAAGTCCGCAATCTTACTCTGTTGGTAGAGCGGATTCCCGACAGTCAGTCCACCATCATTTGAGCATCTTTTCCCAATGTCAATGCGGTACAATCGCACCTCAGTGAGGCGTAAATATGGGAATTTCGGGCCTGATCGTCATTGCAGTCATTATTCTTTATCTGCTGAATTCCATTAAAATTCTGCGCGAATATGAACGCGGCGTCATTTTCCGTTTGGGAAAGGCTCTCCCTCGCCCCAAGGGGCCCGGCATCATTCTCGTTTTCCGCCCATTGGACCAGATTGTTCGCATTTCACTGCGGCAGGAAGTCCTCGAAGTGCCGCCGCAGGACGTGATTACTCGCGACAACGTCACTATTAAGGTCAATGCGGTCATCACTCTTCGCGTGCTTGATCCGCTGAAGGCCGTCATTGAGGTCGCAAATTACGTCTACCAGACCTCGCAGTTTGCCCAGACTACTTTGCGTTCCGTATTAGGCGAAGTCGAACTGGATGGCCTGCTTTCACACCGCGATGCATTGAACCAGCGTATTCAGACCATCATTGACCAGCGCACCGAACCCTGGGGTGTCAAGGTAGTCAGCGTAGAGGTCAAGCAGGTGGATTTGCCCGAGCAGATGCTGCGCGCCATGGCGAAGCAGGCCGAGGCGGAACGCGAAAAGCGTTCGAAGATCATCAATGCCGAGGGTGAATACAGTGCTGCGCAACGCCTCGTAGATGCCGCGAATCTGCTTGCCGCGCAACCCATTACGCTCCAGCTAAAATATCTACAGACACTCACCGACATCGGCACCGAGAAGAACACAACGGTGATTTTCCCGCTCCCTATGGAACTGCTCACGCTCGTACAGAAGCTCACAGCCCCTGCTCCGGCACCTGAGGAACGGCAATGAGAAGGCCAATCGAACGCGAACCGGAAGAAGTTGATTCCGAGATCACTTTAAGCGCTACTACGCTGCTCGGCATCTTCTTCGGCCTGGTGCTTATCTGCGGAGTCTTCTTCGGCTTTGGCTACTCCACCGGACGGCGCGGCAGCGAAACACCAGTCACCAATACGCCGACCGCTGCTCCAGATCCAAACCCAGCGCCTGCGGCATCGCCTGCTCCCAAACCTTCCGCCATGGAAACCCTTCAGGCAGCCGGTACGACTCCACAAGATTCCAATACGGTTACTGAATCTCTCGATGAGGATTCCGGTCCGGCGATGCCTTCTCAACCAGCGGCGGCTCCAATGAAGCAGGCTCCTGTAAGCACTGCCTCCTCCAAACCCTCGCCAGTATCTACACCAGCGCCTGAGATCAAGCCGGCTTCCCTGCCGCTGCCTACATCAAAGCCGAGCGGGCCGCCGGTCATGGTCCAAATTGCGGCTGTGACGCGTTCAGAAGATGCCAATGCGCTGGCTTCTGCCCTGCGTCAGCGCGGGTACAACGTAGTTGTCCGCAATGAGCCGCAGGACCAGCTGCTTCATGTTCAGGTTGGGCCGTTTCCGTCACGCGACGAAGCAAAGCTCGTGCGCGCTAAGCTCATGTCTGACGGCTATAACCCTATTCTGAAGCCGTAGAGTGGACCGGCTCTCCCCGCATCCATTCCGGCAGACTCGACGCAATCGATTGCCGCACGGCAGCCATCAAGTCTTCGCGTGTTGCATACTCACGGGGCCATATGGGCTGATGGAAAACAACATGCGCAGTCCCGGGCGTGACACGCATACTACCCTTCTTCATCATGCTTTCCGTGCCCCAGATAGAGATCGGGACAACAGGATTCCCGGTTTCCAACGCCAGATAAAATGGTCCTTTCTTGAAAGGCAGCATTCGTCCTTCGCGTGAGCGTGTTCCCTCTACAAATGAAGTAATATGCACTCCGGATGCCATGACCTGACCTGCCCGTTCCACGCTCTGTTTCGCGCTTTCCACGCGCCCGTCGCGATCCACAGGAACAAAGTCTCCTAGACGCATCGCGTATCCCAGCACGGGAATCTTCATCAGTGATCGCTTCAGAAAAATGGACGTGCGTCCCGGAAGCAGCGGCAGTAACAGAGGCGGATCCAAATTCGAAACATGGTTCGACATGAAAATGTACCGCTGCTGCGGATCAAGCTTTTCACGCCCGCTGACTTCCATACGGACGCCGCCAATTTTCAACCCTGTATGCGCAATCCACATTGCCCATCGATAAAGAAGGGAGATATCACCGCGCACGAGCGTCCACGGCAAGCCAATCAGGGCCGCCGGAAGGCCCATAATCAGGTAGAACGAAACGATAGTAATGGTAGACAGCATCGTTTACAAATGCGCCAATGTCTTCTGCTCCAGACGCCGCGGCAGCTTTTCATAAATCCCGTCAAAGCCGCCATTGGATAAGATGGCAACTACATCGCCCGAACGCAGCTCCGGGCTGATCGCCTCCACGATAGCATCGGCATTTGCATAGAGCGCAGCATCTTTGCCGGATTGCTTTAGGCCGTCAATAACGGCCTCAGGATGCAGCCGCTCATTTTCCGGAATGCTCTCCTGCTTGAAAACACCGGCCAGCACAATGTGGTCTGCGAGCAAAAGGCTCTTGATCAATTCGCGCTCAAAAACATTCCGTCGAAGAGTGTTCGAGCGCGGCTCAAGCACAGCCCACAAACGCGCATCAGGATATGCACCTCGCAGCGCCTTCAGCGTCTCTCGAATTGCTGTTGGATGATGCGCGAAGTCGTCGATGATCGTAATACCATCCACAACCGCTCGCACCTCGAGTCTCCGCTTCACGCTTTCAAACGTAGCCAATGCTTCCTGAATTGCAGCAGTCGCTAAACCCTGCCCTGCGGCCAAAGCAGCGGCGGCCGTGGCATTCAACGCATTGTGCTCTCCTGCCATCGGAAGCTCCAGCTCTGCCCATATGACACCGCGACGAAAAACTTTCCAGGAACTCCGTCCTCCACGGAATTGCAGATCTGCGATTCGCCATTCAGACGCTGCCGCAAAACCATAACGCTCAACGCTGCAAAAAGCCTTGCTCACACATTCCGATACATTCGCCGCGCCATCAAACGCGACAATGCGCCCGCGCCGTGGAACCAGATTCACCAGCCGTTTAAACGCTGTCTTTACCTGGTCGAGATCGCGATAGATATCCGCATGATCGAACTCCACATGCGTCAGAATCAACACATCGGGGAAGTAGTGCATGAATTTCGGCCCTTTGTCGAAGAAGGCGGTATCGTACTCATCGCCTTCCAGAATGAACGGCCTTGTCTCACGCAGCTGAAAGCTGGTTCCAAAATTTTCCGCAACGCCGCCGATCAGAAACGACGGCGCGAGCTCAGGCCGTGTACGCGATGCAACTTCATAAATCCACGCCAGCATGCTGGTCGTCGTGGTCTTTCCATGTGTTCCCGCTACTACAAGCGATTCGCGCCCAGTCAGAAATTCCGCATGAATCAACTCTGCCAGCGAAGTAAATCGAATCCGCTGATCGAGCACATATTCCAGCTCCACATTGCCACGCGACATGACATTGCCAATAATCACCAGATCGGGATGCGGCTTCAGGTTCTCGGCTGAAAAAGGCTCCGCGACCGGAATCTGCAAACTATGCAGTAAATCGGACATCGGCGGATACGCCGCCTGGTCCGAGCCGGTCACGTGATGTCCCTTCAATTGCAAAAGTCCGGCCAGTGACGCCATTGCCGTCCCGCAAATCCCAATCAGATGAATATGTTTCTTTTGCATCTCTTAATCAGCCTGCACTGCTGGCTCAAGATATCGCAGCACCGGCTCGTTCTCTAAAATCAGTTCTGCTTCAATGCCAAATGGTAGTGTGACGTTGCTGCGCGATACATGTCCGGATCGCAGTCCAATGGTAATCGGCCCGTCAAACCAGTCCAGCACGCGCAGAATCACCTGTTCCAGCAATTCCGGTCCGGTACCTGGCGATGCGCACTCCAGCATTTCTCCAAAAATAAATCCGGTTACGCCGTCGAACTTCCCGGCGAGCACCATCTGCCGCAGCATTCTGTCAATCTGATAGGGCTTCGCGCCCACATCTTCCAGAAACAGCAGCCTGCCTTCCGTCTGTGGCGCAAA
>Ga0070740_10002710_pt1 | contig 20036 bp, 15 predicted proteins | sample Coa_R2_FD_67286 | JGI IMG/M metagenome (GOLD analysis project Ga0070740, IMG submission 67286) | Surface soil microbial communities from Centralia Pennsylvania, which are recovering from an underground coalmine fire - Coalmine... | ecosystem: Environmental > Terrestrial > Soil > Unclassified ...
GGGCACAGTGTATTCGCTGGACGGGAAGACCGGATGCGTGTACTGGGCGGCGGAGACGGTAAAGGCTGGGGCGCGGACGGCGATCACGATCGGTCCGATGCCGCGCGGGGCCAAATCCAGATTCGCCGCGTACCTGGGGGACGAAACGGCGACGGTTCGGGCGCTGGACGCGGAGACGGGCGAGCCGATCTGGGAGACCAGGGTGGACGATCATCCGGTGGCGCGGATTACGGGAGCGCCGACGCTGTATAACGGCCGGCTATATGTGCCGGTCTCTTCGATCGAGGAGGCGGCGGCGAGCAGCGCCAAGTATGAGTGCTGCAAGTTTCGCGGGAGTCTGGCGGCTCTAGACGCATACACCGGGAAGCTGATCTGGAAAGCGTATACGATCGCCGATCCGCCGCGGCCGTTCAAGACGAATCCGGCGGGCACGCAGATGTATGGACCGGCGGGTGCGGCGGTGTGGTCAGCGCCGACGATTGATGTGAAGCGCAAGCTGCTGTACGTGGGCACGGGAAATTCGTATACGGACGTGGAGACGACGACGGCGAATGCGATACTGGCGTTCGATCTGGAGTCTGGCAGCCTGCGATGGTCGAACCAGGTGACGCCCAAAGACAACTTTCTGGTGGGTTGTCTGGCGCCGGGCATGGGCAATTGTCCGCGGGAGATGGGTCCGGACGTGGACTTTGGCAGCTCGCCGATTCTGCGGAGGCTGGCGAACGGGAAGGACGTGATACTGGCGGGGCAGAAATCGGGGGTGGTTTACGCACTGGATCCGGACGAGCGCGGGAAGATTATCTGGCGGCAGAAGATCGGCGTGGGTAGCGCGCTGGGGGGCGTGGAGTGGGGGTTTGCGGCGGACGAGCGGCAGGCTTACGTAGCGATTGCGGACGAGATTGCGGGGAAGACGGGGAAGCCGGGGCTGTCGGCGATCCGGATCGAGAGCGGCGAGGTGGCATGGACGCGGGCGACGCCGGCGCCGGTCTGCGCATGGGGCAAGAGCCGGTGTCTTGCGGGGCAATCGCAGGCGGTGAGCGCGATTCCGGGGATTGTGTTTTCCGGCGCCCTGGACGGTCATTTGCGGGCGTACTCGACCGGGGACGGGAGCGTGGTGTGGGACTTTGACGCCGGGGTGGGATTTGAGACGGTGAACGGGGTGAAGGGCCAAGGCGGGTCGCTGGACGCCGGGGGGCCGACGATCGCGGGCGGGATGTTGTTCGTGCATGCGGGCTACGGGCGCATTGTGGGGCAGCCGGGGAATGTGCTGCTGGCGTTCAGCGTGGAGGGACGGTGATCACGATCGAAGAGCTGCGGTTGCGGGCAGGGGAGGAGATCGGGGTTAGCGGATGGAGGACGATCACCCAGGAGATGATCAACGCGTTTGCCGATCTCACGGGGGACCATCAGTGGATTCACACGGATGTCGAGCGGGCGCGGCGCGAATCGCCGTTCGGCGCTCCGGTGGCGCACGGGTTTTTGACGGTGTCGCTGTTGAGCGCCATGACGCGGGAGGCGGTGGAGGCGTGCGGCGAGGGGTACCGTCTGCGCGTCAATTACGGATTTAACCGGCTGCGTTTTCCGGCGCCGGTTCCGGCGGGGTCGCGGATCCGGGCGCGCGTGGCGGCCAGCGCAGTGAAGGAGGTGGAGGGGGGAGTGGAGATTGCGTGGCAGGTGACGGTCGAGATCGAGGGCGGGTCGAAGCCGGGGCTCGTGGCGGAGTGGCTGACGCGCATGTACCGCTAGCTGAGGGCGACGCGTTGGAGCGACCGGGCGGAGGGGACTTGCATCGTCAGGCGGGTGTGATATTGTACTACGCCAGTATGGGGTGGACACGATGCGAGCTCAACGATCGGCGCTTCTGTTGTTTGTGGCGGTTCCACTGCTGGCGCAAGTGGATCGCGCCAATCTGAACGGTACGGTTACGGATTCGTCCGGAGCGCTGGTCCCGGGCGCCAAAGTGCTTGCGGTCTCGCGAGAGACGGGGCTGAAACGGGAAACCGTCACGGGAAGTTCCGGCGCATATTCGCTTCCGGCGCTTCCGGCGGGCGTCTACGACCTTACGATTTCTCACGCTGGATTTCGGGCCTTCAGCGTTCAAGGCATTGAATTGTTCGTAGGCCAGACCCGCACGATCGACGCCAGACTGGATATCGGCCCAGTGAACGCGGAGGTGAACGTTCAGGCCGGGGTGGAGACGCTGGAAAGGGACGATGCGCAGATCGGCGCGGTGATAGAGACGCAGCAACTGCGCGATATTCCCGTAAACGGCAGGAACTGGGCCACGCTGATGATGCTTGCGCCGGGCGCCATCAATACCGGCGGAGGCGATCAGCGCAGCATACGGTTCGAGGGCCGGGCGCGCGACGACAACAATTACATGTTCGACGGCATCGACGCGAGCGGCGTTCAGGAGCAGCCGCAGAAAGCCGACGCGCGGCTGAACATATCGCTCGAATCGATCGCGGAGTTTCGCGTGAATTCAGCGGTGTATACGGCCGAAACGGGCGCGGCCGGCGGCGCGCAGATCAACGCAATCTCGCGAAGCGGAAGCAACGCGTTTCATGGCGGCGCTTTCGACTATCTTCGTAACAGCGCGTTCGATGCTCGGTCGCCGTTTGATCCGTCCACTCTGCCCGCCTTCCGAATGAACCAGTTCGGAGGCCGGCTCGGCGGGCCGATCGTTAAAGACAGCAGTTTTTTCTTCGTGAATTATGAAGGCATACGGCAGAGCCTTGGGCAGACGCTGATCGGTTTCACGCCGAGCGCTGCTTTTCGCTCGCGGGTCGCGGCAACATCACCCTCTCTTCAGGCAATCATCAACGCGTATCCGGTTGGGCAGACGCCTATTGATCCGAACGTGGATCAACTGACCGTTCAGACGGCGAACACGGTCCGTGAGGACAGCGGAATGATTCGCTTCGATCATCACTTCACGCCCAAGACCACCATGTTCGCGCGCTATAACGTCGACGATGCGTTCCTGGATAGCCCCAATGGGCCAACAGGCTCGCGTACGACGACGGCGATTCGGCCATCCAATGTCGTGCTAGAACTGATGCACATCTTTTCACCTACCGTGCTGAACGAGACGAAAATCGGGATGAACCGCTCCGCGTATCACCATCCCACCGTCGGGACCGTTCCTGTCAACGTGACGGAGCCGGACTTTTCGGACCTGAACGCCGCTGCGCTGGATGAGGAGGTGGGGACGACCTTTTCTTACATCGACACGCTGACCGTGATTCGCGGCCGGCACACGCTCAAGACCGGATTTGATATCCGCCGGATCCGGCTGAACAACTCGGGGAATGCGATCGACGTTGCGTCGATATCCTACGCGAGTCTGGACGATTTTGTTCACAATTCTGTGGATTCGGTGAGCATTGACGCCGCTTTAGGCATCGGTGGCATGCGAAGAACATTCTGGGCCGGCTTCGTGCAGGATGATATCAAGGCTCGTCCAAACCTTACCGTGAATCTTGGCTTGCGCTATGACTACTTCTCCGTGATGAAAGAGGTAAAGGACCGCATCGCCGTTGTAGACGTCGCGGGATGTCACGGCTTTTGTCCGCCGGGCACGCCGATGTATTCGCCGGATCGCAACAATTTCGAGCCCCGCGTCGGCTTGGCGTGGTCGCCGGCGCGGCTGAACGGAAACACCGTGATCCGCACCGGCTTCGGCATCTATTACGGCGGCAATCAAAATGATGATTTCAGCGATCCACATGAGAGCACGGCGACGCGACTCTCGCTTTCCTCGGCCGACATTCCGACGCTGACCTATCCGTACACTCCATTTCTGGCGCAGCTCCAGTCGCAGGGCGTGAGTCCTAAAGGAATCGATCGAAACCGGCGCGATCTGTATTACGAGAACTGGGATTTCATGATCCAGCAGAAGCTGACGCATGGCTTTACCGGGCAGGTGGGGTATGTAGGCTCGGAGGGCCACCACCTGTTTACGTTGCGCGCCGTCAATTTACTGGATCCGATCACGCGAAAACGCCCGCTGGCGCAGTTCGGGCCGTTCAACGTCAAATACAACGACGGCAACAGCAGTTTCCACGCGCTCCAGGCCTCTTTACAGCGAATCTTCACCAGCGGCTTTCTGTGGCAGACGCAGTACATGTGGTCGCATGCGATTACCGACGCGTCGGTGGGGGCCGGGGAGAGCGTGGCGATTCAGAACGCATCCTGCCGGGCTTGCGACCGGAGCGATTCGCCCTATGACGTCCGGCACACGATGACGACAAATTCGATTTATCAACTTCCGTTCGGACGCGGGCGGCGATTTCTTCACGATGGCGGGGCGCTGGCTAAAGTCGCCGGGGGTTGGGAGTTGAGCGGGATTTTTACGGCGAGCACGGGACGCCCGATCAATATTCTGGTGCGGCGGAGCGCTGCGGACATGCCGGATGGCAACGCGAGCAATCAGCGGCCGGATCTGGCGCCCGGCGTTCCCGTTTATCCGGCGAAGCAGGACATTGATCACTGGCTGAATCCGGCGGCGTTCAAAGTTCCGGCCAAAGGCGCCTGGGGGAACCTGGGCCGCAACGTCGCCCGTGGTCCAGGATTGTGGGAGCTTGACACGGCGGTCGAAAAGAGGACGCGGCTCATCGAAAACCTCAGCATAAGCTTCCGCGCCGAAGCCTTCAATGTGTTCAACCATCCGATTTTCGCCAATCCGGCCGCGAACATCTCGGCGCTGGCGAGCTTTGGGCGGATCACGAGCGTTCTGAACACCGGGGCGGTGGGCGTCGGCAGCCCGCGCAAGCTGCAATTCATGCTGCGGCTCGACTTCTAACCGGAGAGGAGAAGAAGCCGGCGCTGTCCGGCGCATTGACGGCCTGTGTGCGAGGAGCGACCTTGCGTTTACGGTTTTGACGCATTGTGACGGCGATAGCTGCCCGGAGGCTGGCTGCGCGCGAGGCGCGTCAAGAATTTCCGAAACTTGAGGCGTATTGCGGACGGACGGGCGCCCGCCAGGGGGGATCTCTGTTTGGGTGCGGCGCAGGCGAGGGTGGAAGACGCGTCAAGGGCCGATGTACGGATGCGTTTCCTGGGCCTTGTGGACGGGATACACTGAGGATTCCTTCGGGATGCTGCTCGAACTCCGGGACATTGAGAAGCGCTTTGGCGGGGTGAGGGCGCTGCGGCGCGGCAACCTCTCGGTACAGGCAGGGGAAGTGCATCTGCTGATGGGCGAAAACGGCGCCGGCAAATCGACGCTGATGAAGATTGCGGCTGGTCTGCTGACGCCGGACGCGGGGGAATTGCGATGGAAGGGGGAGCTGAGGCGATTCCGGGAGCCGGCCGATGCGGCGCGGGCGGGCATCGCGATGGTGCACCAGGAGTCGCTGCTTGCGCCGCACCTGTCGGTGGCAGAGAACATTTTTCTGGGGCGCGAGGAGGCGGGGCCGATGGGGTGGATTTACCGGCGGCGGATGGTGGAGCGCGCGCGCCGGCTGATCGAGGCGCACGGATTTCCGCTTCAGCCGGAGTGGAGAGTGGAGCGTCTGAGTCCGGCGGGGCGGCAACTGGTAGAGATCTGCCGGGCGATCGAGCACGGATCGAGCCTGCTGATTTTCGACGAACCGACGTCGTCGCTCTCAGAAGCGGAGACGCGGGAGGTGTTCCGGATCGTGGGGGCGCTGCGCGAGCGGCACATCGGGGTGATTTACATCACGCACCGGCTCGAAGAACTGCGCAGCATCGGCGACCGGGTGACGGTGCTGCGCGACGGGCAGACGGTCTATAGCGGAGCGTTGAGCGAGTTGTCGCTGGAAGAACTGATCCGGCATATGGTGGGGCGGGAGGTCAGCGCGATCTATCGCCGCGAGCCGGCGCCGCCGGGAGCGGAGCGTCTGCGCGTAACCGGGCTGACGCGCAAGCCGGTATTTTCCGATATCAGCTTTTCGATACGCGCGGGCGAGATTGTGGGGATGGCGGGGATGGTGGGGGCAGGGCGGACGGAGGTGTGCCGCGCGCTGTTCGGGGTCGACCGGATCGATTCGGGCGAGATTCGCGTGGACGGGCGCGTGGTGCACATCCGGTCGCCGCAGGATGCGGTTCACGCCGGTCTGGCTTTGATTCCGGAGGACCGGCAGACGGCGGGACTGGCGACGAATCTGGCGGTTGCCTACAACGTGACGATGGCCCATTTGGATCGCGTTTCGCGGCGTGGGGTATTGAATCTGGCGGCGGAGCGGGAGCTGGCGGCTGAGTTTGCCGAGAAGCTGCGAATCCGGCTCGATTCGCCGCAGCAGAAGGCGGGACGGCTGAGCGGGGGAAACCAGCAGAAGGTGGCGATTGCGAAGTGGCTGGCGCGGGATGCGGGCGTATTTCTGTTTGATGAGCCGACGCGCGGCATCGATGTTGGAGCGAAGGCGGAGGTATTCCAGGTGATGGATCAGCTGGCCCGCTCAGGGGCGGCGATTCTGATGGTCAGCTCGGAGATGCCGGAGCTGGTGCAGGTGGCGGACCGCATTCTGGTGATGCGTCACGGCCGGATCAGCGGGGAGCTGCCGCGCGGGGCGGCGCAGGAAGCGATCATGCGGCTGGCGGCGTTTGAGCGCGAACCGGGGAGGCTGGAGGAGACGGTACAGTGATCCAGCGGCTGCTGCCGTTTGTGACGCTGATCGCGCTGTTCGTGGGGCTGTCGATTGCTTCGCCGCATTTTCTGACGCACCAGAACCTGTCGACGGTGGCGCGGCAGACGGCGGTGATCAACGTCATGGCGCTGGGAATGACGCTGATTATCATCGCGGGCGGCATTGATCTTTCCGTGGGGGCGATCCTGGCGCTGGCGGGCGTGGGGGGGACGCTGGCGCTCCAGGCGGGGGCGCCGGTGATCGCGGGCGTGCTGGCGGGCGTTGCGACGGGGGGTTTATGCGGGATCATTAACGGCGTTCTGACCACGCAGCTGCGCGTTCATCCGTTCATCATCACGCTGGGGACGCTGGGCATTTTTCGCGGCGTGACGCTGCTGATCACCAACGGCTTGCCGGTGCTGGGGGTTCCGCGCTCATTTTCCTACCTTGGCGAGGGCAACCTGCTGGGCGTACCGTTCGCGCTGTGGGTGGTGCTGGCGTGCGCGGTGCTGATGCATTTCATCCTGGAGCACACCAAAGTCGGGCGCTACGCGTTTTCGATTGGCAGCAACGAGGCGGCAGCCTTTTATGCGGGCATTCCGGTGTCGTTTCATATCGCGGCGGTGTATGCCATTGGCGGGATGCTGACGGGGCTGGCGGGGATGATTGAAGCATCCCGGCTCATGACGGGGCAGCCCACGGCGGGGATCGGCTATGAGCTGTGGGCGATCGCGGCGGTGGTGATCGGCGGGGGATCGCTGCGCGGGGGAGAGGGCAGCGTGGTGGGGACGCTGATCGGCGGGTTTATTATGGGCCTGCTGTCGAACGGGTGCGACCTGCTGGGGACGAAGCCCTATGTACAGCAGGTGGTGATTGGAGCGGCCATTATTCTGGCGGTGACGGCGGACGAGGTCAGGAAGCGGCGGGTGGCGGCGTAGCGGCGGATGCGGAGGCGGCTTTGCGGCAGAGCGCCGCCGGCGCTGGGTTGGAGGCTGCTAAACTAAGAAACGTATGGCGATTCCCAACGTAAAGCGGTTCCGTCCCTACTGCCCGACGTGCGGTGAGAATTTCACGCTGATGGCGGTGCTGCCGAAGGGTGCGGACGTGGACGCGTATCTTGCGGATGCGGTGAACCGGCACGATCACAAGGCTTTCCAGGAGTCGAAGCAGCAGCACTTCAAGGTCCGCGTCGGCCAGCAGAAGCAGAAGAAGGCGAAGTAGGCGCCAGTTCCGGCGTCACAGTCTGGCCTTTAAAGTTCTGAGCGCTCGCAATCCCTCGGCGGAGACATCCGGATCGGGATCGGATGCGAGCGCCTCCAGATACTTGAGGGTATCGGCGTCTCCACTTCGCGCAAGCGCCTGTCCGAGATAAATCTTTTCATCCCTAGTTCCCTGCTGTAAGGCGGCGTAGAGCGTCCTGCGGATGCCGGGATCGCGAGCCAACTCCACGAGGTAGGCCTGGGCAACGCCGCGCCAAGCCTTTGAGTTCAAGGTATTGACCAAGTACTGCAAGGGGCTGAACTCGGTGAGTCCGTTATTGCCGAGCGCGGCGGCTGCGAATGCGAACGCCAGGCGCGCATTCATTTTTTTCTCGGAATCGAACATGCGGTTCATAGCCGGCAGGTCGGAAGGATTTTTCAGGCGGGCGAGGCCCTCGGCGGCGGCTGCGCGGAGGGCGTCATCCTTGTCGCTGAGGTAGGCGGAGTAGATCTTGCGATTGGATTCGTCGGGGAGCATGGCGAGGGCGCTCAGCGCGGCGCGGCGGATCTTCTCATTGCGGGCGTGATCGACGGCGTCGCGGACCTGGGGGATGGCCTGCTTGTTGCCGAGCAGCCCAGTGGTTTCGAGGGCGGCGATCTGGACCTTATCGTTGAGATCGCGGAGCAGGAAGGCGATGCGGGGGGCCGCGGAGGGATCGTGGATCTTCTGAATGGCGATGAGCGATTCATAGATGACGAGGTCGTCCTTGGAGTGAAGCGCCTGGATCAGGTCATCCAAGGCCGCGCGTCCACGGAGGATGCCGAGCGCGCGCGCAGCATTCGCGCGGGCCTCCATGCTGGCGCCGCCGGAGGCAAGCGTACCGAGCGCTAGAATGACATCGGGGCGCACCTGCACATACGGATCGATGACCAGGTCGTTGGTATCGGTCCAGCGTCCTTTAATGGCATTTCCCACGCGGCGGATAGAGCCGCTGAGGCCGGTTTTGATATAGCCTGGCGAGTAGAAATTCACAAGGCCGTCCGTCGCCCGGATTTGAACTTCGGGGTCGTTATCGCGAGTGGCCTGGATGAGCGGATCGACGCTGCGCGGACCGCCGATGTCATCGATGGCTTTGACGGCCTCGATTCGGACGTCCAGATCCGGATCGTTGAGGAAGGGCTGGATCCGGGCGATGGCCTCGCTGCCGGATTTGGCCAGATCACGGATAGCCTTCACGCGCTGTTTGGCGTCACCGCCGTTTTGCGCCGCCAGCGAAAGCGCGCACACGACGAGCGCCAACGGTGCGCCGAATGTTCGCATACTTTGAGCGTAGCGAGTCACCGGGCCGGCGACAAGTCTCGCACGCGCGCGAAATTGGGCGAATGCGGAGTCTGGAAATCGGCGCGCGAGCGGCCGCGCGGGAGGGAGGGTACGGTCTACGGATAGACTGCGGTGACCAGCATGCCGTTTTTGAGCGGGCGATCGGATGGGAGCGCGACGCTGTCGCCCTGGTTCAAGCCGGAGACTTCAGTGCGTGCGACGCTGGCGACGCCGAGAGTTACAGGGCGCCAGCGGACGCGGTCGCCGTCGAGGAGGAACACGCCCGTCTGTCCGTTATCGCGGCGGACGGCGCTCTTCGGTATGGTGAGGACGTTCTCGGCCACTTTGGAGCGGATCTCGGCGTTGACGTTGGTGCCGGGCAGCAGGTCGTGATCGGGGTTATCGATGACGCAGGTTACCTCGCCGACCTGCCGCGTGCCGAGAGGGATGACGGCGGTTGGAGTTTTTTCGACGGAACCTTTCCATTCACGTCCGGGGAGGGCGTCCCAAGTGATGGTGACAGGCATGCCGACGGCGACGCGGCCGAGATCGGGTTCGTCGACGTAGACGGTGACGCGGACGCGGTCGAGATTGCCGATATTGGCGACGAGGTCGCCGGCCATGAGGTAGCTGCCCTGATGAAGATCGTTGTGCTCTCCGAGCTGATAGACGATGCCGCTGATGGGGGCGCGGATGGAGGTCAGGGCGATGCGGGCGCGGGCGCCGCTGGCGGCGGCCTGGGCTTCGCGGAGACGGCCCAGGGCGACGGAGCGGTCGGTCTGGCTGACCAGGGCCGCGCGTTTCTGTTCGAGGCCCTGGATATTGACGAGCGCTTGCTGGACGCGATCGTGGGCGGCGGTGACCTCAGCGGCGGTGGCGGCCCCCTTGGCTTTGAGGCGCTGGAGCGATTGATAATCGCGCTGGGCGACGCTGAGTTCCTGGCGGGCGGCGGCCAGGGCGCTATCGATGGCGGCCATATCTGCGGAGCGACCGCCCTGTTGGAGCATCTGCAATTCGGCCTGGGCCTGCTCGACGCGGCCTTGGGCGGCGTTGAGGTCGGCCTGGAGCTGGCGCGTGTCGAGCTGGGCGAGGAGGGCGCCGGCGGCGACGCGCTGGCCTCGCTGCACGAAGATGCGCTCTACCAGGCCGGGCGTCTCTGCGCGGGCCGAGGCCCACTGGATGGGCTCGACCTTGCCGTTGGTATTCAGAGTGCTGACGACGGTTTCACGGGTGACCCTAGTGAAGGGAACTTCGGGCGGAGTCGCCCGGCGTGCAATCAGGAAGTACAGAATGGTCGCGCAGAGGACCGCGATGACGATCAGCGAAAGCCGTCTCAACAATATTTCTCCGTTGGGGGATGCGTGTCACGTCCTGGGCCGGGCGCAGTAGTCGAACAGCAATTGCCATTCGGCGCGCTGGATCTCGAGGGCGGCTTGTTCGGCGGCGGATCCGGGCCGGGCGGCCGCGCGCTCGCAGAAATGAATGAATTCGAACGGATTCCAGTGGTTGGCGAGCTCCAGTCTGGCATCCGCCAGTCTAACATCGGGATAGCGCGACAGGATTTGACGCGCCAGGGCGGCGAGGGCGGGGAAGACGGGATGCGTTCCCAAACGGCGGAACCAGTATGCGGAATTGGCGGGGTCGGGTTGCTGGCGATGGAGGATTGCGTGCCAGTAGCTGCCCTCGGGGGAGGGGTCGTCCTGCGCCAGGCGATGCGCCTCATCGAAGCAGGAAAAATACAGCCAGAGTCCGGCGAGGGCGCCCGCGGGGGCCTTGCTGTCGGGAAACAGATCGGTCGCGCTGCGGCCGCTTAATTCTTTTTGGGCCTGCTCGGATGAGCACTGGCGCGCGATCAGGGGCATCAAGCGCTCGCCGCCGCCGTCGAGCGCCAGAATGCGGCGGATGCGCTCACCGTACCTCGACGGGTCGAAGTTCATGGAAACAATGCAATTCTATTGTGGCATGGCGATGAAATTACACTGAAGGCGTGGGCGAGATCACGGCCTTGGCGCTATCGGCGGGCGGAATGTTCGGAGCGTACCAGGCGGGGGTATGGAAGGCGCTTGCGAATGAAATCCGGCCGGATCTGGTGGTGGGGGCGTCCGTTGGGGCGCTGAATGGCTGGGCCATTGCAGGCGGCTGCGGCGGCGAGGAGCTGGAACGGTACTGGCTCGATGAGCGGCGGCGGCTGGGGCTGGCGTTTCCGCGTTCGGTTTGGGATGGCGTGTTGGACAGCGCGGCATTGGACCGGACGGTGAAGGAACTGTTTGAGGCGTTCCGACCTCGGATCCGGTACGCGGTGGTGGCGACGGATCTGTTCAAACTGCGGCCGCGCATTTTTGAGGGCGAAGAAGTGAGCTGGCAGCACCTGGCGGCGTCCTGCGCGGCGCCGGGCTGTTTCGAGCAACGGCGCATCGGGGGGCGGATTTACAGCGACGGCGGCCTGTTGTCCGCCTTGCCGGCGTGGGCGGCGAGGGAGCTGGGCGCGACGCGGATCATCGCGGTGAATGCGCTTCCCCGGGCGCCATCGGTCGTCATTGGCATGCTGGCGGGCGGAATGCGGCGCATTTCCGGTTTCCGTCCGGAGTTATCGGAGGCGCCAGGCGCGCTGCGGATCGAGCCGCGGGAGCCGCTGGGAAGTCTGACGGATATGCTGCGGTGGAACCGGAGCAAGATCGCGCGCTGGATCGCACAGGGGGAGCGCGATGGGGGCGCATTGAAACATTTGTTTTCGAAATGTTTTGAGCGAGAATAGTTCTTACGCCATGCCGACATATCGCGTGTTCCGGCTGAAGGAGAGCCTGCGGCAACAGTTTCGGGCCGCGCCGCATCTCAGCGGCGTCGCCGCGGTGAAACCAAAAGACTACGAGGAGGCGTTTCGCGTAGACGCTTCGACGCCCTATGCGGCGTGGCACTTGCTGCGCGGCAGTGAGCGGGAGCTGGGTCCGGGCGACCTGCTGGAAACGCCTGAGGGGGAACTCCGGATTTTAAAATATATCGGCTTTGAAGAGGCGCGCTGGGTGTTGCCGGAGTCCAAGACGGCGGCGAACGGCGCGAGGACGGAAGCGGAGGCGACGGATGAAAACGCCGCGCTGGGGGCGGCTGATGGGCTAAAATAAGGGCGAACCCTATGCACCAACATGGGGGCGCAGGAGACCGTATCAACTCCTACGCCCTGGTTTCATACGTGCCTGGACGGTTGGGCGCATTTCTGGATCGCGTGAGGCGGGAATTGGTGTCAACCTGCGTCGCCCAGTCGCACATCACGATTCTCCCGCCGCGGGCTGTATTCGCTCCTGAGAGGGTGGTGACGCGACAGCTTCAGACAGATCTCGACGCATTTTCGAAGTTTTCAGTACATCTGACTGATGTACAGGTATTTACGAGCACGTCTGTGGTTTATCTGGGGGTTGGGCTGGGGTGCGATCGTCTGATTGAGATGCACGCGGCGCTCAATCACGGCAGCCTTGAGTTCGAGGAGCAGTTCGCATTTCATCCCCATGTCACGCTGGCGCAGGGGCTGAGCCCGGAAGTTGTCGGTCAGGTGGCTGATCGCGCAGCGCAGCGGTGGGCGGAATTCGACGGGCCGCGGCATTTCGACGTGGATCGGCTGACCTTCGTGCAGAACACGGTTCATGACTGCTGGGTGGATCTGGAGACATTCACTCTGGCGGATCTCGAACTGGCCGCGCTCGAACGGGCGTCGTAGGAGGTTTTTATGCCTGATCGAACATCTCCAATTGGTCCGTCTTGCCGGCTTTTTCCGGCGGCTTGCGACGTTTTCGCAACGGACTGCCAATAACGCCGACGACCTGCACCTGACGCAACGCCTGGCGCGGCACGAAGATGCGCTGGTTCTGGGAAGCGGGATCGGGCGCGGCGACCGTAAATCCGTAGGTTTCGACGGCCAACAGGTTATTGGGAATGACGCCTTCCATGATGTCGCCATCAAGAAAAAGAAGGCGGAGCCATATGCCTTCGGTCTTGGGGCGGACGGTGAAGACGCGGTTTTGCTTCCAAACGGGCGAGGAGTCGAAATCGCGTACGAAGCAGAGGGCTTTCACCTCGCGGTAGGGCAATCTGGCGACGGCGCCGGCGGCGGTGAGGAGTTCGATTGCGTCCGGCTGGAGTGAGGTCTGGGGGTCGAGAAACCCGCGCAGCGGCTCGCGGTCAAACCGAACGGCCACGACCTTTTTGCTGGTCGATCCCCGGCCGGCGGCTTGTGCGCTTCCAAACAATTTTGCGGATATTGTATCATTGGCTCAATGCAGGATGGCGCCGCTTTATCCGTGAGGATAAAGACCTTTCTTGACTTTTGCCGGGTTGAGAAGGGGCTGGCGCCGAATTCGATCGATTCGTACCGCCGCGATCTCGGAAAATTTGAATCGTATTTTCCGGGCGCGAACGGCGTTCCGGACGCCGAGCAGATCCGGCGCTATATTGACTCGCTGTATGGCTGCGGATTATCGAGCCGGTCGATCGCGCGGCACACGACGACGCTGCGGAATTTTTATCGATTCCTGGTAGCCGAGCGGGCGATCGAGAGGGATCCTACCGAGCTGCTGCCCCTGCCCAAGCACTGGTCGACGCTTCCCAAGCTGTTGAATCGCGAGCAGGTTGAAGCGATTCTGCGGGCGCCCGACCCGGCCCAGCCGAAGGGCGCAAGGGATCGTGCGATGCTGCAACTACTGTACGCGACGGGCGTTCGTGTTTCGGAGCTATGCGGCCTTCGGACCGGCGATATCGAGATGGGGCTGGGGGTGGTGCGCGTGACGGGGAAGGGCAACAAGCAGCGCCTGATACCGGTGGGAAAACCCGCGCTGGCGGCTGTGGCGGCGTATCTGGAAACGGGGAGGCCGGGGCTGCTGAAGGGGCGGGCCAGCGCATACCTGTTTGTGACGGCGAGAGGAGGGCGCATGACGCGGCAGGGTTTTTGGAAACTGCTGGCGGGTTATGGCCAGAAGGTCGGGATATTCCATCATTTAACGCCGCATGTGATCCGGCACTCGTTCGCGACGCATTTGCTCGAAGGGGGCGCCGACCTTCGCAGCGTCCAGACCATGCTGGGCCACGCTGACATCGCCACGACGCAAATCTACACGCATGTCGTGCGGTCGCGGCTCCGACAGGTGTTCGATCGACATCATCCGCGCGCTTAGGCCGAATCGGGGGACGGCGCCGGATAAAGGCACAATTCGATGAGCGACTACATGTTCATGCTGGAGAGCCACCTGACTCCAGACCAGAGCAGGGCGGCTGCGCAAGTACAGCAGTTTGCGGCGGAAGCGAATGTGAACCTGTTTCTGACCGGCGGGGCCATGCGCGACATGGTAGGCGGTTTTCCGATTCGCGATCTCGATTTTACGGTGGAGGGCAATGCCGTCAAGCTGGGCAAGACGATTGCTGCGAAAACCGGGGCGGAAATTCTCGAAACCGACGAGAATCGAAAGACGATCGAGTTGAAGTTTCCGGGCGAGGTGACGGTGGGCATCGGGATGGCGCGGCAGGAGCGGTACAGCCGTCCGGGCGCCCGGCCTTCGGTGCAGCCGGCGACGATTCATGAGGATCTTCGATGCAGGGACTTCACGGTGAACGCGATTGCGCTGTCGCTGAACCGGGCGTCGCGCGGCTTGATTCTGGACCCGACCAACGGGGTTGGCGATATCGAGCACAAGGAACTGCGGGCGGTTTCGAACTATTCGCTGTACGACGACCCTTCACGAATCCTGCGGCTGATCCGGTTCCGAGTGCGGCTCGGGTATGCGATCGCGGAGCGGACGGCGGCGCAATATCAGAACGTGCGTCAGGCGGGACTGGAGACGAAAATCACTCCGGAATCGCTGAGGCACGAGCTGCGCGCGATCGCCAATGATCCGAATGCGGGCGAGATTTTACAGGCGCTCGAGCAGGAGCGGTTGATTCAGCTGTTTTCGCCGGCGCTGGAAGGTTCCAAGCTAAACCTTGCGGCGTTTGCGAAATTGCAGAAGGCGCGCCAGATTGCGCCGTTCGGGGCGGAATTCCCGGTGGACAACATGGCGCTGTTTCTGTATTTCGTCACCGAGAAGCTGAGTCCGCGGGAGCGAACGGCGCTGATTAAGGCGTGCGGGCTTGAGAAAGCGGACGTGAGCGGCTGGCAAAAGCTGGAGGCGGCGTCCAAGAAGCTCGAAAAAGAGCTGAAGAACGCGAAATACCAGCGCGCTTCAAAGCTGTATGCGCTTTTGTCCGAGGCGGCGGGCGAACAGATGTTGTTTTTGCTGGTCAAGAGCGGGGAACGGATCGTGATCGATCGGATCAAGAATTACCTGCAAAAATACCTGCCGGCGGCTCAGGAGATCACCGACAAGGAAGTGATCGCCGCGGGCGGGCAGCCGGGCACGCCGAAAGGCCGGAAGCTGCGGGCCGATCTCATTGCCAAGCGGCTCGACTCGCGTCCGAAGAAGGTCGCGCCGCCTGCGGAGAATCTCTCCGCGACGCAGGCGACGGCTGCGCCGGCCAAGACGGGGCGAGGGTGAGGGGGCGTCACGGCTTCTGAAGGGCGCGCATCTCGCGCTGCAAGTTCTGTTGCTTGATCTCTCGCACGCGCGCCATGGCCTTTGCGGCCTCGGCCGTGCGCCCGCGCTTGGCCAGCGCGCGCCCCAGCTCGTAGTAGATGGAAGCTTCGTCGGGATTCATGGCGGCCGCGGACTGGAGCAGGGAAATGGCGGTTTCAATCTGATTCTGTTGAAGCCGCGCTTTGGCGAGGTAGAAGTAGGCCCCCCACAGTCCGGGGTTCAGATCGCGTGCGTGTTCGAGGAGCGGAACGGCCTCGTCGAGCCGGTTTTGCTGGGCCAGACAGGCGCCGAGATAGTAATGGGCTTCGGCGTCGTTCGGGTTCTGCTGGATCGCGAGCCGGAGCTCGGACTCGGCTTGAGGAAGCCGCTCGCTGAGGTAGGTCTTTCCGAGTTCCAAATGCGCTCCGGGGTATTGCGGGTCGATGCGCAGGGTTTCCTGGTAATGCGCGGCTGCATCGTCGAAGCGGGCGCTCTCGTAATAGGCGCGACCCAGGAGGAAATTGGCCTTGGCAGGCGGGGCGGTCTCGATCACCAGCTCGAGGGTCTGCCGCGCCTTGTCGGGTTGATTGTTCTTCAGGTAGGCGACTCCCAGCAGGTAGAGCGCCCCGGCATTGGACGGGTCGGCTGCATGCAACTGTTCGAGGGCTTGCAGCGCCGGCCGGATTTGGCCGCTGGATAGTTGCGCGGCGGCGAGCAGTTCGCGGGCGCGGGCGTTCTTCGGATCGAGCGAAACGACCTTGTTGAACGTGGTCCGCGCCTCCAGGTACGACTCCTGCTTCAAATAGACGAGTCCCAGGTTCATGAGAAGCTGCTTGTCGTCAGGGGCCAGCCGCAGCGCGCGCCGGTACATGGCGATGGCTTTCTCCGGGCGGTTGGTGCGGGAATAGATGACTCCGAGATTTCCCATCGCGCCGATGTGGCCCGGCGCGCGATCGAGCACGGTTTGGAAGCCCGCCTCGGCCGTGCGGTAATCTCCCGCGGTCAGCGCGCGGGCGGCGTGCTCGAAAATCTGCGGCAGAGTGTCAGCCGCGAAACCCAGAGCCACGCAGCCAATCGTGACCAGCGGCAACCGCACTACAGGCGATTCTATCGCGGGCCGGCGGGTGCGCGCACTCACTCAGAAATACAGCTTCATGGCCATTTGCAGGCTGCGCGGATCGCGCGTCGAGTTCACCTGGCCGGAGGTGCCAATCGTCCCGCTGGTCACGGGAGCGCCGGGGTTGGCGGCGGATACGCCCGTATTCACGCCGGCCCACTGGGTGTGGTTCCAGACGTTAAAGAACTCGAAGCGCAACTGCGTGGTCACGCGTTCGGTGATTTTGGTGTTTTTGAACAGCGACATATCCCAGTTGTTGATACCGGGAAGGCGCAGCGTGTTGCGTCCCAGATTGCCGAGCGAGCCGTCCACCGGACGTCCGAAGGCGAGCGGATTGAAGTAGCTGTAGCGGGTCCGTGTGGAGGGATAGATGGCGCCGCCGATGTAGTCCGCGCGGACGCCGCCGCCGAGGGTTCCGGGGTTTCCGGACGTCGTGACGCTGGCCGGAGGGCCACTCCAGAACCGCGTGATGCCGTTCACTTGCCAGCCGTCAAGAACCGCCTTCGCGATGCGGCTGTTGGGCGACAGCTTCGAGCCGAAATTGGGCAACAGAAAGACGTAATCGAAGTTAAACACATGCGTGCGGTCAAAACCCGACGGAGCATACTCGCGATGGCGGTCCAGATAGTAGCCGATGGCTGTCGTATCGGTGTCCACCTCGTCCATCGCCTTCGACCAGACGTAGGAGGCGTTGAAGGTAAGGCTTCGGGCGAACCGCCGGCTGACGCGCATCTGGAGCGCGTTGTAGTTGCTGACCGCGCCAAAATCGGTGTAATTGATGCTGTTGTAGCCGCGGTACGGGCGCACGGCCTGCGTTGTATTGTTCGCGTCTCTCAGGATGGAGGTATTGACGGTCGTGCCCAGCGGAAGCTGGTTGATGTCCCGCACGTACATCAGATGGCGCGCAGCATTTCCAACATAGGCGACGTCGATGGAAGTGTCTTTGGTCAGCTGCCGCTGAACGTCGAACGTCCAGGAGTAGATGGTCGGGATCTTGCCGGCGCGATCGATGGCGGTGACGTTGACCGGGAATCGCGTTCCGCTGGCGACCAGCGATGAATTGACCTGATCGATGTTGCCGCTGTAGAGGCTGGGCGTGTAGGAGAGGGGCGGGTTGCCAAGGCCGTCGAAGTAGATATTGTTTTGACGGATCCGCTCATAGAACCAGCCATAGCCTGCGCGTATCGAGGTTTTGCCGTCGCCGAAGGGATCCCACGCGATTCCGATGCGGGGCGCCCAGTTGTTAAAGCGATGCTCGACGCCGCCAAGCGGCAGCCCGTTGGAGCCCTCCTGCACCATTCCGTTGAACGGATTGCCGGAGCCCGGAACAATGCTGCCGTTTTGAAGGCCGGGCGCGGTATTAATCTGGACCGCCTGGGCGGGGTTGTAAGCGGAGGGGATGAAGTAGTTTTGCAGATATTGCCCGTAGGTGTTGGTCGGACCGAGATAGGCCCAGCGCAGACCGTACTCGAGCGTCACTCTACGGCTGACTTTCCAGCTATCCTGCGCGAACGCTTCCACGCCAATAAACCGGAATGAGCCATAAAAGCGTCCGTTGCTCTGGCTGATGCTGGTGTAATTTCCGAGCAGCATGTTTGCGGTCTGGTTGTTGGTGTCGTTCAAGTTCTGCGGATTCGGAGCGAAATTGATATTGAGCGCGTCGGTCCAGGCGGGTTGCTGGCCGTTGTTGTTGCGATTGACGAAGATGCCGGTTTTGAAGGTATGGGCGCCGAGGACCTTGGTGAAGTTGTCCGTCAGGGCGAAGGTTTTGCCTTCACTCACCCAGTTGGATGCGAAGGAGGAAATATTGCAGCCGGTCCCGCAGCTGAACTGCGGAAACTTATTGCGGGTGTTCGAATTGGGATAGAGCTCCTGGAATTTAAAGCCGAGGGCGTCGCGATCATAAGCGCTCTTGGGCGTGTCTTCGGTGATGTCGACAACCTGGGTGAGGTGGTTGTAGGTGAAGATAAATTCGTTGGTCGTGGTTGGCGAGATGACATTGACCAGGTTCCACGCCCAGCTTGCGCCGGGTTTCTTGCGATATTGGGGCAGAACGGGGTAGGAGTTGCCTGAAAAAATGCCCAGCCCCTGGCTTTCACGCTGCGCGTCGTCCACCCAGCGGAAGAAGAAGTTCGCTTTCGAGCTAATGGCGTAATCGACGCGAAGAGCCTTCTGATCCTTTCGGAACCTGTAGATATCCTGCATGGGCACGCGGACCAGGGAAGGATCTGTGGCGATGGGAACTCCTGCCGCGCGATTCAGCTTGTTCACCACGTTCAGAAAGGCGGGAGCGTTCTGGCTCCACATGGATTTCGGCACGATATTGCCGGGGAACGGCTGGCCGCCGATAATGTTGTTGGCCTGATCGCGCACGATGGTACCCGGCTGGAATACAGTGCCGACGTTGAAGTTGGTATTCCGGATTGTGACCGCGCTGCCGTCCGCATTGAATTTCAGCGCCTTTGTAAAGTCTCCGTTCAGCAGATCGGGCGCCACGGTGTCGACATACGGCGTGGCGTTATTGGGACGGCTGGCGCGCGTTCCCTCGTAGTTGAAAAAGAAGAAAACGCGCGGGTCCGACCGGCGCGAGACTCTGCCGAGATACAGCGGACCGCCGAGGTTTCCTCCAAACTGATTGAAATTCAACTTTGCAGTCTGGCCGGTGGTGTCAAACGGCTTGCGCGCGTCGAAGGCGTTGTTGCGCAGGAACTCGTACGCCGTGCCATGGAACTCTCTGGAGCCGCTCTTCATGGTTGCAGAAAGCAGAATTCCGGGGTTGCGTCCGTATTCCGCATTAAACACGCCGCTTTGTTCCTTGAATTCGCCGACCGCATCCATGCTGAGCTGCGTGTACTGGCCATCGTTGGCGCCGACGTCCGTGTTAATGGAGCCGTCCAGGTAAAAATTGTTTTGGCTTCCGCGCATCCCGTTCACGTTAAAGGAGTCAGTGTTGTTGAACGCAAGGCGGAAATCGGAAGCATCGTTGGACACGACTCCGGGCAGCGTTCTCATGAGCGATTGGAAGTCCCGGCCATTCAAACTGAGTTCCGTTACCTGGCGCGAGGTGATGACGAATCCGCGCTGAGCGGTGCTGGTTTCGACCAGCGGAGTCTGAGCCTCTACTGTGACGGTTTCCGCAGTTTGCCCGAGCTCCATGGTCAGCGGACCGAGATTGATGATCTGGTTTGGATCGAGCACCAGTCCCTTGCGGTCGAAGGTTTTGAATCCGGGATTCTCGATTTTGATCGTGTAGACGCCTTGCAGCAGGGGCCGCAACTG
>Ga0070740_10002713_pt1 | contig 20013 bp, 16 predicted proteins | sample Coa_R2_FD_67286 | JGI IMG/M metagenome (GOLD analysis project Ga0070740, IMG submission 67286) | Surface soil microbial communities from Centralia Pennsylvania, which are recovering from an underground coalmine fire - Coalmine... | ecosystem: Environmental > Terrestrial > Soil > Unclassified ...
AAGCGGCGTGGGCTTGCCGCGGGGCTGACCGCGGCGGGCTTTGGCGCTGGGGCGGCTTTGACGGTAGTGCCGCTCACGCGATCGCTGAACGCGAGCGGATACCAGGCGACATTTTTCAAATTCGCGCTGATTCAGGGAATTGTGGTTCTGTTTGCGGCGATCGCGCTCAAAAAACCTCCCAAAACTAGCGTCGCAAGACAATCCAATCCAAATCTGGTGCAAACCCAGGTGGATAAGACCCCCTTGCAAACATTGAGCAGCAGCCTTTTTTGGATTATGTATGCCGCATTCGTGCTGGTTGCGGCGAGCGGCCTAATGGTTACGGCGCAACTTGCGCCCATCGCCGCGAGTTTCAAAATTGCTAAGGTTCCCGTGACGCTGGTTGGCTTTACGATTCCGGCGCTGACCTTTGCGCTTTCGATGAATAACCTCATGAACGGCATTGGCCGGCCGCTCTTCGGCTGGATCTCCGATTTGATTGGTCGCGAATCGACGCTGTTTCTGACATTTCTGGCCGAAGGATTCGCGGTGCTGGCACTGGCGGAGTACGGACGAAATCCAGCGAGCTTTGTACTGATAGCGGCGTTAACATTTTTGGTGTGGGGCGATATCTACAGCATCTTTCCGGCCCTTACCTCGGACCACTTCGGCAAAAAATACGCCACGACAAACTATGCGCTTCTGTATACGGCCAAAGGTTGCGCGGCGCTATTTGTGCCGCTCGGCAGCGTGATGGCGTCGATGACGGGTACCTGGTTCACCACCCTTTTGGTGGCAGCGATCGCTGATGTTGCAGCGGCCTTGCTGATGATTGGAATTGTAAGGCCCATGCGTTTGCGGCAGGTTCGCCAGCAGCAGGCAACGGCGTTTTCGGCAGCAGACTGAACTCTCGGCTGTAGAGTCGTGTCAAAAACAGAGGCCGCTCGGCGATGCGAGCGGCCTTTTGAGGTTGGTTGCGGTTGCGGTGTTTGCTGCCGGTTTATTCCTTCTCAAGTTCCGTGCGGAAGGGGATGACCCCCGGGATCAGCCATTTCTCCCACATCTGGTCAATTTTCTCCTGGAAGTAGGCGAAATCCTCGTCCTTAAAGTGAGCGAAGCGTCCCTGCCTTAGCAGATAATCGCGGACGGGAAGCCGCTTGTAACGGCCCTCGGCGATCTCCTTCGTCTTACCGTAAAGCCTAAGAACGCCATTTTCCACTTCATATAACGGCCAAACGCCGGTGGTGACGGCAAGTTCCCCCAGTTCGTGTGAGATCATGGGGTCGTAATCCCATCCCTTTGGGCACGGATCGAGCGAATGAATGAACGTGGGGCCGCCGATAGAAAGTGCCTTGCGGACGCAGTTCATGGCTTGCAGCCCGTAAGACATATCGACGGTCGCGACGTACTTGCACTCCGGGTGACCAGCGGCGAGCATTCCGGCCATATTCTTCTTCCAGCGGTGGTGCAGGATCCTCTTCACTTTACCTGGCGGACTGAAAGTGGTGTTTGCACCGTAAGGAGTGCTGCCTGAAAGCTGAATATCCGTGTTGGCGTAGGTTTCATTGTCATACATCAGGATCAGTAGGTTGTAATCCGGATGCGTGAGGGTAGCGGAAATGGCGGCGAGCCCCATGTCCGCGCCGCCGCCGTCACCACAGAATGCGATGACGTTAATGGGTTCCTTCTTCATTTTGCCTTTACGCATCAGCGCCTTCAGGCCGGCTGCAGTGCCAAGTGCGGCCGAGCCGCTGCTGCCGAGCTGCGTATGCATCCACGGTACAACCCATGACGTGCTGTAGTACGTCGTGTTGGCGACATACATGCAGCCAGTGCTGCCGAGCACAATCGTGCGCGGGCCGGCAGCCTTGGCCATCATCTTCATCACTAGGGCGGACTCGCAACCCTGGCAGGTGCGATGTCCTGAGGTGAAGAACTCCTCGAGCGGGATTTTTTTCTGTCCCTTGATCGGCTCCAGCTTTGGGAGCGGATAATCTATCGTTGCCATCGCTTTCAACCTCCTCGTCGGCCTTCTGTTTGTGCTCGGCAATACAAAGAAATTTTGTTACTCGCGGACCCCAATCCATTGCGTAAGCGGTTCTGCCTTGCCGGCCCCAGCGGCGAAGGTTATATCGGACATTTTTTCTACGTCCGGAACAGTAACTTCACGCCCGCCGAGACCGCAGATGAAGCCGATCACGGGTGGGCGCTTGGTTGCGTGATACATGGCCGTGCGAACTTCGGTGGCCAGCACGCCGCTGGAATACGGTGAACCGAGCGAGAAATCGCGATCAATCACGCCAATAGCCTTGAACCGCGACAGCGATTTGGCCAGTTCTTCCGCAGCAAACGGTCGGAACCAGCGGACGCGCACCAGCCCAACTTTCTTGCCTTCTTGACGCATCTTGCGGATGGCCACTTTCACCGGTGTTGACAGTGTACCCATGCCGACGAGCACGATATCCGCATCTTCGGTCATGTATTCTTCGAAGAATGGATTGCCATAGCTCCGGCCGATGATCTTCTCGTATTCCTTATAGGCCTCCCGGATCACTCCCATGGACCGATCCATAGCGGCGGCAGTTTGACGGCGAATTTCCATCAGCCAGTCTTCGTTCGCTTGCGGTGCAACCGAGATGGGGTTGTCGGGATGCAGCAGCAAATCGCCGCGATCATAACGCGGAAGGAACTCGTTTACCTTTGCCTGCGGCGGGATTTTGACCAGAGCTTGTGAATGTGTGAGAAACGCGCCATCGCAACTGATGGCGCACGGCAGAAAGATGCGGCGGTCTTCGGCGACTCTGTAGGCGATGAGTGCCGTGTCGAGGGCCTCTTGCGCGCTATCAACCCAGACGAGTTGCCAACCGAGATCACGGACGGCAAGTGCGTCGTTGTGCTCTACGCCAAACGCTCCGGGATCGTCGAGGGCGCGGTTGCCCACCATCACGACCATAGGTACCCGCAGCGCGGGCGTGACCGTAAGGCATTCGAACGCATACATCCAGCCCACACCGCTCGACCCACAAAAGACGCGCGCCCCTACAGTGGAAGCGTGCTTTACGATTTCGAACTGGGAGTGCTCGCCCTCGGCCACAATGTATTCACAATCCATCTCGCCGTCGGCGATCAGTTGAGCAATATACTGGATGACCGTGTCGTACGGACGGATCGGATAGCCCGTAATCACGTCAACATCAGCCAACTTACACGCAACGGCGATGGCCTCACTGCCGGTGATCAGCGCAGTGTTTTCAGTTCCCTTGGTTGCTTCCGCAACGGCTGTCGGTGTCATAGGAATTCTCCTGGCGAAGCTCAGTCTCCCTCGGCGGCTGCAAGCGCCTCGGGGACCTGCTCCTCATATTGACCGCGATATCGGAAACCGTGTGAACGAATCGGGTGGCTTTCGATCTTATCTTTCAGCCATGAGTTATAACCATCTTTGTCCTTACGCCACATTTCCCATTGACTGGCATTATCACTGAAACCGATTTCGTTGACCATCGTGATGCAATTCGGGACCGGGCAGACAGCTTCGCAAACGCCGCAACCGCAGCAAGAGACCATATTGGCGTCGTAGAGACCTTCAGGAGTCACATCGAAACAGGAATCAGGGCATTGCAGCCAACACAGTGTGCACTTGATGCACGTATCGAAATTGACGACCGGCCGCATGGTGCGCGTAGAGAACTTCTTGAACGTGGCGTTGCGCTCCGGCTGGTATCCACCTGTTTTGCCAGTGACCGGATCCTTCATGGCATGGCCTTGAGCAATGCCGGGGATGCTGATGCCGTCCCGCATCTCGGTCCATTTCAGTAACTCGAATTCGTATGGCTTTTCGGGATTGCCCTGGTTCGGCTTGACGGTGACGGTTGTGAGTCGATCGTGCGCGCGCTGAGCCGAGGTCGCCTTGACCGGATTCTCCCCATCATCCAGGATCATTTCCTTCAATGTCTCGATCGAAAACAGCTCAGGCAATACGCGAGCGATCGCTCCTAGCACCCGCACATCGGTGTGATCATCCTTGAAGACCCACAGGCCTGAGAAGCTTGGAATGCCTTTTACGATCGCGAGTTTGTACGGAGTTTCTTTGCGGTGGCACATGGCGATCAAGGTTTCGGGTTCTTCGCGTGAAGTGAGGATCAGGGTGCCGTTTGGCTTGAGCAGCTTGTTGACGGGTTGCAGGCCATACCAAGCCCAGGACTCGACACCCTTACACATCGTGTCGTCCAGATTGACCGTAATATCGACTTCCTTGGGCTCGTACTTGGCCATTCCCTCTTCAAGCGTGATGTCGTCGGTCGCGACAATGGCAAAAGCCTTTGCCGGAATGCCGTTTCGTTCCGGGCTATCTCCGTAACGCCCGAACGAAATGCCCGGTTTGCCCTCTCGGTGAGCCGCCAAAACGATGCCTCGGCTGATGTGCTTGGCTAGAGTTTTCTGAAAGATTCCGCGATAAATGATTTCAACTGCGAATAACCGTCCCATAGGGGACCTCCCTCGCGACTACATTTGATCTAAGACAATGCCTTCAACTTCATCGATATGCCGTCGCATGGCCTTCTCGGCGGCGTGCGCGTCATGCTTGCGAATTGCATCCAGGATCCTACAATGGCCCACGAAAGATTTTTGGAGACGACCTTCCAACTGCAGCGACCGTTCACGCGTTTCGCGCAGCAGGTCCATGAACGCGTCCAAGACCTTCAGAACGACGCCGTTTCTGGCCGCTTGGGCGATCGCGTAATGAAATTCCGAATCTTCTTCGATCGCCAATTTGCCTTGAGAAACCTTTTCTTTTTGCCGGTGCAGGATCTCTTCCATATATGCGAGTTCTTCATCCGTGGCATTCCGCGCAGCACGGCCGGCCAGCGTTGGTTCGATCATGTGGCGGAATTCGAGAAGATCGCCGATCAATTCGCGCTGGCGGAAAAGGACCGTCGCTAGGGGATTAATCAAGGATTTCGCCGACGGGTCGCATACAACAGTACCCTCGCCTTGCCGTGGCTCGACCAGACCCATCAGTTCAAGAGTGCGGATGGCATCGCGTAGCGAACCCCGACTGACTTGCAGCATTGCCGCTAGTTCGCGCTCTGCAGGCAACTTCTCTCCGGGTTTGATCAAGCCATCACGAATCATGCGCTGCAGCTGCTGAGCGGCCTGCTCGTAGACTTTCGTTTTGCGGACGGCTTCGAATTCGGATTTCGCGAGCGCCACGTGTTTATGCTTAGGTATAGATTCTGGTCCAATGATCGGACCATTGGACACCTTCGAATCAATTTTTGTCAAGAGCTTTTTGGTCCTAGTCGTGAACACCGGTGAGCTAGCCCGCTCACCAGTTCGCGGATTCTTATAGAAACACTGACCTTCTAAAAGAACCTGATCTACCGTACCTGTTCCTCCTTTGTCCATCTGGCCAGTCGCCCCGACGGGCATGTGGACTGTAGCCTTTGAGTTGCCTTATCAGCGTCCCTTTGTCAGGAGGCACCATGCTCGACCTCTTCGCCTTTAACGAATTTCGAGAAGGATTGGCCAAGATGCGAGACGGCGAAGCAGATAAGGCGATGGCGCTTCTTCGTCATGCCTCAGAGCGTGACCCTGAGAATCCCTATTATCTTTCCTACTATGGGCTGAGCCTCGCGTACGCTGAGGGCAAATGGGCCGATGCCGAACGCTTGTGCCATACGGCCGTCTGCCGCGCGCGACGCCAGGCGCAGCTTTACCTCAATCTGGCGGAAGTCTATGCCGCTTCCGGACGGAAAATTGCGGCGGCGGACACGCTGGCTCGCGGGCTGCACTATATGCCCGAGGACATCCGCCTGCAGAGCGAGATTGGCAAACTCGCTACGCGACGACCCCCAGTTATCAGATTCCTGCCTCGCGCTCATGTTTTGAATCGTATGTTTGGTTTCCTGCGACACAGAGTCTTGAGTTACGTTCCTCGCAGACGCTGGCTTCAGGTCAGAGAATCGGAAGCCTAGCCTCCGAACGTTCAAGCGCAATCCTTCGTTCCCCGTTAGTGGCCGAATCTGTCCTGTGTGTGACGCTGTGCTGGATATAATGGCGGCAGCATGCCGGGTTCTCCCGCAGCCTTGGTCCGCTGGCCTTTTGCTTCCGATCTAGAGCACCCGCTGCACCGGTTGGCTGCGCGTTGGATTTTCCTGCGAGCTCTCGGACTGATCTTCTTCTCTGCGTTTTATTCTCTACTGCGGCAAGTACCGGGATTGATTGGTCCCGACGGGCTGCTGCCCGCGCAGGGATACCTCGAAGCCGTGAGGCGGGCGATACCTGGAGTGTCGCGATTCTGGAGGGTGCCGGCTGTTTTCTGGCTAAGAAGCGATTCGTATGCCCTCGAGGCGGTTGTCTGGATCGGCCTGATCGCGTCGCTGCTGCTGATCCTGAATTTCTGGCCGCGTTTGACGATTTTCATCTGCCTCGTAGCGTACGTCTCTTTCATTAGCACCTTGCAGGCCTTTTCCTCATATCAGTCGGACGGGATGTTGCTGAGCGCAGGATTCATCAGTTTATTTTTTACTCCCTCCGGAATCTGGCCCGGCTGGGGAGAAGGGCGCCCGCCGTCGCGCGCTAGTTGGTTTCTGCTGCTGACGGTATGGTTCACGATCTATTTCGAATCTGGCATTGCGAAGATCGCGAGCGGTGATCCCGAATGGCGCCACCTCACTGCGATGGACGAGTACTACCAAAACGGCCCGCTTCCGACGTGGATCGGATGGTATGCGCAACATCTGCCGCATTGGTTCCAAGTAGGGACGGCAGCGTTTACGTTGGCAGCGGAGCTCGTTCTGATCTGGATGGCGGTTCTGCCGCGAATGTTTCGAATCGTTTTGTTTTGGCTACTCACGCCACTACAAGTCGGAATCATTCTGACAAGCAACTATTGTTTCCTGAACTACCTTGTCCTCGTATTGGGAATCCTCTTACTCGACGACAGGCACCTGGCGCTTTTTCTACCACGACGCCTACGCAGGCCGGAGATGCTCGACGGAGCCGGTGCGGTGCCTACACTTGCCGCAAAAACGAGCAGAATTGCCAGAAATCCTTGGGAATCAATCCGAAATGCAATGTCGCCACTTGGTTTTTGGGCAGGAGCGTTTTTCCAGGCTTGGGTTTTTTACGCTATTGCGGCGCAGCTCCTATGGATGCTTCTTCCACAAGCCCCCTTGCCGACGTCACCAGTCATTGGACTCGAGCCTTTTCGGATTGCGAATCAATATGGCCTATTTGCCGTGATGACCAGAGGGCGTTACGAAATCGAGTTTCAAGGCTCAAGGGACGGCAAGACTTGGACGCCTTATCCCTTTCGATATAAGCCTCAGGATCCGCGAGTTGCGCCAGGGATTTATGCGCCTTATCAGCCGAGATTTGATTGGAATCTGTGGTTCGCTTCCCTGGAAGGCTGGCAGCAAAATCGATTCGTAATCTTCACCGAAGAGCGCTTGCTAACAGGCTCGCCGGCAGTCCTCGATCTCTTCGCTGATAATCCCTTTGCGAATGCCCCGCCGACACAGGTGCGCGCGGTCGTCTGGCAATACTGGTTCAGTGACTGGGCGGAAAAAAAACAAGGATTCTGGTGGAGGCGGGAACTGATCGGCTTATACGCGCCCTCGCTCGAACGTGAGCCGGACGGCAAATTCATGATCTCGCAGTACCCCGAACCCGGCCAGAAAATCAGGGAATAGATCGTTCTGTTCTGGTTTGGAACTGCGGACTCTAGTATTTGTCCAAACGATTACCCCCAATCCGGCCTATCTCGTCTTTCGCACTTCCGAATCGGTTATATACTCCCCCGCGAAATTTTGATGGCCAGCGGATTAGGACCGTATGGCACCAAGGTTCTAGGACCGTTGGCAGTCACAACTAAAACCGAGCGCCCATTGGAGCTAGCGGACCCAGCCACTACTCTCCTCTCGCGCAGTGCTTCCACGGTCTTCGCGGAACGCTCCGGCGTACTGAGGGAGGGTAGGTAAATGTTACTCGCGGTAACGGCACTTTTACTGCAGTTCCCAGTCTTCTCACCGATCACAATTCGAGCTGCTGAAAAAGTCACAATAACAGATGTGAAGAAAGCCACCGATGTGGTTGTAATTTCGAATAGGCCGGAGAGTGCCAAAACTTCGCGCGTGGGTGTTCTGATCACGGATGCATTCCCAGCGGGTTCTGAGGCATCGGCTGCTTTTGAACCCGGACGGCTCGTTCCGAAACCGGTCGCCTCGTCTCCGGCGGAACCTGCTAATGCGGCACCAGTGGTGGCAACGTCGCTTGCGGCCGCGCCGGTTTATGGCCCCGCTTATATCCGGCCAGTAAAAGCTGTTTCAGACCGGCGGCAACGAATGGAATGGCTTGGGCTCAGCATTGCGGCGCATAGCGCGGCCGGCTTCGATGCTTGGTCCACGCGTCGCGTGCTTTCTTCGGTTCCGCAAGCCCAGGAGATGAATCCGTTTTTGCGGCCTTTCGCCGGAAACGCATCAATGTATGCTGCCGTTCAGGTAGCCCCAACAATCTTCGACTTCTTGAGCCGTCGGATGATGAATAGCCGGCATGAATTTCTGCGGCACACCTGGTGGCTGCCGCAAGCGGTCAGTGCTGCAGTGTCAGTTGCCAGTGGCGTGCACAACGTGGGTGTATATAATTCGCGGTAAGAAGTTAGGGCAAGGAAGCGTTCAGGATATTAGTGGAAATCGTGCGAAGTGGTTTCCGCTTGGGTGATATCTAGCGGACGCACGGATTCGGCCTTTACCGAAATAACATTCTCCTGATTTTGCAATTTCCCTTCAATAACCAGAAACTGGTGGTGTACGACGACAGTATGGTCTCGCTCGAAAAGCTGTGGCGTAATGATAGCGTTAGCGATTCCGGTTTCGTCTTCGAGGCTTAAAAATACAAAGCCTTTCGCAGTCCCGGGACGCTGGCGGGCAATGACGCTGCCGGCAATGCGCACAGGCGTGCCATCCGCAAGACTGTGAAGCTCCGTCGCTGACCGAATGCCTTGTTTTTGCAGTTCGTGGCGATGATAAGCTATCGGGTGCGGACCAACAGTCATTCCTGTTCCACGGAAATCTGCAACAAGCCTTTCCTCGGCAGTCATAGGCGCCAGGGGCGAGTTTCCACTCGCTGCAAGAGCATCCGATACCGATTCTGGATTGAATCCGACAACCGCGTAATCAAGTAACGGGCCGGCATTGCGCGCGGCGCGTTCCACTTGCCACAGCGCGTCGCGGCGATGAAAACGCTTAGGTGACGATTCCACGAAATTCAAGGCTCCGATTTCGGCGAGCGCCGTCAATTCCAGTTTCTGCAAATCAGATACGCGGAGTTTTAGATCCTCAATCGTACGAAAGGACCGCCGCGCGCGTTCCCGAATGATTTCATCCGCAATTGTTTCACGTAATCCTTTGACGTAACGCAGTCCCAGCCGGAGCGCGAATCCTTCACCATTTCTTTCAAGTTTGCAGAGCCAATCCGACCGGGTCACGTCAATGGGTCGGACTTTGAGGCCGTGCCGTTGGGCATCTTTGACAATTGTTGCCGGATGATAAAAGCCCATGGGCTGGTTATTTAAAAGAGCGGCGGTGAAAGCTGGCAAATAACGACATTTCAGGTAAGCGCTGGCATAGGCGAGCAAAGCGAAGCTGGCCGCGTGTGATTCGGGAAATCCATAGAGAGCAAACGAGACAATCGATTGCACTATTTTTTCCTGCGTTTCGGGATCAATGTGGTTTCGTTCCATGCCGCGCCTGAGTTTTACCTCCACATCTTTCATGCGCGCTTCCGAGCGCTTGAATCCAAACGCGCGGCGCAACTCTTCCGCTTCACCACCAGAGAAGCCCGCGGCAATCATGGCCATGCGCAATAGTTGCTCTTGAAAAAGGGGCACACCCAGAGTGCGTTCGAGAACTGGCTCGAGCGACGGGTGAAGGCAGTTGGGCGCCTCGCGCCCTTGGCGCCGTTTTAGATATGGATGAACCATTTTGCCGACGATGGGACCTGGCCGGATGATCGCGACTTGCACGACGATGTCATAAAAGCATTTGGGTTTCAGACGCGGCAAACAGGCCATTTGTGCACGACTTTCGATTTGAAACATGCCGATCGTGTCAGCCTTTTGCAGGGCTGTGTAAACAGCTTCGTCGTTCGCGGGCAGCCGGCCAAGGTCGATCTCCTGGCCGTAATCCCTGTTAATAATTTTCAGCGAATCTTCCAGGACAGCCATCATGCCCAAACCGAGCAAATCGACCTTCACGATGCCCATATCCGTGCAATCTTCTTTATCCCATTGCACGACGACACGGCCGGGCATGGTGGCCGGTTCGAGCGGGACAATGGAATCTAGCTGCCCCTGGCAAACCACCATGCCGCCGGAATGCTGCCCTAAATGGCGCGGCAAATCCTGAACCATCACGCAGAGATCAAAAAATTTGCGAATCAGCGGATGGCGGGCGTCAAGGCCCGCATCATGGAATTGACGTGCGAGCGTGTCGTTAGCATCTTTATATTCCCAGGCACCCACTAGCCCGGTCAGACGATTCAGCGTTTCCTCCTCAATGCATAAGGCTTTCCCGATTTCCCGAGCAGCAGAACGGCCACGGTAAGTAATCACGTTTGCCGTCATCGCGGCGCCCAATTTTCCATAGCGCTCATAAACATATTGAATTGCTCGTTCGCGCTGATCGCCGCTGGGAAGATCGAGATCAATATCGGGCCATTCGCCGCGCTCCTCGGAAAGAAATCGTTCGAAGAGTAGGTCCATTCCGATGGGGTCGACAGCAGTGATGCATAGCGCGTAACACACGGCGCTATTTGCGGCAGAACCGCGGCCTTGCACGAGGATATTGTGCTCGCGGCAAAACCGAACGATGTCCCACACAATCAGGAAATAGCCCGCAAGATCGAGTTTCTCGATCAGGTCCAATTCGCGCTCAATCTGTTTCCGAATGCGCTTATTGTTGTCAGCGATGCGAGATCCGTATCGCGCAATCATGCCTTCATAGGTCCGCTCACGCAGAAATTGCATAGCGGATTTGCCATCGGGCACCGGATATTTCGGGAATTCGTAACCCAAATCTTCCAACGTAAATTGCAGGCGAGACGAAAGCGTTTGGGTATTGGCGATCGCTTCTGGAACGTCGGAAAACAAGCGCTCCATTTCGGCAGGCGATTTCAGATGGCGTTCGGAATTGCGCGCGAGCAGGCGTCCGGCGCTATTCAAATTGCGATGATTGCGGATGCAGGTAAAAACGTCGAGAACTTTGCGTTGGTGCGGAATTGCATGGCACACGCCATTTGTGGCCAGCAGAGGCAATGATAATTTGCGCGCAATTTCAATCGCGGCTTGATTACGCGTCTCTTCTTCACGGCAGAAATGCCGTTGCAATTCGATGTAAACATTCTCATGGCCAAACAGATCACAAAGCTGCCGGACCATTTGTGTTCCCAGATCAATTCCACCTTGTCGGAGCGCGTGCGTCAGAGGGCCTTCTTCACCGCCGGTGAGGCAAATCAGGCCCATGGTGCGTCCAGCGACATTTTCGGTTGCAATGCTGCCTTTGCCTTTTGGCGCATTCAATTTCATGTGCGTAAGCAGGCGGCAAAGGTTTTGATAGCCCGCGCGAGTTTCAGCGAGCAAGGCATAGCGCCAGCCGGCGCATGAGGTAACCTCAACTCCAATGTGCGCCTTCATTGATACTTTCTTTGCCGCGAGATAAAAACGTGGAGCGCCATATACGCCGTCGCGATCGAGCAGGGCCATTGCGCCCATTCCTTGTTCGGCGCAGGCGGAGGCCAATTCTTCCGGAATTGAGGCGCCTTCGAGAAAACTGAAAGCGGAGCGTGCGTGTAGTTCGGTATACATCAGTCGTACATCCCCGCAACGAACCACGCTTGCTGCAGCGTGTCAAAGAAAATCCTGTAAACAGTTTTTTGCGGCTCGGCTGATGCATTCTCGATTGCATTTGCGTTTGCAGCAGGCGATCTCTGAATTTCAATATCCCATTCCTGTCGATCCCAAGCGTCTTCACGCCACCATTCCCCGGAAGTTCGCCATGGCCCGGAGGCGACTGTGACTTTGCCATGCATATTGGCAAACGAAATGTGCACGGGGCGGCCCCCACGCAAACTCACCTTTGCGCGAGCAGCGGGACGGAAAACACGGAAAGCGGCTACTGGTTCGCGACCTGCCGGAAATCCAATATTGTTTTCGATACCCCGCGTACTTTGTGCCGGGGCGAACCGGCTGATTTCGAAAGCGTCCGGTCGGTGGCTATCGATTAACCGAGGCGAACCGATATTCGACTTACCTACTAAATTGGCAAGCCGCGCAATCGTGAGTTCCAGCTTTGCCGAATCGGGAGCAGAAGGCAGGAATAATCCTTCCTGCCGCATTCGAGGCGGCGCAGCATCGGCGGCAATCAAAATATGTACGATTGAGGCAGCCGGAGGATCAGATTGCAGATGGAGGCGCAGCAGCTTCAAAAGCATTTTGGCATCGTGCATGGCCACAGGCAGGGTAAAAGTCTTCTCGTATGTTTTCTTTGCATCGGTGTTGGAGTCTTGCGGAGCATGCATCGATTCACCTTGGGAATAAGTATCTAATGTGAACCGCAGTCGGATTGCAGATGCAGCCATGGATCTTGCTGATAAACGTGCGCACAATTGATCGAGCAGTCGTGCGAGCAGAAACGTGAGCGGTTCAAGTTCTTCGATCGCATATTCGAGCGCCATCTCTTCTTCGAACCGAAGTTGTGGCTCGGCCAAGATCATGGAACGCACGCTTGCGCCACGAGCCCATTGATGGAATTGAACGCCTTGCTGCCCCAGCCGTTCAGAGAGTTCGAGCAGAGGAAGTTTCGCCAAATCTGCGCAGGCGCGTACACCCCAGCGGTCGAGTGTTTCGATAACTTCGACGGGCGGTGAAAATATTTGAATTGGGAGCGGGCCGAGTCGGGCGGATTCTTTGCCCGCTGGGATCACCGTGATGCCGGGAAAGCCGCGCGCTGCGTGTAGTGCTACTTCCAGATTGGAAGAGACCGCCACATGAACGAGCAGTCCTAAGTCACAAGCACGCTGCAACAGAAGGCGAGCAATGACTTCTTCCGAGCCAAAAAGGGCAGCAAGCCCGGTGAGATCTATCACAATCGAATCCGGAGCAGTGTCTTCAACGCGCGGAGAAACTGACCACCCCAGGTCGAGCAAGGCGGCATGCGCGATCTGTTCTTGTGCATACGAACGCAAGCGGATAGCTGTGGAAGGGAATTGCTTGGCTTGAGATTTGGTCATGCCCAGAGCGATTCCTGCTTGGGCAGCGGCTTGGTTCATTGTTACAACTTTTTCAAGCGGTGGATGTCCTTCGATCAGGGCAATAGCTTGTTGGCGGAGCACAGGCTCCGAGGTTCCCAACGCGCGCCGCACTTGCGCGTATTGGAGTGGAGGTTCGGCACGCACCACCGCCTGAATCGAAAAATCGGGAACGTAGATGGAAGCAAAAGCCATTCGAAGCTAACTTCCAAAAGGGAACGAAATCCCAGCGTCATGTTTGGGTCATTTCGTTGACGTGATGACGTTTGTAAAGTCACTCCACTTTCTTTTACTTCTGAAATTTACAATGTGATTTGCATCAGTTATGCGCGTGAAGCTTGAGAATTGATGCGCTCCTGATTTCAGTCGAGAACGGACGAGTTCGACATAAACTTGCGAACCGTTGAGCAAACACGCGCAGGCGTTTAGCAATCTCGACCGTTGCTGACCCGGAGTTTCCGCCCAGTAGGACGGTTCTGCGAGTAGATGCAAAACCAGAGAGGCACATGTGCCGGCGTTTGACTCCTGATCCAGCAGAAGGAAAATCGTGGACGTATTTTCCACGGCGCGGCGAAAGCGAAACCAGACGTTCAGCGGAACGTACCGAACCGTTTTCGGAGGCAGAAGGCTTAGGTCGACAGCGATCAGACCAAAGCCGCCTCCTTGCAAAAGCAGGTCTGTGGCTCGAAGACACTGATCGATATTGCGGCAACGCACCCACAGTAAACGTTTCAGATTAACCCCGGCCGCTTCTGCTGAATGTGGGTCGAAACTATCGCGTCCATCCACAAGCGCGCATGCTTGGGACTGAGCCGTCCGCGCTGCCAAAGCCGAAAGTAACAGAGTGGCACGACCAGACGAAGGAGGACCGGCGATTTCGGTCACTCCGCCGTGCGGCATGCCACCCGTAAGTTGATCTAGTTCAGGAATATTAAACGGCGTAGTTTCAGTCTGAATGGGACGGTGGGTAAAAGGCGCAGGGATGCGTCCGGCGAGAGCCGTTTCGATTTGGGAGCGCAAAACTGTAACGCTTACAGCCATGATGAAACCAGAGGCGAGCAGAGGGTGAGCGTATTCGCTTTTTATTCGCCACACTAGTTTTGCAGGATCAGCGGGAATTGTCAAGTTAGCAGCATCATAAAGACATGGTAAAACGCAAGCCAACAGAATCAGCCGAGCTTCTCATCCCTACACATCCGACTCTTACTGCTCTGCAGAAAGCCGCGAAGAACTGCCACGCCTGTGACCTATGGCAGCGCGGAACACAAACCGTGTTTGGAGAAGGCGAAGTAAACTCCAAAGTTATCTTTGTAGGAGAACAGCCCGGGGACAAAGAAGATGTCGAAGGCAAACCGTTTGTAGGTCCTGCCGGTGGCCTGTTGGATAAAGCTCTGGTCGAAGCGGGAATTGACCGAACGAAGGTTTACGTAACGAATGCGGTGAAACACTTCAAGTGGGAGCCTCGGGGCAAGCGCCGCATTCACAAAAAGCCGAACGCTACTGAGATTGCCGCCTGTCGCCCGTGGCTGGACGCGGAGATTGCGCTTCTAAAGCCCAGGGTCGTCGTCTGCTTGGGTGCGACCGCCGCGCAATCTCTCCTCGGCCGGGACTTCCGCGTAACGCAGCATCGCGGCGAATTTGTTAAGTCTCCGTTGGCCCCATATGTCATGGCCACCGTTCATCCGTCTTCCATCTTGCGAGCGCCGGATGACGAAACCCGGCACGAGGAGATGAGGCGTTTCGTTGCCGATCTAAAGAAGCTCGCAGTGGTTCTCTCTTAACGACGATTTTGCCGGAGCACAAATGCTTGCTCATGGCAACTACTCATGCACTGTGACCCGCAGCACTACCTGATCTGAGGGTGTCTTTGTGGTTGGGTCGGTTTCCGCGGTAACAAAAATATCGAAATTCCGGAGGGGAGTCGTGGTCTTAAGCTGGCCTCTAAGATCATTGCCAACCTGCAACTGCCCCTCATTTTCTGGATCCGATCCCGGCTCCTGAAACCATACGACATAAAGATTCGCCGCAGGGGTTAGCAGCGTCGGCTTGGCTAAGTGTTCCACACGAAGGCTGACATTTGTGTTGCCGTTCTTATCCTTGCTCATGTCAACGTCACCAGCGGCTGACGGATCTATTTTGGTCGAAGCGAAATGGTATGTCTTGCCAAATCCCAATCCAGCGAAAAGCAATATCCCCGCGCACACCAGGGCCATCCGGTGGATTCCACTTATCCTCATGGTCTTCTCCCTCCGCGCTCATGGGTGAGTTCTAGTGAGCGCGCGTTTACCGGAGTATTGGAAACAGAGGTTTTGGAGGGAATAGACAATCCCTAGTAAGCCCATGAGCAACGCACATTAAACCTCGGGTATTTAGGCTCGTGGTTCGGTCTGGTTTACGTGAATATACGTATGCTCGTTACCGCAGCAACTTAAAAAGGCTGCTGTAATCGTCCGTCCAAGGTTGGACCTTGATGTCGTGGCGGCTCCAGATTGGCATGGCATTGGTCCGCTGTTCGAGCGGCACGTTTTCTCCCGGCCTGAAGAGCAAAACCCAGGTTGCGGTATAGATGTAATGCTGGGTATCGGCGTCGTTGGTGATCGTAATGGATCGCAGATTCAGCTCTTCAGCGGCCGCCTGAACAACTGGTTTTAGATCGAGATATTTGTTGGAGACATGAACGGCGAGGATCCCATCGGCTTTCAGGTGGTGAAGGTATGTCTCGAAGGCTTGGCGTGTCAGCAGATGGACCGGGATTACGTCGCCCGAAAAAGCATCGACTACGAGTATGTCGAAATTCTGGATCCCCTGGCGTTCGAGCGAAATGCGTGCGTCTCCGGGTATGACGTCGATACGGGCTCGCGAATCGCGCAAGAAATCGAATCGAGACCTTGCCACGTGCGTGACCAGCGGATTGATCTCGTAAAAGGTGAAGTGGTCGCCACGCTCGCCGAACGATGCTATGGTTCCGGTACCCAAACCGACGATGCCTGCGTTGATATTGCCGCGTTTGTGGACCGCATTGAACGCAATGGCCGCACCCGAATCAGGCCCGTAATAGCTAATGGGTTCATCCCGCCGTTCAGCGGCAAGAATCTCGATGCCGTGCACAATGGTTCCGTTGAGGAGCAGCCTGCGAGCGGGCTCAGCGACGGTCCCAGTGAAGTCTTCAACTCGCAGCACGCCATAGAAATTCCGCTGCGTGCTCTCCGCGCGATGAATACCTGTGAAATAGGGTAAGAATGCGAATAACAGAGCGAGCGCCGCAGCGCAGCCAAAGACTGTGCTCCGTCGTTGGAAGGTTGCGAGGAGTTTCGACTGGGATGGTATTACGCAGATCAATGTGACCGTTGCGCATCCGGCCATGGCGATTGGTAATTCATAGAAGTCCCGAAAAAGCCAAGGTGCAATGAGTCCCACCAAAATGCCGCCGACAGCCCCGCCTGCCGCGATCGTCAGGTAAAACGTGGTGAGGTGTTCAGGCGCGGGCTTCCGGCGCACGAGCTCTCCATGGCATACCATGCAGCATGTGAACAGACCGATGCAGAAGAGCGGAATTTGTAACAGAGGCCCAGCATTAGCGAATTCCGGGGCGAGTGAATAGATCATCCCTGCGAGCGCGACGGCAAGAAGCCGCAGAAAAAGAGAGCGAGGATACCATCGTATGCCGTCAAAGCAGAGGATGAGAGTAAGAAGATAGATCGAAAGCGGCACAACCCAAAGCAGCGGGACTGCGGCAATATCCTGCAAAATGTGATTCGTGATCGCCAGCAGCAGAGCGGAGCCATCTGCGGCTAAGGCTCCCCACAAGAGTACAGTTTCTCCAACCGGGCTGCGAATGCGCTTCAGAATGGCCTAATCCGGCCAGAGTGCCGCGCATCCGGAATGCCAGCCACGCGCAAACAAAAACGAAGAAAGCATAGGTCCATGACCAGGCGAGCGTCTGATGGTGCGTAGTCGAATAAGGCTCAATCAACGCCGGATAACTTATCAACCCCAAGAGCGATCCGGCATTTGAAAGTGCGTAAAACCGGTATGGCCAATGGCCGCGGCGTGCCTGAACGTACCAGGTTTGCAGAACTGGGCTGGTCGCAGATAAGAGCAGGAAAGGCAGCCCAACCGTCACGGCAAGCAGAATGAAGATTCGAACAGCCGGGTTCTCGTTTCCGGCAGGCTTCCACGTTGCGGAAGGTACGATCGGCAAAAGGACAAGGCTCAGTACAAGCAAGCCGATGTGGATCTGCCCCGGCCATCGTGATCCCCGGCACCTGGTCAGGACGTGAGCGTACAAATTCCCCAGCAGGTACATGACTTGAAAAAAGACAAGCGCCGTTACCCACACTCCCGCGCCTCCTCCGAACCACGGGAGAATAATCTTGGCGAGCACGGGCTGAACTTGGAAAAGCAGGAATGCGCTCACAAAGATCGCGAGTACCCATAGAGTTCTATCCACGAGCCCTTGCGATAGGACGCTTGGAGCCTCGGCAGCGGAAACAGAATGTTCTGTAGCTGAGTTCATGGGCACCTGAGCGGAAACGCGTCTTGCGCACGCGACCTCTACATGTTACAAGCGGCAAAGCAAAAACGGGAGTTGCTGAAGTGAGGATCAGTCGAAAAGAGTTTGCCATATGTGGGCTGCGACGCCCGCTTTGCTTGTACTCTGCGTTGTTCGCACTGGCAGCTGCACTGACTTTTTCATCCGCCGGCCATTGCGTGGAACTCACCACCAGCGGTGAAGTTGCCGGCCTGGCAGCACAATTCGCGGATATAAACGGAATACGCACTCGCTATTACGAGATGGGGCAAGGCGAACCTATGGTTTTGGTGCACGGTGGCGGATGGTCCGGACATGCAAGTGCCAATGTCTGGTCAAAAGACCTTCCCTTGTTCGCGAAGCGCTTCCATGTTTTTGCGCCCGACAAAATCGCATCGGGAATGACGGGCAATCCTGCCGATGATAACGACTTCAACATTCAAGGTGAGGTGGACCACATCTACGACTTCATCCGAGCAATGAAAACTGGCATGGTCCATCTGATTGGTGAAGGGCGCGGCGGCGATTGCGTTTTATTTCTCGCGCTGCAGCATCCGGAAGTTGTCCGCGATTTGATTCTCGTGGACACAAATATTATGGATCCTCAGGAGCCGGCATCGAACCTCGGAATTACCGCTAATTGTCCCAAGGAACTCGATGATGACGTGTGGAAATGCCGTACGCGCGCGCTCAGTTCAGCCCCCGACGAGGCATTCGATGACGAGTATTTCATCGCGGGCAAATACATGTCCTTGCTTCCTAAATCCCTGGAAACTGCGGTGAAATTGAAAGCTGGCGCAGGCGGCGAACTCGCGACGCTCGACGGATTCAATCACTGGAAGGTCGAGTGGTTTGAACGCATTAAGAAACAAGCGGTGCTGACAGCCCCGGTGCTCCTTTATTGGGGACAGGATGATATCGCGGCACCTCTGACGAGCGGTCAGGCTCTCCGCGAACTAATCTCGATCAACAACCCACATGTACAAATGATCGTCGCCGATAAGGCAGGGCATTTCCCTTTTCGCGAATATCCGGAGAAGTTCGTTTCCGATGTCACGAACTTCATTGACTGGGCCGCCCATGCGGACAGTATGCAATCGACCGCTGGTGTACCCGTTGAAGATCATTAGCGCTCTAATGTCTGGCTGAACGTCTTTCGCCGATCAGAATCCAGTTGCCTCGAGCTTTGTCGCGTTCCCGAGGAAATGTCCTTCTGGGCGGCATTTGAGTCAAAGAGGTATAGGGATCGGGAAAGGGCAAAATGAAGAATTTGTTTGTGGGAAACATGAGCTTTCAAAGTACAGAAGCTGACCTGCGGGCGCTGTTTGAGCCCTACGGCCAGGTCACACGTATTCACATTGTCAATGATCGTGAAACTGGCCAGCCGCGTGGGTTCGCTTTCGTTGAAATGGCAAATGACGAGCAAGCTGCCAAGGCTATGGCCGAACTGAACGGGAGGGAACTCGGTGGCCGCGCGTTGCGCGTGAATGAAGCTAGTCCGAGACCAGAGCGCGGAGGGCCTGGCAGCGGCCCGGGCCCGCGCGGTGGCGGCGGTAGGGGATCAGGCGGGAGAGGCCGCGGCGGCTTTTCGCGCGACGATTATCGCGATTCGGCTCGCCAACCGAAAGAACCTCGCTGGTAAGTTCGCGAGAGACGCTCATACATGCCTTGAACGTCGCCGGCGCGATTCGAAATCCGCTTTCCACGCGCGCACTCGTCAAGTGCTCCTTACGTTGTATAACGTTGTGCGCTCGCCTTGCGTGCGAGGGTTCTCCGTCTGCAGGAGAAACTTCTTGGACGATCTCCTTCTCGACCACGGCACCAGCACGCGATTCCACCACATCAAGACGCCCGTAATCAATAAAGCTATTGGCATCAGCCCAAAGAAAGTCCAGACGAGTTTGAGCGTGAGTGACGGAAATCTGCCGAAATGTAGTCTCGCAAGCCAAGATAAAAATTGGTCGCCGAGGCGGAGATCTCGCGAGTGCGACGGCTCCAAGTAGTCGATCAAACCATTGAATGGCGCCGGCCAGGCCAGATAAACGCCGGAGATTCCCCACATCAGGATAAACAACAGAGACCAGAAACCCAGCGAGCTATGTAATGACCAATTCAGTCGATTCGCGCCAGCGTGCCAATCGATCACTAAACTCCGGCGCCATCGGTCTATTCCTGGCCACCAGATAACGATCCCCGAG
>Ga0070740_10002714_pt1 | contig 20008 bp, 17 predicted proteins | sample Coa_R2_FD_67286 | JGI IMG/M metagenome (GOLD analysis project Ga0070740, IMG submission 67286) | Surface soil microbial communities from Centralia Pennsylvania, which are recovering from an underground coalmine fire - Coalmine... | ecosystem: Environmental > Terrestrial > Soil > Unclassified ...
CGAGTACCGCCGCGGCTACAAGTTCTCGACCTACGCGACCTGGTGGATCCGCCAGGCGATCACCCGGGCCATCGCCGACCAGGCCCGGACGATCCGCATCCCCGTCCACATGATCGAGACGATGAGCAAGCTCCGCAACGTCTCCAAGCGGCTCCTGCAGGAGATGGGCCGCGAGCCGACCATCGAGGAGCTGTCCAAGGCCGCCGGCATCAACCCGGAGGAGACGCGGCGGGTGATGAAGATCAGCCGCCACCCCATCAGCCTGGACCGGCCGGTGGGCGAGAGCGAGGACAGCTACTTCGGCGACTTCATCGAGGACGACTCGGCCGAGTCGCCGGTGCAGGCGGCGACGCAGGAAATGCTCAAGGACAAGATCGAGCAGGTGCTCAAGACGCTGACCTACCGCGAGCGCGAGATCATCAAGCTGCGTTACGGCCTGGGGGACGGCTACACCTACACGCTGGAGGAGGTGGGCCGCATCTTCAAGGTGACGCGCGAGCGGGTGCGGCAGATCGAGGCCAAGGCGGTGCGCAAGTTGCAACACCCGGTGCGCAGCCGGCAGCTCGAGGGCTTCCTCGACGGCAGGCTCCGCGGCAGCTGAGCCACAACCGCCGGCCCCGACAGGCCGGCGGTTTTTTTTTCGCAAGAGCGGACCAACCACTTGGCCGCCGGGCTTGCCCGGCGTGGGTCAGCGCCACACGCCGGGCAAGCCCGGCGGCTAAATGGTTGGTTCGCAAAAGGAGACCGTCATGGCAGGACCGGCAGCAATTCTCCGCGACCTCCACCGACTCCGCCGGCACGCCAGGAACCTCCAGGACGAGATCGCGCGCATCCCGCTGATGCTGAAGGCTTACCAGGGCAAGGCGGCGCGGGCCGAGGAGGCGCTGCGGCACGGCCAGGAGGAGGTCAGGCGGCTGAAGGTCAAGACGCACGAGAAGGAGACCGAGCTGAAGGCCGCCCAGCAGCAGATCGCCAGGTACGAGCAACAGCGCAACCAGGCCACGACGCGCAAGGAGTACGACACGCTCAACGCCGAGATCGCCCACGCCCGGCAGAAGTGCCAGCAACTCGAGGACGAAATCCTGGCGTCGATGCTGGCGGTGGACGAGCAGACGGCGAAGTTGCCGGAGCTGGAGGCGGAGGTAAAGAAGGCGAAGGCGGATTACGCCGCTTACGAGAAGACGGCGGCCGAGCGGCAGGCCGGTCTGACGGCACAACTGGAGCAGGCGCGCCGGGAGCTGAAGGAGGTGGAGGCGGGCCTGCCGGCGGACGTGCGGCCGCAGTACGAGCGGCTGGTGGCGGCCCGCGGCGAGGATGCCCTGGCCGCGGCCCAGAGCCGCGCCTGCGCCGCCTGCAACACCGGGATGACGGCCCAGATGTACAACGAACTGCTGAGCGGCCAGTTCGTGCTGTGCAAGAGCTGCGGGCGCATCCTGTACCTGCCGGAGTGATCCGTCTCCTTTCAGCCGCTTGCGGCTTGGCGGCGGGGGTCGCCGTAGAATAATCTCGTCAAGCCTTCCGTGACCCACGGGCCGCAGCGATGTGCCTCGTAGCCCTGTTCTACCGCGTCGTGGAAGACGCCCCCGTGGTGGTCGGCGCCAACCGCGAGGAGGCGTTCGCCCGCGGCGGCGAGCCGCCCCGCCTCCTCGACGGCCCGGTGCGCTGCGTCGCCGGCGTGGACCCGGCCGCCGGCGGCACCTGGCTCGGCGTCAACGAGCGCGGCGTCCTCGTCGCCGCCACCAACCGGCCGAAATCCCAACTCCCGCCCCGGCCGCGCAGCCGCGGACTGCTCGCCCGCGACCTGCTGGCCTGCCCCAGCGCCGCGGCCGCCGCCGACCTGGCCGCCCGCGAGGTCGGCGCCGGCCGCTACGCTGGCTGCAACTTCCTCTGTGCCGACCGCCACTCCGCCATCGTGGTCTACGGCGGCGACTGGCTGCGCGTCCGGCCGCTGCCCCCCGGCCTGCACGTCCTGACCAACGGCGACGCCAACGACGCCACCGACCGCCGCACGGCCCACGCGCTGGCCTGGCTCGGCCGGCGGGGCTGCGCCTGCGCCGACGACTGCCTCGCCGCGCTGCGCGAGCTGTGCGCCCAGGGCGGCGAGGGCGGCCCCGCCATCTGCTACCGCCAGGGCGGCCACGGCACCGTCTCCAGCACGCTAACCGCCCTCCGGCTGGCCTTGGCGGACAGTACCCTCCTGCACGCCCAGGGGCCGCCGGACCGCACCCCTTACGAGGACCTGTCCGGGCTGCTGCGGCAGCTGTTCACCCCCCGCCCCGGAGCGTGAGCCGTGTACCCGCACCGCATCCGCCTCCGCGGGCCGTGGGAGTGCCAGCCGCCCGCCCGCCCCGGCGAGCCGCCCCCTCCGCCCCGCCGGGTCACCATGCCCTGCTCCTGGGACGAGATCGGCCCAGGCGACGTCCCTGGCCGCGTTCGCTTCACCCGCCGCTTCGGCTACCCCGGCCGCATTGACGACTACGAGCGCGCCTGGCTGACCGTCGCCGGTGCCGCGGAAGGCCTGGAAATCTCGCTGAACGGCCACCGTCTCAGCCCGTCCGCGGCGGAGTGGGACGTGACCGGCCTGCTCCGGGAGCGCAACCGGGTGGAGGTCGAGGTCGAGCCGTCCGGCGGCGGCCCGTGGGAGGAGATCGCCCTGGAGGTCCGCTGCACCGCCTACCTGCGCGGGGTGCGGCCCGCGGTGGAGGCGGGCCGGCTGCACGTCATCGGCGAGGTGGTCGGCACTGCCGGGCGGCCGCTGGAGGTTTACGCCCTTCTCGACAACGCCACGGTCGCTTACGCCGTCGCGGAAGCGGCGCCGGAAGGCCGGGCATTTCACCTGGTCGGCGAATCCGTCGTGCAGCCAGGGGCGCATCAACTCCGGGTGGATCTGGTCAACGGGGCGTCGGTCTGGTACGTCTTTGAGCAGGACGTGACGGTTGGTGCAGGGGGATAGCCGGCTCATGGAAATCCTGGCCCTGAAGGTGCTGATCACCGACCAGTCGGCGAACCGGCTGGCGGCGGAAGCGATGCCGCGCGACCTGGGGCTGCGCGACCTCCGCGTGCGCTTCGCGCCGGAGGGGGCCTACGTCAGCGGCGCGTACCAGATGCTGGTGAGCGTGCCGTTCGAGACGCTCTGGGAGCTGTCGGTGCAGGGCGGCCGGATCGCCGCCCGGCTCGCCGACGTGCGCGTGGCCAAGCTCGGCGCGGGGATGCTCAAGGGCATGATCCTCAACGCCCTGGCCGACGCCGCCCGCCGCCAGCAGGGGCTGTACTTCCGGGAGGACACCCTGCTCATCGACCTCGATCACGTCCTGGCCAGCCGCGGCATGCCGTCGCGCACCAACCTGACGCTGGTGCAGTGCCAGGTGGGCAGCCTGATCATCGAGGCGGCCGCGCCGCCGGTTTGATTCACCCCGGCGAGCCGGGGGGCGTAAGCCTCCGGAGGACGTTGCCCTCCGGGGGCTTACGCCCCCGGCTCGCCGGAACTCTCATCCGTGGGGGAGTCACCATGAAGCGCATCGTGTCGGTCGTCGTGGCGGCGCTGGCGTTCGCCGGCGCGGCCTGCGGGGCGGAGTGGCAGCCGGCCAGGGGGCCGCTGATGACCCGGTGGGCGAAGGACGTCGCCCCCGACAAGGTCCACCCCGAGTACCCCCGGCCGCAGATGGTCCGCAAGGACTGGATGAACCTCAACGGCCTGTGGGACTACGCCGTCACCGCGAAGGACGCCGAGGCCCCCAAGGAGTACGCGGGCAAAATCCTGGTGCCGTTCCCCATCGAATCGGCACTGTCCGGCGTGATGAAGCGCGTCGACGAGAAAAGCCGCCTGTGGTACCGCCGCCGCTTCACCATGCCAAAAGAGTGGGCCGGCAAACGGGTGCTGCTGCACTTCGGCGCCGTGGACTGGGAGACGACGGTTTACGTCAACGGCAAGAAGCTCGGCGACCACCGCGGCGGCTATGATGCCTTCACCTTCGACGTGACCGACGCCCTGAAGAAGGACGGCGAGCAGGAATTGATCGTCGGCGTGTGGGACCCGACCGACGCCGGCACCCAGCCGCGCGGCAAGCAGGTCCGCGACCCCAAGGGCATCTGGTACACGCCGACGACGGGCATCTGGCAGACGGTTTGGCTGGAGCCGGTGCCGAAGGCGAGCATCGCAGCGCTGAAGATCGTGCCGGACCTGGCCGGCGGCAGAGTGCGGGTGACGGTCGTGGGCCGGGGCACTTCTGCGGACCACAAGGTCCGCGTCGTCTGGAAGGACAGCACGAGCGGAGAGGGCGTGAACATGCCGCGCAGGGCCGTTGGCGAGGCCGTCGAGTTGCCCGTCATGAAGCCCAAGCTCTGGTCCCCGGAGTCGCCTTTCCTCTACGATCTGCGGGTGACGTTGCTCGAGAATGACAAGGCCGTTGACACAGTCGACAGCTACTTCGGCATGCGCAGCATTGAGGTCAAGAAGGATGACAAGGGCATCAACCGCCTGCACCTCAACGGCAAGCCGTATTTCATGGTCGGCCCGCTCGACCAGGGCTTCTGGCCCGACGGCCTCTACACCGCCCCCACCGATGAAGCGCTGAAATACGACATCGAGATCACCAGGAAGCTCGGCTTCAACATGGCTCGCAAGCACGTCAAGGTCGAGCCGGCCCGCTGGTACTACTGGTGCGACAGGCTCGGCCTGCTCGTCTGGCAGGACATGCCGTCCGGCGACCGCTACATCGGCGCCCGCGACCCGGACATCAAGCGGTCGGCCGAGTCGGCGAAGCAGTTCGAGCGGGAGCTGAAGCGGATGATCGACGGCCTGCACAACCACCCGTGCATTGTCCTGTGGGTGGTGTTCAACGAGGGCTGGGGCCAGTTCGACACGGCCCGCATGGCGAAGTGGACGAGGGAGTACGACCCGACGCGGCTGGTGGACTCGGCCAGCGGCTGGACCGACCGCGGCGTCGGCGACGTTCACGACATCCACGTCTACCCCGGCCCCGGCTCGCCGAAGCCGGAGGAGAAGCGGGCCGCCGTGCTGGGCGAGTTCGGCGGCCTCGGCCTGGGCATCCCCAAGCACACCTGGAGCGACCGGAACTGGAGCTACCGCGGCACGGCCGACCGCGCCGCCCTTACCCGGCAGTACGAGAACCTCCTGGCCCGCGTCTGGCAGCTCAAGGACAAGCCCGGCCTCAGCGCCGCCGTCTACACGCAGACGACCGACGTCGAGACCGAGATCAACGGCCTGATGACCTATGACCGGGCCGTCATCAAGGTGGACGTGGACCGCGTGGCGGCGGTGAACCGCGGCGACCTGTCGAAGATGGCGAAGCTGAAGGTGGTGGTGCCGACCTCGCAAGAGAAGGGGCTGGTGTGGCGCTACACCTTCGAGAAGCCGGCGGACGGCTGGCAGAAGCCGGGCTTCGACGCCTCCGCCTGGAAGGAGGGGCCGGGCGGCTTCGGCACCAAAGGGACGCCGGGGGCCGTGGTCCGCACCGAGTGGAACACCGCCGACATCTGGCTGCGGCGCGAGCTGACGCTGCCGGAGGGCAAGTTCGACAACCTGAGCCTGCTGCTGCACCACGACGAGGACGCCGAGGTGTTTATCAACGGCGTGCTGGCGGCCCGGGTGAGGGGCTACGTGACCGACTACGAGGAGGTGCCGATCAGCGCGGAAGCGCGGGCGGCGCTGAAGCCGGGGAAGAACACCATCGCCGTCCACTGCCGCCAGACGGGTGGCGGGCAGTACATCGACGTGGGGCTGGTCGAGGTGAGGTAGTGCCAAGAACAACACCGGCGAACCGGCTGCGTCAGCTGCCGGGTGTGGCGCCGTCCAGCAGCCCACCCACCCGGCAGCTCATGCCCCCAAAGGGCATCCAGCCCGACAAGCGGCAGCCAGTCCGGCACGACCGGACAGTCCGGCCAATCGGGCCAGAAGGCCCGGTCCGACCCCGCCTCGCCTTGTTTGTCCCCGCCGCTGTACCGGAACCCCGCCGTCCGTCGTGGGCTGAACCTCACCGAGCGGCAGCACAACCAGCTCAACGACACCTGCTCGCGCTTGCAGGAGCAGTACCGCAACGACATCAGCGGCCTGGGCCGGCTGCGCGACCGGGAGCGGGCCGCCCGCGCCGCCCCACGCCAATTATAGTGGACATGAGATCAGAATTCAAAGCGGCGCGAGAAAAGGAGGCGCGCCGGGGCAAATAGGCTTCCGGCGCCCGGTTTTTCGGAGCAACTGCTTGTCCGGCCGATATCTGCGTCGAAACGCCCGGGCCGCGCATTTGCCGAATTAGCGAACACTTTCCGAGCATTTTTCAAAAAGAAAAAAGCGGCCGATTTCCGGCGGACACCTGGGGACAGTCGGTCGCCTGGCCCAAGGCGCGGTTGACCCCCGCGGCGCGACCGGCTACAGTCCCGCCGCTTTCCAGTCCGGCCGTGCGGGCGGCCTGTCCGCACGCCGCCTACGGGGTCCGCGCATGCGCCGCAAACCGATCCTCCTCGGCCTGGGCGTCCTCCTCCTGCTGACCGCCGTCGCCGCCGGGGGCCTCGGCCTGCTCGCCTCCCACGAGCCGGCCTTCTTCCGCAACGCCGCCGTGCCGGAAGGGCCGGAGCGCAAGCGCGCCTCCGCCGAGTGCCTCAACGCCCTCATGGCACTTTACCAGGACATTCAGGGTAAGCCGGAATGGGGCGCGGAGATCACGCAGCACCAGCTCAACAGCTTCCTCGCGGAAGACTTCCTTTACCACCACCTCAACGAGATGCTGCCCGCCGGCGTCAGCGACCCGCGCGTCACCATCGACCGGGAGCGCGTCCGCCTCGGCTTCCGCTACGGCACCGGCCGGTGGAGCACCCTCGTCTCGGTCGAGTTCAACGCCTGGCTCGCGAGCAAGGAATACAACGTGATCGTGCTGGAGTTGCTCGGCCTCCACGCCGGGGCGCTGCCGATCAGCGTGCAGACCTTCATGGACAGCCTGTCGGAGTTCGCCGCCCGCGTCAACCAGCGGCACGACCGGCTGCTCGAGGTGAGCTGGTACCGCAAGGACGGCCACCCCGTCGCCCTGCTCAAGCTGCACCCCGACCAGCCGCGGCCGATGCGCCAGCTCAAGCAGCTCGTCCTGGACGAGGGCCGGCTCATCCTGACCGGCCATTACCGCCCCTCGACTGCCGCCCGGGCCCTGCCGCCGTCCGCCCTCGTGCCGGCCGGCAACTGACCGCCGTCACCCTTCCGCTTCCAGCCGCAACGCCCACTCCCCGGCCGCGCCGCGCGCCAGCACCGCCCGGCCGCGGACCTTCCGACCCTCCAGCCGCACCGCCACCCGGCCGTCGCCATCCTCCTCCCAGGCGAACGTGCCGCCGTCCCAGCGCATCACCGTGCCGCGGTTGCCGCTCACCGGCCCCTCGTAATCCAGGTACGCCGGCCGGTGGTCGGGCAGCGGCTCGGCGGCAACGGTAATGCCCGGCGCCGGCGGCGCGGCCAGCCGCCAGGTGCGCAGCGCCGGGCCGGCCTCCAGCATGAAGTCCCAGTGCAGCGCCGGGTGGTCGTGCTCAAGGATGACGAAGCGCGGCATGATCCGGCCCCTGCTCTGCCCCCGCCCCCGGTTCCGCGAAGCCCCCGGTCAGCGGGATCAGCTTCGGCCGCGGCACCACGACGGCGGCGACGCTGCCGTGGCGGTGCTGCAACTGGGCGAAGTTCAGCCGCAGGAAGGCGTGCAGGTTCGGGTCGGCCCCGTTGGACAGGTACTCCCGCGCCAGCCGGGCCATGTGCTGGTCGTAGGCTCGCTTGCTGTGCGAATGCACGTCGTAGCGGCCGCCCAGCCGCCGCAGGTCGCCGTCGAAGGCCGGGCTGATGTGGAACAGCTCGTGGAACAGCGTGACGAACTTCTCGTCGAAGCCCTGATCGAGGAAGCGCGGCAGGCAGAAGGTGACCAGGTAGAGCATCTCCCGGCCGTCGATGAAGTAGCGCTGCACCTGGTAGGGGATGCCGTGACGCAGGCGCTGCAAACCGCCGCCGCGGAAGCGCAGGGGCGTCACCCGCGCCTGCAGGCCGTGGAGCCGGCCGCTGCGGGCCTGGGTCATGCCGAACAGCAGGCGGGAGACGTCGATGTGCCGCAGCTCTTCGCAGCCGCGGACCACGTCGGCGCACAGCCGGTGGACGTGGCCGGAGAAGTCGAACGGCTGGTCGGCCGGGCCAGTGGGCAGCCACGGCGGCGCCTCCAGGCCGATGGCCGGCGCTCGTTTGCGGCCGGGGGCGCGGACGGTGCGGACGGGCAGCGGGTTGCCGTCGGCACCCCAGCGAAGCTCCAGCGGCAGGCGGGGCGGGGCGGGCCGGCGAACGGACTCCACGGCGGTGAACACGCTATCAACTCCTCGTGGACCTATCCCCGGGCGGCGTCCTCACGCCCGGCACAGTCGGCAATTCCGTTAAACCCCGGCCGGCCCGCGGGCCGATAGCAGTGAGGGAAGGACGGCCCGGCCGCAAGTCCGGCGGCCGCCGTGCTTCGCGCCTCCGCCGGGCCGGCCGGACGCCGGCCCTCGACCACGCAGGGGGAGAGGGAGCCATGAAGATCACGCGCCGGTGGCAGGTCGGGTGCCTGGCCGGGCTGGGCCTGGCCCTCGCGGCAATGACCGGCTGCCAGACCTGGACCTCCGGGATGACGCTCCCCTCCGGGCGTTACCTGCAACACCCGCCGCAATACTTCCCGCCGTCGCCGGCCTTCCCGCTGACGAGGGAACTGGCGGCGATGGAAGCCCAGGCCGCGGGCGTCGCGCCACCTGGGGCGCCCGGGGCGTTGCCGCCGCCGCTGCCGGGCGGCGCCGCGCCGGCCCCGCCGCCGCTGCCGCCCCCGCCGGGCCCGTGAGCAAGCCGGCGGCCGGGTTCACCAGACTACTGCCGAACAAGGCCGGAGGGCAAGCAGCTTGTTGCCCCCCGGCCTTCGCGTTTTCCCCACCCTCGCCGGTCATGGCGGCCCTCCGTTCCCGGCCGCCGCGGGAGTCGATAGGTTAGCACGACGGGGGGGGCCGGGGAAGAGAGGGCAACGGGTTCCGGCCGGCCAGATGCTCGCGACGCCGCAGGGAAAGATGCCAAGGCAATCTCCAGGGCCAGCGCCCCTCGCCGAACTGAGCGCACGCATCGCCGAGTGCCGGCGCTGCCCGCGCCTGGTGTGCTGGCGGGAGCAGATGGCCCGGGAGAAGCGTGCCGCCTACCGCGACGAGGACTACTGGGGCCGGCCGGTGCCGGGCTTCGGCGACCCGCGGGCGCGCGTGGTGCTGGTCGGCCTGGCTCCGGCGGCGCACGGCGGCAACCGCACCGGCCGCGTCTTCACCGGCGACCGCTCCGGCGACTGGCTCTTCGCCGCCCTGCACCGCGCCGGCTTCGCCAACCAGCCGATCTCCCGACGGCGCGACGACGGCCTGCGCCTGACCGATTGCTACATCACCGCCTGCGTCCGCTGCGCCCCGCCGGCCAACCGGCCCACCCCGGAGGAGCGCGACAACTGCCTGCCGTATCTCGTCGAGGAGTTGGGCCTGCTGAAGCGGGCGCGCGTGCTGGTTTGCCTGGGCGGGTTCGCCTGGGACGGGGCGCTGCGAGCACTGCGGCAACTCGGCCCTGTCGCGACGCGCCGACCGCGGTTTGGCCACGGAGCAGAGGTGGCGGTCGGGCGCTTTACGCTGCTGGGCTGCTATCATCCGAGCCAGCAGAACACCTTCACCGGCCGGCTCACCGAGGCCATGCTGGACGCCGTGCTGAACCGGGCCGGCGAGTTAGCCAGGGAACCGGCCTGATCGTTCGGGCAGAGGGGGGACGTGGCGGCCCGGCCTCCTGCCAGACCGCCACGTTCGGGGGAACGCTCCGGGACAATTCGCCGGGCATGGCTTCACTTCGCCCGTTTCCCTTTGGCCAGGTTGTCCTGCACCCAGGAGAAGGCGGCGACGGTGGCGGGCAGGCCGATGGTGCCGGCGGCCAGGGCCAGGACCTGCTCGATCTCCTCGCGGCTGATGCCCTGCGCCAGCGCCTTGCGGACGTTGGCATGCACGGCCCCTTCCCGCAAGGCGCCAATCGCCACCGCCAGCTTCACCAGCCGAACGGTCCTCTCGTCGAGCGGCCCCTCCCGGCCGGCCTCGCCGATCTCCCGCCACGCCTCCCCGATCCGGGGAAAGCGTTTCAGGAACGCCTCGTAAGTCCGCGGCGATTTCGGCGGGTTGCGCATGGTTCCCTTGCATTCCACGGGCCAGATGGAAATCCCACGAGGGAAGTTTAGCGACGTATCTGCGAGGCGTCATTCGTCAGGACGGTTGCTCGTAGCCACAAGCTGCCAGCTAACCCTACCGTCGGACATGCTCCGCATGCCGGGCACTCTCACCCCGCGGCATGCGGAGCATGCCCTACTCCGGCTTATGTGCAGCCCGCGCAGCCCGACTGCTCCTCGGGCCGTTCGATCAAAGCCGGCTGCAACGGCAGGCGCGGCGGCAGCACGCCGAAGCGGGCGCGCTCCAGCGGCAGCAGCGCCGCCAGCACCTCGGCGACCGCCGCGTAGAAACCACTGCCCGCCTTCCGCCGCAGCGCGGCCGCGAACGAGGGCAGCCACCACGCCAGGTGATCGCGGAAGAACTTCGCCTGGGCGTCGTCACACACCGCCGCCTGTTCCACGGCCTCGGCCCCGTCCCCTTCCGGGCCGAACGCCAGCCGTTTCTTCGTCAGCACGAAGGCCATGAACTCCAGCTCCAGCGCCAGGTGGTCCGGCCGCTCCGGGCGGCTGTGCGACGGCCCAACGCCGAAGGCCCGGTAGAAGCCGCTGATGTCCGCGAGCTGCTGCGAGCGGAAGAACGTCTCCTCGTTCGGCAGGTACTCCGTCTCGTAGGGCGGGCATTCGCGCGACAGCACCAGGCCGAACACGTGGTCGTACTCGTCGCGCAGCGCGTCTTGCGTCGGCGGCAGCTCGGCCAGCAGTCGGGCGAAGTCGAGCTTGTCGGGCGGCAATTCACCGAAACCGAGCTGGAGAGGAGTCGCCTCGCAAGGCGAGGCGCTGGCGCCGCCTCGCTCCGCGAGGCGGCTCCTCTCCGCCTCGGCCCGGAGCAGGTCTGCCGCCTCGCGGGCCAGGCGCTGGTTCTTCGGGTCGTACAAGAGGCCCCACGCCTCGGCCCACGGGTCGCTTAGTGCCACGGACAGGAACCGGTACACGCATTCGCGAGCCAGGTCCGCCGCTGACGCTTCCGGCGCTAGTTGCATCGTCGTCATACCCGCCTCCGCTCCCTTCAGATCGAATTGACGTGCATTTCCTTCGGCCGCTCGAAGGTCGGCTCCTCGATGGTCATCCGGGCCACCTCCTCGCCGAGCTTGTTGTAGCCGATGATCGTGTCGTTAAAGATCTCCTGCACCTTCTCCTTGCCCGACGGCATCCGCACGGGGATTTCCGCGACCTTCTTGCCGGGCTTGATCTCGAAGCGGAACAGGATGTGCCGCTGGGCGCGGAACAGTTGCAGCACCGCCAGCAACTCGCGGTCGGGGCAGGAGTATTGCTCGATGGCGTGCTCGACGCCGGGGCCGAACATCTGGATCAGGTAGTCGCGCGGCACCCAGCGCGGCGGGATGTAGAAGCCGTTCGGCTCGGTGCCGAACTGCGGGTACAGCGGCAGGGCCACCTGGCGCTCGCGGACCAGGAAGTACAGCGGGTTCTGGGGGTCCTTCGCCCAGGCGCCGTCGTCGGCGATCTTCACCAGCCCTTGCAGGCGAATCTTGCCGACGCAGGCCGACATGCAGCGGGCCTCCAGCGGCGCGCCCTTGGGGCTGAGGGCGTCGTCCTTGCCCTCGATGCGCGGGAAGCAGCCGACGCACTTCTCGCTGGTGTGCGTGGTGGGGCGGTACATGGCCTTCTTGTAGGGGCAGCCCTCGACGCACTTGCGGTAGCCGCGGCAGCGCGACTGGTCGATGAGGACGATGCCGTCCTCGGGCCGCTTGTAGATGGCCTGGCGCGGGCAGGCGCCGAGGCAGCCGGGGTAGGTGCAGTGGTTGCAGATCCGGGCCAGGTGGAAGAACCAGACGCGGTGGGCCGGCAGCGACACGGAGCCGCTGTAATCGCCCGGCTGGCCCTTGCGGCCGGTGGCCGTGTCCTCGTGGATGTTCGGGTGCCGCCATTCCGCGTCGGTCGGCAGGTAGCCCAGCACCGTCTGCGCCCCCTCCGGGCCGACGCGCTGCGCGACCGCCTCGAAGATGGTCTTGCCTTCAAAGGTGCCGTAGGGCCGGCGGTCGCCGTTGGTCTGCGAGACGTTCCAGACCTGGCCGCCGGGGTTGGCCGCCTCCAGCAGGGCGAGCAGCTTGGCGTCCCAGTGCTGCGGGTAGCCGCCGTGCGGCTTCGACTCGACGTTGTTCCACCACATGTACTCCTGGCCCTTGGAGAAGGTCCAGGTGGACTTGCAGGCCATCGTGCAGGTCTGGCAGCCGATGCAGCGGTTGATGTTGAAGACGAACGCGAACTGCCACTGCGGGTGGCGTTCCTCGTAGGGATACTCCATCGGGCGGCCGAGCTGCCAGTTAAACACCTTCGGCATGGCTTGCACCTTCCTACCTTCGGCCGGCGAGAGCGTTCGCCGGATTGGCCAGGCACGGCGACTGGGCGTCGCCGGCTAAATGCGACAGCGAATGTTCAACTGAATGAGGCCGCCGTCCTCTTCATCCTCCGGTTCCGGCGCCTCGCGCACGGTCACGGCGAAATGGAAGACGCCCGACTTCCGCACCAGGGCGGCGACCCGCTCGCGGATGCCGGCCTCGCCGTAGTGGTGCCACAGGGCGTTCAGGGCCGGGTAGAACGGGTCGCGGAACAGGGCGAGGATCTGCTCCGCGTCCCAGCCCATCCAGGCGTACTCCTGCACGAGGCAGCGGAGCATCCACTCCGGATCGCCATTTACCGCGGTGGCATTGAGGGTGAACGGGTCCTCCGGCTGGATCGGGCGGGTGGCCGGGTGGACCTTGGGAACGAACTGTTCATCGGCGGCCATGTATCATGTCCTTGGGAACGCTGCCCGCCGTTCAAGGCTTGATCCGCTTCCAGACGATCAGCATCAGCCCCGAGTCCGGCTTGGTTGCGAACTCGGTCGGCCGCGGCTTGTCCAGCAGCGTGTGCCGGCAGATCGTCAGGGTGTCGCCTTCCAGCTTGTAAATGGCGTGCAGCGTCTTGCCCTTGTCCGGCCCCTCGGTGACGGTCATGTCCATCGCCTTGGGCTTCCGGTCCGGGTACATCTTGTGGGTCAACTCCAGGCGCATGTCGCCGAGCTTGAACGAGTAGTCCTTGCCCTTGACGACCAGCCGGGCTTCCTTGAGCTTCTCCATCGCCAGCGGCTGCTTGTTGATCTCGACAGAGACCAGGGACCAGGTCCCTTCCAGGGAGTCCTTGTCTCCCTTGCCCTCCTCGTCCGCGGCGGCGGCGGCGGCCAGCAGCAGGCCCGCCGCGATGCTCAGTCCGAAGAACCGCCCCATGACGCACCTCCCTCGGCTCAACTCTTGCCCACGATGCGCACGTAATTCCCCGCCAGGTACAGCTGGTTTTGCGGCGTCTCGCTGCCGGGGCCGTAGCCGCGCGTCGCCGGCTCCCAGGTCCCCTTGCCGCCGACGCCGCCGTCCTCCGCCTTGGTGATCTTGATGAGCGTCTCCTTCGGCACGGTGTTGATCGCGTGGTTGTCCACGTCGGCGCCGAAGAGGAAGCCCATCGCCCCGGTCTTTTTGTGGAAGAGCGTGTCGGTCTGGTGCATGGGCGGCATCCAGCCGCGCGTGATGCTCTGGTGCGAGCCGTAGCGGTAGCTCGCCTGGTAGCCCGTCTCGGCGACCAGCGCCCGGCCGTCGGGCCGCGCCTCGTGCGCCTTCACGCTCCGCTCGGTGGCGATCCAGCCGGTGTGCTTCATGATCGTGAAGTTGTAGGGCAGGCCGGGGTTGAACTTCACCCGCACCAGGCAGCGGAAGGCCCGGTGCCGGAAGCTGCCCTCGTCCTGCGCCCAGCCGACGTAGGGCCGGTCCTGCGGGTTGGCGTCCACGTACACGTAATCGCCTTCCTTGATGCCCCGGTCGGCGGCGGCCTGCGGGTTCATCTGGATCTGCCGGTCGGCCACGCCGGGGGCGCGCTTGTCGTGGCGGTACGGGTCGCCGAAGTTGTCGCTCCAGATCCAGTGCCAGTCCACGGTGGACCACGACGAGTGCGTCGAGTGCCGGCTCTTCGGCGTCGAGCAGAAGAACTGGAAGCCCTGCTGCCACAGCGGGTTGACCGTCTTCTTCACCTCGGCCCACGGCATCTTGACGTTGCGCACCTGCCGCAGGTCGGCGTCCGTCGTGTCGAGCGGCACCTTGTAATCGACGGGCCGCACGAATGGGCTGGTGGAGACGATGACGTTGGGCAGGTATGGCGTGGCCTCGACCGCCTCGCGGTGGACGACGAGGTTCTCGCCGTACTCGATGGCCTCGGGCAGGTCGCAGTAGGCGGCGAGCCGGCCGCAGTCGGTGTAGAACGGGATCGAGTCGTGGACCTGCTCCCAGAACGGCACCCGCGGGTAAGTGCGGAACAGGAGCAGCGCCGCCCCCGGCTCGCCGCCGTACTTGCCGGCCAGCAGGTCGTCCACCTGGTAAGCGCCGTCCTTGCCGCGCGTCGTGGTCGAGCCGTCAAAGACGCGCTGCAGGTAGACCTTCGCCTTCTTCTCGGTGACGAACTTGAAGTAGTCGGCGAAGCGCTGGTCCTTCAGTTTGGCGGACAGGGCGCGGGCCACGCCGGCGAACACCTCGGCGTCATCCCGGCTGTCGTGGACTGGCTTGATGCCGCCCTTCCACAGCTGCAAAAACGGGTTGGAGCAGGAGGCGCCGGCCTCGTAGTCCCCGAACTCGACCCAGGAGTTGACCGGCAGCACCACGTCGCTGTACTCGGCCGAGCCGGTCCACTCGATCTGCTGATCGACGATGAGATCGACCTTGGGCAGCACGTTGACGATGAGGTGGTAAATCCACTTGGCCTGGTTGAGGAAGTTGGCGTTGTTGTACCACAGCGCCTTGGTGGGCGTCGGCAGGTGGGTCTTGCCGGTGAAGACCTTGCGGCCCTGCGGCGTCTGCATGGCCAGGATTTTTTCGCCGCAGGCCCAGTAGGACGGGTCCTCGCCGTCGCTCAGGTGGCGCAGGTGCTCGTGCGTGAGGACGGCCTTCTCGTCGAGGACCGGCTTGAACGGGTCCTCGTGGGTGTAGGCGGCGACGCCCGGCCCGCTCCAGGAGGAGGCTTGCAGCAGGGCGCCCTTGTAGTTGCCGGCCCAGGTGCAGACGCCGGCCCCGTGCTTGCCGATGTTGCCGGTGAGGATCAGCGGCAGGTAAGTGGCCCGGTTGTGCAGCGTGGCGTGGAAGTAGTGGTTGATGCCCTCGCCGATGTGGATCGACACCGGGTGGCCGGCCCGGGTCGTCTGCCAGATGTCCTCGGCCAGCCGCCGCACCAGTTCGGGCGCGGCCCCGGAAATCTCCTGCACCGTCTTCAGGTCGAAGTCGGCGAGATGCCGCTTGTACATCTCGAAGATGGGCATGACCTCGACCTTCTTGCCGTCGGTCAGGGTGACGGTGAAGGTGCCGGTCAGGGCCGCCTCGACCGGCATGTGCTGGCCGACCTCGTCGCGGGAGAGGGCGACGACCTTGCCGGCCTTCGCGTCCCAGACGGTGAAGTCGCCGATCTTGGCGCGCTGCTCGTCGGTCAGGCCCTGGATCGTGTACGACGGCCCGGCCTTAATGTCCTTCGGCTTGTAGCCCTTGATGACCTCCTCGGGGCGGAGGCGCTTGAGGGTGTCGGTGCGGACCAGCAGCGGGAAGTCGGTGAAGCGGCGGACGAAATCGGCGTCGTACCAGCCTTCATCGAGGAGGATCTTCGTGATGCCGAGGAAGACGGCGGTGTCGGACAGGCCGGGGCGGACGCCGATCCAGTAGTTGGCCTTGGTGGCGGGGCAGTTGTACTCCGGGGCGATGTCCACCAGCTTGCCGCCGCGCTCCATGACCTCGTTGAGCCAGTGCGACTCCGGCATCTTGTTTTCGATGAGGTTCTTGCCGACCTGGATGACGAGCTTGCAGAAGCGCAGGTCGTTCATGTCGATGTCGGCGGTCTGGAGGCCGTGGACGAAGGGCATGCCGGGGGCCTGGTCGCCGCGCCAGGTGTACTCGTTCCAGTCGCGGGCGCCGCGGGCCTTCTCCGGCGGCACGCCGCGAACGTGGTGATCGAGCAGGCCGAGCAGGTTGGCGAAGCGGTAGATGCCGAACTTGCCGACGACGCCGTGGATGGGCAGGTTGGACCCCATCTTGATGGTGCGGGTGCCGGCGCCCTGCACCTGGTCGATCATCAGCTCGTCGTAGCCGTCCTTTTTCAGCCGGGCCTTGCCCTCGTCGCCGCTGTAGGTGCGGGCGATGGCCTCCAGGCCGGCGGCGAGGTAGCGGTACGCCTCGTCCCAGGTGACGCGGACGAAGCCGTCGTTGCCGCGGTCGTCGAACTTGTAGCGGGTGCGCAGCTCGGGCTTGTCGGACAGCGGCGGGAAGCCGGCGTCGGCCCATTCTTTCCAGCCCTTTCGCAGCACCGGCCCCTTGAGGCGGTAGGGGCCGTAGACGCGCCGCTGCATGGTGAAGCCCTTGGGGCAGCCGCGCGGGTTCCACGCCTTGGTGGCGTGGTTGCCGTACAGGTCGGCGCAGCGGTCGTGGTCGTAGTTTTGCTCGCTGCGGAGGATGACGCCGTTGCGGACGAAGGCGCGCAGCCGGCACATGTGGGTGTCGTTCGGGGCGCAGACCCAGGTGAAGGAAGAATCGTAGCGGTACTGGTCGCGGTAGACCTGCTCCCAGCCGCGCTCGGGGTAGGCGCCGAGCGGGTTCTCGACGCTCATCGCGTCGAAGCCGCGCAGGTGCGGCGCCAGCAGGCTGCTGCCCCCGGCGGCCAGGACCGATTTCAGGAAATCACGGCGGTTCATGCTCAGGCTCCCCAAGGTCCGCGGGCGGCCGCCCGTGGGCTTACTCCTCCACCTGCAAATCGTGCCAGATCGACACCAGCTTCTGCCCGTTGCGGTCGCGGGCGGCGCCATCCCACAGGGCGAAGCCGACCGACACCGTCTCCCCCGGCGCCAGGGCGAGGCCGCCGTCGGTGCCGGGTTGCAGCGGCCGGCGCAGCACGACGGCCCAGCGGCCGTCCTTCCAGTCGCCGCGGACCCTGACCGTCTGCGACGTCCGCGGCCGCAGGGTCAACGTGCCGAAGCCGCGCGCCACCAGGTTGCTGGCGCCGCCCGCGGCCGGGCTGGCGTTCAGGTTGCCGGCCGCCCGCGCCGTCAGGAAGCCGGGGTCCTGCGCCTCGGCCGGGTGCCTGTTCGAGCCGTTAACGGCCTTCTCGAAGGGGTACAGGTCCACGGCCATGTTCGGGTACTGCGTCTCCACGTCGGCCGGGCCGCCGCTGGTCCGCTGGCCGGCCCGCCACAGCCAGATGTCGAGCGGCCTGTCCGCGGCACCCATGCCGAGGAACGGCTCGGGGCTGCCCTTGTAGAGCTGCACCGCGGCCAGGTCCTCGAAGTCCTGCGGCCGCACCGCCGCGTCATCGCGAGTCGGGTCCAGCCAGGTGAGCCGGACGGCCAGCTCCTTGCCGTCGTGGACCGCGGCGACGGTCAGCTCCGGCTCCTTGTAATCGCGCCACCACAGCGGACTGAGCGCGACGGCGGTGCCCGGCGAACCGTTCCACACGTCGTCGCTGATGGTTTCGGGGAGCGGCCCGGCGACCTTGCGGGCGACGATGTGGCGGCGCTGGTGCTGGGCCTTGGCCTGAATGGCCGGGTCGGAGAGGGACAGCACGAAGTTGGCGAGGTCGCCGACGTCGTTGGGCTTGATGTCCTTCAGGGCGGGCATGGGCGAGCCGGGCATGCCGAGGCGGATGCGGGCATAGAGGTCGCGGGGGTCGCGGCCGCCCTTGAAGACGCCGCGGGTGAAGTCGCGCGGCCGGGTCGGCATGCCGTCGGTGTTCTTCTGGTCGATGACGCCTTCGGCGGTCCCCTTGGCGCCGTGGCACGAGGCGCACAGGGTCTTGTACAGCTCGTGGCCGCGGGCGACCGACGCCGCGCTGAACGCCGGCAGGTCGGCCGGAATCTCCAGGGCCGGCCCCGGCTCGGTCTGCTCCTTGACGACCTCGGCGAATTCCTCGGCGGAGAGCGGGTTGCCGCGGCCCTCCGTCTGGCGCTTCACCTCGGCCTCGACCCCCTCCCGGGTGAGTTTGCGGACGTGGGCGACGAGCGCCTGGCGGTCGGCCTCGGGCAGGTGGCCGAAGGCGAACATGGCGCTGCCGGGCATGCCGTAGGTGATGACGCGGAGCAGGTCGCCGTCGGAGGGGACGCCGTTGGCGGTGGTGACGAGGCGGAACTTGCCCTCGCCGAAGTTGCGCGGCTTGGGATAGAGGAAGCGGGCGGCGGGGCCGTTGCCGTCCCCCTTGTCGCCGTGGCAGGCGGCGCAGTGGTTGGCGTAGAGTTCCGGGCCGGTGGCCGTGGTGCCGTCCGGCGGCCCCGGCTCGGGAGGCCGGGGGACGAGGAGCTTATAGCCGATGAACACCAGGATTGCGGCAAAGGCGAGGACGGCCACGACGAGGACGGCCTTGCGGCCGCTACCGCCGGTGGGTCGAGGTCGGTCATTCATGCGCGGACTCCGTACGTGCGCCGCCGGCGCCTGGGCGAAACGCCGGCGCGCGCCAGTCCGAAGGGTGTCCTTACGGGGCGTCGCCGCCCCCTCTTTTGCAAGGCGTGTGCCGGAGGGGTCGAGGTGCGGGTTTCAGCGGATTGGAGGCGGATTTAGCCGGTGGGGAGGGGCGGCGGAGTGAGTCGGATGTGTCGCAACCGCACTTTCGGCGGGGCGCGCTGTGCGGATTGGAACCGCGGCCACGGGGCTGCCCGTGCGGCAAGGTCGCTGCGAGGGCAGAAGGCTGGTAGGGCATGCTCCGCATGCCCCTTCGCTCCCCGGCATGCGGAGCATGACCTACCAACCAGAGCCCGGCATGCGGAGCATGACCTACTTCCCTGGCCTGCCGAAATGCTTGTCGGCAAAGTCGAGGAACACCTTCCAGTCGTCCTTCGTCATCGAGTGCTTGCCGGGGCGGATGTAATAGCCGAGCGTGCTGTCGATCAGCTTGCCCGGCTCGGGCATGTTCTTCACCCCCAGGCCGCCGGCGCCGAGGAAGCGATACACCGGGTCGGCCGCCTTCAGGATGTCGAACTGGCCCGACGGGTTGGCCCACTGGTCCTCGACGGCGTTGGTGAACAGCACCGGCCGCGGCGCCACCAGGGCCACCAGGCAGTGCTGATCGAACGGCAGTTTCGACGGGTCGTCGTTGAACTGCTTGAAGTTGTCGCAGAACCAGTGCGGGAAGCTGGTATTGATGCGCTTGACCGTCTCGGCCCTGGGGTTCTTGCAGCGGCTCGGGGCGGTGCCGCCGCAGCCGGCCTGGTGCGGGATCGCCAGCGCGATCCGTTCGTCCATCGCGGCGGCCAGCAGGGCGGTCTTGCCCAGCCGCGAGTGGCCGACGACGGCGATGCGCTTCGGGTCAAGGTCCTTGACCGTGAGCAGGTGATCGACCACCCGGCTGATGCCCCAGGCCCACGCCATGATGGTCGCCGTCCTCTCGCCGGGGGCCACCTCGCGCATATCGAGGATGGGGCGGACGCCCTCGCGCCTGTCCTTCTGGTCGGGGTCGATGTCGCCGTTGTAGAACGTCGCCACCGCGTAGCCGCGGTCGATGGACTGCTCCAGCGCCCAGACATCCTTCTCCTTGCCGCGGCCCGCCTCGCTGGCCCGGTTGTTCTTGACGCCGGGATGGCCGGGATACATCCAGCAGGTCGGGACGCGGACGTTGGGGTCATCGACCAGCGCATGATTGCCGCAGAAGTTCATGCCGACGAAGACCGGCGCCGGCCCCTTGCGGTTGTTGGGGACGACGAGCAGCAGGTGGACCGGCGGCGCCCCGCGGGGACCAACCGGCACGGCCAGCTCCTTCAGCGTCGCCTTGCCGCCGAAAGCCTTCTT
>Ga0070740_10002718_pt1 | contig 20000 bp, 17 predicted proteins | sample Coa_R2_FD_67286 | JGI IMG/M metagenome (GOLD analysis project Ga0070740, IMG submission 67286) | Surface soil microbial communities from Centralia Pennsylvania, which are recovering from an underground coalmine fire - Coalmine... | ecosystem: Environmental > Terrestrial > Soil > Unclassified ...
CCGGGCCATCCGACATTTTCAATTCGGGAATGCCGAGTTCTTTGTAGCCGCGGATATAGAACCCTCTTACGCCGCCCAGGTAATCGATCTTCTGCTCGGTGGACATCCGGCTCAGGATCGAATCGACTCGCCGCTCGACAGCAGGATCCAGCGACTGCGGGCGAGTACTGCTCGATGCATTCGTTTGCGCAAACAGCGTTGTTGTCAGGGACGCCACACAGCACAACCGCACGACCGCTCGAAGCAAAGGAGCCTCCTAGTAAATCGATTTGCCATTGTAATGAGCACGTCAACACGAGCGCAGCTATGCCGCCCCGTACGTCGATGGCTTCCGGCGCGGTTGGGATTATATCTGCTGCGGAAGAAGATAGGCCGTTCGTTTGCCGTGAGCTATCCGACCACGGCAACTTCCGGCGGGGCCGGCTTGGGCATTGCCTTGAAGGTAATGCGGAACAGAGCGCCCTTGGGCTGGAGATTCTGGCACTCGATCGTGCCTTCGTGTTGCTGGACAATTCCGTAGCAGGCGCTTAGGCCAAGACCGGTGCCCTGCCCCAAAGGCTTGGTCGTGTAAAAAGGATCGAAGACGCGAGCAGGTTCGGCAATGCCTGGACCGGTATCGGAGATTTCCACAATCACGTGGTCGTTTTTTGCGCGAGTGCAAACGATAATCTGGCCTCCGCCAACTTCCTCGACTGCGTCGATGGCGTTGTTCAACACATGCAGGAAAACCTGGAGAAGATGATTGTCGTCGCCCACTACCGCGGGCAAGTCCGGCTGGAGATCGCGAATGAGGGAGATCTTTCCCGACAAGCTGCCGAGCCGGAGCTGGCAGGCGTTGTTTACCAGCGCGTTGACATCGATCAGTCGCATCTGCGGTGGAGTCTGCCGCGCAAATGAGAGCAGGTTCGATACGAGGTTTTTCGTGCGTCGCGCCTGCTGCGAAATCTTCTCTGCAAATCCACGCTGAGCAGGGGGCACGTTTTGATCATCCGCGATCAGCTCTGAGTAGCCCAGAATCGCAGTGAGCGGATTGTTCAGTTCGTGCGCTGCCCCGGAAACAAGCCGCCCGATCGACGCCAGTTTTTCCGACAACATTACCTGCGTCTGCAGACGTTCGAGATTGTCATAGGCCTGCTTGGAGTCAGCCAAGAGAAGCGCCAGCCTGCGATTGAGGAGCTGTTGACGCGTAAAAATAAGGATTGCAATCACCAGCATCGCGGTGAAGCTTAGGGCGATGCGGAAGCGACGGACTTCCGGTGGGTCCTGTAGCCGCTCAAAAGAGAACAGGGCGATCGCCGGTATGCTGGCCGCCGCAAAGCTTGCGACCCATTCTGGAACCGCAAGCCGCGTCTGGCGTTCGCCTCTGCTGTCATCTGGCTGGGGATTCAGTTTGCGCGCGTGGAATCCGATCCACGCGATATAGGCAATGGAAATCGTGAGCGGCAAATCCCACAACCCGCCGCTGGTGTAGCTCCCTTGCTGAATCAGAATGTTGATGATGGCTGACGTAGGAGCGTAAATGAGGAAGCCAATCAGATAATGATTGTAGATTTGCTGCCAGCCGCCGCTGCTGTGCTGCGCGAGATAAAAAAGACAGATGATCGCCGTAGCCAGTTCCGCGTGATAGAGCAGGTTGAAATTGCGATGGAACGGGGCGGCACTGAAGTGGAGAACCTGCCACACAAACGTGAACTGAAAATAGAGATATACCCACCAGCAGGCGATCAGCGCGAATTCCAGCCGGCTGGCGACCGAGGACCCGTCCTTCGTAGTGCGATGCGGCAACATCGCCAGCGCCATCATGATGGGAACAACATGCAGTATCAGCAGCGTGTCCCCAGGCTGGGGTGCAGGCATTCGCGCGTGGAGGATTACTTCGTAGTAAACCCAATTCCAATAATCGAAGGCCCACATGAGCGCGCTGAGGGTCATCAGCGTCCAGAATCCACGCGCAGCTCCGCGCGACCGGGGAATGTTCACCACGGTGCCCACAACCATGAGCAGCATGATGGTGAACTGAAGAACATCGGCGAATGTAGCCAGCGTCGATCCCTGCAGCATTCCGGAACTGGCAACCTGCACCACGCTCAGGGCGATTAGTGCGACAAGCCAGGGATGTCGATTTACGAATTGTGTGCGCGAAGACACGGGGCCGGGGCGGGACGAGATGGTCCCGTTTGGGCGGATTGTACAACGGAACCACGGCAGGCCTGTTCATTACCGTGGTGACGCAGATAGATACAGATGGCAGGACACTTCTAGCTGCGTGACGCCATAGTTCGACCGATCCCTGTGTAGTGGCCGTCATACCAAGCGGACTCCGCCCGCAGCACGGAACACTGGAGTCCCGTCAGGGCTCGAGTGCCTCTTTTACAATACTTTCATGTCGTTCCCGATCACGCGTTTGCGGCGGCTCCGTCGCAACGAGACGCTGCGCAGCATGGTGCGCGAGACGCATCTCACTCCCGAAGCGTTCGTTTATCCGTTGTTCGTCTGCCCGGGAGAAGGCGTGCGCAAGCCGATCGGCTCGATGCCGGGCGTTTTCAATTTGTCAATTGATCGGCTGATCGACGAAGCGCGCGATGCCCATTCCCTCGGAATTCCTGCCGTGATTCTTTTCGGCCTGCCCGAGCGCAAGGACGAGCTAGCCAGCGGAGCCTGGGAAGAAGACGGCATCGTGCAGCGCGCTACTCGCGCCCTCAAGCGCGCGATTCCGGAGCTGCTCGTCATCGGCGACGTTTGCCTGTGCGAGTACATGTCGCATGGGCATTGCGGGATGGTGAAGAAGACCACCGCCTCGGGCGCCGCTGAGTCGAGCCGCAGCGGAGCGGCAGCAGTACCGTCGCGAGTGGAAGAGTACGAGATCGTCAACGATCAAACCCTCGAAATCCTGGCCCGCACCGCGGTTTCCCAAACAAAAGCCGGAGTGGACATCATTGCCCCGTCCGACATGATGGATGGCCGCGTCGCCGCCATTCGCACCGCCCTGGACCATGCCGGCTTCCAGAACACTCCAATCCTCTCGTATGCCGCAAAGTTCGCCTCCGGATTTTACGGACCCTTTCGGGAAGCCGCGGATTCGGCTCCGCAGTTCGGCGATCGGCGCTCGTATCAAATGGACGGCGCCAACCTGCGCGAGGCACTGCAGGAAATCGAATCGGACATCGAGGAGGGCGCGGACATGATCATGGTCAAGCCGGCGATGCCGTACCTCGACGTGATCTCCGCCGCACGCGAGCGCTTTAATGTTCCCATCGCCGCGTATCAGGTCTCAGGCGAGTACGCCATGATCCAGGCCGCGGCACAAAACGGCTGGCTCGATCGCGAACGCGTGATGATGGAATCTTTGATTTCTATTCGACGCGCGGGCGCAGGAACGATCCTGACGTACTTTGCCAAAGACGCAGCCAAGCTGATCGGGTGATCGGGTGATCTGAAAGCAAAAGCAACGGCAAACCCGACGCGGATCACGCGGATGGGACGCGGATCAACGCTGAAGAAGGTGGTGAAATTCGGTTTTCCTTAGCCGAGTGCCGACTGCCGGTTTATTGCACCTTCTGCAACCGCGCAATCAGCTTCTGAACCAGATTTTCTTCCGAATCCGACCAGAGGACCCGCCCGCTGATTCCGCAATGCTTCTCGACGGCTGATGTAAACGCAACCAGCTTCTGAACGTTTGCTTTCACGCGGTCTTCGCTCGGCTGATCGAGATCCAGCTCTTCGTGGAGAAAGGGCGTATCGAGTCCGAAGTCGATCTCGATGTGGCCCTGCTCCTGATAGATGCCCTCCTCGAACTCGGTTCCGTGAACGCTGAACTTCACTGGCTGAGGCTCCAATCGCCAGGTGGTGTCCAGTCCGCCTCCCGTTTCGGGAGTCCATAAATCCCACATGGCTTCGAACTCGTAAGCATGATCGGAATGAACGTGCTCCGAGGCAAGCTCGATGGCCTGCTCAGGAGTGGCCCGATAGTCGAACGTCTGCTCGAAAACCGGAGGCTCATTCCACGAGATACCGTGCACAGCCAAATATCCAATGCCAGGCCGCGTGGACGAAAATGGGAACTGCCGCAGCACCGAGAGAATTCGCGGCATCATCTCTGCTTCGCCGAAACTGGGAAACCAGAGACTCAGGTAGAGACGGTCAGCCATGCAGGCATTATTTTACTGATGAAGCGGTGGGCACTCGTGGATGAGCTGCTAGGCTGCTAAGCTTCTAAGCCGCTAAGCTCAGGAGCTCAGAAGCTTAGCAGCTTAGAAGCTCTTGATGTGCGATACTGATAAAGCACGAACGTCAGCCCGCCTGCCGTTCGTTGAAAGTCCCGCCACCAGCGTCCCCGTCGTCTAGCCCGGCCTAGGACATCGCCCTTTCACGGCGGTAACACGGGTTCAAATCCCGTCGGGGACGCCAATGTTATCCAATTGAGCTAAGAACCGCTTATACATCTCAATAATCACGCTGTTACGCGGTCAAAGAACTTCCTTTCACGACTAAACACAAGCCCATCGGGGAAAAACGATTTCGCGAGTTCCTGCCGCTGATGAACATTTCCGGCTTCCCATGCCGCGACGAGGTCGATAGCTTGAGCTTCAGCTTGCTTCAGCATCTCCTCCATCGTGCTGCGCTCTGAATCCAGAGCATTTATCTCGTTATTGATACGAAAGCTCTCCTCAGCATTCGCTTTCTTAAAGTCGTCGTAATCTTCTGCCGTGATGTCTCCTTTGAGCTTTTCCGTGAGCGCCTTCTGGTTCAAAGTCTTGATTTCGGCCAATCTGCTACTGAGCCGCCGAGCTTCACTGGCAATGCGCTCCTTACGATCACTCCACTGACTCGCAATGCGTTCGGGCAATTGCTCAATTAACTCGGCCACACGTAATCGAGCGACAGACGAGGGGGCATTCCCTGGGTAGAACGAATTTAGAGCACTGGCGCTTCCGATTTAGCCTTGATCTTCTTCAGCCTTGATCCTCCTCCAAAAGTTCTTAGAGGCTACAAAGGCTACGAGGGTCGCCACGATGGACATTGCCGGAATGACAGGAACGTCCAGTCGGATAGCATACCGAGGCGGTACTGTCATGATTGATAGCCACCCGAATAACCAGTTTGCTCCCACAATGAAACCAGGATGAAGGAACAATTGTGGACGATAGTGCGCGCCTCGCATTCCCCGCCTGATCCCGTCATAGAACGCCTGGATAGGGCCGTACAGGACCGCAGCCAAGAATGTGACAAAGTGAGCCAGCGAAAAAACTATGTTGAGATCCATTCGTTGTCGTTTTTCCTGAGCGTACCACTTAGCTATTGCAACATCCCCATATCACTCATTGATACCTGAATTCAGATAAGGTCTCGCACCTAAGCAGCGTTGCTCTGGCTCTCGCAATCAGGTTCAAAATCCTTCCGTCGGGGACGCCAAGATTCCAGCATCATTGCCACTTGATCAGGACAGAGTCACGGCAGGTTTGACTGTTACAACCGCAAAACTTTCGCTCGTGAGCACCACGTGTTGCCGGTAAAGGTCATCCAAATAAAAACACCATCAATGAATAACCTGAGCAGTCGCGACAGATCCTGTTCTGAATGGGCTTCTACACCCGTTCTCTCCGTATCCCACTGTGCGCAGAGGAACGAGTATCGATTATCCGAAGGACGGGTTGAATTTCGTGCGGCCGGCGACCGGGAGTGGCGGCGACTCGCATATTCTGAGATTCAGCAGCATATGGTTCTTGGAACTGCGGTGGCGAGTTGGTTGTCGCAGCTCTACACGACGGCAACGCTTGCCCAAGTTCTGTGTAACTGAGCAAAATCCGGACGCGCCGCAGAGTCGTTCTTATACGGAATCTTCGATGTACCCGACACCGCGCAGTTCAGGATAGTGCTCCATCAGCGTACTCGGGACTTTCACTTTTTCGCGTTTCAGCATCTGCTTGAGTTCGAGCGCATTCACCGCTGCCTTTCCCTTGTAATGGTTGTTCGTAACCGCAAATGTCTTTTGCACCTTGTCTGCCAGGCGCTCGATTTTCTCCTTCCATGGCTCGAGCTGCTTCGGAGTGTAGAGATAGTTATACCGATCATCGCGATTATCAGACTGGAACCACTCCTTGTAGTTGCGACCATGAAGGCGAACGTACGCGATATTCGATGTGGCATGCTCGGTGCCTCGAACGGACCGGCCCAGCAGCGGCTGATCGATGTTGCAGAATGCAACGTTCTGGGCCGCGAACTGCGAGAGGATTTCGGGATCGTCCCAAGTGGCGTGCCGCACCTCTACGACCAGCGGGTATTCGTGAAAACGCTTGATTAACCCCTGCAGATAATTGCGATTGTCATCTGTGTTCTTGAAGGAGATTGGAAACTGCATCAGCAGGGCACCCAACTTGCCGCGCGAGGCAAGCGAGTCGAGTCCGGCTTTGGCATTCACTTCGTCCTCGGCGATTGGATTAACTGTCGCCGCAGAAGTCGATTGCAAAACTGCCCCAGGGGCATGCGTAAAGCTGCGAAAGAGTTTGGCTGTGAACTCAAACCGGGGATTGACTTCGGAAACCAGTTCACACCATTGTTTTCCCGTTTTGGGCTGAATGTGTCCATAAAAGGAAGTGTTGATCTCGCAACAATCAAAATATTGCGCCAGAAACTGCAGGGGATGCTGCCGCTTCTTCAGCCCGGGAGGATAGACAATGCCTTCCCAATCCTTGTACGAGAATCCGGCCGTCCCGACCAAGATCTGTCTGCTGGCGTTCACTTTCTTAGCTTACCCGTCGCGGTCCGCGGCTGCCCTGGAAGCCGTTTTGTTCGCCGGGATACCGAGGGTGGTACACGCAATAAATCCAGTAGAATAGAAGCAGCCGCTTTTCACCTTCTCCGGAGAGATGGCCGAGTGGCTGAAGGCGCACGCTTGGAAAGCGTGTATACCTTAACGGGTATCGTGGGTTCGAATCCCACTCTCTCCGCCAGGCCCCCCAAGTTTTTATTTCTTTCGTACTCCCACAGCTAGAGCATTTTCGCCGTATCCGCGGTCGCGTTGAGATGCGAAAACGTCAGTACCGTCCGCGGTAGCGGATGCGTTGATCTAATCTCAAAAGAAAACACCCGAACGGTACTGACGCACGTCAGAAATCGAGTCGATTTGGGAAGGTCTTCAGGCTTTTGTGATTTTGGTGAGGTCAGTTCGAGCTGATGGCGGGCTCATCGGAAAGTATGCTGTAGAGGGTCGATCGGCTGATGCCTAAGACTTCCGCGGCCTTCTGCTTGTTTCCGCCAAACGCTTCCAGCACCTCGCGCGCGTACTTCTTTTCCAATTCACGCAATGAGAGGAACTTCGGATTTGTTGTCTTCTCCGCGGCCAACATTACCGCGACCGGGAAATCGTCCACGTCGAGCACCGGACCCTCACTTAGAATGCATGCTCCGGCAATGACGTTTTCGAGCTCACGAATGTTGCCCGGCCAGTCGTAGCGGGCGAGCATGTCCTGGGCACGGCGGCTGATTCCGGTGAAGCTGCGTCCATACTGCTTCGCATATTTCTCGAGAAAATGCCGTTCGAGCAGTGGTAAATCTTCTTTTCTTTCCGCCAGCGCCGGAAGCCGCAGTTGTACGGCGGAAAGCCGATAGAACAAATCTTCGCGGAAGCGCCCGTCGGCCACTTCGGTGGTCAGGTCTCGGTTACTGGCGGCGATTACACGAAAGTTCAATTTCCGCGAGTCGGCCGATCCGAGCCGCTGCACTTCGTGGCTCTGCAGCACGCGCAAGAGCTTCGCTTGCATTCCGACCGACATCTCGCTGATCTCGTCAAGAAAGATCGTGCCTTGATCTGCGCGCTCGAACAAACCGGGTGTGTCCTGAAACGCGCCGGTGAATGTGCCTTTGCGAAATCCAAAGAACTGGCTTTCCGCAAGCGGTTCAGGGAGGGCGGCGCAGTTGCACGCGACGAACGGCCCTTTGCTCAACGGGGAGAGATCGTGAAGCGCACGCGCGACCAGTTCTTTGCCCGTTCCTGATGGCCCAGTGAGCAGCACGGTGGTGAAATGCGGCGCGATACGTGTGACTTTGTTGAAAACGTCCAGCATGCGCGGGCTACGCCCGACCATGCCCTGAAAACTAAACGAGGCTCGTAGCTGCGTGTCCAGCTCGCCGGTTCGCCGCTTCTTGTCCGCAGCCTTCAGCGCGCGGGCCACGCGAGCTCGAAGCTCGGAGACATCCACCGGCTTAACTAGGAATTCTGCAGCTCCTTTTTGAATTGCCTCGATGGCCAAGGCCGGAGAGTACTCGCCCGATAGAAGAATTACTTCCGCGCCCTGGTCATACGCCGCCATGCGCGCGAGTACATCCATTCCGTTAGCGCCGCGGAGCCTGAGGTCAAGAAACACGAGACGAGGACGATGCTGCCGAAAGAGTTCCCACCCGGATTCGTCATCCCGTGCGACGAAGACTTTGACCGGCATGTCGGCGAAAATTTCCGGCATTACATCGACGACGTGCTCCTCGTCATCGATCACCAGCACGGGAAAAAGTTCCTGCGACTCAAAGACAAGGACCATTGAGACCTTTGCGAGTCAGCCGATTGTGGAAAGGTAACTTTATCACCGTAGCTCGCATTCATCCCTTTTGATGCGCCGCGATTGCAAATCGAGATGAATGGCCTTTCGCAAGCGAGATACTGGTCTCGGAAAAACGGTAAATCCGTCTGGCGATAAGGAAGGAACACTGACCCTCTGCTCCAGATCGAGCAGAAGATGCGAGAGTCGGTCGCAATTGCTGAACACCGCATCAGACTGCAGCAAATCCGAAAGTTCCGAGAGCGTAGAGCGCGTTTCACTCGCTCCGAGGAAACTGAGATCCTTCATCAGATCGGCTGTGATCTCGCGAGCCTGTAGCGCACCGATAAGGCGCACTGTCTTCGCTTGAAGACGATCGGTGGCTTCGCACTGGACCCGGGAGAGCATTTCCTTGATCTCGACTTTTCTTGCTCTTCTGACCATGAAGGTTCTTCTCCTTCAAAGCCTATCTACAATTGAAAGACCATTGCAAACATATGAGACAAATGATTAAGGCAACTGAGCGTTTCTCCTTAACTTTGCCTGCTGAATTCCCCCGTGGGTCCTCCTTAGCGCGCGCAGCAAGCCCGCCAAGATGACTAAAGGACGCGTCCTGCAGTAATTGCCTCGCTACGCTAGCGGCCCGTACAAATTCCGAACACAATTCCGAGATTCAGACACCCAAGATATTCCTGAGGAAGTTCTACTTTGGGACAAATACTTGAAAACTAAGTATCAACATCGACTCCCACCATAGTGGTAGCAAGCTTGCATCGTCGTATTCAAGCGTTTCAGCAGGAAGACGATGGGCTTCTCGATCAGCAGATCGCTTGTTTTCAGAAAGGCGCTGGCAGTCTGTGCGGTTACCGCAACGCTATGTGCGCCGGCGAGCTGTGCCGAGGCGAATGGCAGCCCGCAGAGTTCGCCTCGAAGCGCGTCGGCTGCGCTGCACCTGACTGTGTTCGTAGTACCGGTTGTAAGGGGGAATGAAGAAGTAGTTCCAAAACGGGAGGACAAGCCGATTATTTTCAGCTTTGCTGCCCCGCCGCTCACCCGGAGTTACCAGGTACGCACGCTTCGGGTGGACGAGCACAGCGCCGACGGCAAACAACAGCGCGCAGTTCTGCGAACTTTGACCGTGATCCCGGAATGAAATTGCGATTCGAAGCGGAAAAGAGACTCTATGAATAACTTTTGCGAGCTGCAGGCCGTGGTTGTGTCGTATGACACGGAAGTTCTCGGCGTGATCTCAAGCTGCCTTACCGAACTCGGCATTGCGGGAATCTGTCATCCGGATCGGGACTCTGCCATTGGCTCTCTTCAAAAACAGAAAATCGATGCATTCTTCGTAGATCAAGAGCTGGATCACGAATTATTGGTCCTTGAACAGATGCGGAGTTCAGCGTGCGGTCGCGGCACCGTTGGATTCGCCATTGTTCCTCAAACTAATGACGGCATTCACGCCTGTCGCGCTGCCGATTTTGTGATCACAAAGCCGGTTACGAAGTTGGAAGTTGCGCGGACGCTGCGCGCTGCATATGGAATGATGCTGAAAGAAAGGCGTCGCTACTCGCGCCACAATCTGCGCTGCGAAGCAATTCTTTCCGACGCGACCGGCAGGAAGTGCATGGCGCGAACGACGAACATCAGCCAGACGGGGATTGCGATCGAATGCGAGCTTTCGTTGCCCGCCGGTGCCCTTGTGCAGCTTCAGGTTGCACTGCCACGGAGTTCGACGCCTTGCAGGTTCGAAGGGCGCGTGATCTGGTCAACAGCCAACGGCAAAGCAGGATTGACGTTCACTCATATGAGTTCCCGCGATCGCGAGTGCCTGACCGAGTGGATCGATGCGGAGTTCCTGCGGCAATGGCACCCAGTGATTCCACAGAGCGTAGCTCCTACCTTCGTGCGAGCCGCTCATTGAGGCCGTTGCGAAGACGAGATCTCTGGTTCGCCGGCAACTAGCGAAAAGGCCGTTCAGACTTGCGCCTGCGGCACGCCGGTAATTAAGGCGCTCACTTGCTCTGCTCTAATTTCGCGGCCGCGTCATTCAGAAGCTCCGCTTCAGCGTCCAGCACTCGGGCGATCTTCGCGATTTCAGGATCGGCATCGGCGTAGCGCTTCTCTTCGATGGCCTCGCGCACTCCCGGCATTGTTTTCGGCGAATAGCCGGTGTACCACCCCGGAGCGTAGATCATGTGCTTGTACCATGGACGGCGCGGCAGTCCCTCATCTAACGTCAGACGACGTTCACTCTGCAGAAGGAGTTGGTTCAGCGCTGCGAAGTCTGTCCCGCTTGGGGCAGTGCGCAAAACTTTTGTTGCCTTTTGATAGCGATCAGCGGCGCGCGTGAGCGCTGCGAGCGCATTGTCGATGGGAGCGAAGTTGATGAAAGGCGGAACCTCGGCACGTGGAGGCGGCACCGTAGGATGCCTCGGATCGGATGTCGCGGAGTACACGCCGTCGTCGAGCTTTTGATTAATGTCATTCGCTTCGTCTTGCTGGTCTTTCAGCAGCTTCTTGAGATCATCGTCGTACTTCTTCATCGTGTCAGCAAAATCGGTGAACTGATACGGAAGCACGTCGGCATCGGCGAAACGCATCACCATGCTGCCGATGGTCTGCGCCAGAGCGCGCGAGTAGATGAATTCGTTGTCGGAGAAGTGCATGTACCAATACAGGTCGTCGTAGATCGAGTGATAAATGCCGGCGTTGTCCTCGCCGATGTAAGCAAGGTTCAGCGATGCGACTCCGAGGTGATCGAGAAAGGTCGTAAAGTCTGTGCCGGAGCCGAGCGGATCGATGCGCAAGTCAGCGCGCTGTCGGGCTTCTTTCTTCTCGTCGGCGTCTCCTCTCTCGATTTCATTCGCCTGTTTTCGCTTCCAGACAGAGATTTGCTTTTCCGGATCCTGAATGTCCTTGGCAACTTCGTTGACGAAAGCCTCGAGTGAATGCGAGCCGCCGGCTTCGAGATAGCCGCGCTCGTTCACGTCGCTGTTGATGTAAATCGCTGCATGCTGGCGCAGTTCATCGGCATGGAACTCCGCCCACTCTGTTGAACCGAGCAGCATCGGCTCTTCGCCGTCCCAGGCGCAGTAGATGATGGTTCGCTTCGGTTTCCATCCTTGTTTTAGCAACTGCGAAAATCCGCGAGCTTCTTCCAGAAGAGCAATCTGTGCCGAAATGGGATCTTGCGCGCCGTTCACCCACGCGTCATGGTGATTGCCGCGGATGATCCAGATATCCGGCTCGGTAGCGCCGGGAATCTTGGCGATGACGTCGTTGACCGGCTTGATGTCCCAATTCGAAACTACCTTCAGGTGTACTTTGGCCGGCCCAACTCCGACGTGATACGGCAATGGAAGCCCGCCACGCCATTCGCGCGGAGCCATCGGTCCGCCGAGCGCCTGCAGCAGCGGCTGTGCGTCTCCGTAGGAGATTGGAAGCACCGGAATTTTCGTGATGGTCTGCGCATCTTCACGGCGCAAACGTTTTGCGTCAGGGGTTGCGCCCACTCCCGGAGTGAGCGGATCGCCGGGATAGCGCATGAAATCCATTACGCTGCCGCGCTGCACGCCATCCGGCGGACGCATTGGGCCTTCGGGAAAAACCGGATCTTCGAAGTAGCCATCATCCTTTGGATCCGAATAGATCAGACATCCGATCGCTCCATGCTCATAGGCAACTTTGGGTTTCACGCCCCGCCACGAGTTCCCGTATTTGGCAATCACGATTGCGCCTTTAACTGAAACGCCGAGGCGCTCTAGCTGCTCGTAGTCTTTTGGCAGGCCATAGTTCACGAAAACGAGCGGTGCGGTTACGTCGCCATCAGCCGAATAGGCGTTATACGTCGGCAATTGCTCGGGTTTCTGTCCGCTCGTCGGATCGACCGCTATCCCAGGCTCTTCGAGCTTGGCACGGAAGTGAGTGGGAGCGATTAACTCGACCACTCGCTCCTTCGGCGTGGGAAAGAGGACGTTAAAGGTTTCGATGTGAGCGTCGAGTCCCCACTCCTTGAACTTTCCGAGGATCCATTCGGCATTGTCTTTGTCATAGGGCGATCCGACGTGATGGGGACGCGCGCTTAGCCGCTCCATGTACTGACGCTGTAGAGCCGAATCGGGAATTGCTCGAAACTTTGTTTCCCAGCTTTGTTCTGTCTGAGAGGATTGGGTCGTGTAGCCGAAATAAACACTCTGGTCAGCAGCGCCGACCGTGAGAAGAGGAAATACCAGAAGAAGAACTGCAAGAGTCGATCGTCGCATTGTGTCTCGCAGAAGAAGAAATGTAAGCGGGAGGAATTGTACTTGAATTGGTACAGAGGCCACTGCAACCCGTGAGTTAACACGAGGCGCACAAAGGTTTGAACGAAGCTCACGAGGCCATTCTCCGTGACCTTCGCCTGCACCTTTGTGACCTTCGTGTTAACCCGGCGGTTTTGAACCGCTGCGTCTGCTAGAACTCCGCCACAGGCGCATTCTGCTTTGCGCCTACGCGCCCAGCCTCGATCTTTGCGACCGAATAGTTTTCCGGCCGGATCGGAGCTTCGGCCAGGCGGCGCAGAAGGGCGATCTGGCCCACGTGCGTGAGCGCGTCGGCAATAGCACCCTGGAAAATGCTCTCGCACGACGCATGGACCTTCTGTCCAGAAGCGATGTAGGAATCGAGCGCTTCGAGGGCCGTGAAAAAGCGCTTCGTGTCCTCGCTCCACGACTTCGGCTTGGTGTCCTGCCACACTTCTTTACCGCGAGCGATCGACAGCGCCCAGTCCATCAGGTCGCAGAGGTGCGCGAGGAGTTCTCCCGCTGACCTTGAGCCTTTGCCGGCGGAAACTTCGCTGAAGCCTTTCGGCACATCGCGCAGAGGCTTGGCAGCCCGATAGGCAAGCGTCGCCAGGGTGTGCCGAAATGGCAGATCGAGAGATGCTTCTGGTTTCATTTTGGGCATAGATGTACTCATGACAAGTCTCCCCAGTTACGGAGGATTGTAGCGCGCGAATCCCTAGGCGCGGCGATATCCTTATCGGTATGCTTGTCGGTTATAGAAGACGGAGCACGAGGAATATCGTAAGCCAGCTTTAGAATCGCCATCACCCGCGAAATTCCAATGCAGGAATCGCAACCAGAACGTCTTCGCATAGCGGTCCACCGCGAGCCACCTCTCGCGCGCATCGTACTCAGCCACGCGAAGCAAAACGTCATCGACTTTCAGATGATGGACGAACTCGCCGCTGCCCTCGACAGCTTGGAGACTCAGCCCAAAATCTCGACAATTCTGTTCGAGAGTGCAGGAGAGCATTTCTCAGCGGGAGTGGACATTCCTTCACACACGCCAGATAAGGTCCCGATGATGCTTGAGAAATTTCACAGTGTGATCCGTCGCTTGATGAAGACGTCCAAGGTGACTCTGGCGGCAGTGAAGGGCTATTGCCTCGGAGGCGGAGCGGAGTTGGCGATGGCGTGCGACATCATCATCACCACCGACTCCGCTCACTGGGGCTTCCCCGAGATTCGTCTTGGCTGCTTTCCCCCGGTTGCAACAGCAGCGCTTGCCACGGTTGTGGGCCAGAAGCTTGCGGCAGAGCTTGTGCTAACTGGACGCAGCTTCGACGGCCGCAAAGCTGAGCGCATCCGCCTGGCGAATCGTGCTGTACCTGCAGATAAGCTGAAGGAAGCAGTTGCCGAATCCATAGAGAGGCTCATAGCCCTCAGTCCGGCCGCGTTGGCGCACGCGAAACGAGCACTCTACTCCTGGGATGCAGCCCATTTCGAAAAAGGCCTCGCCCGCGCTGAGGAGATTTACTTAAGAGACCTCATTCATACCGACGACGCCAAGGAAGGCATCCGCGCGTGGATGGAAAAGCGCAATCCAAAATGGACCGGACGATGACGAGAGCATGAGCAAACTTCGATCGATGCGCGATGCCATCGCCAAATTTGTGCCCGATGGTTCCTCCGTCGCGATGGGACTCCAACTGGAACAGATGATCCCGTTTGCGGCCGGACACGAGATCATCCGGCAGAACAAACGCGATCTGCGCCTTATAGGTCCCATTTCGGACTGTCTCTTCGACCAGATCATCGGCGCCGGCTGCGTGAAGGACGTTGTCGCCGCCTGGGTCGGAAACGTGATGATGGGACAGGCCTACAGCTTTCGTCGGGCCACCGAGAGTGGAGCGATTCGCGTGTTTAACATGACGAATTTCACGATCGCTCTTGGCCTGCAGGCGGGCGCGATGGGAGTGCCTTTTCTTCCGACGCGCACCGCGATGGGCAGTGATGTGCCCAAAGGCAATCACTTCTTTTATCAAATCATTTCCCCTTTTGAACCTAAGGAGACGTTATTCGCAGTTCGAGCCATTGTGCCGGATGTAACTATCATCCACGTGCAGCGCGCCGACGAAGAAGGCAACGCCCACTGCTGGGGCAATCTGGGCGTGATGCAGGAAGCAGTGCGCGCAGCGAAGAAGGCCATTGTTGTAGCGGAAGAAATTGTCTCGCGCGAGGTAATCGCCAGCGATCCCAATCGAACGGTTGTTCCTGGCTTCCTGGTTTCGGCCGGGGTGCATGAGCCGTTCGGAGCGCATCCCTCGCCTGTGCAGGGATGCTACAGCCGTGACAACGGCTTCTTCCGCGCTTATCACGCCGAAACCAAGACTGCGGATGAATATGCGCGCTGGAAAGCGAAATGGGTCGATGGTGTGCAGGATCGAAAGGCGTATCTGGAACAACTCGGATCGGAGCGAATCGAGGCACTGCGGGTCAAGAAGCACGCATATTCCGCACCCGCAGACTTCGGCTATTAAGGTTAAAGCTCACCCCATCGCGGATGCTTCGACGCCGATCGCACCAACGACACACAACTTCCGATTGGCGAAGATTTTCGATGCTCCCGGTACTCTAAGAAGACACTCTGATTGCGCCCGCGTTCGCCCATGCTTCACAATCAGCTTTTCTCATCTATGCGACTGATCTCATTTGCTTTGGCTTTAGGCCTTCTTATCTCGACGTCCTCAGCACAAACCACTTCGACGTCTCACACGACAAAGCCGGTGCTCGCGAAACCCGGAATTCCGCGAGCCGGCAGGACGGCTACGTCGTCGCAATTCAAGGTTCTCGACAATGTGATCGAGGATGCCATCGAGGATCAGCAGTGTCCTGGCGCAGTCGTGCTGGTCGGGCATCACGGACGAGTTGTGTACCAGAAGGCTTATGGAATGCGTTCGCTCGAGCCAACCCGCGAGAAGATGACGCTCGACACGATCTTCGACGTGGCCTCGTTGACGAAAGTCGTGGCTACCACTCCATCGGTGCTTCGCATGTTGGAGCTGGGGCAGATTCGCTTGAACGATCCTGTCGCGACCTATCTTCCTGAATTTGCCCAAAACGGGAAGGAATACGTCACTATTCGAGAGTTGATGACGCACTACTCTGGGCTGCCGGAAGATCTCGATTTGAAAACGCCCTGGAGCGGCGAAGAGACCGCCCAGCAGATGGCCTTCGCTTCGCAACTGGTCTCCCCGCCGGGATCGATGTTTCGTTACAGCGACATAAATTTTGAGGTCCTGGGATTCCTGGTGGAGCGCATCTCCAAGATGCCGCTCGACAAGTATGCCGACGCTTTCGTCTTCCAGCCGCTCGGCATGAAGAACACGCGATTTCTGCCGCCCCCGGTCTGGCGGAGCCGCATAGCGCCGACCGAGTACGACGAAAACAATCAGATGCTGCGCGGGGTCGTGCATGATCCTACGGCGCGCCGCATGGGAGGAGTCGCCGGGCATGCCGGCCTCTTCTCCACCGCAGCCGACCTTGCGAAGTATGCTCAAGCTCTAATCGATGCGATCAATGCCGCGCCGCAGCGCAAGCAGTTTCTTAAATCGTTGACGGTGATCAAAGCCACGCGTCCGCAGCAGCCTCCGGACGCTGTGAGTCTGCGCGGCCTGGGATGGGACATCGACTCCGCATTCTCGTCGAATCGCGGCGAGCTCTTGCCGATCGGTTCATTCGGACACACAGGATTTACCGGCACCTCGATCTGGATCGATCCGTACACGAATACGTACGTCATCCTGCTAACGAACGCAGTGCATCCTCATGTAGGACATTCAGTCGTTGCGCTACGCAGCAAAGTAGCGAACGTTGTTGCGACTACACTCGATCTAGGCGCGGAGCTTCATGGCAAACATCCTTTGCTGGCCATCACCGGATACAACGAAGCCATGGCGGGAAGCCGCCGGATGAGCTACCGCAACACAAACGTCCTGAATGGGATTGACGTGCTGGAGGCCACGAACTTCGCGGCCCTCAAGCCTGCACAGGGCGACGCTCCGCCGCGAAAGATCGGCATTCTTACCAATCAGCTCGGAGTGGATGCGAGCGGCCGCCGCACGATCGACGTCCTCAACGCGGTTCCTGGATTGAAACTGACGGCACTTTTTGCGCCGGAACACGGGGCTGTGGGACAGCTCGACACCACCGATATCAACAACACAACCGACACGGCGACCGGAGTCCCGATCTACAGCGTCTATGGCGACACCGATGCCAAGCGCCGTCCTCCCATGGATGTTCTGAAAGAACTTGATGCGGTAGTGATCGACCTTGAAGATGCCGGAGTCCGCTTCTGGACCTACGATACAGCAACTGGATACTTCCTCGAAGCCGCAGCGAAAACCGGAGCCGAGGTCGTCGTTCTCGATCGTCCGAATCCCATAACGGGATCGATGATCTCCGGCCCGATCGCCGATCCTGACAAGCGCAATTACGTGACTTACTACATGATCCCGTCGCGTCACGGAATGACGATCGGCGAGTTGGCGCAATTGTTCAACGGCGAACAGAAGCTCGGCGCCAAGCTAACGGTAGTTCCCATGCAGGGTTGGCAACGCGGAGATTGGTTCGATTCGATCGGCGAGCAATGGGTGAATCCATCGCCGAACCTGCGCAACCTCACCGAGAACACCCTTTATCCAGGAGTCGCGCTGGTCGAGGGGACAAATGTGTCCGTAGGCCGCGGCACAGACACTCCCTTTGAAGTTCTTGGCGCGCCCTGGATCAAATCGCAGGAACTCGCGAGTTATCTCAATGCGCGCCACATCTCTGGGGTTCGCTTTATTCCATACAGCTTCACGCCGAAGTCGGCGGTCTATGCGAATCAATTTTGCGGAGGCGTGAACATGGTCGTCGTCAACCGTCTCACGCTTGACTCACCGGAGCTGGGCATCGAGCTTGCAGCAGCCTTGCACAAGCTATATCCGAACGACTTCCGCATGGACAAAATGATGACCATCCTCGCCAATCAGGAGACGATGGAGGACTTGAACCTTGGAGTCGATCCGCGCTTTATCTCGTCGAAATGGAACGAGGCGCTGGAGAGTTTCCGCCCAATTCGGGAAAAGTATCTGATCTACAAATGATCTAGGTTCGAGGCATCTTCTGAAGAGATGTCATCCTGAGCCCCTGTTTTGGGCGAAGGATCTCCCGCGACATTGCGGACTAGCATCCGCTGAAAACGCTCTTCTGCATTGCCTCGATGTTCATTCACCACGTCCGACATCTCTCGCTGCAACCGAGGATCATCTCCGAACGAACTGAACCACTTCACGTCTGCCTCACGGCGAAACCACGTGAGCTGCCTCTTGGCGTAGTTGCGATGCCCCTGTTGCGCCTCCAATAGCGCAATCTGATCCGAAAGTTCACCGCGCAAGAGCTGCACCGCCTGTTTGTAGCCAAGCGATCCCAAAGCCCGCGCCACAGGACGGGGATTGGCAGTCGAAGCAAACTCCGGCGATTGATATGCGCTCAGCAGCCGTCGCGTTTCTTCCACCAAGCCCAATTGAAACATGGCCTCGCAGCGCTGGTTGATGCGCGCATACAGATCATTGCGTGGAGGGTCGAGTCCAATGCGGCAGATGCGAAAGCCGGTGAGCGGATCGCGTCCTTTGTCCCACATTGCGGTGAGCCTCTCGCCCGCCAACAGACAGACCTCGATCGCACGAATGAGCTTAGGCGTGTCGTTTGGATGAATCTTGGTAGCAGCCTCAGGATCCAGCCGCTCGAGGACACGATGAAGATGGGCCACGGTCCTCTGATCGGCTTTGCGGCGCAGTCGAATGCGAAGCTGCTCGGAACGTTGCGGTCCTTCGAAGAGACCTTCGATCAGCGCACGCAGATATAATCCGGTTCCACCCACGACAATGGGAAGCTGTCCGCGCTTTTGAATCTCGGCAATGGCCGTGCGCGCCATTCGCGAGTAGTCGCCCGCAGTGAACTCTTCCGAAGGTGCAGCCACGTCGATCAGATGATGACGAATCCTCTGGCGCTCTTCCTTCGTCGGCTTCGCCGTGCCGATCTCGAACTCGCGATACACAGCCACCGAGTCGCAACTGACGATCTCGCCGCCGAACTCTTCGGCAAGCCTCAGCGACAGCGCGGTCTTTCCGCTGGCGGTCGGTCCGAGAATGACGAGCAGCAGTGGTTGCATGGCGAATTAACCCAACAGAATCGTTTCAGAAAAATTCGTTTGAGGGAAGGACAAACAGAATCGTCGCGCCTTTGAGGGTGGGGCAACAGAACCGTCACCCTGGGCAATAGCCGAACGGCAATTTGGGTGTTTCAGGTGGAAGCCCCCGACTTTAGTCGGGGGTCCGCCAAAGGCGGATCTTAGAAAAGCGCAGCAAGTTCTTGGCGCTTTAGCGCTGGCCCACGCGGGTAAGCCAGCGCTAAAGCGCGATTGATTTTTGCGTGCCTTCGACGACGCTAAAGCGTCGCCCCCGACTAAAGTCGGGGGCTGGCACCGGAAACTACCAACGCGCAAACTAAGCCTACGGCTTGCCGGTCTGGATCTTGCCTTCTTTCAAGTTGAAGCTATAAATCGTCGGCTTCTCGACGCAGAAGGTTTGCTGATACTTCGTGGTTGGCGGTGTTTTGCCGACACGGATCAGAATACGCTCATCGCCTTGCCATCCAATTACCGACGAGTCGAACTCGCAGTCTTTGCCGAAGACGTGCTCGAAAGCATCAGCTAGCGGGAGTTCCTTTACCTCGGCTGTGCCGGCGTCAAGCAGCAGTGCGGATTTGGAGACATCGCGATCGAGATCGTAGCCCCATACAGAAGTTTCCATCAGAAGCTTGGTCCCATTCTGGGACCAGCCCAGCAGCCGAATTCCGACTCCTTCGTCATCGAGCCCAGGCTTCTCATATACCAATTTGTAGCTCGTGCCGTCTTTAGCGAAGAAGACCCGAACCGTATTCTTGCAAAACTGCGCCTCACCGGAGCTGGACGCTTCAGCCGTCACCTCGGCGTAGGCGGACCCACCGCTCGATTTGAGAGTCGGAGTCTTTGCATGTCGAGTCTGAAACGCGCCGCCGTGGCGATTGTCCCAACAGCTCAGAGAAGAGGTGTTTTCGCCGGATTGGCAGAATGCCGGAACGATGGCAGCGGCAAAGATGAATGAATAAGGAACGAGAA
>Ga0070740_10002719_pt1 | contig 19999 bp, 20 predicted proteins | sample Coa_R2_FD_67286 | JGI IMG/M metagenome (GOLD analysis project Ga0070740, IMG submission 67286) | Surface soil microbial communities from Centralia Pennsylvania, which are recovering from an underground coalmine fire - Coalmine... | ecosystem: Environmental > Terrestrial > Soil > Unclassified ...
AGGGAGGACGGCACCCATGACCGCGTCGACCTTCAGGGCGGCGATGATCCAGATGCGCTCGGGCCTCGCACCGGCCGCCAACATCGACGCCGCGGCGCGCCTGATCGGCGAGGCCAGGGACGCGGGCGCGGATTATGTGCAGACACCGGAAATGACGAACCTGCTTGCCGCAAGGCGCGAGCAGTTGTTCGCCGCGATCACGGAGGAAGATAAGGATCCCACGCTTTCCGCCTTGCGCGATCTCGCCCGCAAACTCGGCATTTTTGTTCATATCGGATCGCTCGCCATCAAGCTGACCGGCGACCGTGCAGCCAATCGCAGCTTCCTCATCGATCGGGCCGGAGAGATCGCCGCACGCTATGACAAAATTCATATGTTCGACGTCGATCTGGAAAACGGGGAAAGCTATCGCGAGTCGAACAACTACCGCCCGGGCGACACCGCCGTGCTCGTCGATCTGCCATGGGGACGAATGGGCATGTCCATCTGCTACGACATTCGCTTCCCCGCACTCTATCGTGCACTCGCGGAAGCCGGCGCCGCCATGCTGACGATACCCTCGGCATTCACGCGCCAGACGGGCGAGGCGCACTGGCACGTCCTGCTCCGTGCAAGAGCAATCGAAAACGGCTGCTACGTCCTAGCAGCCGCGCAGGGCGGTCGGCATGAGAACGGACGCGAAACCTTCGGTCATTCAATGATTGTTGACCCGTGGGGGCGCATACTGGCCGAAGCAGGCAGGGAGCCGGGCATCGTCATGGCCGAGATCGATCCGGCAGCCGTGGCCGAGGCGCGCAGACGCATCCCATCGCTCGAACATGGACGCCGGTTCGAGATCGAGGAGCCATTGGTTGAACCAGCGCATCTGCATGTGGTACGGGGGGCGGAATGATCCGCTACGCGCTCGTCTGCCAAAAGGGCCATGAGTTCGAAAGCTGGTTCGCGGACAGCACCGCTTTCGACAAACAGGTCAAGCGCAGGCTGGTCGCTTGTCCGCATTGCGGCTCGACCCAGGTCGATAAGGCGATCATGGCACCGCACCTGTCCGGCGCACATAAGCGCGAGACACCATCGCGGGCGTCGTCGGACGCCCCGATGCATGGCCAGATGGCGCCCGTCGCCATGCTGACCCCGCAAGAACGAGAGTTCCGTGCCAAGCTCAAGGAGCTGCGCGAGCACCTCACCCGCAACGCCGTCGATGTCGGGCCCCGCTTCCCGGAGGAAGCGCGCAAGATGCATTATGGCGAGGTCGAACCCCGCTCGATCTACGGCGTCGCAACCCCGCAGGAAGCGAAGGCGCTTGCCGAGGAGGGCATCGAATTCCATCCGCTGCCGATCCTGCCGGACGAGCACAATTAAAATTAATACGCCCATATGAGGAGTCCGACGCCGACCACGACCAGCACAATGCCCAGTAATTCACGCGGCTCGGTCGGCTGTTTGAACACGAAGCGCGTCACACCTTGCGCGAACAGCACCTCGACGAGCGCCAGCGTCCGGACATTGGCCGCCGACGTGACGGCGAAGCCGAGAAACCAGAACTCAGATGCGACGGCCCCCATGAGGCCCGCAAACAGCGAGCGCTTCCAGGCGCGGGCAATCGCCCGGACCACCTTGGGATCCGAAAGCCAGAGGTAAATCGACAAAGCCCCTGCCTGTATGACGAGCCCCGCCGCGACGGTGAACGTTGCGGCCAGGAGAAAATCAGCTTGCTCGAGCGAAAGGATCGCGCCGCGAAAACCGACCGCCGAGAGTGCAAACAGCGCAGCTGACAAAAGACCGACCGCGACCGAACGAAACGTGTCGGCATCGCGCGCACCAGGCTTGAACGACATCACGATGACGCCGGCCGTCGCGATCAGGATCGCGACGGCCGATGCAAACGTTATGCGGTCGCCGAGGAATAGCAGGCCGAAAAGGGCGACCTGCACCGGCTCGGTCTTGATATAGGCATAGGCGACCACGAATGCGCGCCGGCCCATGACGGACAACATCGTCGCCGTGGCTGCGATTTGGGCGAATGCACCGCCGATGACCCAGGGCCAGAATCGCGCAGGAACGCTTGGCCAATGCTCCCCGGTGGTGATCAATAGCCCCATGAGGAAGAAGATTGCAAAAGGAAAACCGAATAAAAAACGCACATGCGTGGCACCGACCGTCCCAAGCGTCGCCACAAGCTCGCGCTGCATCGTGTTGCGCGCCGTCTGCGCTGCTGCAGCAATCACCGTAAAGACAGCCCAGAGCATTCCCCTCTCTCGCACTCGCGTTGGCTCGATTGTCGACCCGGCGGAGAACTTGGCCGCTACGACGCACTGGGCGCCGTCTCTGCCGCCGGGAACTCGGCGACCGTGCCGGCCTCGTTGTCGATCAGGAGAAAGAGATCGAAATAGCGAATGGTCGGCGCGGCTCCAGTTCGTTTGATAACGGACTGCCGCCAAGCTTCGTCATGCGCCCGCTGCGCCGCCGCAACCGACGGCCAGATGTAGACGCCGCCCCCACTCTTGCCGTCGAGCGCAAGCAGAAAGTGCTTGCGTTTGAGTTCCTTGTTGGCCTGCCATTTCGACACGACGCTTCGTGCGTCTTCAATCACCTGCTGCCGGGTCCATCCGTGGGGCGTATTGAATTCGACCAGTTCAAGAATCATGCGATTTCTCCGATTCATCTCGAGCCGCCGCCAACATGTAGTTGACATCCATGTCCGATGATAACTGCCAGCGGTCGGCGAACGGATTGTAGATGACGCCCCGCTCGCCGATCACCTGGAGACCGGCGTCCTCAACCGCCAGTTCCAGTTCATGCGGCCTGACGAACTTGTCCCATTGATGCGTTCCGCGCGGAATCCACTTCAACACGTATTCGGCACCAACAATCGCGAGTGCAAAACTCTTGATCGTGCGATTGATCGTGGCGACGATCAGCAGTCCGCGAGGTGCAACCAGGGATGCGCAGCTTTGGATAAACGAAGGCACATCGGCAACATGCTCGACCACTTCCATCGCGAGCACGATATCGAAGCGCTCACCGGTCGACGCCAGGTCCTCCACGGTCGTTGCGCGGTAATCGATCGAAACGCCGGTTTCCTGTGCATGCGTTCTTGCCGTTTCTATGTTTTCTGGCGCCGGGTCGATGCCGACGACGCGCGCGCGGAGCCGCGCCAGCGGTTCCGACAGAATGCCGCCCCCGCATCCAACGTCCAGCACGCTGAGACCGGCAAGACAATCGAGCTTCCTGGCATCACGGCCGAAGCGCTTGACGGCCTGGTCGCGGATATATGCAACGCGCACCGGATTGAGCTTATGGAGCGCCGCCATCGGCCCGCGCGGCGACCACCAATCCGGCGCGTGGCCGGCAAAGCGCCGTACCTGCGCGTCGATAACCGACGAATATCCTCGCTTGCCCGGCATGGTCATCTCGCGGTGACGTGATTCCGGAATCGGAGTGGCGCCCTGATCGTACGGATCGGATCCCAGCCGGTACCCGTGCCCCGGATCGTGATGTCACCATAATCGAGAATGCGACCAAGGATCGACTGATCGACGTCGACGCTCTCGATCTTGTCCATGTTCATCTCGATGGTGTGGCGCGTGATAAAGCCACGCTTGTGCACGATCCGGCGATCGGTGACGTCAAGCTCGGTCGTCCAGCGCCGAAACCACGCGGAGAAGATTGCCGCGCCGGCGGCAACCGCCGATACCACCGCGGCGACCAGCAAAACCGACACGATCATGCCGGATTGCGCGCGCGCGGCCAATCCCAGGAAAACGACGGCCACGGCCAGCAAGGCGAATCCAGGCGCATAAAGGATCCAATGCAGCCGGCCATAAAACAGCACCGTTTCACCGGGCTGCAGGATTTTGTCGATGTAACGCATCGTTCGCGAACCCTGAACGGACTGGAAAGTTGCAAGGCCTTGACCCGGTCGTTATGTATACACGCCTTTTGCCGCCGGCGCTTCCGGTTCCGGAGACTTGTGTGGGCCGGCGGTTGCCGTTCGCGAGTGCCCCCGGGAATGCGATGGCTCGCTTGGTGATGAAATTCGGCGGAACCTCCGTCGCCGACCTCGATCGCATCCGCAACGTGGCTCGTCACGTCAAGCGCGAGGTGGATGCGGGCTATGACGTCGCCGTGGTCGTATCCGCAATGGCCGGCGTGACCAACCAGCTCGTCGCATGGTGCCGCGAGGCCGCGATATTGCACGATGCGCGCGAATACGATGCCGTCGTCGCGACGGGTGAGGAGGTGACGGCTGGACTGCTCGCCATCGTGCTCCAAGACATGAGCGTCAACGCGCGTTCGTGGCAGGGCTGGCAGCTTCCGATCCTGACCGACAACGCACACGGCGCGGCGCGGATTCTCGACGTCAACGGTGCCGAACTGATAAGACGCTTCAGAGAAATGAAACAGGTCGCCGTCATCGCCGGTTTTCAAGGTCTCCATAAGGAGAGCGGCCGCATCACGACGCTGGGGCGCGGCGGATCCGATACGTCCGCCGTCGCGGTTGCAGCCGCTATCGGCGCCGAGCGGTGTGACATTTATACCGACGTCGACGGCGTCTATACCACCGATCCGCGCATCACCGACAAGGCGCGCCGACTCGACAAGATTGCCTATGAGGAGATGCTCGAGCTCGCTTCGCTAGGGGCTAAGGTGATGCAGGTGCGTTCGGTGGAACTCGGCATGGTGCACAACGTCCGCATCTTTGTGCGCTCGAGTTTCGAAAAACCCGAAGATATCGACTCGAGCAAGCCCCCTTCGGGCACGCTCATCTGTGACGAGAGTGAGATCATGGAGCAGCAGGTTGTTACCGGTATTGCCTTCTCGAAGGACGAAGCGCAGATATCGATTCGCCGGGTTCGCGACAAGCCGGGTGTCGCGGCAGCGATCTTCGGACCGCTCGCCGACGCGAACATCAACGTCGACATGATCGTGCAGAATGTCTCTGCGGATGGCGCCACGACGGACTTGACCTTCACCGTACCGTCGGCGGATTACGAACGGGCGCGCGTCACCCTGGAAAAGGCGAGCGACAAAATAGGCTTTCAACGCCTCGATGGTGCAACGGACGTCGCCAAAGTCTCGGTGATCGGTATCGGTATGAGGAGCCATGCCGGCGTGGCGGCCAAGGCGTTCAAGGCCCTTGCGGAGCAGAACATCAACATACTCGCGATTACGACCTCAGAGATCAAATTTTCGGTGTTGATTGACGCCGCAAAGACCGACTTGGCGGTACGCACCCTGCATACGCTCTACGGGCTGGATCGGGCTTAGACTTCCGTTTCGGCGAATGCCGGGACGACGGCGGGCGTGGCCTGCGGTCCGACGTGTCCGGTTCTGGGGGTTCCCGCGGGGCGCCCTGCGTGCCTTCCGGCGGTCGATTCCGCCCGCACCGTCACGGCTTGCCCCGCGCATGGGCGTTTCGCTATAGCCTCATCCTGACGCGGCCGGCGATACGAATGGCTCTGACGTCGCCATTCGTACACGATTGAGCGGTAGTCGAGGCTGCGGGTTGTAGGCCTCGAGCCTGACAAGGACAGCGAAATGCGTGGCGCACTTGGCGGTCCGCGGGTGCTGTTGCGAAGGCTCCGCGAGGTGATGGCGGAGCCGGTCAGCGCCCAGGAACGCCTGGACAAGATCGTAGTGCTGATCGCCGCCAACATGGTGGCCGAGGTCTGCTCCGTCTACGTTCTGCGCGTGGACGGAACGCTCGAGCTTTATGCGACCGAAGGCCTCAAGCGTGAGGCCGTCCACCAGACCGTCTTGAAGGCCGACGAGGGGTTGGTCGGCCTCGTGGCACGCGAAGCCAACCCGATCAACCTGTCCGACGCGCAGTCGCACCCCGCCTTTTCCTATCGGCCGGAGACAGGCGAGGAGATCTACCACTCCTTCCTGGGTGTGCCGATCCTGCGTGCCGGCAACACGCTCGGCGTGCTCACGGTGCAAAACCGCGCGCGCCGAACTTACACCGAGGAGGAAGAGGAGGCCCTGCAAACGACCGCGATGGTGCTCGCCGAGATGATCGCGTCCGGGGAGCTGTCGTCGCTTGCCAAACCCGGTGCCGAGCCGGCGGCGCGCCACGCTGTGCACGTGACCGGAACGTCGCTGTGCGACGGCATTGCGCTCGGCCACGTCGTCCTCCACGAACCGCGCGTCGTCATAACGAATGTCATCGCCGACGACGTGCAGCGCGAACTCAAGCGCCTGGATGCAGCCATCGCAACCTTGCGCGAGGATCTCGACAGGATGGTCGAGCACCGCGATCTGGCCGACGACGGCGAGCATCGTGACGTGCTCGAGGCCTATCGAATGTTCTCCTATGATCAGGGTTGGTTGCACAAGATCAGGGAGGCCGTTTCAACCGGATTGACGGCGGAAGCAGGCGTCGAGCGCGTACAGTCCGATACGCGCGCGCGCATGCTGCGCGCGTCTGATCCTTATTTGCGTGAGCGTCTGCACGACCTTGACGACCTCGCCAACCGGCTCATGCGCGTGCTGTCAGGCAAAGACCACGCCCCCTCCAAGGAGCAATTGCCCGACAATGCGATCATCGTGGCCCGGTCGATGGGTCCGGCGGCGCTGCTTGACTACGATCGCAAGAAACTGCGCGGGCTGGTGCTCGAGGAGGGAGGTCCCACGTCGCATGTCTCGATCGTGGCGCGCGCCCTGGGCATTCCGACCGTGGGTGAAATAGAGAATGCCACGGGGCTGGTCGAACCGGGCGATGCAATCATCGTCGATGGCTCGTCGGGACAGGTGCACATGCGCCCGCCACCCGACATCGAAGCCTCCTATGCCGAGCGTGTCCGGCTACGCGCACGGCGACAGGCTCAATACCGCGCGCTGCGTGACCGGCCATGCCGCACCAAGGACGGCCAGGACATCACGCTCATGATCAATGCCGGCCTTGCTATTGACCTGCCGCACATTGAAGAGACGGGAGCCGCCGGTATCGGCCTGTTTCGGACCGAACTGCAGTTCATGGTGGCCAACGCCTTTCCGCGCACGAGCGAACAGCTGTCACTCTATCGCGCGGTCCTCGACGCCGCAGGCAGAAGACCCGTCACCTTTCGCACGCTTGACATCGGCGGCGACAAGGTGGTGCCCTATCTGCGCAATATCGAGGAAGAAAACCCGGCACTCGGCTGGCGCGCCATTCGCCTCGGACTCGATCGCCCGGGTCTTTTGCGCAGTCAAGTGCGCGCGATGCTGCGTGCGGCCGGAGGGCGGCACCTGCGCATCATGTTCCCGCTGGTCGCCGTGGTCGAGGAATTCGACAAGGCCAAGGCGCTGGTGGAGGTCGAGCTCACGCATCTGCGCCGACACGGCCATCCGCTGCCGGAACGCATCGAAATCGGCGCCATGCTGGAAGTGCCGGCGCTGCTGTTCCAGCTCGAGGAACTGCTCGAACGGGTCGACTTCCTTTCGGTCGGCTCCAACGATCTTATGCAGTTCATGTACGCCGCCGACCGCGGCAATAAACGCATTGCGGAGCGCTTTGATCCGTTGTCGGCGCCGATGTTGCGGGCTCTGAAGGAGATCGTCGACAAGGGGCGTAAACACAACAAACCGGTGGCGCTGTGCGGCGAACTCGCCTCCCAACCGATCGGCGCCCTGGCGCTGACGATCGTCGGGTATCGAACGCTGTCGCTCGCGCCTTCGGCGGTGGGTCCGGTCAAGGCACTGCTCATCGAGCTTGACGTGAAAAAGGGCGAAGAGGCAATTCTGCCGTTACTCGAGCGGCCGGCGGGCAGCATCTCGATCCGTCACCAGATCGAGAGCTTTGCAGCAGCAGAAGGACTGCAGCTATAATGTGTAATTCCGGCGGGCTTTGCCGGCGAGCGGTGTCTCGGCGAACGTGACTTGCCGACGCAAACGGGTACCACCGCGTAAACGGCTTACGACGACATGCTGCTGCCCCAACAGAAGCTCGACGCACTGCTGGCACGCTATTCGCTGCTCGAAAGAGAGCTGGCAAGCCCGTTGAGTCCCGATGCCTATGTGAAGCTGTCGCGCGAATTTGCCGAGCTAGGTCCCGTCGTCGAGGCGATCAAGGCCTTTCGTGCGGTCGCGGCCGAGATTGCCGATCTTGATGCGATGATCGCCGATTCGAAGTCCGATCCCGAGATGCGCAGGCTCGCGGAAACCGAAAAAGTCGCGCTTACGGCGCGCCGCGAACACCTCGAGAAACAGATACGGCTTGCCCTTTTGCCGAAGGACGCGATGGACGATCACAATGCCATCCTGGAAATCCGCGCAGGGACCGGAGGAGACGAAGCCGCGCTTTTCGCAGGCGATCTTTTCCGCATGTATGAGCGCTACGCGGCTATTCAAGGCTGGAAGGTCGAGGTACTTTCGCTGAGCGAGGGGACCAAGGGCGGTTTCAAAGAGATCGTCGCGGAGGTGAGCGGCCGCGGCGTGTTCGCCAAGTTGAAGTTCGAATCGGGTGTCCACCGCGTCCAACGCGTACCCGACACGGAGGCATCCGGTCGCATCCATACCTCGGCCGCCACTGTCGCCGTACTGCCGGAAGTCGAGGACGTCGACATTGCCATCGATGAAAAGGATCTCAAGATCGATACCATGCGCGCGCAGGGCGCCGGCGGTCAGCATGTCAACAAGACCGAATCTGCAATCCGTATCACTCATATTCCGAGCGGCATTGTCGTCTATGCGCAAGAGGAGCGGTCGCAACATAAGAACAGGTCGCGAGCCATGACCATGCTGCGGGCTCGGCTCTACGATGCCGAGAGGACTAGACGCGACGCCGAACGTGCCGCCGAGCGGCGCGGGCAGATCGGCTCCGGTGACCGCTCGGAACGCATTCGCACGTACAACTTTCCGCAGGGCCGGGTCACCGACCATCGGATCAACCTCACCCTCTATAAACTTCCCCAGGTCATGGAAGGCACGGCACTCGGCGAGATCATCGATGCGCTGGTCGCACAACATCAGGCGGAACTGCTGGCCACCGAGGGGGCGCAGTGACGATCATCGACGGTGTGAAGACCGGCGCGCCCGTCGCAGAAGTGCGGCGATGCATAGCGGCATTGTTTGACCGTCACGGCGTCGCCGAGGCAGCTGCCGACGCACGCATTTTGCTCGCGCATGCCCTTGGTCTCGACCGCACCCGGCTCGCCTTGCAAGGTCAAAGGACGCTGGAGGCGTGCGAGCTCGAACATATCAGCGGCCTCGTGGCGCGGCGGCTGAGGGGCGAGCCGGTTGCGCGCATCTTGGGCGAAAAGGAATTCTGGGACCTGCCCCTGGCGGTGACGCCCGCGGTTCTGGTGCCCAGACCGGAGACCGAAACCGTGGTGGAGCTTGCGCTCGACCATATCGGACGCGCGGGCCTGACACGCGCGAAGTTGCGCTTGCTCGATATAGGCACCGGATCCGGCGCGTTGCTGTTGGCGCTGTTATCCGAACTCCCGAATGCGATGGGCATCGGCATTGATATCAGCACGGGCGCGATCGCCTGCGCACGCACCAATGCTGCAAGGAACGGACTTAGCGCGCGTTGTAACTTTGTCGTGTGCGATTTTGCCGCGTGCCTGCGTGGCGGCTTCGACCTGATCGTGTCCAACCCTCCCTATGTCGCGCGCGGCGACATCGGCAAACTTCCGCGTGAGATAAAGGATTACGACCCATTGATGGCGCTCGACGGGGGCCCCGACGGGCTCGACGCCTATCGCGCAATCGCCGCCGTCGTGCCCTCCTTGCTTGCACCACGCGGCCGGGTGGCGGTAGAATTGGGTGCCGGGCAGGAACCGGCGGTGCGCGGGTTGTTTCATTCAGTCGGTCTGAAGACACAGGAGGTCCGCGCGGACTTGGCGCAGATACCTCGCGCGCTTCTTGCAGCCCAGGCATGACCGGCTCGTTTTACCAATGGGCGAAAAAGCGAGACCTCCCTTTCTGCAAAAAAAAGCACTTGGATTATTGCCCGGAAACGACTAGCTTCCCGGGTACGGAATCGACCCGTGACGGTTGTGCGGCATGAACCCGGGGCCCGGACGGTTCTGCGAGGCTGCCGCGCAAGGCGGATGACGAGGCACCGTAACAACGGAACAGCAAATCGCCAGCACGGGTCCGGACGCTTCACCGGTTGGCGCAGTGCCCTTCTGCTGAAGGGGTGCGCGTAACGTGAGGTTGGCAACGCCGCGGCGGAGCCGCGGGGGATGGGGTTGCTGCGACTAAATCTCTACTCGGCGATTGCAGCACGTTTCAATTTTATCGCCGCAGACGAGCTTTCGACGAGTCGGGCTGCGGGAGATGACGGCGTGATCCGCGACGAGAGTCGAGGGACGTGACACGACAGCGACAACATGCGGGGCGCAACCCGCGGAACTGCAGCGAAAGGTGACAGGCATCATCATGAGAAACGGGCAAAAGCGCATGCGGGGACGCAATCACCGCAAAAGCCAGAATCCTCTGACACGGATCTACGAATCCAACGGTCCAGACGTGAAGATTCGAGGCACCGCCTCCCACATCGCTGAAAAATACATTCAACTCGCGCGCGACGCGCAGGGCTCTGGCGACCCCGTCGCGGCGGAAAACTACTATCAGCATGCCGAACATTATTTCCGGCTGATCGCAGCGGCCCAGGAACAGCTCCGCCAGCAGAATTCCTACTACAACAGCCAGCAGCCGGCACCGGGCGGCGTCCAGGCGGGTGTCATGGACGAGGGCGACGAGTTCGGCGACGACGATGCCCAGCCGTCCTATTTGGGACAGAACGAACCGAGCTACGCACCGCGCGAACCTCAACCCTATATTCCGCGCGACGCGCAGCCATTTCCTTTACGCGACCAAGCCGTGCCGCAGGGCGGCCGGGCACAGAACCCCCCTTCGTCGCACGGCCCGCAGCCGGACGCCGACGACGGTCAGGAGGGCGCACTGCCCGCTTTCATAACCGGCGGCCCGGCATCGCCTCAGAACGCCGCAAGCCAGAATGGCGGCTACGAGCAGGATCGCTTCGGCGGCATGCATCGCCGGCGGCGGCGGCATCGCGGCGGCTATCGCGGCGAGTACGGCGGCAGCCCGCAGACCCAAACACCGCAGCCGACGGCAGGCGAAGGAGAGGATCGCCAGCCGGATTGACCGAGCTCATCGCCGCGTTTGCGGTGACGTGATTGGGTCCAGCGCCATCCGACGGTCCGCCTTGCGGGCGATGCAAGACCGGCGGCACAGGTGTTGTGCCCTCTTGAGACAGACATGCGATGTGCAGTCTTGCGCGGTCTCCCGTCGACCGCGAGGAGGTGCTGATCCGTGTCACGGATCGCCGATCCACGAGGCTTTGGTCCCCGCGCACGGTCATGAATCGTGTGCGTCGCTCGGGCGGAGGACAGCACGCGCCGGCACGGAAGTGGGCGAACGGGCTTTTGACCGGAAACGGCATGCGTCACGTGCCCGGCGAGGGCGCAAGCGCGGGTTCAAGCGCCGGGACCAGTCGGCGTCTCTCGCGCCGGGCGGGGATTGCGCGATAGACCTGTTTCACTGCTTCCACCAGATGCACACCGGCAAAGGGAGCCGACAAGGTCGCGCCGGTCCGCTCCCAGGCAAGCGCCGTGCGCAAGAACCAGCCGCGTTCGATCGGCGGGACATAAAGCGCTTCCCTCCATCCGGTGGGAGTGAACCAGGTTTCACGCAACAGTTGATTGATCTGGGCGCGTGAATAGGGTCGACCATGGCCGAACGGGGTGGTATCCATGCGCGCCCACAGGCCGCGACGATTTGGTACCACCACCAGCAGTCGCCCGCCGGACGCGAGCACGCGCCAGACCTCCCGCAAAAGCACCGCAGGATCGTTCGTCATCTCGATCACATGCACCAGCATCACTCGGTCGACCGCACTGTCGGGCAGCGGCAAGTCGTTCTCGTCGGCAAGCGCGGACAATGTCGGTCGCGCCGTCGGCCACTTCACCACCCCCTGTCGTGCCGGCATGAATGCGAGGCAGCGTTCGGCCTCTTCGCGGAACAGACCGAGATAAGGCGTCGCATAGCCAATCCCGAGCACGCGCAACCCCTTGGTGTCGCTCCACAACGACCGGATTCCGCGGCCGACAAACCGGCGCGCCACAATACCCAGACGCTGTCCGTAGAAATTGCGCAAATCGACGACGTCAATCGACATGTCCTGAAATTAGCATGAAACAACCGGCCGGCGGCATGCCACGCGGAGCAGACAGCGTGCCAAGGCCTTCGTCCACATGATAGAGTTGATAGGCAAGGATCCGAGACCCATGTCTGCCACAACCCATCTCTTTCTCTGCCTGCAGGACAATTATGGCGTGCTCCTGCACGATTCCGAGAGCGGCGCGACCGCAGCCGTCGACGCGCCCGAGTCCGCCCCGATCGAGAGCGCGCTCAGGGCGACGGGCTGGTCACTCACCGACATCCTGGTGACCCATCATCATGCCGACCATACGGGTGGCATCCGAGAGCTCAAACGCAGATACAAATGCCGCGTGGTCGCCCCGGCACGGGAAGCTGCGAAAATTCCGGAGGTGGACGAAACCGTAAGCGAAGGCGACAAGGTTTCCGTCGGGAAATTGCGTGCGGCGATAATCGAAACACCGGGCCATACGCTCGGCCATATCACCTACTGGTTTCGGGATGATCAGATCGCGTTCGTGGGCGACACCCTGTTCTCAATCGGATGCGGGCGCGTCATAGAAGGCACTCCCGAAATGATGTGGGCTTCGCTGAAGAAGCTGCGTGAACTGCCCGACGATACGCGGATCTATTGCGGCCACGAATATACCCTCACCAACATCAAGTTCGCGCGCACCATCGAGCCGAACAATCGGGCGCTCGCCGCGCGCGAGGCGCAGGCGATGCGGCAGATCGCCCAAGCGGAACCGACCATTCCGGTCACCATCAGCGAGGAAAAGCTCGCCAATCCTTTTCTGCGCGCCGACCTTCCGGAAGTCGCCGCCAGCCTGGGCATGGTTGGCAAATCGGCTGCGGAGGTATTCGCCGAAATCAGGGCAAGGAAGAATAGGTTCTAGCGATGTCGCCTCCGAGCGCCGAGGACATCATACGCGTGCTCTGCCTCGAACCGCATCCGGAAGGGGGTTACTACCGCGAGACCTTCCGCGACGCGAGCAGGACCAACGGACGGGCGGCATCCACGGCCATTCTGTTTCTCCTCCGGCGCGGCGAGCGCACGCGTTGGCATCGCGTCGACGCGGCGGAAATCTGGCATTTCTATTCCGGTGCGCCGCTGAAGCTCGACATCGTCGACGGCGACAAGCAACAAAGCATCCGCCTCGGCGCCGATCTTGTCGCGGGAGATACGCCCCAAGCCTGCGTGCCGGCCTTTGCCTGGCAAGCGGCCGAAAGCCTCGGCGACTGGTCACTCGTCGGTTGCACCGTGGCGCCCGGATTTTCCTTCGAAGGGTTCGAACTCGCCCCGACCGACTGGTCGCCCCCCGGGGCCTTGCGCTACAACCAAGCCGCGTCAAAGTAGAAGGATAGCCACCGTGCCCGACAGCCTCGCAGAGGCGCGCGAACGGCTTGCGCGCGCGAACCGCCTGATTGCCAACGAGGGCGTGCTCGACGCCTTTGGTCATGTCTCGATGCGGCATCCGACAGATCCGACGCGTTACCTGTTATCGCGCTCGCGCGGGCCGGAGCTGGTGCAGGCCGACGACATCCTCGAATTCGATCTTGAGTCACAGCCGCTTAAGCCGCCTACCGCAAGGCTATACAGCGAACGGGTGATCCATGGCGAGATCTACAAGGCACGTCCCGACGTGAACGCGATCTGCCATCACCATGCGTCGTCAGTTTTACCGTTCTGCATTTCCGGCACGGAGCTGAAGCCGGTCTATCACCTCGGCGCCGCGATGGGCGAGACGGTACCGTTCTGGGATAGCCGGGATGAATTCGGAGACACCAATCTCCTTGTGACCAAAGCTGCCGAAGGTGCGTCGCTCGCACGCGCGCTGGGTCCCCATTGGACGGTGCTGATGCGTCATCACGGCGCAACGGTCGTTGGGCGCACGTTGGAAGAAGTCGCTTTCCGGGCAATCTACACCGTGCGCAACGCCGCGCTTCAGATCCACGCGCACTTGCTCGGAAACGTCGCACCGCTCACCCGAGAGGAGACGCGACTCGCAGCCGATCACAATCTGGGGCATGGGCCGGTGATGCGCGCGTGGGAATATTGGAACATGAGGCTTGACAAGGCGGAAAGCCGGATGCCCCGCGCACGCAGACCGGACATCGAGTCGAGATCACGGACACGGGCGGCCGGTCACACGATCGGACGTGGACGGAAAAAATGAGCGACGTTCGCGGAATGATTGCCGTCGACAAGATCGGCTGCCAGATCCTCTTCATCAATCCGCATACCTTCGAAACGGAAACCGTCATCGGCGGCTTCCAGCGCACGGTCCACGAGCTGCTGGTCGTACCCGAGACGGGGCGCGCCTATGTGCCCATTTTCGGAGACGGCATTCACGGTCGCAATCCCAATCCGGGCCATGTCGTCTGGGTGGTCGATCTCATCGCACGCCGTCTCGTCTGCCCGATTGATCTGTCGCCTTTTGTCGCGCCGCACACCTTGCGCCTCTGTTCCGACGGGTTGATTTACGTCACCTGCGAGAACAGCGCCAAAATCGCGGTCATCGATCCGCGCGTGGACGCGGTGATCGACGCCATCGACAGCGGTTCGACCAACGGCCATCGGCTTGCGATCACGAACGATGGCCAGCGTATTTACGTTGAGAACGAAGAGGACGCGACCATCTCCGTGATCGACGTCCCGGGGAGGAAACTCATCGGCAAGATCGAAACTCCAGAACCGTTGGCGGGGATCGCCGTCTCCCCGGACGACACGACGATCGCGGCGGTGAGTGACGCAAGCCCTCGTGTATTCTTGATCGACCGGTTTTCTCCAGGGGATCTGCGCGCCATGCCGCTCGAAGGCGTGGCGAAGCCCGCGCAGATTGCGCGCTATTCGCCCGATGGCGAGCTGCTTGTCGTTTCGAGTCTCAACAGCGATACCCTGAGCCTCGTTCATGTGTCTTCGGGCCGGCAGACCGCGATCCGCGTCGGGAGCCAGCCGATGGATTTCGTTTTCCGCGGCGAAGCCATCTTCGTCGGCTGTCAAGGCGACGGCACGATTCACGTCGTCGACGCGCCGCGTCGTCGGCACAAGCACGGTTTCAAAGCCGGCGCCGGATGTGAGTCCGTTGGATTCTTCTAAAGGGCGATGGGTGTGGACTGATCCCCAATGCTCACCTGACGATTTGCTGGTGCCTGATCGTCTCCGACAACCGCTTCCCATTTTTGGGGAGCCTGCGTCAGGGACCTTTCCGCGCGATGGAAGCGGCGCGACAGGAGAAACAGGACGGCATTAAACACGCGATCAGCCGGCGGCGGTCTGCCGGCCGGATCCGCCACGCCTGCCCCGAACCGGTGATCTGCCTGCATACCGCAAGCACGGCGTTCGATCCAATCGCAACAAGGACAGACCGACCCCCGGGCGCCATCAAACGACGTATTGGCCGCCGTTCGCCGTCAGCGTCGAGCCGGTAATAAATCCTGCCTCATCCGAGGCCAGGAATACGACGCAGCGTGCAATCTCCTCCGGCTCGCCGAGGCGGCCGACCGGAATCTGCGGCAGGATGTTCTTTTCCAGAAGGTCTTTCGGCACGGCCCGCACCATGTCGGTATTGATGTAGCCCGGGCAAATCGCATTCACGGTGATGCCGGACCGTGCGCTTTCCTGCGCCAATGCCTTGGTGAATCCGAGCTCTCCGGCCTTGGCGGCCGAATAATTGGTCTGGCCGATCTGCCCCTTCTGCCCGTTGATCGACGAAATGTTGATGATACGACCGAACTTCCTCGCGCGCATGCCTTCAATCACGTTGCGACACATGTTGAAGAGAGAGTTCAGGTTGGTGTTGATCACCGCCGTCCATTGTTCCGGCGTCATCCGATGGAGCATTGCATCCCGGGTGATCCCGGCATTGTTGACGAGCACGTCGACTGCACCCAGATCGGCTTCGACCTGTCTGATACCCGCCGCGCAAGCATCGAACGAAGCGACGTCCCATTTGTAGACATTGATGCCCGTTTCGTTCCTGAATTTTTGTGCCGCTGCATCGTTGCCGCCGTAGTTGGCCGCGACCGCGTAACCGGCCTGCTTGAGCGCCTTGGCGATCGCTGCCCCGATCCCCCGGGTTCCCCCGCTCACTAGTGCCACACGCCCCATGGCCGTATCCCCTCTCAACGCGTGATCTTGGTAAAACTTCATGGCCGGGACAAGCCCGGCCATGAAGCGCACGATCGGGAGTGGGACAAACCTATTAGCGCTCGACACACATCGCGATACCCATACCCCCGCCAATACAGAGCGTGGCAAGACCCTTGCGGGCATTCCGTCTTTGCATCTCGTAAAGCAGGGTGACCAGGATGCGCGCGCCTGAGGCCCCGATCGGGTGGCCCAGGGCAATGGCGCCACCGTTGACATTGACCTTCGATACGTCCCAGCCGAGATCCTTGTTGACCGCACAGGCCTGGGCGGCGAATGCCTCGTTCGCCTCGATCAGGTCGAGATCTTCGTTCTTCCAACCGGCCTTCTTGAGCGCCGCGCGCGAAGCCGGGATCGGACCGGTACCCATGATCGCGGGGTCGACCCCCGCCTGCGCCCAGGACACGATACGCGCAAGCGGAGTCTTGCCGAGCTTGGCAGCTTCCGATGCCCTCATCAGCACCACTGCCGCCGCACCGTCATTGATGCCGGAGGCATTGCCGGCGGTGACCGTCCCGTCCTTATCGAAGGCAGGCTTGAGCTTGGCCAGCGCCTCCAGCGTGGTCCCGTGCTTGGGATGCTCATCCGTGTCGATGACGACGTCACCTTTCCGGTTCTTGACCGTCACGGGCACGATCTCGTCTTTGAACCGGCCCGCCTTCTGGGCCGCCTCGGCCTTATGTTGCGATGCCACGGCAAATTCGTCCTGGTGCTGGCGCGTTATCTGCCACTGCTTGGCGACATTCTCGGCGGTATTGCCCATGTGATAGCCGTTGAAGGCATCCCACAGGCCGTCCTTGATCATGGTGTCGATGAGATCGAGCGCACCCATTTTCACCCCGCTGCGCAGATGCGCGCAGTGCGGTGCCATGCTCATGGACTCCTGGCCTCCGGCAACGACGATTTCGGAGTCGCCGTTGAGGATTGCCTGGTAGCCAAGCGCCACCGCCCGGAGACCGGAGCCGCATAGCTGGTTCACGCCCCAGGCCGGGCATTCGACCGGTATTCCCGCCGCGATGGAGGCTTGGCGCGCGGGATTCTGGCCCTGACCGGCGGTCAGGATCTGCCCCATGATCACCTCGCTCACGCGCCCCCCGTCGAGCCCGGCGCGCTCCAATGCCGCTCCGATCGCGGCTTTTCCGAGCTCGTGCGCCGGAAGATTGGCAAAGGCTCCGTTGAAAGCACCGACAGGCGTGCGGGCGGCGCTCACGATGACGATGTCGTCTTTCATTCGAAACTCCTTCTGGGGGACGGCCGCGGGGCGGCTTGAGCCTGTTTTCGGCAGCGCCGCATGTTCGGCACGTGGCTGACCCCTGTCAACAACGGGAAATGCGCCGCCGCGCCCGAACAATTGGCGCTTCCGCGGTGGTTCCGCAAGTCTCGGGCTGTGCGGCGGAACGACTGCCGCCACGCCACAAAACGACTGGCAGCGGCCGGCAGAAGCGGGCTATGCTTGATGCCCGGGCAGGGGGATGCGTGCGACCATGGCAGACGAAAAAAGAGAGCCGATCACGATCAAGAAATACGCCAACCGGCGCCTCTACAACACGGGCACGAGCACATACGTAACGCTTGAGGATCTCGCCGCCATGGTCAAGAACGGCGAAGATTTCGTGGTCTACGATGCCAAAACCGGAGAGGACATCACGCGTTCGGTGCTGGCACAGATCATCTTCGAGCAGGAGAACAAGGAGGGCCAGGCACTGCTGCCAATCACTTTTCTGCGGCAGTTGATCCGCTTCTACGGCGACAGCATGCAGATGCTGGTCCCGCGTTTTCTCGAACAGTCGATCGACACGTTCACGCGCGAGCAGGGCAAGTTCCGCGAACAAATGGCGCAGGCGTTCGGCGGCGTCGGGTTCGGGTCGCTCGAAGAGCAAGTCCGACGCAATATGGAAATGTTCGAGAAGACTCTCGCCATGTTCACGCCCTTCGCCCGCGGTCAAAGCAAGGCAGAGCCGCCGGAAAGGCCCCAGTCGTCGACCGAGATGGACGAGCTTCGCCGCCAGGTCGCCGAATTGCAGAAGCGGCTGGACAAACTGGGCGGGAAGGACTGAACGGACTTTTTCCGGAAAAAGCGCGGCTCGCCCGCGAACACCGTGCCGGCGGCCCATGGCGCGCAGGCTTGCGACGGCTCGCCGGTCGCCGTTGACGGCAACGGCCTCAGCTGGCGGCAGCCCGCCCGGTGCCGGCAAGCCATGGACGTTCGGCGGAGGCAAGGCCGACCAGCGCGCCCTGCAGATAATCGCAACCCCAGTCTAGGAGCAGGCGTGCCGTCGCCTCGTCCTGCACCCACTCAGCCACCGTCGCGAGCTTGAGACGATGGGCAAGGTCGACGATCGCCTGCACGAAGGCGCGATCATCGTCCGAATGGGCGATGTTCCTGACGAAGGCCCCGTCAATCTTGATGATATCCACCCCGAGCTTGCGCAGATTACGGAAAGACGTGTGACCTGCGCCGAAGTCATCGATCGCGATGCGGCAGCCCAGATCTTTCACGCGCGCGACAAAGCCACGCGCGTCATCGACATCCTGAATGGCAGCGGTTTCCGTGATCTCGATGATCAACCGTTGTGCCGCATCGGCGTTGGCCCTGAGCATGGCGCCGAGACCGAGCCACCATTTCGGATCGACGGCGGAGGCCGGAGAGACGTTGACGCTCACTTGCACCTCCGGATGCGCGTTGAGCTCGGCCACCACCAGCTCCAGAACGCGATGATCGAGCATGCGCACCAGACCGACGCGTTCCGCCACCGGAATGATCTCATGGGCCTGGGCAACGCGTCCGTCCTGGCGAATGACGCGTATCAGGCATTCGTGGAAGGCGATACGGCGGTCGCGCGCCTCCGCGACCGGCTCGTAGGCCAGGGTGATGCGCCGCTCATTCAGCGCGGCCACGATCTCGTCGGTCGCGCGTACGCATTCGCGCCGCAGCGCCTCGCGCTCGAGATTGGGCTGATAAGCAAAGAAAGAACCGTGGCGCCGTCGTCGGGCGGAGTGCAGCGCGTCCTGCGCGCGCGTCAGCGTTTCCTGCACCGTACGAGCGTGGCGCGGCAGACTGACGCCGCCGATACTGACCGTCGCGGCGACCGGTCCAGCCGAGGTGGCAATCGGCTCATCACCCACGCCTGCGATCAGTCGTTCGGCCGCGACCGACAGCTCTTCGCCGGTGCAGCGCGTGAGTATCACGCCGAACTTGTTTCCCGCGACGCGACCGAAATAATCCTTGCCGCGCAGACGGCCGCGGATGCGCCGTGCGATTTTGGCGATCACTTCCTCCGTCACGTCGAAGCCGTAAGCCTCGTTTAATTCGCCGAGGTGATCGATCGCCAAGAGGAGGAACCCGCTCGCGCCGCGAAAGCGCGCGGCGTCGTCGAGCGTTGCCGCAAGCGCTTCCGAAAGCGCGGCGCGGTTGAGAGCGCCAGTATGAGGGTCGGTTTTGGCGAGCTGCGCAAGGCGCAACTCTTGTTCGTGGCGCGTATTGATCACACGCACCAAGCCATGCGCCCGCAGCGGCCTGCCGTCAGATCCAGCAAACCAGCGGCCGGTGTCCTCAAGCCAGAGCCGGTCGGCACCGCCACGTTTGAATGCATATTGCACCTGATAAGGGACCCCGGCGGTCGTCGGCGGCATGACCGGTTTGGTCATTACGGCATCGGCGCGGGCCTGTCCCGCTTCGGCCTCGACATGCCTTGCATAACCGCGGCCTGTCCTGATTCCGGTCACGTCGGCAATGCCCAA
>Ga0070740_10002720_pt1 | contig 19997 bp, 17 predicted proteins | sample Coa_R2_FD_67286 | JGI IMG/M metagenome (GOLD analysis project Ga0070740, IMG submission 67286) | Surface soil microbial communities from Centralia Pennsylvania, which are recovering from an underground coalmine fire - Coalmine... | ecosystem: Environmental > Terrestrial > Soil > Unclassified ...
CCCGCCTACGCCCCGCGCGCGGGCCCGGCATCCTTTGCAAGCTCCTTTGCAAAGCTGTCGCGCAGGCCGACGGTGCGGTTGAACACCGGACGGTCGGGCCGCGAGTCCGGATCGCGACAGAAGTAACCCTGGCGTTCGAATTGCACCGGAGCGCCCTCTCCGCTCGCAGCGAGCGCCGGTTCGATGCGCGCCCCGGTGAGGATTTCGAGCGAATTCGGATTGAGCTCGGCGGCAAAATCGTCGCCGCCGGAAGGCTCCGGCGTCGTGAACAGCGGGTTGACGAGCCGCACCTCGGCCGGCAGGGAATGCGCGGCGGACACCCAATGGATGGTCGCCTTCACCTTGCGGCCGTCCGGCGCATTGCCGCCCCGCGTGGCCGGATCATACACGCAGCGCACCTCCTCCACCTCGCCGGCGGAATTGCGCACGAGGCCCGTGCAGCGGATGAAATAGGCATAGCGCAGCCGCACCTCGCTTCCCGGCGACAAGCGGAAGAACTTCTTCGGCGGATGTTCCATGAAATCGTCGCGCTCGATATAGAGCTCGCGCGAAAACGGGATCTTGCGCATGCCTGCCGATTCGTCGTCGGGGTGATTGGCCGCATCGATCTCTTCCACCTTCCCTTCGGGGTAGTTCTCGATCACGACCTTGAGCGGCCGCAGCACGGCCATGCGGCGCAACGCGCGCCGGTTGAGCACGTCGCGGATCGAGAAGTCGAGCATGCCGATGTCCACGAGGCTGTTGGCCTTGGCCACGCCGATGCGTCTGACGAAGTCGCGGATCGCCTCGGGCGGCACGCCGCGCCGGCGCAGCCCCGCAAGCGTCGGCATGCGCGGATCGTCCCACCCCGCGACATGGCCTTCCTGCACCAGGCGCGTCAGCACGCGCTTCGACAAGACCGTGTGCGTCAGATTGAGCCGCGCGAACTCGTATTGTCGCGGCCGCGACGGCACGTCGAGATGCTCGATGAACCAGTCGTAGAGCGGCCGATGGTCTTCGAATTCCAGCGTGCAGATCGAGTGGGTGATGTGTTCGATCGCGTCGGACTGCCCGTGCGCGAAATCATAGCTCGGATAGATCTTCCAGGCCGTGCCGGTGCGCGGATGCGGCAGGTGCAGGATGCGATAGAGCACCGGATCGCGTAGATTGATATTGCCGCTTGCCATGTCGATCTTGGCGCGCAGCACGCGCGCGCCGTTGGGAAATTCGCCAGCGCGCATGCGACGGAAGAGGTCAAGATTTTCGGCGACGCTGCGCTCGCGGTAGGGGCTGTTCCGGCCGGGCTCGGTCAGGGTGCCGCGATTGGCCCTGATCTCCTCCTGGCTCTGGTCGTCCACATAGGCGAGGCCGGCGCGGATCAGGTCTTCCGCCCAGGCATAGAGCTGCTCGAAGTAGTCCGAGGCGAAATAGAGATGCTCGCCCCAATCGAACCCGAGCCAGCGCACGTCGCGCTGGATGGCCTCGACATATTCCTGCGCTTCCTTCGCCGGATTGGTATCATCGAACCGAAGATGGCAGCGCCCCCCGAATTCCTCGGCCAGGCCGAAATTGAGGCATATGGATTTCGCGTGCCCGATGTGAAGATAGCCGTTCGGTTCCGGCGGAAAGCGCGTGATCACCTGTTTGACGCGGCCAGCCTCGAGATCGGCCCTGACGATGTCGCGGATGAAATCGTGTCCCGTGTCGCTCGGGGCCGTCCTGCCGCCTGCCGTTTCCGCGCGCGCCATGCTTCCTCACGTGGCACCATTGCCGCCCTGTGGAAGGGGCCCTATGCCATGACGGGACGCCCCGCTCAATGTCAATCGTGCTGACACCGGCTGCCGCAACTGTGTTAGACGTGCCGCGATGAGTGCCTCCGTCGTTACGCGTTTCGCTCCCTCGCCGACGGGTTTCCTTCATATCGGCGGGGCGCGGACCGCCCTGTTCAACTGGCTCTATGCCCGCGGCCGCGGCGGCAAGATGCTGCTGCGGATCGAGGACACCGACCGCGAACGCTCGACGGTCGCGGCGATCAACGCCATCATCGACGGCCTGACCTGGCTCGGCCTCACCTGGGACGGCGAACCGGTCTTCCAGCACGCCCGCGCCGCACGCCATCGCCAGGTGGCCGAGCAGCTCCTCGCGGCCGGCAAGGCCTATTACTGCTTTGCGACCCCCGAGGAACTCGCCGCCATGCGCGAGGCGGCGCGGCGCGAGGGCCGGGCCAGGGTCTATGACGGCCGCTGGCGCGACCGCGACCCGTCGCAAGCGCCGGCCGGCGTCAAACCGGTCATTCGCCTCAAGGCGCCGCTGGTCGGCGAAACCGTCATTGAGGATCAGGTGCAGGGGCGCGTCGTCTGGCAGAATTCGGATCTCGACGACCTGGTGCTGCTGCGCTCCGACGGTACGCCGACCTACATGCTTGCCGTGGTGGTCGACGACCACGACATGGGCGTCACCCATGTCATCCGCGGCGACGACCATCTGACCAACGCCGCGCGGCAGAAGCAGATCTACGACGCGCTGGGCTGGAGCGTGCCGGTGATGGCGCATGTTCCGCTGATCCACGGTCCGGACGGCTCCAAACTGTCCAAGCGCCACGGCGCGCTCGGCGTCGACGCCTATCGCGCCATGGGCTATCTACCGGCGGCCCTGCGCAACTACCTCGTCCGTCTCGGCTGGGCGCACGGCGACCAGGAGATCTTCACCACCGAGGAGATGATCGCGGCTTTCGACCTGTCGAAAATCGGCCGCTCTCCGGCGCGTTTCGATTTTGCCAAGCTGGAAAATCTCAACGGCCACTACATCCGCACCAGTGCCGACGCGGACTTGACCGAGGCCTTGGAACGGCTGCTTCCGCATATCGCCGGCGGCCGCGAGCTCGCCGACAAGATGACGCCCGCCCTGCGCGCCAAGCTCACGGCCGCCATGCCCGGCCTCAAGGAGCGGGCCAAAACCCTGGTGGAGCTCTTTGAGGCTTCCCGCTTCCTCTGGGCGAGCCGGCCGCTCGCCCTCAACGACCAGGCCAGGACGCTTCTTACCCCGCAAGCGCGCCATCTCATTGCGCTGTTGCTGCCGCAACTGGCGGCGGTCGAGCGCTGGGACGCTTCCACGATCGAGACGGTCGTCCGCGGCTTTGCCGAACGCATGGGTCTCAAGCTCGGCGCGGTGGCCCAGCCGCTGCGAGCGGCCGTCACCGGGCGCGCCACCTCGCCGCCGATTTTCGACGTGCTGGCGGTGCTCGGCCGCGAGGAGAGCCTCGCGCGGCTGCGCGATCAGGCCCCGGTTGCGACGAAGGTGTGACGGGGCGCCCCTTGGCCGCGACCGCCTGCCGCCCATATTGGAGGTAGGCGCGCGTTGCATCGGCCTGTCTTGCGGCCTCCGGAGGGATGAGCTACGCAAAAGCGAGGGAATCCGCACCATTCGGCACGTCCGACCCCCCGTCCGCGACCTGACGTGGATTCGACTCACCCGTCGCGCCGCCAATTCGAAGGCTTGAGGACCATGGACGCCAAGACCGGCACCCAGAAACAGACTGGCACGATCACCGTCGGGAACAAGAACTGGGATTTTCCCATCTACAAGGGCACCGTGGGCCCTGACGTGATCGACATCGCCAAGCTCTACAGTGAGACCGGCATGTTCACCTATGATCCCGGTTTCACCTCGACGGCAAGCTGCGAATCCAAGATCACCTATATCGACGGCGACGCGGGCATCCTCCTCTACCGTGGCTATCCCATCGAGCAGCTCGCCGAGCACGGCGATTTTCTCGAGACCTGCTACCTCCTGCTTTACGGCGAACTGCCGACCGCGGCGCAGAAGGCCGATTTCGACTACCGCGTCACGCATCATTCGATGGTGCACGAACAGATGATGCGGTTCTTTCAAGGCTTCCGTCGCGACGCCCACCCGATGGCGGTCATGACGGGCTGCATGGGCGCGCTGTCGGCCTTCTATCACGACTCGACCGACATCACCGATCCGCACCAGCGGATGGTGGCGTCGATCCGCATGATCGCCAAAGTGCCGACGCTCGCGGCCATGGCCTACAAATACTCGATCGGCCAGCCTTTCGTTTATCCGAAGAACGACCTCGACTATGCGTCGAATTTCCTGCGCATGTGTTTTGCGGTGCCGGCCGAGGAGTACAAGGTGAACCCGGTGCTCGCGCGGGCGATGGATCGCATCTTCATCCTGCATGCCGACCATGAGCAGAACGCGTCGACCTCGACCGTGCGGCTCGCGGGTTCCTCCGGCGCCAACCCGTTCGCCTGCATCGCCGCCGGCTGCGCCTGCCTTTGGGGTCCCGCGCATGGCGGTGCCAACGAGGCCGCGCTCAACATGCTGCGCGAGATCGGTACGGTCGATCGGATCCCCGAATTCGTGAAGCGAGCGAAGGATCCCAATGATTCCTTCCGCCTGATGGGATTCGGCCACCGGGTCTACAAGAACTACGATCCGCGCGCCAAGATCATGCAGAAGACCTGCCACGAGGTTCTGGCCGAGCTCGGGATCAAGGACGACCCGTTGCTCGACGTGGCCATGGAGCTTGAGAAGGTCGCGCTGCGCGACGAATATTTCATCGAGAAGAAGCTTTATCCGAACATCGATTTCTATTCGGGCATCACGCTCAAGGCGATGGGCTTCCCGACCACCATGTTCACCGTGCTGTTCGCGGTCGCGCGCACCGTCGGCTGGATCGCACAGTGGAAGGAGATGATCGAGGACCCGAAGCAGAAGATCGGTCGTCCGCGCCAGCTCTATACCGGCGCGACGCGCCGCGACTACGTACCGATCTCGAGGCGCAAATAGTCGGCCGGCCAATCGCGTGCGGCCGGCCGGCTCTGCACCCGCGCATGTTGCCGGCAAGCGGGAACCGGTTTTCGGAAGAACCGGTTTCGGAAGATCTCGTGCGCCGGCCGAATGTCGGGCAAGCCTGACGGTTCGATCGCAACGCCTCGCGCTCGACGCGATCAGCCGCCCTTTCCGTTGCCCCTGCCGTTCGACCGCGACGCCGCGGCGCCATCGTAGCTCCATTGCGCATAGAGTCCCGCCCAGGTGAACCCGCCGCCGAAGGCGGCGAACACCATGCGGTCGCCGCGTCGCAGCCGCGGCTCATAGTCCCACAGGCAGAGCGGGATCGTCGCGTTGGTGGTGTTGCCGTATTTGTGGATCGTCACCATGACGCGATCCATCGGCAGACCCATGCGTTCGGCCGTCGACTCGATGATGCGCTTGTTGGCCTGGTGCGGCACCAGCCAGTCGATCATGTCCGCGCGCAAATTGTTGCGGGCCATGATCTCGGCGGACACCTCCGCCATCTTGGCGATCGCGAATTTATAGACCGCGGCGCCCTCCTGGTGCACGTAATGCAGCCGCGCGGCGACCGTTTCCGCGCTCGCCGGAAGGCGCGAACCGCCGGCCTTCTGGTGCAGGTGGATCATGCCGGAACCGTCGGAGCGGATCAGCGCGTCGATGATGCCGTAGCCGCGGTCGTCGGGCTCGAGCATCACGGCGCCCGCGCCGTCGCCGAACAGCACGCAGGTCGCGCGGTCGGCATAGTCGACGATCGACGACATCTTGTCGGCACCGACGACCACCACCTTGCGGGCGGTGCCGTTGGCGATGAACTGCGCGGCGATGGTCAACGAATAGAGAAAACCCGAGCAGGCCGCCTGCACGTCGAAGGAGCCGACATTGCGTACGCCGACCATGTCGCAGATGAGATTGGCGGTCGAGGGAAACTGCATGTCGGGAGTCGTGGTGGCGCAGATCAGCAGGTCGACGTCGCGCGGCGAGGTGCCGGTCTTTTCGAGCAGACCGCGCACCGCTTCCGCCGCCATGTGCGAGGTGCCGAGCCCCGCCCCTTTCAGGATATGTCGCTCCTTGATGCCGGTGCGCTCGGTGATCCAGGCATCGCTGGTGTCGACCATCCGCGCGAGCTCCGCATTGGTGAGCAGATCGGGCGGCACGTAGCCGTGAACGGCGGTGATGGCGGCGCGCGCTGGAATCGACACCGGAAGAATCCCGACTGGTCGGCCGACGGCAGCCGGCTCGCGGATGACGCCTGATAAACTTACGCTGTCGGCCGATCCGACGCCACCGCTTCCTTTTCCGGCGCGGGGCGGCCCCTCGCATGGGCGAGAACGACCGCCGCGGCCCGCGCGCTGGGGCTGCCCGAGCCGAGCACGGCGTCGAGCCTGCCGAATGCGTCGACCTGCGCGCGCCGCTCGGGGGTCTCGGCGATGAGCGGCGCCAGCGCCGCGGCCAGACGATCCGGCCGGCAGGCGAGCTGCAGAAATTCCGGCACCACGGCTTCCCCGAGCACCAGGTTGGCGAGGATCACGCTCGGAACCCGGATCAGGGCCCAGGCCACGATCGCCTCGGCCGGCGAAAGTTTGTAGGCGGCGACCATCGGCACCCCCGCGAGCGCGAGCTCCAGCGTCGAGGTGCCCGACTTGGTGAGCGCCGCACGCGCCTCGCGGAAGGCGCGGTGCTTGTCGTCGGCCGAGACGGCAAGCCGAGCCGCGACCGGCCAGCGCGCGACCGCGGCCTCGACCTCGCGCGCGAATTGGGGCACGGCCGGGACGACCACATCGAGCGGGCCGTGCGAGCGCGCAAGCCGCGCGACGGCGGCGCCGAAGACCGGCGCCATGCGGCGGATCTCGGCCGCGCGGCTGCCCGGCAGGACCAGAAGCACGGGGGGATCCGCGCGGCGGCGCGCGGCTTCGGCGGCGTTGGGGCGCAGCGCGTCGCGCTGTTCGACCAGCGGGTGCCCGACATAGGTCGCCGCGGGACCGCCGAGCGCGGCGAGCGTGCCGGGCTCGAACGGCAGCAGCGCCAGCACGTGGTCGATGTAGCCGCGCATGGCGCGCGCGCGGCCCTGCCGCCAGGCCCATACCGATGGACACACATAGTTCACGATCGGAATCGAGGGAGCGAGGCGGCGCACGCGGCGGGCGACGCGGTGGGTGAAGTCCGGGCTGTCGATGATCACCAGCACGTCGGGCCGCGCCGCGACGACGGCCTCGGCGGTATCGCGGATGCGGCGCAGGATGGTCGGCAGCCTGGCGAGGACGGCGCCGAAACCGACGATCGCGAGATCGTCCGACGGCACGAGCGCCGCGAGGCCTTGCGCCGCCATCTCAGCGCCGCCCAGACCGTAAAATCGTGCATGCGGCGCACGCGTCCTGATCGCTGCCATGAGGCCCGCGCCGAGCCGATCGCCCGACTCCTCGGCCGCCACCAGAAAGACGCGTGGGCTCATGACAACGGTCCGGCCGCAACCCCGACGACGAAGATTCCCGCGCGGTCCGCGACGGCGACCAGCCGCGCCGGCTCGGCAAGAAGCGTCTCGCCCGCGGCGAGCGCAATGCCGGCGAGGCCGGCGCGCGCGGCGCCTTCCACCGTTTGCGGGCCGATCGCCGGAAGGTCGAAACGCCTGTCCTGCCCCTGCTTCGGCGCCTTCACCATGACGCCGCAGCCGGCCGGTACGCGCACGCGGCCGCTCGCGCGCATATGCGCAACGCGCGCGAGCATCTCGTCCGTGCCTTCCGCGGCCTCGACCGCAAGCACGCGCCGCTCGGCGACCACCACGGCCTGGCCCACGTCGAAGGCCGCGCTCGCGCGCAGGAAATCGAGACCGAGCGCGATGTCGTCGCGGTCGCGCGGCAAGGGCGCAACCCTGCCGAGCGTGCTCGCCGGGGTGAGAATCTGCGGCGCCACCTCGTGCGCGCCCACAAGGCGGAAGCCGTGCTCTTCCATGAGGCGCGCAATCCCCGACAGCAGGTGATCGTCTCCGCCGCGGAAGGCCGCGATGATGCGCGGCATGAGCCGCAGCGTGCGCCAGTCCGGCCTGATCTGCCACAATGCGGGCCGCGCCAGCGACCCGATCAGCACCACGTCGCGGCAGCCTGCGGCCCGCGCGAGACGCACGAACTTGCCGAACTCACCGACATGCAGCCAGCGCGATGGCCGCGCGGCAAAATCCGCGGGCTTCGCCGCGCCGTGCAAGGGGAACAGCACCACCTCGCGCCCGCGCGCCGCAACGGAGTCGGCGACCGCGAGAGGCAGGCTGCCGCCGCCGCAGATCAGCGCGAGTGGACCCTGCGGTGCGCCGGTCTCGGCCCTCATGGCTCCACGTCGTCGCGGTGGCGCCTGATGGCGGCGGTAAGCGGCCGTCGGCCGGCGCGGATGAAGGCGATCATCCTGGCGACAAGCGGCGGCGCGTCGGCCGCCGCGGCAAGACGCGCGAGCCGGGTGCGGAATTCGCCGCTGCCGAAGAACAGCTCCTCATAGGCGCGCCGCAGGGCGTGGATCTCGGCCTTGGCGAAGCCCCTGCGCCTGAGGCCCACCACGTTGAGCCCGACGAGATGCGCGAGCGGACCCTGCGCCATGCCCCAGGGGATGACGTCGGCGCGCGCGCCGCTCAGGCCGGCGAGCATCGCGCCCTCGCCGATGCGCACGAACTGCCGGACCACCGCGCCGCCGCCGAACACCGCATGATCGCCGACCTCGACATGGCCGCCGAGCAGCACATTGTTCGCCATGGTGACGTCGTTGCCCACCTTGCAGTCATGCGCGACGTGGGCGCCGGCCATCAGGAAGCAGCGGTCGCCCACCTGCGTGAGGCCGCCGCCGTCTTCCGTGCCGGTGTTGATGGTCACGTGCTCGCGGATGTCGCAATCGACGCCCACGATGAGACGCGTCGCTCCGCCGCGGTAGGCGACCGATTGCGGTGGCGTACCGAGAGAAGCAAAGGGATGGATCACGGTCCGCGCGCCGATGCTCGTTACGCCCGTCACGTTGACGTGCGCGACGAGCCGGCATCCCTCGCCGAGCGAGACATGCGGTCCGATCGTGCAGTAGGGGCCGATCGTGCAGTTCCGTCCGATCGTCGCGGAGGCCGCGATCCGCGCCGAGGGATCGATCATCGGCGCGTTCATGCGTCGTAGATCATGGCGCCGACTTCGGCCTCGGCCACCACCCGACCGCGCACCTTCGCTTCCCCCTTGTACCACCACATGTGCCGTCGGTTGGCGGACAGCCGCATGTGATATTCGACGGTGTCGCCAGGCACCACCGGCCGGCGGAACTTCGCGTTGTCGATGGTCATGAAATAGACGCCCGGCGCCTTTTCGAGGCCGAGGCCGACCACGCAGAGCACGCCGCCGGTCTGGGCCATGCCTTCGATCAACAGCACGCCCGGAAAGACCGGATTGTCGGGGAAGTGACCCATGAATTGCGGCTCGTTGACGGTGACGTTCTTGATCCCGATGCCGCTGACATTTCCGCGAATATCGATGACCTTGTCGATCATCATGAACGGATAACGGTGGGGCAGCATCCTGAGGATCTTGGCGATGCCCACGCTGTCCACGCTGGTGACCGCTTCGTTCATGGCACGACAGGCCTTACTCATCCTCCGCCCGGTCCCGGCCGGGTCGACCCTGCGCCAGCCGCTCTAGGGTCAGCATCTCGCGCATCCACTGCTTGACCGGCTTGGCCGGCGTTCCGCCCCAACGCGCGCCGGGCGGCACCTCGCCGTTCACGACGCTGAGGGCGGCGATCTGCGCGCCTTCGCCGACGAAGGCGCCGGTATTTAGTCCGACCCGGGCCCCCAGCACAACAAAGTCTTCGAGCGTCGCGGACCCGGAAATCCCGGTTTGCGCCACAATGACGCAATGCCGGCCGATGGACACATTGTGGCCGACCTGGACCAGATTGTCGATCTTGGTGCCTTCGCCGATCACGGTGTCGCGCAGAGCGCCCCGGTCGATGGTGGTGCCGGCGCCGATTTCGACGTCGTCCTGGATGATCACGCGCCCGACCTGCGGCATTTTCAGCCGCTTGCCGCCGTCGGCCACGTAGCCGAAGCCGTCCTGGCCGATGGCGCAGCCGGGATGGATGACGACGCGGTCGCCGATCAAGGCATGGGTGATCACCGCGGCGGCGCCGATCGCGCAGTCGCGGCCGATCTTGACGCCCGCGCCGATGACCGCATTGGCGCCGACGAGGGTGCCGGCGCCGATGCCCGCCTCGGGGCCGATGACCGCCCCCGGTTCGACCGTGACGCCCTCCTCGAGCCGCGCGGCGGGATCGATATGCGCGCCCTTGGCCGCGCCGGGGCCGGCGAGCGACGACGGCCGCAACGCGTGCGGAAACAGGGCGCGGGCGGCAAGGACGAAGGCGCGGTAGGGCTCGGCCACGATCAGCCGCGCCACGGCGGGGGGCAGATCGGAGGCGAGCCGCGCGGTGGTCAGACAGGCACCGGCCTGCGTTGCGCGCGCGGCCGCGACGAGACGCCGGTTGTCATAGAAAGCAAGGTCGCGCGGGCCGGCGAGGTCGAGCGGCGCGATGTTGGTGACGCGCCGATCCTCGGCCGGCGCCGCGGCGCCGGTGAGCGCCGCGATCTCGGCGAGGGAGAGGCCGCGGCTGTGTCTGAGGAAGATCGGCTCGCTCATGGGTGCCACCTGGCGGGCGCCTTCGGCGTTGCCGGACGCGGCGGCGGACGGGTTCAGGCGCGGCACTCCCGGCCGCGCGGGGTCGCCGGCCGCGCTGCCAGTCGGCTCAGAACTTGGTGCCGCCGCTGAAGCGGAAGAACTGGGTTCGGTCGCAGACCTCGTTTCCGGCAATGCCCGTGGCGCAGTATTTGCTCAGCGGATAAGCGAAGTCGAAACGCAGCGGGCCGAGCGGCGAATCCCAGATGAAGCCCACGCCCACCGAGGAGCGGATCATGCTCGGGCTGTCGAGGCCGACTTCCACCCGTTCGCCGGTCACGCTCCAGCTCGTGGGGCCTTCATAGTTCCACAACGAGCCGGCATCGGCGAAGACCGCGGCCTTGATGCCGATCTCCTTCGGCAGGAAATAGAGCGGTGTCTGGAACTCCACGCTGGCGCCCCAGTAGAGGCTGCCGCCGAGCGCGTCGTTGAAGGTGCCGTTGGTGAGGTCGCGCGGGCCGATGCCGGCGGGCGCGAAGCCGCGCACCAGATTCGGCCCCAGGAAGAAGTGGTCGAGCATGCGCAGGTCGCGTCCGCCCCAGCCGCTGACGTTGCCGCCCTGCAGCTTCAGCACGCCGACGACATCCGGCAGCACCTCGTAATAGGTTCGGCCTTCGACCTGCGTGCGGATGAAGTTCACGTCGCCGCCGGCGCCGGCGAAATCCTGCTTGAGCTCGGCATAGATGCCGCTCGTAGGCACGCGGTTGTTGTCGAGCGTGTTGTAGGCGAGCGTATAGCCGACGAGCGAGACGAGGACCGGGCCATTGGCGAGCTCCATCCGCACGGGCAGCGACGCCTCGCCGTTCGCATAGCAGGCGTCGCCCGGAACGACACCGGGTCCGCCATTGATCGTGGCATTGGGCGAGAACTGGCAGTCGTTGTACTGGTCGGGCAGCGTGATCTTCTGCTGGTAGATCGAATAGCGCGGCTGGAACGCAAGCTCTTCGGTCAGGGCAAAGCCGAGCCGCAGGTTCACGCCCACCGACTGGGTGTCGTAGGACACGTAGGAATTGGCGAGATTCTGCCGCGCGAAAATGTCGATGCCGCCGGCCATGCGGTAGCCGAAGAGATAGGGTTCGGCGAAGGAGAGCTGGAAGCCCTTGGTATATTGGCCGTAGCTTACCGAGGCCTTGGCGAACTGGCCGCGACCGAGCAGATTGCGCTCGGCCACGCTCACCTCGGCGATGAAGCCGTCGGCCGTGGAATAGCCGCCCGAGACCGAGAACTCGCCGGTCGACTTCTCCTCGACGTCGACATTGATGATGACGCGGTCGGGTGCCGAGCCGGGCTCGTTGGTGATCTTGACCGACTTGAAGAAATCGAGGTTCTTGAGGCGCCGCTCGGCGCGGTCGATCAGCGCCCGGTTGTAGGGGTCGCCCTCGCCGATGTCGAACTCGCGGCGAATCACATAGTCCCGCGTGCGGGTATTGCCGCGGATGTTGATGCGTTCGATATAGACGCGCGCGCCCTCCTCCACCACGAACACCAGATTGATGAGGTGACGCTGGAAGTCGCGCTCGCCGCGCGGACGCACATTCGCGAAGGCGTATCCGTGCTTGGCCGCCTCGATCGTCATCGCCTCGACGCTCTTTTCGACGCGGTCGGCATTGTAGACGTCGCCCGGGCCGATCTTGAGGCGGCCGCGCAGCGTCGCCGGATCCAATGCACGCACGTTGGAGACCACGTCGACCGTGCCGACGTGATATTTGGGACCTTCGTCGATGGTGAAGGTCACGATGAATCCCTTTCGGGCGGGATCATAGACGCCGGTCGCCGACACGATGCGCACGTCGGCATAGCCATGGCTGAGATAGAAGCGGCGTAATAGATCGCGGTCGGCCTCGACGCGATCGGGGTCGTAGATGTCGGTGGTCTGAAGGAAGCTCAGCCAGTTGCTCTCGCTTGTCTTGATGACGTCCTTGAGCCGGCTCGCCGAGAAGGCGTGCGCGCCGACGAAGCGGATTTCCTTGACGCCGGTCTTGGGCCCCTCGTTGATCTCGAAGACGAGGTTCACGCGGTTGTTCGGCAGCTCGATGATCTTGGGGTCGACCGTCACGTCGAAGCGGCCGCTGCGGTGGTAGATCTCGATGATGCGCTGGACGTCCGCCTGCACCGTCGGTTTGGACAGGGTGCCGCGCGGCTTCGATTGCACCTCGGCCTGGAGCTGCTCGTCCTTGACCTTCTTGTTTCCTTCGAAGGCGACCTGATTGATGACCGGGTTCTCGACCACGGTGACGACGAGATGGCCGCCGACCATGCGGTACTGCACGTCCTGGAACAGGCCGGTGGCGTAGAGGGCCTGGATGCCCTCGTTGATCTGCGCCGGACCGAGCCGGCCGTCGGGCCCGGGCTTGAAATAGGACCGGATGGTCGCCGCCTCGACCCGGCGGTTGCCGTGAACCTCGATGGTGCTGACGGTCTGCGCCGCCGCGGCGCCGGCTGTCGCCACCACGGCCACGCCTGCACCGACGACGAGACTGCCGAGGACGACGCAGCAGACGGTCAGTCCCCGCGCCAACCGCACACAAAGTCCCATGCGCTACGCGCCCTTATTATCGTTACGACCGCCCCCGTCTCGCATCGGCGACGCACGGCTGCCCGGCCGGTCATCGGCCTGCTTTGTACAGCCTTTCTCGCGCGCCGCAAACGCCTTTGCCCGCACAACTTTCCCTTTCCCCTCAAAAAGTTGCAGGAGAGCAACGGTCAGGACGTGGCGAGGTGGAGAATGTCGTTAAATGTTGCGAAAATCATCAACATCACGACGATGGCGAGCCCGATCCGCATGCCCATTTCCTGCGCCCGTTCGGACAGCGGCCGGCCGCGGAGGGCCTCGATTCCATAGAACAAAAGGTGACCGCCATCGAGCATGGGGATCGGGAACAGATTGAGCAGCCCGATCGAGACCGAGAGCACGGCGGTCAGATGAATGAGCGCGGTGAAGCCGACGCTTGCCACCTCGCTCGAGACCTGGGCGATCCGAATCGGCCCGCCGAGCTGATCGGCAGGCTCGCGTCCCATGAACACGCCGCCGATATAGGCGAGCGTCCGCTCGACCAGGAACCAGGTCTCCTCGGCGCCGGTGCGCACCGCTTCGACCGGGCCCATTTTCTGCGTCTTGATGTCACCCGGCGCCATGGACCGGCTGATGCCGAGCACGCCGATCCGCTGCACATTGCCGAAATTGTCCTTGACCTCGTGGAGCTGCGGGGTCGCCTTGAGCGTGACGGGTACGCCGCCGCGGTCGACCACGACGGTCAGCGTTTCGCCGGCGCTGATGCTGACGATGCGTTGCATGTCGGCGAAGCTGTCGATCTTGGTGCCGTCGATCGAAAGCACGAGATCGCCCGGCTTGAATCCCGCGGCGGCAGCGGCGCTGCCGGGCTGCACCGCATCGACGCGCGGCGAGGCAGTCTGCTTGCCGACGGCCATGAAGATGCCGGCAAAGATCAGGATCGCAAGAATGAAATTGGCAATCGGGCCGGCAACCACCACGGCCGCCCGCCGGATGACGGACTGCGCAGCAAAGGAGCGCCTGCGCTCGCCTTCGCTCATCTGCGCGAGCGCCGCCTGATCGGACGCGCTCGCTTCGTTGCTGTCGCCGAAGAATCGGACATAGCCGCCAAGCGGGATGGCGGACAATTTCCAGCGCGTGCCCCGGCGATCGTCGAAGCCGACAATCTCGGGGCCGAAGCCGATCGAGAAGGTGAGCACCTTGATGCCGCACCAGCGGGCCACCAGGAAATGGCCGAGTTCATGGAAGAATACGACGGCCGTGAGCACGAACAGAAAGGGGACGACGTAGCCTGCAAGGCCGCCGAATACGGCAAGGCCGCCCATGATGTCCGAATTCATTGCACCCTCGTCCGACCGGATCCGACGGTCTGATGCAGACCCCAGGACGACCCGTACCCGGGACCACGGGTCGATGATCCATGAACCCCGCCGCGTTCCGGCCCTTCCGGCGGAAGGGACGGTCGTGCCACGCAGCCCTGCGGCGCGTGCCTGGGCGGGCGTCGCTCTCCCCCTTGCCTGCCCCAGGAGGGCGGGGACGGGTTTTCGGACGCCGGCCAATGCACAAACGGGACCTAGGATGCCTTTACGGCAATTTCACGCAAGAGGTCGCGGGCCAAACTTCGCGCAACATGGTCAACGGCAAGGGCGGCGTCGACGTCGGCCGGCGCGCCGAGCAGTCCGCGGCCGGCGGCCGCCGCAAGCGTGGCCTCGACCAGGGCATGGATGGCGGCAAAGCCAATGCGACCGGCGATGAACTCGCCCACCGCGACCTCGTCCGCGGCATTGAGCACGGTCGGCGCCGCCCCGCCCTGTTCCAGGGCGCTGCGCGCAAGGCGCAAGGCCGGGAAACGTCCGTGGTCCGGCGGCTCGAAGGTGAGCTGACCGAGCGCCGCCAGATCGAGCCGCTTGACCGGGCCGTCGATGCGGACGGGCCAGGCGAGGCAATGCGCGATCGGCACCCGCATGTCGGGCGGGCCGAGCTGCGCGATGAGCGAGCCGTCGCGAAATTCCACGAGACCGTGCACGACCGATTGCGGATGGACCAGCACGTCGATCCGTTCCGAGGGCAGACCGAAGAGATGATGCGCCTCGATGAGCTCGAGACCCTTGTTCATCAAGGTCGCGGAGTCGACGGTGATCTTCGGTCCCATCGACCAGTTGGGATGACGCAGCGCCTGTTCGGGCGTGGCGGCGCCGATCGCCTCCGCGGACCAGGTTCGGAAGGGTCCTCCCGAGGCCGTCAGGATGATGCGCGAGACATCCTCGCGTCGACCTGCGGCGAGCGCCTGGAAGATGGCGTTGTGTTCGGAATCGACCGGCAGCACCGTCGCGCCGGCCGCGGCCGCGGCGCGCATGAAGAGGTCGCCCGCACAGACGAGACATTCCTTATTGGCGAGCGCCACGGTTGCGCCGCGCGCGATCGCCGCGAGCGTGGGTTTGAGGCCCGCCGCGCCGCTGATCGCCGCCATCACCCATTCGGCCGGCCGCTGCGCGGCCTCGATCAGCGCCGCTTCGCCGGCCGCGGCCTCGATGCGGCTTCCGGCAAGCGCCGCCTTGAGTTCGCCATAGGCGGCCTCGTCGGCGACCACGGCAAGGCGGGCACCCACCTCGCGCGCGATGCGGCCGAGCGCCGCGGCATTGCGCCGCGCGCTCACCGCCTCGACGCGGTAGCGCGCGGCATCGCGCTTGATCAGGTCGATCGTGCTTGCCCCGACCGAACCGGTCGCGCCCAATATCGTCACGCCGCGCAGCGGCGGATCGCGCCGCGGAACCGGCTCGTCCATCCCGCGCGAAGTCATCGGCTCACCACACCAATAGGCCGCGCGCCGCGGCGTCGAGCCCGCCGCGTGCAAGACCGATGAGGCAGCCGGCGAGCGCCGCCGCCCAGAAGCCGTCGAGTCGATCCATGACGCCGCCATGGCCGGGAATGAGGCGGCTCGTGTCCTTGGCGCCGAAGTGGCGCTTGATGCGCGACTCCATGAGATCGCCGAGCTGCGCCGCGATCGACAACACGAGCGCGAGCACGACCAGCGCCCCGATGTCGAAGCCGCCGAGAACATGCACGCCGAGGGCGGTCACCGCCATGGCCCCGAGCGTGCCGGAGGCGGCGCCCGCCCAGGTCTTGTTGGGGCTGATCGCGGGCGCAAGCCGCGGTCCGCCGCAGGCCCGGCCGCCCGCATAGCCGAGCACGTCGGTCGTCCACACCACCACGAACAGGAACAACATGGCGAAAAAACCGTAGCCCTGGTCGGAGCGCAGGATCATCGGCGCCAGCAGCATGATACCGGCATAGCCCACGCCGCCAAGGATCCACAACCGTCGGCCGCGCGGCGCGAACACGGTGGCCGCGAGCGCCCCGAGCGCGAGCACCAGCGCCGCCGCAACCGTCCGGCCGCGATCGGCAAGCAGCCCCGCCACCGCGATCGCGCCGGCGCCGGAAACGACCAGGAGCCGGTAGCGGCGGTCGGCGACGAGCGCGGTCCATTCCCAGAGCACGGCCACGGCGGCGAGCGTCCAGAACAGGGCGAAGGCCCATCCGCCGACGAAGGCGGTGCCGAGGGCGAGCGGCGCGAGGATGACGGCCGAAGCGACGCGCAGGACGAGATTGCCGGCGCGCGCGGGCGCGCGCTTCCCGGCACGGCCGGGATCGGAGACGGGCGCGGAGGCGGCCACGATCAGGATCCGGTCTTGGCGACCAGGCCGCCGAAGCGGCGTTCGCGCTGGCGATACTCGTCGATCGCCGCCTCGAGCGCGGCGCGGTCGAAGTCCGGCCAGTAGCCGGGGACGAACACCAGCTCGCTATAGGCTGCCTGCCAGAGCAGGAAATTGGACAGGCGCTGCTCGCCGCTGGTTCGGATGATGAGATCGGGATCGGGCACGTCCGGCGCGTCGAGACAGTCGATCACGGTCTCCATGGTGATGTCGTCGAGCGCGAGCGCGCCGGCGAGGACGCGTTCGGAAATGCGCCGCGCCGCGCGCGTGATCTCCTGCCGCGAGCCATAATTGAATGCGACGATCAGGATCAGCCCGTCATTGTCCTTGGTGAGATCCTCGGCCTCGATGAGCAGGCGTGCGATGTCCGGCTCGAGGCCCTTGCGCTCGCCGATGATGCGCACGCGCACGTTGCTCCGGTGCAGCTCGGCGAGGTCGTTGCGGATGAAGCGGCGCAGCAGGCCCATCAATTCGCCGACCTCGCTCGCCGGGCGCGACCAGTTCTCGGCGCTGAACGAGTAAATGGTGAGGTATTTGATACCGAGATCGCCCGCGGCGCGGACCGTGCGCCGCAAGGCCTCGACGCCGCGACGGTGCCCTTCCCCGCGCGGCAATCCACGCGCTGCCGCCCAGCGACCATTGCCGTCCATGATGATGGCGACGTGGCGTGGCGGCGCGCATGCGGCAACGCGCGAGTCTTCGGCTTCCGGCATGGGGCTGACCTCAGACCGTGAGGATCTCCTTTTCCTTCGCCCCGAGCATCTGGTCGATCTCCGCGATCACTCCGTCCGTCACTTTCTGGATCTCGGCGGAAAAACGGTCGTGATCGTCCTTGCTGATCTTGTGTTCCTTTTCGAGCCGTTTGATGACATCGAGGCCGTCGCGGCGCACATGACGCACGGCCACCCGTGCGTTTTCCGCATATTTGTGCGCGACCTTGACGAGTTCGCGGCGACGCTCCTCGTTGAGCTCGGGAATCCGCAACCGGATCACCTGTCCCTCGGTCGCCGGCGTGAGACCGAGATTCGAGTTGATGATGGCCTTCTCGACCGCGTGCACCAGCGAGCGGTCCCAGACATTGACGCTGATAAGGCGCGGCTCGGGCACGCTCACCGTCGCGACCTGGTTGAGCGGCATCTGCGTGCCATAGGCGTCGACGTGGATCGGGTCGAGCAGATGCGGCGAGGCGCGTCCGGTACGCAGGCCGGCGAGTTCCGCCCTGAGCACCGCGGTCGCCCCCTGCATGCGTCTTTTGAGCTCGTTGATGTCGTGGGTTTCATGGGCCATGGCGATCCCCCCGGTCACGGAGACGTTGCGGGCGCGCGCGCCCCTCAGCCGACCACGGTCGCGCGTCCCTTGCCGCGCAGCACCGTCGCGATCGCGCCCTTTTCCGCGATCGAGAACACGATGATAGGCATTCGGTTTTCCCGGGCAAGCGCGAAGGCGGTGCCGTCCATGACGCGCAGGTCCTTTTCGAGCGCCTCCTGGTGCGTGAGCTTGTCGTACCGGCGGGCGCGAGGATCCTTCTTCGGGTCGGCGGTATAGACGCCGTCGACATTGGTGGCCTTGAGCACGGCCTGCGCCTCGAGCTCGGCGGCGCGCAGCACCGCCGTGGTGTCGGTGGTGAAATATGGATTGCCGGTGCCGGCCGCGAGCAGCACGACGCGGCCCTTGCCCAGGTTCTTCAATGCACGCTTGCGATTGTACGTCTCGCATACTTCGGGCATGGTGAGGGCCGACAGCGTCCGCGCCTCGCAGCCGGCCCGCTCGATCGCGGCCTCAAGCACCAGGCAGTTCATCACCGTGGCCAGCATGCCCATGGTGTCGCCCACCGGCCGCGGCACGCCGCCCGCGGAAACCGCAACGCCGCGGAAGATGTTGCCGCCCCCGACGACCACGCCGAGCTCGACGCCGAGCCTCGCTGCTTGCGCAAGGTCGTCGGCCAGCCGCTCCACCATCGCGGGGTCGATGCCGAAGCCCTGCGGACCGGTCAGCGCTTCGCCCGAGAGCTTGACGATGACGCGACGGTAGAGCGGGTCGCTCATAAGGACCTCTCGAAAATCCGCCCGCTCAGCCTTGGCCGGCGGCAGCCTTCACCTCCGCGGCGAAGTCGGCCGTCTCGCGCGCGATTCCCTCGCCGAGAGCATAGCGCACGAAACCGGCGAGCTTGATCGGCGCGCCGACCTTGCCTTCGGCCTCCTTGACCGCCTGTGCCACGGATTTGGACGGATCGTGGACATAGGCCTGTTCCATGAGGCAGACCTCCTTATAGAAGGTCTTGAGCCCGGACTCGACGATCTTGTCGATGACATTCGCGGGTTTTCCCTGCGCCCGGAATTTCTCCGCGAGCACGTTCCTTTCCCGTTCGACCGCGGCCGGATCGAGGCCCGAAGGATCGATCGCGAGCGGCTGGGAGGCCGCCACATGCATGGCCAACAGGCGGCCGAACGCGGCGAGCTCGTCGGCCTTGCCGGAAGACTCGAGGCCGACGATCACGCCGATCTTGCCGAGACCCTCGGCCACTGCATTGTGGACGTACATGGCGACGACGCCCTTGCCGACGGAAAGCGCCGCTGCGCGGCGCAGCGTCATGTTCTCGCCGATCTTGGCAATGGTGTCGGCCAGCGCCTCGGCAATGGTGAGATCGCCTGCCTTGGCATTCTTGATCGCATCGACGTCGGCGCCGACGCGGAGGGCGACGTCGGCGATCATCGCCACCAGTCCCTGGAACAGGTCGTTGCGCGCGACGAAATCGGTTTCGGAATTGACCTCGACCACGACGCCCTTGCCGCCGGCGACCTTGACGCCGATCAGACCTTCCGCGGCGATACGCCCGGCCTTCTTGGCCGCTTTGGAAAGGCCCTTCTTGCGCAGCCAATCCACGGCCGCCTCGATATTGCCGTTGGTCTCGGTGAGCGCGTTCTTGCAATCCATCATGCCCGCGCCGGTCGCCTCGCGCAGTTCCTTGACCATCTGGGCGGTAATCGTCATGTCCGTTCGTCCTTCGCTCGGTCGGGCCCGTCGCTGCACCGGGCCGTCATGCCTCCTCGCGCCCGCGAGGCAGCGCCGCGGTCGGCCGGAACCCTCGGTCGCGCAACGAGCGCAGTCCGGGTCCGGAGGGCCCGAGCCGGCGCGGGTCGGCTACTCCGCGGTCAGTTCCTTGGCCTTGGCGATCCAGGCCGGGATGCGGCCGGGCAGGCCGATTTCCTCGCCCAGATAATGGGCGGCCTTTTCATTCAGTTCGGCGATCTGCGAATAGTGGAAGATGCCGAGATCGTTGAGCCGTTTCTC
>Ga0070740_10002722_pt1 | contig 19987 bp, 14 predicted proteins | sample Coa_R2_FD_67286 | JGI IMG/M metagenome (GOLD analysis project Ga0070740, IMG submission 67286) | Surface soil microbial communities from Centralia Pennsylvania, which are recovering from an underground coalmine fire - Coalmine... | ecosystem: Environmental > Terrestrial > Soil > Unclassified ...
GAGCGCAAGATCGACGTGGAGTGGGCGCGCAGCGGGGCGGAGCCGTTCCCGGTGCGGCTGTCGGTTCTGACGGATGACCGGCCGGGCATGCTCAACCAGTTGACGAATGTTTTATTCACCGAGCAGAGCAATATTCGCAGCCTGGAAGCGCGCGCCGATGACAAGCGCGGAAACGACGGCGCCGTGGTGGAGATGACCGCCGAGATCCGGGATAAGAAGCAGCTGGAGCGGATCCTGTCCGCGATCCGGCGCATTTCAGGCGTGCGCGACGTGGAGCGCGTTCAGTAAATCCATGGCATTCACCCCCGAACACATCGCCATTTCAAAATCAAAGGGCATCAAGATCGACTGGTCCGACGGGCACAAGAGCGATTACTCGCTCGCCTATCTGCGCGACGAGTGCCCCTGCGCAACTTGCACCGGGGCGCATGGCGCCGAGCCGCAGAAATCGAACTACTCGAAGCCGGATGCGAGTCCGTTTCCGATGTTCAAGCCCGCGCTGAAGATGCTGAACGTGGAGCCGGTGGGACATTACGCAATCCGGATCGCGTGGAACGACGGGCATAATACGGGGATTTATTCCTATGATCATCTGCGGGAGATCTGCCCGTGTGAGGAGTGCCGGCGGGCGCGGGCCGAGACGGCGGCGCAGATGAATGCGCACAATGGGCGCTGAGGAGCGCAGTGCGCTCAAACTGCGCGTGCAAGAAGCGCGGCGGGCAACGGCATCGCCACAGACTCGCATCCTGCTTGCTCGCCCCGTTACGACCGGGCGCCGCCAGATAGTCCGCGTCAGCAGCTTACCGGATCAGCACCCGCCGCAGCCACTCATGAACGCGCCCATACGGCGGGCGCAACAGACGGCTGAGACCCGGCCAGCGGCGGCGAAATACAGGCTTAAGTTTGCTGAAGGCGTCGAATCCGGCCTGCCCATGATAGTGGCCGATGCCGCTCGGTCCAACGCCTCCGAATGGAAGATCCTCTGCGGCGACGTGCAGCAGCGTGTCGTTGACGCACACGCCGCCGGACACAGTGCGCTCCAGCACGCGGTCGATCAGCTTCTGATCTTGCGCAAACAGGTACAGCGCAAGCGGGCGGGGCCGCCCGTTCACATACTCAATCGCGTCATTGATGTCGCGGTAGCGCTTTACCGGCAGCAGAGGCCCGAAGATCTCCTCGCGCATCACGGCGATCTCATCGGGCGGGTCGATGATGAGCGCGGGCGCGATCTTCCGGCCGGCTGAAGAGGAGGGGCCGATCTCAACGACTTCGGCGCCAGCCGCGCGGGCCTCATCCAGACAGGCTCGGAGGCGATCGTAATGCCGCTGGTTAATGATAGCCGTGTAGTCGGGATTTGCCGTCGCGGCGGGATAATACCGTTCGATGGCCTCCAGCATGGCATGGACGAATGCTCGCAGTTGCTCCGCTGGAACCAGCGCATAGTCGGGCGCGATGCAGGTCTGTCCGCCGTTGAGCAGCTTACCATAGGCGATGTCTTCGGCGGCGCGGCGCAGATCGGCGTCCGGCGCGACAATCGCGGGCGATTTCCCGCCAAGCTCGAGCGTAACGGGCGTCAGATTTTCGCTTGCGGCGCGCATCACCTCTCTTCCGACGCCTGCCGAGCCGGTAAACAACAGATGGTCGAATGGCAGCGAGGCGAACGCAGAAGCAGCGGCGGCGTCGCCGTTCACGACGGCAACAAGATCGCGCGGAAACGTTTGGTGAAAGATGTCCGCCAGCAGGGCTGCTGTGCGGGGAGCGTGTTCGGAGGGCTTGATCATGGCGCGGTTTCCAGCCGCGAGCGCTCCGGCAAGCGGCGCGGTCGTCAGGAACACGGGATAGTTCCACGGCGCCATGATTCCCACGATCCCAAGAGGCTGCGGCAGGACATAAGCGCGCGCGGGCTGCAGTTGCCATCCAAGATCGCGCCGCCGGCAGGCCATCCACCGCGCGACATGCCGGCGAGCATGCCGGATGGAGTTCAATGCGACCAGAATTTCGGAGAACAGCGCCTCTGCGCGGGACCGCCCCCCGAAGTCTTCATCAAGCGCTTGCGCCAGCGCGTCCTGGTTGACGAGAATCGCGCGTTCCAGCCGCTTCAGACGCTCGCGCCGCACTGCTGCCTCAGGGTATGGATCTGCTGAAAATGCGCGACGCTGAAGATCAAAGACTTCGGTCAGAGGCGGGTATGGTGCGAACGGGGAGGGTCGAACTCCCATGCCCTTACGGGCGCTGGAACCTAAATCCAGTGCGTCTGCCAATTCCGCCACGTTCGCGCAATCGCGGCAAAATTATCATAGCAAACAGACTCGCGGGCCGCCGCCGCGGATGAGCTCGCGTGCAATCACGGAGCGGTCGTCGCTGCCCTCGGCGTCTTATCTGCGCGAGCGGAACCGGCCAGAAGCGCCTGCCGGTGATGGCCGTATGATTGTGAAGGGCGCCACACATGTCTCAAAAGGAGGAATTCGACTGATTATGACCCAATCCGCTGCTGTAAGTCCTGAACGCATCATGCAAATGGCGTGGGGATTCGCCGCTCCGTTAATGCTCGAGGCGGGAATCCGCAACGGCGTATTCGAAGCGCTTGACGGCGGACCCAAAACGCTGGAAGAACTGACGCGCATTACCGGCGCATCCAGCCGCGGATTGAGGGCTCTTGTAAATGCTCTCGCGGGTCTTGGCATTCTCACCCGGGATGCGGACCATCGCGTCGGCCTGGCGCCCGACGCGGCGACATTTCTGGTGAAGGGGAAGCCGGTCTATTTTGGCGGATTCATACGCCACACCAGTACGCAGCTGATCCCCGCGTGGATGAAACTCAGCGATGTTGTTCGGACCGGCCGCCCCGCCAATGGCGGCGTGAACAACCAAGAAGTGGGAGCGCAGTTCTTCCATGAGTTCGTCAACGACATTTTTCCGATGAGCCATGGACCCGCGCAGGCGCTGGCGAAAGAATTGAAGCTCGATGAACGCAAGCAGCCGGCCAGCGTTCTTGATATCGGGGCCGGATCCGGAGTGTGGGGAATCACGCTTGCCGAAAGCGCTCCGCTGGTCAAGGTGACCGCCGTGGACTGGCCGGGCGTGATCGATATTACGCGCGCCAATGTCGAAAGCAGGGGGCTGACGGATCGCTTTTCCTTCATTCCCGGCGATCTTGCCACCGCGGACTTCGGCAGCGGTTATGATATCGCCGCCATCGGGCACATTCTGCACAGCGAGGGCGAGCAAAAGAGCCGCGCGCTATTGCGCAAAACGTTTGAGGCGCTTGCGCCCGGAGGAACCATCGCGGTTCAGGAATTCCTGGTCGAGCCGGACCGCAGCGCTCCTCCGGTGAGCCTGATTTTCGCCGTGAACATGCTGGTCAACACGGACCAGGGCGACACCTGGTCGTTCGAAGAGATTGCTGGATGGTTGCGCGAAGCGGGGTTTGAGAACCCTCGCCAGTTGGACTCGCCGGGTCCGTCGCCGCTGATTCTGGCCAATCGTCCGGCTTAAGGAATGGAACAGATCCGCGCGGCCCCTGTCGCCTCTGGCAGTCAGACCGCGCGGCGGATCGTCTTCATTTGCTTTCCATCACGCCGAGCGTCTCCACGGCAGCCTTCGCCGCCACCGCACGGTTCCGATAGGCTTTCGGAATGCCAAAGCTGTAGGCGGTCCCCGAGCTGGCCACTTCGAGCCGTTTCACGAAATGCGCGCCATCGATGTTTTCGAGCTCGAGCTGGCTGGACGAGCCGCGAAAGTCGGCCGTCGGGCCTGCCAGCAGAACGTATGTAGCGCCTTCGGTTTGCACGTACATGAATTGCGGACGGACCGGATCGCTGTTTGCTATAGTGTATTCTCCGGCGGGCAGCACCACATTGCCCCAGTGAACTTCATAAGGGAGCGTGAACTTTCCCTTGAACATTGGCCATTTCGCGCCCTCGGCGGCAATGGCGAAGGTTGCGGCCGACAATACCGCCGCGCCTTTTAATACCCAGTTCATTGAGTGGCCTCCTTTTTGACCTCGGAATCGAACCTGTCGGGCTTTTTTTCGTCCAAGGATTTATACGAGAGAATTGGCTTTAGGGTGCGTAAGGAGAAGGTCAAGCGATTGTCAGGAGCCAAACGACATTTCGCAAACGGGTTGTTGCGTCATCTTGATTTCGGGTCAGGCGTATGACGGCCGCGCCGGATGCGACGCGAGGCAACAGAAGGGTCGTCCGCATTGTGCGGTTCGGCGCCTACGAAGCCGACTTGGAGGCGCGGGAGCTCAGAAAGAGCGGAGCGCGGCTGAAGCTCCAGCACAAGCCATTTCAGTTGCTGGAGATGTTGCTGGAAGCGCGGGGCGCGCTGGTGACGCGCAAGGAGATCTCCGAACGGCTGTGGCCGGGGCTCTACGTCAACTTTGAACGGAGCCTGAATACCGCGGTGAATTCGCTTCGTCGGGTTCTCCGCGATTCGCCCCGCAGCCCGCGTTTCATCGAGACGAGATCGGGCCTAGGCTATCGATTCATCGCGCCGGTGGAGTTCATTGAAGTCCGGCCGCCGTCGACAGCCGGGCAACCGGCGTCTGTTGTCACGACTGCCGCGTCTTCACTGGCCCGAGACGACTACCTGCGCGGACAATACTTTTACAACCAAATGTCCGAGGACGGGCTGCGCCGGAGCATCGCCTTATTTCAGTCCGCCATCGAGGCCGATCCGGCATATGCGCCGGCGCACGCGGGTCTGGCGGCAGCGTACCTTCTGTATGCGTTTATCGGCCGCGCGGCCGCAAGCGACGCCTTACGTCACGCCGCTGAGTACTCCCAGCGTGCGGTGCAGCTGGACGCGGACCTTGCGGAGGCTCATGCCGCGCTCGCCGGCGTGAGGAAGCTCCGGGATGGCGACTGGGCCGGGGCGGAGGCCGGCTATGTCCATGCCCTCGGCCTCGACCCGCGTTGCGTGTCGGCGCGCCGCGGATACGCGGCGTTGCTCGCAGCGTCCGGCCGTTTCGAGCAAGCCGTCACGGAATTGCGCGCGGCGCGGCAACTGGATCCGCTTTCGCTTGTGACCAACACCGAGCTGGCATGGGCGCTGTATCTGTCGCGCGACTATCAGGGCGCCGCCGACCAGTCCTGGAATGCTCTGATGATAGACGCGAAGCTGGCGCCCGCGCAGGCGACGCTCGCGCTCGCCTATGAACAGCTGGGCGACTACGACGCCGCGGTGATCGAGTTCGGGAATGCCGCGAAGTGCTCAGACCGCCATCCGGCGGCGCTGGCGGGACTGGCTCATGCGTTGGCGGCTGCTGGCCGCGTTGAGGAAGCCCGTGAAATCGCATCCGAGCTCAAGACCAGCGCCGAACGCATGTATGTTTCGCCCTACTGGCTGGCGGTCGCCGCATCGGGTCTTGGCAAGCCCGACGCCGCTCTGCACTATCTCGATCGAGCCATTGCTCAGCGCGACGTCTGGGCCGTATGGCTGGGCGCCGATCCGCGTTTTGACGCGCTCCGGAGCGATCCGCGCTTTGACAGGCTCAGGGCGCGCAGATTGGGCTAGCTGCGCCCCGGCGGCCGGGCGCAGGCTGGCTGTTACGCCACTGGAGGCGCATTCACCGCGCCGCTCCGGAAGCGCGCTTGTGTGCCTCAGCGGAAAATACTTTTCAAGCGCGTTCATCTGAGTTAAAACAGAAAACAAGCGTATTGTATTGTGGAAAACTGCGGAAAACGCTCCGGCGCCGTTGTGCTCCAAAGAGTTGCAAGGCGCCGGCGGGCCGGCGATATCCACTTCAACGTCCACAGCGTAAATGCCTCAATCGACGGCCCGGAATTGGTTGTTGGCGCCCGGGGCCGAGCCGGGTAATTTGGAAATTCCCATGAAAGTTGGCGACACAGTCGACAAGGGTCTTCCCGTAAACCTGGACGCGGAACGTTTCGTCCTCGGATCCATCCTGATCGACGATTCGCTGTTCCTCCAGGTCGCCGCGACCCTGGACATCGACGACTTCAGCCTGGAAAAGCACCGGCGCATATTCGCCCGCATGCGCGATCTGTACGAGCGGGGCGAGCGGATCGACCGCATCTCGCTTGCCGACGAGCTCATGCGCCAGAACCAGCTCGAATCCGTTGACGGGCTCAGCTATCTCGTTTCTCTGGACGACGGCCTGCCGAAACTCTCCAACGTCGACGGCTATATCCGGATCGTTAAAGACAAGGCGCTGCTGCGCAAGATCATCTTTGTTTCGCAGAAGCTGATCGATCGCTGCATGCTCCAGGAGGATGCGCCTGATGAGGTCCTGGCCGGAGCGGAAGAAATGCTCCTCCGGCTGGGTGAGGCCCGGACCACCGATGCGCTGGCCACGCCGGCCCAGATCGTTTCCGAGTTCGAAGGCGGGCTGAACGCCTTTCTCGATCCCAGCCGGCGCATCAAGGGAATTGGGACCGGATTTACCAAGTTCGACGATATGACCGGCGGTCTGCACGCGGGCGAACTGTTCATCCTCGCGGCGCGCCCGTCAATGGGCAAGACGGCTCTGGCGCTGAACATCGCGCAGCACGTTGCGACCCGCAACAAGCGCCCGGTCGCCGTGTTCTCGCTCGAAATGTCGAAGGAGTCCCTGCTCACCCGCATGGTGTGCGCCGGCGCGCGCGTGGATCAGGGCAAGTTTCGGGCCGGCTTTCTCAACCAGGAGGAGCGCCGGCGTCTGCATCACGCGCTGGGCGAGCTGATGGAAGCGCCCCTGTTCATCGACGATACGCCCGGCGTCACGCTCATGGATATTCACGCCAAGCTGCGCCGCCTGCGCAACGAGCACGGGCTGGCCCTGGTGGTGATCGACTATCTTCAGTTGATGAGCAGCCGCGGCAAAAGCGAAAATCGCAACCAGGAAATCAGCGCGCTCTCGCGCGGTCTCAAGCTCATGGCCAATGAGCTTAAGGTCCCGTTTCTGGTCCTGTCGCAGCTGAGTCGCGCGCCGGAGCAGCGGCCCGGAGACCACAAGCCGCAGTTGAGCGATCTTCGGGAATCCGGTTCGATTGAGCAGGACGCCGATCTGGTGGCGTTCGTGTATCGAGAAGAATATTACAAGCCGGACCGCGAAGACCTGCGCGGCCTGGCGGACCTGATCATCGCCAAGCAGCGCAACGGCCCCACCGGCGTGGTGAAGCTCGTTTTCCTGAAAGAATTCACGAAATTCGAAAATCGCAGCGCCGACCTGGGCGAAGACGAATAGCTGCTGCCGATGGGCGTCGGGCACCTTGCGGCGGGGTTGGGGTTGAGCCGCGCGGACAGGCGGACCAATGCCGGATGGTATGTGTTGTGCGCATTGGCGGCCGACTTGCTGCTCGGCGTCTTCGTCCTGCTTGGGCTTGAAGAAGTTCACATCCCGCCGAGCTTCGAATTCCGGCACTACGTCGAATTCACGTTCCCCTATTCACACGGCCTGCTGGCCACGGGAGTGTGGGCGCTCGCTGGCGCAGTTATCGCATGGATCGTCGCTGGCCGCAGGACGGCCGCGCTGGTTGCATGCGCCATTGCCTCCCACTTTGTCCTGGACTGGGTGACGCATGTCCCGGAGCTTCCGCTTGCCGGAGAAGACTCGCGTAAATTTGGCCTGGGGCTCTGGGATAAGCCCTGGGCCGCGATCGCTGTTGAAGTCGCGGCGACCGCTGCCGGCGTTGCGGCGTATGCGGGCAAAGCGGGCCGGGCGCGCAAGCCCATGATCGCTTACGCCACCGCGCTCGCAGCGTTTCTTATTCCCGGGCAGTGGCTCATCACGCAAGCCCCGCCGGCGCCCGTCCTCGCTTGGAACTGGATCGGCGGGACCGTTCTCATCAGCGGTATCGCCTGGGCCATCGATCGTTTGCGCGCGAAGGACCTGAGCCCAGAGTAGATCCTTCAATACGGCAGGGTAATAGTTGCCGGGCAGTGAAGGAGGCCTTGGGCTAACTGCTTGAAATGTCGCGCAATCAAGTTTGGCGAGCAGCATGCTGATTTAAACGCCGTGAAGCTTTTGACGAGGGCTCGAGGAATCAGGCTGCTCCGCTTGCTAACCTCACTGGAAACTTTCTAAGAATCGAACCTTTTTCATCTCACCTGAAATCCCGCCCGGCCGGTTTCTCGAGCTCCGAAAGCGAACGCGCAGCGCAAAGCTCTGGCGCTGCCGTATGGCGATTCAATAACACAACGCCGTATTGTCATCCTAAGTGAGTCCCGCTCTCTCTAGAAGAGCTTGCGGATCGGGGTCGCGGCCCATGAACGCGCGGTACAGCTCGGCGGGATCTTCGCTGTCCCCTTTTGCCAGTATGCGGTCGCGGAAGGCGCGGCCGACGTCGGCGCTGAAAATCCCCGCCTGACGAAAACGGGTGAAGGCGTCGGCGTCCAGGACCTCCGCCCACTTATAAGAGTAGTAACCCGCCCCGTAGCCCACGGGATTTCCGAACAGGTGATGAAAGCTGGCGATCATGGCGTGATCCGGCGGCAGCGGCGCAGGCGAGAACCGCTCAAGAATTTTTCGCGAATAGGCGACGGGGTCCCCATCGCGGTCCGGGTCGTATTGGCGGTGGAGCGCGAGGTCGATGAAACCAAATCCGAGCTGCCTCATCTGGGCATTGGCAGCGCGGAACGTTTTCGCGCGCCGCATCTTTTTATACAGCTCGTCGGGGATCGGCGCCCCGGTCTGATAATGGCGCGCGAACAGGTCCAGCGACTCGCGCTCCCAGCACCAGTTCTCCATGATCTGCGAAGGCAGCTCCACGAAATCCCAGGCCACATTCGTGCCCGCAAGGCTGCGCACTTCGACGCGGCTCAAGGCGTGATGCAGAAGGTGGCCGAATTCATGAAAGATCGTTTCCACCTCGCGATGAGTCAGCAATGCGGGGGTATCGCCCACAGGCGGATTCAGATTGCCGCAAATGACGCCGAGGTGGGGCTGCTTCGGATCAATGGCGGGCAGCCCCGTGATCAGCGCATCCATCCATGCGCCGCCGCGCTTATTCTCTCGCGGGAACCAGTCCGCGTAGAAACCGCCGATCATCGCGCCGCCCTCGTCTTCGATGACGTAATAGCGCACGGCCGGATCCCACACCGGGACGCCGGACTTCTCGATCACGCGAATACCGAAGACGCGGCCGAAGATTTCAAACATTCCTGCCACCACGCGGTCCAGCGGGAAATAGGGGCGCAGCGCCTCCTCGTCGAAGTCGTACAACGCCTTTCGCTGCTTCTCCGCGAAGTAGCCGATGTCCCAGGCGTTCAGCGGCCGGCCGGCGAACTCGGCCAGTTCGCGGTTCTCGCGTTCGAAATGCGCCTGCGTCTTTTCTCTCAGCTGCTCCAGGAAGGCCTGCGCCTGATCGCCATTGTGGGCCATGCGGTCTTCGAGCACGAGGTCCGCGAAGTCGCGATAGCCGAGTAGCGCGGCCTTCTCCTTTCGCAGCCGCAAGATGCGAACGATCAGCTCGCGGTTATCAAACGGACCCCCGCTTGAGCGCGTGTTGTAGGCGTGATACAGATCGCGGCGGATGCCCTCGTCGTCAAGATAGGTCATTGCTGCGATATAGCTGGGCTGGTGCAGAGTAAAGCGCCACCCTTCGAGTCCCTTCGCCTGCGCGCTTTGCCGTGCTGCGGCGATGGCGATGGGCGGCAGGCCTGCCAGCCGGCTTTCATCAGTGACGACGATCTCGAAGGCGTTCGTCGCATCCAGAACGTTTTCGGAAAACTTCGTCGTAAGCTGAGCGAGCTCGACGTCGATTTCCTGGAGCCGCTTCTTTCCGGCTGGATCGAGTTCCGCTCCGTGGCGCCGGAAGGTATCGATCGTCTTCTTCAAGAAGCGCGCTCGCGCTCCCGAAAGCGTCTTCGCTTCTTCGGAGCGGGCATACTGGTTGATGGCGTTCCAGAGCCCTTCGTTGAGCGGGAGGCTGGAGTAGAAGGCCGCCACCTTCGGCTGCACGGCGTTATAGGCGGCGCGAAGTTCCGGCGTGGTGGCGACGCCCTCCAGATGCCGCGTAATATTCATGGCGTAATCGAGCTGGATGGTCAGGTCGTCGAGCGCCTGCATCGTGTTTGCATAGGTGCGCGGCGCCGGGCAGCGGATGATGTCATCCAGGCGCTTGTGGGCGTCAGCCAGTAATTGATCAATCGCCGGTTCGACATGCTCCGGCTTTACCTGGTCGAACGGGATTCTGTATTCGCATGCAAGAAGGGGATTTGCCGCCATCGCGTGTTAGACTAAAGACATCTTCGCATGAATCCAGATATTCATCTGGTGATTAAACTTCAAGAGCTGGACGATAAAATCGCAGAGCTCGAAAAAGAAGTCGCCTCGCTTCCCAAACACATCGCTGAAATTGAAAAATCTCTGGATGCCCATCTGCGGCGTCTGGAAGCAGACCGCGCTGCGCTCGCGGCCAATCAAAAAGAGCGCAGGAGACTGGAGACCGACATTCAAGTCCATCAGCAGAAAGCGGCCAAGCTGAAAGACCAGATGCTCAGCGCGAAAACGAACGAGCAATATCGGGCTTTTCAGAATGAAATCGCGTACGAGGAGCAGGAAATTCGTAAGGCGGAGGATCGCATTCTGGACCTGATGGCCGAATCTGAGCCGCTCGAGGCGAATGTGAAAAAAACCGAAGCCGCCCTCGCCGAGGAGAAGAGGCAGGTCGAGGCGGAAAAGCAGCGCGTCCGGCAGCGCACGGCCGAAGACGAAAAACAACTCGCCGAGTTGCGGAGCGAGCGCAAGGCGGCGGCGACGGAACTCAAGCCGGCCCTTCTGTCGCTCTACGAACGGATTCGCAAGAAGTGGCGCGGCTCGGCGGTGGCGGAGGTGGTCGAGAGCCGCTGCACGGGATGCAACATTGCGCTGCGCCCGCAGTTCGTACAGGAGGTCAAGAGAGGCGACCAGGTGTTGCAATGTGAGAGCTGCGGGCGGTTGCTGTTTTATAGTCCCCCGGTCGACGTCGAAAAAGAGATGGCGGAGAACCGGGCGGTTTGAGCGTCAGCCGGGCCTACGGCGCAATCGCTATGGGCGCGCGCCAGAACGCCGCTCGGTCGCCGCTGGGATCGAGCACGGTAACCTGACACTCGTACTTGCCGGGCGCCAGTTGGCGGAGCGGGATATCGAATTCCAGGGCGGTTGTGCGCAGGCGGTCATCCAGCGCTTCCCGCACTTCCACGGCCGTCGTTTCGAAGGCCTTCTCGCCTCCGCGATAGAAGCTCACGTAGGAAATCAGAGGCCCCGGCGCGGCCGGCCCCGGCCCGTAGGCCTGGAGGTAAACATACAGGCTGCCGTCGTTTCGAAAGACCCGTGTTACGCTTGGAATCAATTTCCGCCCACCCTGAATCAGCGGGTTGTCTCTGTCCGTCCGATCCTTTTCCTTGGCTGCGTTGTACAGTGCGTCTTTGAGCTCGACGCGCTGTGAGCTCAGGACCACCGAACTGATCGGCACGCGCTTGTCCTCTTTGTTCAGGTTCGGAATCACGAAAGTCGTCTGATACGTGCCGATCCGTCCGGTCTCGGCGTCCCGCGCCAGAAACTTGATTGTGTACTGGCCGGGCAGCAGCGTGAAGCCTGTGTCGTAGACGATCGGGCGTCTGGCCAGTTCAACCGCCGTGGCGTCGCTCAGCTTGATGTTCACCTTGTCGCGCACATTGGTAACGGTCGCGCCGGAACTATCCTTGATTTCACCGATGAAATCGATCATGGTGCGCTCGGCGCCGCCGCGCTTCGCCAGCGCCAGCTCCCGACCGGGGATCTTCACCACGACCGGAACAAAATATTCGGCGCGATTCAGCTGGAAATAATCGATCTCCATCGCGATCGTGAGCTCGGTGATGGGATCCGGCAGCATGAGCGCGTCCTCGAGCTGCCGCTCTTTCTCAGCCGCCGAAAATTTGCTGAATTGCTTGGGCGCGAAGTAACCTTGCCGGTAATCGAGCTTGGCCGGCGCATTCGCATTCAGCGTAATCTTGATACGGCGGAACTTTCCGTCCTGCGCGGCGTTGGTGGTGTAGTATCCGATGATGTAATAACTCGAGATGGATCGCGCGGCTTCCACAATCGCGCGGGCCAGGTCGTTGTAGTCCAGCAGCGCTTTGCCGCCGGTATCCGCGCCGAGCGCGTATAAAGTGTCCTGCGATTGCTGAAAGTCGGACCGCGCCGACATCGCTGCCGCGCCTGAGTACATGCCCGCGCCGCCAGGCGAGCTGCGCGCGCTGTCGCCCAACGGCGCTTCCGCCGTCAAACCGCGGGCATCCACCGGCCAGAAAGAAACACCGGCGCGAATGGCTGTGTTGATGGTAGCCCGCAGCTGCGCCTGGTTGCTCAGTCCATTCAGCCGCAGGCCGCTGGCGAAATAGATCAGCAGCTTCTTCTCGCTCAACTGGCCAAGCATTTTGGCCGCGGTCTGCAGAGCCGAAAGCTGCCGGTCAGTATTGAATATGTTGAACTCGCTGTCATCCTGGCCGAAAGCGGCGCCCGTATCGGAGCTGCTCTGGTCGTCTGTGGATTCGCCATAACCTTGGCCTTCTCCGACCATCAGGGTGGCGATGATGCTCAGCAGCCGGTCGCGATCATCGGTGAAGTTCTGGAGAACGTCAACCGAGCCGCCGGCGTATCGCAGGATGGCGACCAGGTCGGCGGCGCTCATTTGTGTGCGGATAAACTTCTGCGCTGCATCGAGCGCGCGAAACTGATCCGCAGGCGGCATTGCGGTCATGTCGAAGTACAAAGCCAGCAGCCTGCGATCGCGGTAACGGTTTTCGCCGGGACGTTCCGGCGAGATTCTCATCCGCCCCAGCTTTTCGTAGATGCGAATCTGTTCCGTCGCGGGACGGGGGGCGGGGACCGGGGTCTCCGGCAGTTTTTGATATTCGAACAACCGGATCTGCTGTACGATGCCGTCCTCGGAGACCGTGAAATCGCTGGCGGATAAGCCCTCGATGGGCCGGCCCTGCTGATCAGTGACGGTTACGGTCTCAATCACGAGCTGGGCGCCGGCGGTAAACGTAGCCGTTCCCGGAGGCTGTGCGGCGGCGGGGCCACAGAGGACAAGCAGGATAACGAGACCTTGCGCCAACCAGGCCGGCATGTGCATCAGAACCTCAACCGCAACGTCGTCTGCACGCTCCGCATCGCATTCGCCGCAGCCGGCAATCCGAACTGGACGCTGTTCACCGTCGTGTTCCAGCTTGTGTACGTGACATGATTCAGCGCGTTCAGCGCATCCAATCGCAGGTCGATATGGCATCGATCGCCGGCGCGGAATGTCCGGCCCAACGACGCATTCAGCGTGAACTGCGCCGGACCGGCAATCGAATTCCGCCCGGCATTTCCCCATTGCCCCGGACGCGGCCGAGCGTATGCTGCGGGATTCAAAAATAGGCCCGGCGGCGCGTTGTACAGCGGCGCGCCTGTGTAGTCCGGCCGGATCGTACCGGTGAAGCCGGAGCCCTGTACCGGCGCGAGATAGATCGGAGTTTGCGGCAGCCCGGTTGCGGCCGTAATCTGCGCGGCGACGTTCCAGTCCTTCATCAGCGAGCCCTTCCATCCGCCGGTGAGCGCGCCGCCGGCAATGCCCATTCCGGTCGTGTACTGCAGTTGCGCATTCAGAACATGCCGCTGGTCGAACGTGGAAAGACTGCGCTCGGCGCGCAGATCGAGCCAGTTCTGCGCGATCGCCAGGTTCGGTCTGACGGTTGGTCCGGCGGCGGGCGCGACAGCCATCGCGCCGTTCTGCCCGCTCGTCGTTCGGCTGCTGGAAGAACCTCCCTGGCCGCCGAGCGCCGCATCATTATCGATGGATTTCGAGAAGGTATAGTCAAGGCTCGCGGCAAAGCCGCTGCGCAGTCTCCGCCGCAACTGAATTTGGGCGGCTTGGCGCGTCGAATTGCCGTTTGAGGCGAGATACGCAAATCCGGCGGGGCAAGCGGGGCAGCGGATCGCTGCTCCGGCAGGATACGTGTTCGGCAGAACCTCCTGGACGCCGCGCGTTCCCTTGATGCCCAGATACGTTGCGGTCGCCTGTAGCGCTCCGGGGAGGTCGCGCTGAAGGCTGAGCTGCCAGTTCTGCGCGTATCCGATGCGGAAATCCGGATCGATGGCGAACGTATTCGGCATGGCCGGCGCGACGCTGAATCCATCGGCGAGCGTGAGCGGATGCGCCGCGCTGTTCTCTACGTTCAGCGTCTTTGACAGCGGCGGCTGCTGCGCCATCTGGAGCGCGATGGCCTGATATACCGACGTATCGCGGTAGAGGCCATAGCCTGCCCGGACGATGACCGAGGAGCCGGCGGGCCGCCACGCAATGCCGACGCGCGGTTCGAATCCGAGTTTGTCAGGTCGCACCAGCGATTCCGGATATTTCTGTCCGGTAAGAGGACCCGCGGGATCGCTGGCCAGCACCGGCGCTGCGGCGGTAAATCCCGAGGCAAGGTCCAGATTCACCAGGCGGCCGTACAATTCCGTAATCGGCGCGCCGTACTCCCATCGCAATCCGGCATTCAGCGTCAGTCCCGGTTTGACTCTCCAATCATCTTTGATAAAGGCGTCATAGGCGGATTCGCGGAAGTATTTGTCCGCATTGCCAAAAGCGATCGAGCTGGTGGCCGGAATGCCCAGCAGAAAATCCGCGAAATCCGAGCCTGTCAGCGCGCCCGTAAAGGTGAACGCCCCGCGCGGGTTCTGCTGCGACAACGCATTGAACTGCTGCCTCCGGAAATCCGTTCCGAACGAGACGTTGTGAACGCCGCGCGCCCACAGCATCGAGAAGGAAAAACCGCTGGTCTGGTTGCGGTCGAACGAGCTTTGAGCATCGGAGAGCGCTGCGATGCCGCTCGAAAATGTCAGCGACGGCGGACCCCAGTTCACGCGCTCCTGATTATTCCCCGATATTCCGGCGTCGCCGGATACGTTCACGCGGCCTGCAAAGTACGGCCGTACGCGGTTGGAATAGCGGCTGAACTGATAGCCGAGGTTCAGGAACCAGCGCTGCCCGATACGATGCGACCAGTTGACGTTCGCGTTGATGCCGAGCGCGCTGGCGGCGTCGAGAAACCCGAAGACATTCGGGTTGTCGGCGCGTGTGTTTTCAAATGCAAACCCGCCGAAAACGTGGTCCTTCATGCTGAACGTCTTGTTCAGGCGCGATTGCAGCCCGTCCTGGTGCGTGGGACTGATGATCGGAACCTGAAAGTTGTAGCCTGCGCCGGCGTCGTGGAAATTGGGCAGCGGGTACAAACGCAGCAGGGCCAGCGCCTGGGGACTCATGCGGTTCTGCGGGATGACATTGCCGGGAAACGGGGCGCCGGTCAAGGGATCGGTGACCGGCCTGGCGAATGCGCCGCTCCGCTGCGCCGCATCCGGCATCAGCGCCGACTGCGTGGTCGCGTTGGTGTTGCGCGTCCACTGATAGGCCGCGAAAATGTTGGGACCGTTGTTCAGCAGGCGTGGAATTCGCAACGGGCCGCCCACAGTGAGCAGGCCCGTCATGCGGTTATAGTCTGTTTTCGGCGTGTTCTGGCCCGTGAGTGAATACGGCCGGGCATCGAGGGCGGAGTTGTCGAGGATGAACCCGATCCCGCCGGTGTACAGGCCTCGGCCGCCCGCGCGATTGTTGCCGAAGGCGGGCGCCAGCGCGAACGGCGACGTTGCGCTATTGTTTACGCTGCCGTTGATTAGAAAACCGTCGGCCGCGCGCTCGAACAGATCAGCGGCCTCGTTGACCTCCCGCGAGGGCGGCTGACGTTGCTCGGCCGCGGGGGCGGAGGCTGCGGGTCGCGCCGGGGTTGCCGCAGGCTGCTGGAGCGCGGCGTGAATCTTTTCGAGCGGAAGGAGTTTTAACTGCCACCGCACAATCGGCGCGCCAGCTGCGACCATCACATCTTGAGCCGCAGCTTCAAAGCCGGTCATCGCGATTTCAACCCGCCATGTCCCGTCCGTCAGCTCGAAGCAGTAAAAGCCCTGCTGGTCTGTGGCGGCAAGGAACCGGCTCCCGTCGCGCCTCGCAACCACTACGGCGCCGGGAACCGGCGAGCCATTAAACAAAACCTGCCCCCGGTGCTCCGACCCGGCGGCCCATGCCGCAGCTGCGCACGCGAGCGCGCAAAAACGAACGCCGGTCGCCATCAGTTCTCAGTCGGTTCTCTGGCGATGTGGTCAATCACAACAATTTCGACTGGCGCCTTGCGCGGTTCAAGTTTCAGCCCGTAGCGCTGAACCGCATCGAAGATCGTAGCCGCGCCGTCCACGGAAGCCTCAGCCGGTGCGGGCCCTCCATCGCCGGGCGGCGGGCCGGTCTTGAGCAGCCCGGGCATTCCGTGCATCGCCTCCGGGGCAAAGACCAGATCGAATTCGTACTGACCCTGTACGCCTGTCATATCCATCACGGGACGCTCAGAAAAGCGCGAGATCATTTCCGCAAGCGCCGCGAGCGAAGCGGCGGCGGCCTTCAGATGTACGCCGTTCGGATCGACCATCATCATCATGGCGCCGCGACCCATCGGTCCTTTGCCAAAAGCCGGAACAGGTCCGGGCGGTTCTGGCATTGCCGTCGCCGCGGGCTTGAGCTTGGGTCCGCCCTTGGCCACGACCAGCGCATAGATCGGATGCTCTTTTGTTTCGCGATGCGTCGCCAGCGTAAAGCGCTCGGTCAACAGGTCCTGGAGCATCTCCGGAATCTGGTCTTGGGATGCGCCGGCCGGGAGTTTGGCGACGATGTCGAATCGCGCGCTGTCGATCCAATCCGGGCCCCGGATCTGGAAGTCTTTGACGCGGTACGCGATCCGGATGACCTCTTTGAGCGACACGTTGGTGTAACGCAGCATTGCGGCGTCGGCTTGCAGGCCGATTCGCATCTGGCCTGCCGGCGAGGGCTGGGCGGGCTTGATCGACGCCACTTCAAACGCGATTTTGCTTGTGTCTCCGAATACGACCGCGCACCAGGTCATCAGCGCGCATAAGCTCCCAGGCTTCATGACAACAGCATGCGATGAAGCGCATGTTCGGAGCGCAAAATCTGTGTAAAGAATGTAAGGGCCGGCCGCAGGGCCGCGGAACTCTCGCCGTGCGCGCCTGCCGCTAAACTGCCAGCCGGTAGCCCGCCCCTTTGACGGTCAAAAGATATCGCGGGTATCGCGAATCGGCCTCGATCTTTTTCCGCAGCCCCGCGATGTGCACGTCCACGGTCCGGCTGATGATATCGCTGTCGACCCCCCACACGTTCTCGAGCAACTCCTCGCGCGTGACGATGGCGCCCCGTCGCTCGATCAGGTACTCAAGCAGCCGGAACTCGACGGGCGAGAGCGGAATCGGCTTCCCGGCGCGGGTCACTTGGTGCGTGCGGAGATCCACGCGGACGTCGCCGAACTGCGCGCTGTCGGGCAGCGCCGTGACGCCGGCGCGGTCCGACCGCCGCAACAGCGCCTCAATGCGCGCCATAATTTCAACCGGCTCGCAATTTTTCTGAACGTAATCGTCGGCGCCGAGCTTCAGGCCCACCACGCGATCCACCACTTCGCCCCGCGCTGTCAGCATCAGCACCGGCGCATTCACCCCCTCGCGGCGCAGATCGCGGCAGAGGTCAAAGCCGTTCTTGCCGGGAAGCATCACGTCGAGCACGATCAGATCAAAAGGCCGCTCCAGAGCCAGCGCATACCCCTCGCTCCCCGTGCGGGCCCATTCGACCGCGTAGCCTTCCGATTTCAGCCGGTCCATCATGCCCGTGGCGAAGGCGGCCTCGTCTTCGACGAAGAGAATGCGCCTCATACGGGCAGATGCAGCGTGAACGTGCTTCCCCGGCCGGGTTCGCTGGCCAGCGTCACCGCGCCGCGGTGCGCCTCAGCGGCGCTCCGCACCAGGCTCAAACCGAGCCCAGAGCCGGGGATCTGCGCCTCGATGGCTGCGCGGCCTCGGCAAAACGGCTCGAAAATTTCAGCCTGTTCCGCCGGATCAATTCCAGCGCCGCGGTCTTCAACGCTGATCTGGACCTCTTTGTCGCGCGCTGAATAGGTGGCGCTCACGCGCATCCAGCGGCCGCCGGGCGCGTGCTTCTGCGCATTGCTCAGCAAGTTGTCGATTGCGGTACGCAGCAGTTTCGGATCTCCCGACACCAGGGGGATGTTTTCGCTCACTGCGATTTCGATTTCGAATCCGGCGCGGGTCAATTCGTCGCGCCGCGCCGCCGCGGCTTCTTCGATGAGAGCGCGAATATCAACCGGGTTCGCCGCAGGTCGCCGCAGCCCGGAGTGGACGCCTGCATATTCGAGCGTCTGTTCCACCATTTCGCTCAGCCTCCGTGTCTGCTGGTGGATCAGTTCGCCATACTGCCTCACCCGGTCAGCGCCGGCGACCAGGCCGTCAGCCTGGTTGCGTGCAAGCATTGCGATCGCTGACACGGGCGTACGCAGCTCATGCGAGACGCCGGCCACAAACCGCATCTTCTGGTCGGCGGCCTGCTGCATGCGCCGCACGCCGGAGACCAGAAAGACGATCGCCGCCGCGAGCAGCGCCTCCACAGCCAGGCTGGCCAGCAGGTCGCGACGCCTTGCCCGCTCGAATGCCGCCTCGAGGGGAACGCCTTTATGCGCGACTCGCAGTTCCCAAACCCCCGCTCCGAACAGATCCGCCGTTGCTGCGGCGCCCGAGTAGACGAGCATCTTGGACTCCATTCGAAACAACACGGACCGTCTACCCTCGCCAGGACCGCCGTCAGGCAGTGGTTTGGTAAACGGCAGCGGCTTTGGGGCGAGGGATAAAAGGGGTTTACGGAGGTCGGCGCGCCCGGCAACTCCATACAGCGGTTCGTGCGGACGGCCTTTCGGAATTATTGCGAAATCATAATCGTTCAGCGCGGTCCCGCCAAAGCTCTCTCGAATGAACTGGGGGAATATCGCGCCGCGCAGGTACGCCAGGTCGATCTGCGCCACAAAGCACCGCTCCGGCGGGCGGCTGGTTGTCCTGACCAGGCTGATCCCGTTGGGACGCCGCACTTCCAGAGTGAACAGCTCCATCACAGGCGTAACCAGGGCCAATGGGCGCTCCAGCACCAGCGTCGCGCAGTGTGGAAAATCGATCCACTGCGGGAGCGCTGCCGGTGCAAATAGCCCGTCGGCGCCCATTCGTTTGGCCAGAAGAGCGCCGGAGGAGGGCCGCTCGATAAAATACAGGTCGCTGATCAGTTTGGGGACCGATGCCAGCGGTTCGCCCGATCGGAGGGCTTTCCAAGCCTCATTCTGGAGAAACTCCGTCGCCTGCCAGATGGAATCGTTGAAGCGGCTCGCGAACAAGGACGCCGCGGATTCCAGGTGTTCCCGCTCACGCTGCGCATCGGCCGCCGCGACCCGCGCCGACCAGCGGTACTGCACAATCGCCACAGCGGCCAGCAAAATCACCAGCGCCGCGCAGACTCCCGGCAGCGCTCGCCTGCCGAACTGTCTCGCCATTCACCTGCATTCTAGCCGAATCTGCGAAACGAACTCCCCCGGGACGAATCTGCGAAACGAACTCCCCCGGGAGGAGTCTGCGAAACGAACTCCCAGGAACTATAAGTACACTGTAATTAGCAAATAGATGCTTGGACCGGATACCCGATGAGCTCGCGGCAGGAAACCCTGGGCGCGGCCTCGCTGCCCGAAGTCCATTCCACCGTCGGCGTCGCACAGCCGTCGTTGTGGCGGCGTATGTTTGCGTTTGCCGGGCCGGCGTACCTGGTGAGCGTCGGCTACATGGACCCCGGAAACTGGGCCACCGATCTCGAAGGCGGGGCGCGCTTCGGCTATGAGTTGCTGTGGGTATTGGTGATGTCCAACGCCATGGCGGTTCTGCTCCAGACCCTAAGCGCAAGACTCGGAATCGTTACCCAACGCGATCTGGCGCAGGCCTGCCGCGAAGCGTACCCCCGGTTCGTTTCGTTCTCGCTGTGGATCTTGTGCGAAATCGCGATCGCGGCCTGCGATCTGGCGGAAGTGCTGGGCGCCGCAATCGGACTGAAGCTGCTGTTCGGCATCCCGCTTCTTGCGGGCGTGTTCATTACAGCGG
>Ga0070740_10002724_pt1 | contig 19970 bp, 12 predicted proteins | sample Coa_R2_FD_67286 | JGI IMG/M metagenome (GOLD analysis project Ga0070740, IMG submission 67286) | Surface soil microbial communities from Centralia Pennsylvania, which are recovering from an underground coalmine fire - Coalmine... | ecosystem: Environmental > Terrestrial > Soil > Unclassified ...
CAGCCGCACTTCGAGCCAGTGATTCGAATTGCCGCCGTCATTTCGCAGCAACTCGGGCTCCTGGCCGTTGTTTGTCACCAGCGCGTCTACGTCGCCGTCATTGTCGAAATCCGCGAACGCCGCGGACCGGCTCACGCGCGGGCGATTTAGGTCAGGGCCGAGTCGTGCGGTCACATCCGTGAAGGATCCATGCAGGTTGCGGTATACGGTCTTCTTTTCAGCGTATGTGGTTTCGGAATGGAACAGCTCGATGTTGTCGAGTACGTGGCCGTTAGCAATGAACAGATCCCGCCAGCCGTCGTTGTCGTAATCAATAAACCCTGTTCCGAATCCGCTCATACGGAAATTTCGCGCGCCGATCTTTGACGCGAAGGTAGCGTCGTCAAACGAGCCGTCGCCGCGATTCCGATACAGGCGGTTCAGTTCCAGGTCCAGGTGCGTGATAAAAAGATCCGGACGCCCGTCGCCGTCGTAATCGCCCGCTGCGACGCCCATGCCGGCTTCCGCCTTGCCGTCCTCGCCGAGAGCAACGCCCGCCTGAAGGCCGATCTCGCGAAACGTTCCATTGCCCCGGTTTTCGAACAGGAAATTCTCCATCGAGTCATTGGCGATGAAAACATCGCTCCAGCCGTCGCCGTTGTAATCGAAACAGACGATGCCAAGTCCGTTTCCCGCTTTCGCTGCGAGCCCTGACGGGCGGCTGGAATCTGTGAACGTACCGTCGCCATTGTTGTGATACAGCGTCGGCGTTTGACCTCTGTATTTGTTCGGATGGCAATAGGAACGCACTCCTGCCTGAAGGCAGATCAGGTTGTTCTCCGGCGTGAAATCGACATAGTTGGCGATGACCAGATCGAGATAACCGTCGCGGTCGTAATCAAACCATGCGGCGCTCGACGCCCACTTGCCAGCGTTGTCGACTCCCGCCCGGCCGGTTACATCCACAAAGGTTCCGTCGCCGTTGTTCCGATACAGGACCGAGCGCGCGTAGCCAGCGATGTACAGGTCCGGAAATCCGTCATTATCAAAATCGCCGACCGCGACGCCCATCCCGAACAGCCCCGAGGCGGCGACGCCGGCCTTCTCCGTCGTGTCCGTGAACGTGCCATCGCCATTGTTACGATATAGCGCGCCGCGCAACGGACGCGGCGGATTATAGACCTTTGTCGCCGCGCTGTTCACCAGGTACAGATCGAGATAGCCGTCGTTATCGTAATCGAGCCACGCCGCGCCGGAGCCCATCGTTTCGATCAGGTACTTTTGCGGGGAGCGCGCGTTGTCGTGCCGGAACCTTATCCCAGCAGCCTTGGTCACGTCTACGAAGTGGACCGGCGCCTGTTCGGCGGTCCGGCACAGCGGTGCAAGCGAGAGCGCCAGGGCTGTCGCCAAAATCATCAAACAGCGGCGCATCAAGGCTGCATCCTATCATTCCTGGGGGGATCCAGTGCATTTTCTCAAAGGCGTTCCACCGACGCCCCGATGTACACTCTCTATGTGATTCGAGGTCGATTATGAGCGATTCGAGCCACCCCCACGCCCTTACCCGGCGAGATTTCGCCGTACTGTTGCCCGTTGCTTTAAACACGGCGCCAGCGCTGACTGCGGAACAGCGGGCTCGGACTCTGCAATCGCAAGAATCGCCGCGTCCGGCGCCCGGTTCCTGGCAGCGGCCGCTTGCGCCCGACACGCCGGCGTTTGCCGGCCATCTGGAATTCAGACGAGAGGATGTAGCGCTCCGAGCCGCGCCATTCCCGATGAGCCAGGTGCGGCTGCTCCCCAACAGCATCTATTACGATTCCCAGGAGTGGAACCGCGGCTACATGAGGCGCCTCAGCGCCGACCGGCTCCTCTATACATTTCGCGTCAACGCGGGACTGCCGGTCGGAGGGGTAAAGCCCCTCGGCGGGTGGGAGCAACCCGAGAATGGCCAGCGTTCAAGCGAACTGCGGGGCCATTTCGCTGGACACTTCTTGAGCGCCAGCGCCCAACTGGCTGCCAACGGGGACGCAGAAGCCAAAGCCAAGGGCGACTATCTGGTGGCGGAGATGGCCAAATGCCAGCAGAAGCTCGGCGGACAATACTTGAGCGCTTTCCCGACATCCTGGTTTGACCGGCTGGAGAGAAATGAACGCGTGTGGGCGCCCTTCTACACAATCCATAAAATCATGGCCGGAATGTTCGATATGTACCGGCTCGCCGGCAACAAGCAGGCTCTCGAGGTGCTCCAGAGGATGGCGGCGTGGGTCGATTCGTGGACGGCGCCCAAGAGTGAAGCGCAGATGCAGCAGATTCTCAACGTGGAGTTTGGAGGAATCGCCGAAACCCTGTATACTCTGGCGGCTGCTGTCAACGACGAACGCTGGGCCAAAGCCGGCGACCGGTTTCAAAAGAAAAGCTTTCTCAATCCCCTGGCGGCGCGCCGGGACGAGCTGCGTGGATTGCACGCCAATACTCATATACCGCAAGTGATCGCCGCCGCGCGGCGTTACGAAATCTCAGGCGATATCCGGTTTCATGATGTAGCGGATTACTTCTTCCATGAGGTGACGAGCGCACGTTCTTACGTCACCGGTGGAACGAGCAATGCCGAGGCGTGGCTTGCGCCGCCGCGCCGCCTTGCGGCGGAGCTGAAGCAAAGCGTCAATACGGCCGAGTGCTGCTGTGCCTATAACATGCTGAAGCTGACGCGGCATCTCTATTCATGGAATCCTCGGCCGGCTTACTTTGATTACTACGAGAGAGCGTTGCTCAATCATCGCATCGGCGCGATCCGGCCCGGCGTCGGATACACGCAATACTATCTTTCGCTTGCGCCAGGCGTGTGGAAGACTTTCAACACCGAGGATCAGACCTTCTGGTGTTGCACAGGTACTGGCGTTGAAGAGTATTCGAAACTGAATGACAGCATTTACTGGCGCGACGACGAAGGGGTGTTTGTCAATCTGTTTATCCCGTCGGAGCTGAACTGGACGGAGAAGGGCTTTATCCTTCGGCAGCAAACGAATTATCCCGAATCGCCGGACGTGACGCTGACCGTTCTCGCCGCCCCGCCGGACGCCGTCGCGCTCCGGTTGCGGATTCCAGGGTGGCTGCGAGACTCCCCTGCCATCAAGCTTAATGGCAAGCATTTGGAGTCCTCCGCATCACCGGCCAGCTATGTCGTTATAAAGCGAATATGGAAGCGCGGCGACAAAATTGAAATGCGATTCTCGATGGACTTGCACGCGGAATGTATGCCCGATGATCCGGACATACAGGCCTTTCTGTACGGTCCGCTGGTCCTTGCCGGAGACCTCGGAGCCGAAGGGCTTACCGAAGAGCACATCATCGGGCCGAACCTCCGGGTGGGCGCTCCGATTCCAGAGCAAAATGGGTCGCCTCTGGGACCCGTAAACAGAACGCCTCCTGTCCCGGAAATCGAGATCCCGACTTTTCGCGCCAGGGGATCTGATCCAAGTTCGTGGATCAAGGCGGCGGACGCGCCGCTGACGTTCGTCACGGATGGCCAGAGAAAAAATGTAAAGCTGCTGGCTTTAAACCGCCTGTATGACCGTCGCTACGCCGTGTACTGGCAGGTATTCTGAGGGGTTGAGAGCTCCGGACGGCATCGCGCGCCAACTCGCCCGCGCTGTTGCCGAATTGCGCTAAGACGGCCGGCTCAAAACTGCAGACGGACCGCCAGTTGCGCCATGCGCGGCAGATACGTCGTCGCGGTAGCGAAAATGCGGCCGGCTGTGCCGGGGGCGTCTACGGATGCTGTGGGCTGTCCCAGATTTGTGTGATTGAACAAGTTGAAGATTTCTCCGCGAAATTGCAGCTTCGTAGCTTCGGCAAGGCGAAATTCTTTAAATACGGATAAGTCCACTTGCGAAAATCGCGGCCCGCGCAGAACATTGCGGCCGAGATTACCCCAGGATCCGCGCTGCGGCCGCTGCCATGGACCGCTGACTTGGCCATTAGCGGTCAACAGAGCGCTAGCCGTGGCGAACCATCCGAACTGGCTGGGATTGCTGACTCTCCAGTCGCCGACGATATTGGGCCGGCACCAGCCCGTGTCCACATCGGCGCCACAGTTCTGATAGCTGGGGGTGAAAGGCAAACCGGTCATCCATGTCTGTACGAAATTAAGCTGCCAGCCGCCCACTACATAGTCCAAAGCCGCAGGCGCGTTGCGCAGGGCATAGCGGCCACGCCCGACTGGAACCTCCCACAGGCCCATGGCGGTGATGACGTGATTTCGGTTCGAATTGTTGGGGCCAAAGCCTTGGACCCGGGTCCAAATGTATTGGACCGTGTCGTAATCGAGCGCGCGCGACCACGTATAATGACCCAGCAACTGAAAACCCTTGGAGAAGCGCTTCTCGAATTTCGCCTGGAGCGCATGGTAACGGTTGCTTGAATCCGTTGCGGAGTAGCGTACTAACTGCGTCCACCCGAACGGGCCGAAATACGGCCGCCGCTGATTGGTGGAGAGCCCCTCGAGGTATCCGACAAGCGTCGGCTCATTGCTGTTGTAATAACCGTTGTACGCTGGCGGCTCGTGCGTGCCCTTGGTTCCCACATAAGCCAATTCGAGCGTGGCGGCGCCGGAAAACTGCCGCTGCAGCGCGACGTTCCAGGTATCGATCGTCGGAACGCGCTGCGGGCTCGGGACGATATCGGTCGTGAAGCCGTTGGGCTGGATCGGACGCCCGTTCGGTCCCTTTGGCTGGGCCGCTAGGATCGACTTCGGATCAGGAACCGGCGGCGGTCCCTCTGCCAGCGTGAACACGCTCTGATACGAGAACGCGGGAGAAATGTTCTGGATCGCAAGGACGGGTAGATTCTGCGTCACGTTGTGGCCGAAAATCGTTCCGAAAATGCCCTGATCAAATCCCCGTCCGTAGCCCGCGCGCAGCACGGTTTTGTCGCTGATCTTGTATGCGATGCCGAGGCGCGGCGCCATCGTCCGCGGGGGGATGCGGATATTGAGATCATCGCCCACGCCGGGGGCGCCAGCCACCAGCACTTCGCCGGTTACCGGGCTGATGTTTGCACCTTTTCCTGCTCCAGCCACATACTCGGGGCGGTAGACCTCCCACCGCAGTCCGAAATTTAACGTCAGGCTAGGGCTGACGCGCCAGGTATCCTGCCCGTAGAAGAAGAAACGGTTTTGCATTTCCGCGGCATCATACGCGCTTTCGACATTGCGCGCAAAACTGGCGACGCTCCCCAGCAAATACGACGCAAACCCGCTGCCCCCTCCGCTCGGGCCTTGTGTCTGCGCGGCGGCGAAATTAAGGACGCCGGACGGATGATTATCGCTCGGAATGCGCAGATTGTAAGCGTGGCGGATGTCGGCGCCGAATTTGATCGTATGGTTGCCGTGCGTTCTGGTCCAGTTGTTCGCGAATTGAAACTGCCGCTCATTCTCAAGCAGCGGACAATTGCAGTTATTCACTCCGAGTCCGAAGCCGAAAGAGGTTCCCAGACCAGAGAAGGCGGGCATGCCGCCAGTGAACGGCGTTCCCAGATTCAGCCCCGGGATGCCTGCATCTTTTGCGGGCGTTGTGTCCAGCCCGAGCGGGTTCACCTGCACGTGATAGCGGAAGAAGCCAAAGCGAAAATCGGTGATCAGCGCCGGACTCACGACATAATCGAAACCCGACGCAATGCTGTAGTTCAGCGAATTAGACGCGCCCGCGAAGTTGCTGGCGTCGAACCCCGTGCCGCCAGCCAGACCGAAAATGGCGGGCGAAGTCAAAACGAACCTCTGCAGGCTGTAGCGGCCGAATAGGTGAAGCTTCGCCGTGGCGTAATGGTCGATTCGCGTATTGAAGGAATCCTCCTGCAAGGCGATGCTGCCGGCGCCCTGATAGTTCGGCTGATTGGGCGCTGCGGGCTTATTCGGGAGCGGGAGAAGATGGATCAGCTTTTGAGCCTGCGGCGAGAGCAGGCTCGGCGGAATTATATTTCCGGGAAACGGTGCGCGGTTGGCCGGGGGGACGCCGCCCGTGGGGTCGTAGATGTTGATCCCCAGATCATTGAGATCGCCGGCGCGCTCTGCGGCTGTCGGAACCCAAACCAGCTTGCTTCCGCCGGTGCGGCGCCGCGTGCCCTGATAGTCGCCGAAGTAGAACAGCTTGTTCTTCTTGATCGGACCGCCCAGCGAGGCGCCGAATTGATTCCAGATCGTGACCGGGATCGTTCGGCCGTTAGAACCGTAGATCTGCGCCGCTTGTGCGAAGGGATCGCGCGCCTGCAGATGATCATTGCGCAAAAACTCGAAGGCGCTGCCATGCGTCTCGTTTGTTCCCGACTTGGTTTGCGAGCTGACCACCATGGCGCCGGCATTGGCAAACTCTGCGTCGAAGGCGCTGGTGGTGATCTTGGCCTCGGTCACGGATTCGAGCGTGGGATTGATTACCTGGTAGGCGAGCACCGAGTCGTGATTGTCGGTCCCATCCAGCAAGTGCGCTACGCCCGAGTACATGTGCCCGTTTACCTCGAGACGATAGGAGCCCATCGGGTTCTCGGATTCCGTCGAGTTTGGGCCGCCGCTTTGCATCAGCACGCCAGGAGTGAGCAGGCTCAGAGTCGAAAACCGCCGATTCAAAATCGGCAGTTCATTGACCGCCTTCTCATTGAACGTGATCGCGATGTCGCTGCGCTCCGTTTTAAGCAAAGGCGCCTCGCCGGTCACCTGCACGACCTCCCTCAGATCCCCGACCTGGAGCTTGACGTCCAGACGCAATTCGGCATCTACGGAGACGTTTACATTGCTTTCGACAAAGGTTCGAAAGCCGGGCGCCGCAACATGTATCTCGTATCTTCCCGCGATCAGATGTCGCTGGGCGTAATTGCCATTTTCATTGGTGGCGGTCGTGAAGACGACGTTGCGGTCGAGATCGCGGATAGTAATGGCGGCGTTGCTGATCACCGCGCCGGAGGAGTCCGTCACAACGCCCACGATGCTGCCATAAACCGCTTGCGCCGACAGCTCAGGCGAACAAATGGAACAGCCTGCCAGGGCTATTCGGAGAAAGAGCGCTCCTGAATGTTTCACCACGCGCCTCCTGCCCAAGAACGGGTCGCATCGAATCGCGGGACGCGCTTTGAGAAATGCCTGCCAGAGATTGCGCCCTTGCGCGAGTCCGTTGTGCGCCCGTTGCTTAGGAGTGGATCGAATTATACTGAGCCGTAAAGGTGCGGTCAACCATGGGCGTCACGCGCAGAACGGTGATGAAAAAAGCAGCGGCATTGGCGGCCTCGACAGGCGCCCGGTCTTTGTCGGCGCAGGAATCCGCTGTGGCGGACGAAGGGCGGCACACGTTCCTGAGGCTTTTGAGAAGCAGCAACGAGACCGTGAGTCGAATGCTGGAGCGCCCGACCGCCCGCGCGGCAAGGGGCCTGGGGCGAGGCGCCAACGTGGCGGCGCTGACCGCCGCCTACTGTTCTCCGCAATCGGTCTATTACCGCTCGGAAAAGCTGATTCCATTGCTGGAGAGCGGAGCGCGCGCTTTCGTGGACGCGCAGCATCCTGATGGCACGCTCGACGCCGGGAATCTGGCGTCGCCGCCCGACACCGGCTTCGTTGTCGAGGCGCTCGCCGCATCGCTGGCGGTCCTGCGCCGGATGGACGATCCCCCGCTGGCGCAAACCAAAGCTGCCCTGAGCAAATTTCTCCTGGCCGCCGGCGAGGCCCTGGCGACAGGCGGCGTCCACACGCCCAATCATCGCTGGGTGATTTGCTCAGCGCTGGCGCGAATTCATTCCCTGTTTCCGGACGCCAAATATGTCAACCGGATTGATGACTGGCTCGGCGAAGGCATTTATCAGGATGCCGACGGCCAGTTTGAAGAGCGAAGCGCCGGAATTTATTCGCGCGTCACCGATAACGCGTTTATCACCATGGCGCGCTTATTGAACCGTCCGGAGCTCCTGGTTCCAGTGCGCAGAAATCTGGAGATGACGCTTTATTACCTGCATCCGGATGGCGAGGTCGAGACTGTGGCCTCGCGGCGCCAGGATCAAACCATGGCTGTGTCGGTGGCGAATTACTACTTGCAGTATCGCTATATGGCCATTCGCGATAACAATCCTTCGTTTGGCGCGGTAACGCGGCTCATTCAGTCCCTGGCGGGTGAAAATTACGTCGAAGGCGCGAATCCGGTAATCTACTTCATCGAAGAGCCGCTGTTACAAAGGCCGCTGCCTGACAGCGGCGCCATTCCTTCCGATTATTCCCGGGTATTTTCAAATAGCGGCGTAGCGCGAATTCGGCGAGGCGACATCAGCGCGACGGTCTACGGCGGGTCGGACTGGCCGCTTGGCGTCGCCTCCGGACTCGCCAGCAACCCCACATTTTTCACTTTCCGAAAGGGCAGAGCCGTGCTTCAGTCGATACGCATGGGAGGGCAGTTCTTCAGTGAAGGCGCATTTCGGAGCGAGGGGCTTGAGGCCGAAAACAATCGATTCATTCTGCATCAGCGCTTCGACGTCCCTTACTATCAGCCGCTGCCGAAGGCATTTCGGAATCCTTGGGGCGATTACGCCCTGACTCCCGCCCGCGACTTCCGTTTTTGGAGCAAGCTGGATTTCCCGCATCGGCCGATGAGCAATATCCAGACGCTCGATCAGAAAGTAACGGTGACTGAGAACCGCGGGGTGTTCGAGCTGCGCTTCGACATCACTGGCCATGACCATGTCGCATACCTGGTCGAACTCGCGTTCCGGCCCGGCGGAGAACTGACGGGCGCGCTCCAGGAACTTTCCTCCAGAGACGGCGGCAAGGCTTATCTGCTCAAAGAGGGCATGGGGCGATATCGGGTGGGCGAGGACGCAATCGAGTTCGGCCCGGGTCTTGCGGAGCATCAATTCCTCAACCTGTCGGGACCTTCCTACATTGCCCACGGCGCTGCTTTAAAGACTGCCGGGATCCTGGTATACATCACCGGATATACGCCGTTCCAAAGAGTGTTGACCATACGGAGCGGCTGACGCCGTTTGCCACTCGCCGCCGCGATAAACAAATTCATCCTGGGGCCTTTGATAGCTCAGGCGCCCGAAGGGAGGCGCCCTCTATGTCTCCGCTTCGAACCCGTACGGAGTGGGGAACGTCTCCGAGATGTGATCGTGCCAGGTCAACGTTTCCTCATCCACCAGCGCCCATAGCAGACCCAGCCCCGCCGAGAGCAAGCTGAGGAGACTTGCGCCGAACCGCACCATTCTCTGCTCCCGGGTGGGCGGCTGTCCGTCAAAATTGAGCAGACGCAACTGCGTCCAGCGATATCCGGCAGTGTCGCCTCCCGAGAGGCAAAACAGGAGACAATAGAGCGCCCAGAATAAGACCGCAACCCCGACGAAGGATGGAATCGTCTCTTTGTTGAGAACGACGGTACCGCCGGCGAGATGAAAGATCACAAGGAAGATGCCGAAGGCTGCCAGTACAAGACTGCTGTCGAGTCCCGCGGCCATTGCACGGTGTACGGGCAGGGCGACCGGAGCATCGCAATAGATCACGCCCCCATCCGGCTCCGCGGTGAAGTCAAACGCGCCCTGGCCTTGATATGTGCGCCGGCCGCGCCGCGCGGCGCGACTCCGAACCGGACGGCGGACCGCCGGCTCAGGCAGCGCCGGCAAAGCCTGGGGCATCTCGCGAAACAGCGTCCGCTGATAAACCGGCCGCGGCGCCTCAGGCGGTTCGGTCGCCGTCCTCGGAACAGGCGACTCGCGCATCTCCAGCAGCGCCGGCGCCGTCGCTGTCTGAATCGGGTACGGCTCCAGCGCGGGCCGTCCACCGGCAAGATGAAGCCTCCGGCCGCAGCGCGCACACCGGTGCTCCGCCTCATCGTTCCACGCCCGGCAGTAACGGCATTCCATGTTGATCCCTTTCCACTAAGCGCCGCCGTATTGCGGCGGGCGATGCTACCGTGCTACGGTTCTCGGTTGAAGCCCCGGGTGCAGCCGCCGGCTCCACGGCGAAACCGCTCCGAGCCCACCATCGGCGGATGGGACGTTTTCCATCATATCGGCGCCCCCTTGTCCCTTCCTAACATATTGAGTGCGTTTTGTACAGAAAAATATGCAGGCATTTCGTCGGCGCTGCGCTTGGCGCTGCTGGTTTTGCCGTTCCTAACATTTATTAGCAGAAATGTTTCGGCACAGGAGACCCGTCCGCCCTTTCTTCCGGGCGCAACTCCTCCGCCGTCGCCGCTCGCCCCGAATCAGCCGTTGAAGCCGATCCGCCCCAACGCTCCGCCGCCGAACACATTCTTTACCAGCGCAATTCAACAAGAGAAGAACGGCTCGAACTATATCCTCCGCGGCAACGCCCAGCTCGAGGCCACGGACTGGATCCTGAAGGCTGACGAGATCGAATACGACGAGGAAAGCCGGGAAGCCCATGCCCGGGGAAACGTCCGGTTCGAGGATTTCAAAACCGGAGAGAAGCTGAATGCCTCTCGTATCGACTACAACGTCGAGGACGAGACGGGCAAGTTCTTTGACGTCAGCGGCGTCTCGCCCGCTAAAATCGACGCTCGGCCGGGCATCCTCACCACCAGCAATCCTTTCTATTTCCAGGGGAAATGGGCCGAGAAGCTGGAGGATCGCTACATCATCTATGACGGCTTTGTCACGGACTGCAAGGTTCCGAACCCGTGGTGGATTCTCAAGGGTCCCAAGTTCGACATTGTTCCTTACGATCGCGCCCTGGCCTACCATTCCTGGTACCGGGTGCGCTCAATACCGGTGCTGTACTCCCCGGTCTTTTATCGCTCGCTCAAGAAATACCCGCGCCAGAGCGGATTCCTTACGCCAAACATCGGCAACAGCTCCCGACGCGGCAAAATGCTCGGCATCGGATATTACTGGGCCATTAACCGCAGCTACGATTTGATGTACCGCGCCCAGTGGTTTACCGAGCGCGGTCTGGCGCACCACGTCGACTTCCGGGGCAAGGTCGGCCAGAAAACCGACTTCGACTTCGTCCTCTTCGGAGTCAATGATAAGGGCATTCAGATCGGAAATACCATACAGAAGCAGGGCGGATACCTGCTGTCCTTCGGCGCGCGCTCGGAGCTGGGCAAAGGCTGGACGGCGCGAGCCGATTTGAACTACCTCAGTTCGTTCGTCTTCCGGCAGAACTTCACGGAGTCTTTTCATGAAGCGATTCAATCGGAAACGCGATCCACCGCCTTTGCGACGAAACACTGGAGTTCATTCGGCGCAAACTTCGTGGTCGATCGCGACGAAGTGTTTCAGTTTCAGAACACCAACGATAAGGTGATCACGCGAAAGCTGCCCGAAGCCGAATTTCTGAGCCGGGAGCGCCAAATCGCCGCGGGCTCCCTCCCGCTCTGGGTGTCCTTTGAGTCATCGGCCGGGCTGTTGCGCCGCGAAGAGGACGTAGTGGGCCTGCCCACCTTCTCAACCGCCCAGTTTGTCGACCGGCTGGACGTAATGCCGAGGGTGACCACAGCCTTTCGATGGAAGGACTTTAGCCTCGTGCCCTCCTTTGGCATTCGCGAAACGCACTACGGCTCCACATATACGTCTGCAGGGCAGTTGACCGGCGCAGGGTTATGGCGCGGCGCCCGGGAGGCCACCATTGACCTCGGTCTGCCATCGCTTGCGCGCGTCTTCAAGGCGCCCAAATGGACCCGCGCGGAAAAACTGAAGCACGTCATCGAGCCGCGGGCTTCCTATCGCTACATCTGGGGAATCGATAACGCATTCAACCGCCTGATCCGGTTCGATCAAACCGAGTTGTGGGCCAATACCAACGAAGTAGAATTCTCACTGGCTAATCGCCTGTATACAAGGGACGCTAAAGGAAATGTGAATGAATTGCTGAGCTGGGAGCTCACTCAGCGGCGCTATTTGGATCCGACCTTCGGAGGCGCAGTAATAAAAGGGCAGCGGAACGTTCTGCTGAGCGCCATCGATCTGACCGGATACGCGTTTATCGATGGACCGCGAGCTTACTCCCCGATCGTATCCGCGCTCCGGTATAACTACAAGATCGGCCTACAGTGGCGCGCCGATTACGACCCGCTGCGCGGCGGCATCGTCAACAGCACGCTCAGCGCCGACTGGCGCCGGGATAAGTACTCTGTATCGATTGGATACAACCAGGTCCACGCCGCTCCGGTTCTTTCGCCAAGTCAGAACCAGTTTACCGGCGGCGTAGGTTTCGGCAATGACAATCGGAGGGGCTGGAATGGCAATTTCCGCGCTTGGTACGACTACCGTCTGGGCGTACTTACTTTCGCTCAGGCGCAGGTCACCTATAACACCGATTGCTGCGGCTTTAACGTACAGTATCGCCGGTTTAATATTGGAACCCGCGATGAAAACCAGTTCCGCGTGGCCTTCGTGATCGCCAATGTCGGCAGCTTCGGCACCCTCAAACGGCAGGAAGCGATCTTCTAGCCCGGCGGCGGCTTAAGCCTGGGCCGCAGGCTTGATGTTCTGATTGATCCGGAACAGGTTGCCCGGATCGTATCTCGCCTTCAACGCCTTCAGGCGAGTCAGATTCTGCTTATAACTGGTCGCGATACGGTCTTCGCCTTCTTCCATCAGGAAATTCACATATGCTCCGCCGGCAGAGTGCGGATGCAGCGACGCCCAGTAGTCTCGCGCCCATTCGCGGTATTCCGGCATGTACGCAGGATCGTGGCTTACAGCAGCAATAACATGCGTGAATCGTACATCACGGTATGCAAAGGCAGTCTCTTCAGCCGCAACGTCGTGCACAGCGCCGTCCAACGGATAGATATGCATCGCTGAGTTCACGGTCGGAATGCGCGGACCGAACTCCGCGTGCCCGCCGATGATTTCGTCCGTCAGATCGCCCGTGAAGTCGCCCTTCCAATAGTGGTGCAGTCCCGAGGGGAGCAGGGGGTCGAAGATCTTCTGGAGCGTCGGATACGGGACGGGGCCTGTGTGCGCAAACAGCGGCGGACCGAACTCGAGCAGCGGGCGGATCACGTGATCCCCCTTAGCGACATCGCCGCAATATGCGCAAACAATGCCGCACAGCCTCTTCATGTGGAGCGCTTCGGGAAACGCCGGCGCTGGAGGCACGATCAGATATGCGAAGAACGCGGCCAGCTCCCGGGGAGCCTCGCGCATAAAATCGCTGAACAGCCGCATCACTTCGGGCGCCCGTTCCAGCGAATACAGGATCGGTCCTGCGTATACAGTGCTGATGGGGTGCAGACGGAATTCGAATGACGTAACCACGCCGAAATTGCCGCCGCCCCCCCGGATGGCCCAGAAGAGGTCCGCGTTCTCGGTCGCGCTCGCGGTGCGCAGCGCCCCATCAGCGCACACCACGTCTGCAGAGATCAAATTGTCGCACGCCAGCCCGTACCGGCGCGTCAAGTACCCGAAGCCGCCGCCCGTCGTCAGCCCTCCCACTCCCGTCGTCGAAATGATTCCGCCTGGCGTCGCCAGTTCGAACGCATGCGTCGCGTGATCGACGTCGCCCCACGTGCACCCGCCCTCTACCCTCGCGACCCGCTTGACGGGATCAATGCGAATGCCCTTCATCCTCGAGAGATCGATCACAATACCGTCATCGCAAACGCCTAAGCCCGCCACGCTGTGGCTGCCGCCCCGAATTGCCGGCGCAACCCCCTCCTCGCGCGCGAACTTCACGCAGTGAATCACGTCCGCAACATCGGCGCATTTCACGATCAGCCGCGGTCTGCGATCGATCATGCCGTTAAACACCTTTCGCGCGGTGTCATACTCTGCATCGCTCGGGAGAATGATCTGTCCGCGCACAGATGCGCGAAAAGCGTCAATTGCCCGACTGGACGGAACGGGCGCCTCTGCCATTACGGCCTCCTTTCCATTGCCCGCCGTTGCTCGGCGTTGTGGCAATGCGAAATTATACTCCTTCTATTCCCGCCTTAGAGAGACTGGCGGTTGCCCGGCGAACGATGGCCAGGAATTCAACGAGTTGCCAATGGATTCCAACCGGATCGGGAGCTGCTCGATGCAGGGCGAAGCGCGAGGCCGCCATTCCTACGGGTTTGACGCGCCGTGCAGCATGCTTTCGGCTTCCTGGCGTCTCGGGAGCGCTTTGTTGAAGGACTGTTGCTCCTAAATATCGCTTTATTTTTCAGTAGCTTGTATGCAGTGATTCCCCATTCGACCCCGCTCGCCCGCTATCCTGTTAATTGAAGGTAATTGTCCCAGTGCGACGCGGCTTTTCACTCGCCACGCCGAAACACATCGTGGTACTTTTGTTTTTGGCGTCCAGCGCCCTGTTCATAGCGCACATTGCATACGCTCTCGGAGCGCCGGCAGCCGTCGCCGGCCGCAAGGAGCCGCTGCGTCTTGAGACCAGCGTCGACGCAATGGGCAGTACATACGCCATGGCGCTCTACGGCGATGATGCCCAGCGGCTCAAGGCGGCGGCCGAGGAGGCCGCTGAGGAGGCGCGGCGTCTCGATCGTATGCTGTCGAACTATATCGCGGCCAGCGACTGGAGTGAAATGAACCGAAATGCGGCTCAACAGCCCGTCCGCGTCTCGCCGGAACTCTTTGAGCTTCTTTCCGCCTGCGTGAATTACAGCCGCGCCAGCGACGGGGCGTTTGATATCTCGGTGGGACCTCTGATGAAGATTTGGGGCTTCTACAAAGGCACAGGGCGGCTGCCGCATCGCGCCGAAATTCGCGGCGCCATGGCCAGCGTCGGCTATCGTCATATCATCCTCGATCCGGTGAATCGCACGGTCAAGTTCGATCGAACAGGCGTCGAGCTCGACCCCGGGGGGATCGGCAAGGGCTATGCTGTTGATCGCATGGCCGATATTCTCCGCCGAAACGGCATCACCAGCGCGCTCATCTCTGGCTCCGCATCGAGCATATACGCCATCGGCGCGCCCCCCAACGAGCCGCGCGGATGGCGCATTAGTATCAGGAACCCCCGGGACGCCTCGAAAACCATTGAAGACGTGTACCTCAAAGACGAGTCGATGTCCACTTCTGGCAATTACGAGAAATTCTTCTACGCGGAGGGACGCATGTGGAGCCATATCATGGATCCGCGCACGGGCTATCCGGCCGAAGGCGTCCTGTCTGTGTCCGTGATCGCGCCCCGGACCATCGATTCCGAGGCGTGGTGCAAGCCGTTTTATATCAACGGCCGCCGATGGGCGGCGACTCACAAACCAAAGGGCTTTCGCGTGTTTCTGTGCGAAGACAAAAAGGAGAATGCATGCGCGTGGCTCCAATGACCAGCCGCTTTCTGGATGCCTGCCGGCGCCGGCCGACCGATGTGCGGCCGGTGTGGTTTATGCGTCAGGCCGGGCGTTACCTGAAGGAGTACCGGGAGATCCGTTCGAAACACGGCATTCTTGAAATCTGCAAGCGGCCCGATCTCGCGGCTGCCGTCACGCTCCAGCCGGTTGAGATTCTGGATGTCGACGCGGCCATCATCTTCGCCGACCTGCTGCTTCCCGTCGAACCGATGGGTCTCAAACTGAAATTTGTCAGCGGAGAGGGCCCGGTGATCGATAATCCGGTGCGTACGTCCGCCGACGTTGACACCCTTTCTATCTCCAACGTCGACGATCTCGGCTATGTCGGCGAAGCCATCATGCAGGTGGTCCGGGCGCTGGCCGGACGCGTGCCCGTGATTGGCTTTGTCGGGGCGCCGTTCACGCTGGCAAGCTACATGATCGAAGGCGGTCCGTCCCGTCACTTTCTACGAACCAAACAGATGATGTATCGCGATGAGACCTTATGGCGGCGCCTGATGGGCAAGCTGGTGGACGTGCTCGGCCCCTTCGGACTGATGCAGATCGCATCTGGCGCGCGCGCCATACAAGTCTTCGATTCGTGGGTCGGCGCCCTCGGCCCTGACGATTACGTCCGCTACGTCGCGCCGTATTCTCGAGCGCTGATCGAGCGAGTGCGATCTGGCGGCGTGCCTGTGATTCACTTCGGAACCGGCTGTTCTGGTTACTTTAAAGAGCTGCATGCCGCCGGCGGCGATGTCCTCGGCGTCGATTGGCGCGTCAACATCGATCAGGCCTGGATGGATATCAGCTATCGCTCAGCGATCCAGGGAAATCTCGACCCCGCCGTGCTCCTGGCGCCGCTGCCGGAGCTGAAGGCGCGCGTACACGAATTGCTGAAGCGAACCGGCTCCCGCCCCGGACACATTTTTAATCTTGGGCACGGTATTCTGCCGGAAACGCCCGTCGAAAACGTAAAAGCTGTGGTGGATTTCGTCCGGAACTTTAAACCTTAACCGGCACAAACCGCCAGCGCGGGCAACGGTTTCAGTCAATCAATCCGTTGCGCACGGCGAATCGCACCAGTTCGCCTGTGCTGTGCAGGTTGAGTTTCTCCATGATCCTGCCGCGGTGCGCGTCCACCGTATAGACGCTGAGTTTAAGCGATGTGGCGATCTCCTTGTTCGTTTTGCCCTCTGCAATCAATTGCAGCACCTCGCGCTCGCGGCTGGTCAGCAGATCAAGAGGATCCGTCACGTGGCGGCGGTAGTCGCTGAGAACGGCATCAGATACTCCGGGACTGAGATAGCCGTCGCCACGCGCAACCGCCCGAACGGCATTGACCAGATCGCTGTCGATCGAATCCTTTAGCAGATACCCTCGAGCGCCCGCGCGGAGAATTTCCCGCACGTAAACCGAATCTTTGTGCATACTGAGCGCGAGCACGCGAGAGCGCGGCGAGGAAGCCGCGAGCCGCCGCGTCGCCTCGATGCCGTTCAATTCCGGCATGGCGACGTCCATCACAATCACATCCGGATGCAGTTTTTCGGCGAGTTCTACTGCTTCGCGGCCGTTTCCGGCTTCGCCCACAATTTCGATATCCGGCTGCGACGACAAAATCAGCCGGAAGCCCTGGCGCACCATCGTATGGTCGTCAGCCAGAAAGACGCGGATCATAGGGGAGCGCTCGCCTCCTCCGAAACCGGAGCGCGAGAGTTGCCGCCGTCCGCCCGTGCGCCGGCCAGCGGCGCCCAGACCTCGATCCGGACCCCCGCGCCGCGGCGCGACTTCACCGTCAGTTCACCGCCCGCGCTGCGAGCGCGCGCTCGCATGCCGATCATACCCATGCCGCGCGACCCCTGGCTGTCGCCGTGTTCGATGCCGCGCCCGTTGTCTTCGAGAGCAAGGCATACGCGATCGCCCATCGCATGCATGTCAATGCGTACGCGGCTCGCGCCCGAGTGGCGCGCCACGTTCGTCAGCGCCTCCTGCACGATGCGAAACAGGTGCGTCTCCGTCTCATCGGCCAGCCGGGCGTTGAAGCTGGAATGATAATCGACGGCGATTCCGGTTCTCTGTGTGAAGCGTTCAGCCAGCCAGCGAATGCTCGCGTCCAGACCAAAGTCGTCGAGAATCGTCGGGCGGAGCAAGTGCGAGAGCTCCCGCACGTTGCCGATCGCCTCCTCGACCACGCGCCGGCAATCCTCAATGCGCGCCTTGCCAGCGGGATCAGTCGAATCAAGAGCCAGCAGATTGGCCTTTATCGCCGTCAGCGATTGCCCCAGCTCGTCGTGGAGCTCGTGAGAGAAGCGTTGGGCCGTGCTCTCCTGGTTTTCCAACAGCCGCCAGGAGACCCGGCTGAGTTCGCCAGTCTGCCACTCCATTTTTCGAAATAGCTGCGTCGCAATACGCACCGTAAGCCAGGCGCACAGGAGCGCCGCCAGGACGCATCCGCCCAGCAGCAGGAGGGCGTCGCGCACGAGGCGTGACGAGCGGCGATCGATGTCGCCCCGCGCCGCAAGCGCCCGCTGCGAGCCGCTGTTCACCAGATGTGCAATGACCGATGTAACCTCTTCGTGGCGGACAAACAGGTCGCGCGACGAGTAGCTCGGCATATTTTTGAGCGATAAGAGCCGCCGCGCTTCCGCCGAGAAGCTCAGCGATGCTTCTCGGAGCTCATCCCAGAGCGGCTCGTCCGTAGTTCCCGAAGCCTCGCCGACGATGCGGTCGATATTCTCGTCCGCCTGGTCAAGTTCCCGGAATACGCGCTCGCGGTCGCCGATGTCGGTCCCCCGCGAGAGCTTGAAGAAAACCGCGTTAATCGCTTCCTGTTCGCGCTCCACTTCCTCCACCAGGCGGGTCGTTGTCAATTGATTCCGCACTAGGCTGCCGGCGCTCTCTTTGATCGAGTGCGCGTTGTTCAGCGCGACCGCTCCCGCCGCGACCAGCAGTATAATCACCGTGCTGAAGCCAACCGCCAGTACGCGGACAATGGAGGCATAGGTGATTTGTTTCGGGACCACTTCGCTTCTGTCTTCAGTGTAGAGCAACAGCATGAAACGGTACGCTCGAATCCACAATGACGCCGGCATGACCGTGCCGCAATCGGCCGAGAAGGCTAGTTGGAACGCCGAATGACCAGAGAGTACGCGGCCAGACTTCTTACCATTCTTCTGTTAGCGGCGCTTGCGACGGTCGTTTGGATCCGCAGGGCCGCCGTTTCCGCTTCGGGCCGGGGCGCGTCGAATGGTCCAGCGGAGGCGGTCTATGCTATGCTCGACGCTGCCCGCCGCGGCGATGTGGAGGCCTATTTGTCCTATTTCAGCCCGCCGCTCGAAGTCGCTTTGCGTCGCACGGCGTCGGAAAAGGGATACGCTGGGTTCAGAACCTATCTCATTCAGTCGAACGCGGACATTCAGGGAATCGCCTTGACAGGGCCGAAAACCGCTTCGGACCGCGAAGTGCAAATACGCGTGGAATACGTATTCAAAGATCGTAATGAGGCGCAAACCATGTATCTCGAGAACCGCTCTGGCGCCTGGCGCATTTTCCGCGTGGACGATGCCGAGCGCGTTAAGACTGTCATTCCTTACGGCGCAACCGCGGAACAATGATGGTTGCCCTCACCGGCGCAGCTATCGATAGGTCACCCAGACTGGAGAGCTCCAGGCCAGGTTGCGATCCATCTGCGCTACCCGCACATAATACCAGTTGGTCCCCGCCGCCGGCGACATGTCCACATATTCAAACTCAACGTCCTTGGTTCCGGAAGTCGCAGGACTGTAGATCACGGCGTTATTGCGAATGAGATCGATTCTGGTGATAACGTCCGTGCCGTGGATTCGGGCGCGCAGCTTCAACCCGCGCCCTGCTGTAAATATGTCGCCCATCAGGTGGGAAGCGCCGTTGGGCTCGACTGCCTCGAAGTCCAGAATGATGTTGTCAGTGGCCGCGTAGGCGTGGCGGCGCCGCATGCTGTCCACGATATCCGAGCGAGTCGCTGCGGGCGTATAGATCATAGCGTAGCTGCAATGCGTCGAGATATGATCCGAGCTGGCCTGCACGCCAAGCTTGTAGCCCTTGCTTAGCGCATTCCAGAAGAACCCTGCCGGCTCATACGATCCGTGCACCAGCAGGTGATTGTTTGCGCTCTCGGCTCGCGGCCCTCCTTCGTATTCATATGCGGCGTGATAGCCCTGATATAGCTCCACCAGAGGCTCGAGGTCCGGGTCGTTGTCGCGCCAGTCCGTCCCCTGGCCGGTCGCGAGCGAGTGCTCCATGCAAATGCCGCGATTCTGCCGCAAGTACGGATACACCAGCGCCCCGCTGTTCACCTGGCCGCGGTTTTCAGCTGCGTCGACGGGCAGCGTCCGCACGCCGCGATGGTCGAACACAATGTTCCGGTGCCCGTTCGGATAGTTAACGCTGCGTTCGTAGCCAAACAGCGGCGTATATCGATTGGGGATGAGAAATATGTCGTACGACTTCTCCGTCCGCCACCAGTTGTACTCGACGTCGCCTCCCATGTTATGGTCGGCCACAATGCCCGTGTCCATCGCGGCCGCATCCAGCATGTAGCGGTAATAGTCCTCGAGAGAACCGTCGCCCGCGCCGTCGTTCGAAACGAATGAATATTGATATGAGCGCCATGGATCTAAGCTTCTTCGGATTCATGCAAACGGAGGCTCATCCTGGCGGCGAGTGTCGGCATCATTTCAAGTCGGAATCCGCGAC